>Ga0209698_10008871_pt1 | contig 10333 bp, 5 predicted proteins | sample LitLauG_LLR_2012_FD_187203 | JGI IMG/M metagenome (GOLD analysis project Ga0209698, IMG submission 187203) | Freshwater sediment microbial communities from Pennsylvania, USA - Little Laurel Run_MetaG_LLR_2012 (SPAdes) (version 2) | ecosystem: Environmental > Aquatic > Freshwater > Creek >... | reverse complement strand
GCGGTCCGGCTCCTGGTGGTCGAGCGCGGCGGCTACTCGTTCTCGGTGTTTCACATTCGCTACTCCAGCCAGAGCACTTCGTATGGCTTTAACTGCACCCCGCCGTCCAGCTTCTTTCCCGAAACCAGGTCGGAAACGGGCCGAGCCAGGCTGATCACCGCGGGCTTAGGCGAGGTGTTGATCACAAACAGGCTGCGGTCGCTGCGCGGGACCGCCTGCACGCCCGCCGGCGCCGCCGCGGACAACGGACTCCCATCCTGTGGCACCAGTTCGCCGAACAATTTCAAAACCGAATCGTCGCTGGGCCAGAAGGCGAGCTTGATCACGCTACCCTTGCCGGCTCGCTTGCGAGTCGCGGCGGGCTGGCCATCCAGCACCGGTTCGCCACTCTTAAAATGCGCGATCACTTCGGTCTCCGGCTGGACCTGGAGATACTCGCAATAGCCGTCAATTCCCACGGGTGAGACGCTCGCCAGCCAGCTCACCCGCTGGTCGTCGCGGCCTTTATCCGCGGAGGTTCCCATGCGCCGCGCCGTTCGCACCACCACCCCAGCGAGATCCGCTAGGTTAGCGCCGAAGCCGTCGTGCCGGAATACTCCGTCCCACGATTGGTAGGCGGTGAAGGGAGTGATCACGACGTTGCCACCAGCCTCGGCATAGCTCCGTAGCGCCGCCGGGAACGTTGGATTGTCCAGGGCCGTTGCCGCCGCGATGATTACCAAACGGTACTTCGCCAGCGTGCCCGGCTTGGCGGCTTCCTCGACGCTCACGCCATCCACGCCGATTCCGAGGCGATGCAGGGCGTCGAATGTTTTTGGGATCACCTCGTGGCTCGCCGGAGTGTGTGGATAAGCGGTGAGCGCGGCACGCTGATCGAAGTCGGTAATCACCGCCGCCGTTGTCTGCACGGGGTTGTGCAGCAGCCGGTCGCTCCACTTCTCGAAGAATGCGCCGATATCGATCAACCAGGAGAAGTCCGGCTCCGGCTGGCCGGTCCAGTCCAGCACGCCGCCCCAATGGGGCCAATGCCCGCCGTGCCAGCGGTTGCCGGACCAGTACATCAGCCCGAAGGCTCCATAAGCCGCGGGTTGCAGCATCCACATGCGGAACTGGTCGTGAGTCGGGAACGGATCCCACATGGTGGTTTCCCCTGCCACCCCGACGCGCGTCTCAGTGACCATGAAGTGCCCCAGGCCATAGGCCGCACGGTGCATATCCAGATGCCAGGCGAGTGTGGTCCAGAACGCGGGATCATCAGCGGAGGGTTGGTAGAAGTTGAGACTCGCGACATTGAGGGAATCGCGCGCCTGCGGGTCGTCAGCCAAGGCGTTCCATACGGTGTTCCAGTCGGTAGTGATCCACTGCTTTACACCTGCCTCGCGCAGCATTTCCGTCTGTTCTCGGAAGAAGCCCAGGATCACGTCGCGCTGAAAATGCAGGTGCGCGAGCTTCAAAGCGGCCAGACCACCATCGAGCGTTACCGTAGGCTGCGCCACGTCATCGAGCGAGGCGTAATCCATGCCCCAACTGACCAGGTCCAGCCTGCGGTTGAACTCGTCAGGGGTGTGATAGGTCTTCTTCAGCCACGCTTGCCAGGCGCGGTCGCACGCGGGGTTGTAGCAGACCTTATCGACCATGAACTCGATCTCGTTATCGAGCTGCCACCCAATCACCGCCGGATGGTCCTTGAAGGCGCGGCCCAGCGCCAGGATGTAGCGGCGAACGGCTTCCCGATAGAGCGGATGATTCAAACAGGCGGCCTTGCGGGACATGGAATGCACCCGCAGGCCGGGCTGCGTCTCCACCAGGATCTCGGGGTGCTTGGCCGCCAGCCACTGCGGCGCAATGTAGCTGGATGTCCCCAGGATGGCCTTCATGCCCCGGCGGTTCAAATCGTCCAGATAATCCTTCAGCCAGCCGAAGTTGTACTGACCAGGCGCGGTCTCCAGGTTGCCCCAGGACGACTCGCTCACTCTCACCACTTTGAAGTGCGCCCTCTCAAAGGTATCGAGCATGCGGTTCCACTCCGCGCGCGTCTGCAGCTCCGGATAGGTGCTGGCCCCGAAAAGGAATTGATCGGGGAGCGTTCTTGGCGCAGCGGACCAGAGCGGCAAATCCGGCAGTAGGATCATAACCAAGCATTGCAGCCCGTTCAGTAGTTTTAGCTTTTCCAGTCTCATAAGAATTCTCAAAGAGCACGGCTCAATACGACTACCGAAACCAGGATCACGGCCACACCGAAGCGCATCCGAATAACCGTGGCGCGCGTGGCTTGGCGCCATTCGCCGGTCATCACGCCCAAGTAAGTGGACCAAAGCAACAGCGTGGTCATGTAGCCGGCGAAACCGATGGAAGTCCCATAGGCTCCCATGGATGCTGCACCTACGCCGTAACCGAGCCATCCGCTGAGCCAAAGGAGGGCCATTATGACAATCAGGAGTGCCTGCTTTCCGCTGGGACCGGCGTACAGGGACACCGTCCGGTTCCTGGTTAGGAGATGCAGGCAATACAACAGATTCGGCACGTATCCGGACGGGAGCAGCACTGCCCAAACCGCGAAACTGGAAGCTTGCGGGCTGGCGCCCTGTGCCGCGGCGCGCGCTACCAGACCGCTGCTGAGGGCAAAACCCAGGTTGATGGCTGCTCCGGCTGCCCCGCAGAACAGGCATAATGCAAGGCCTTTTCGGAAATTGCCCCGCTCGGTAACGATGCCGCCATCCCGCTCCCGCTGCCGCGCCGCCCGCGCGTACGTTACGAGACCAGCGGCCAGGATAACGGTGCTAATCATCAGCAGCAATCCGGGCCGCGCCAGGAGGGCTCCCGGCCGTTGAATCAGCATGGGGAAGAAGCTTCCCAGCACGCTGCACAACCCAACCACGACAGCGAACGCCATGGCCATCCCTACCATGGGTATGGCGATGCCGAAGCTGACCTGGGCCGCTCCCCACAGCAACCCTCCCAACACGGCGGGCAGAAATTCGGCGGCTGGCGCGGCCCGGTATAGCGATGCCAGGCCGGGAACCTCCCAAAAGGCGACGCCCACCGGTAATACCAGAAGCGAGAGGGTGCAGAACGCCAGCCAGGTGTTCTCCCACTTCCAGCCCCGGATGTACTTCATGGGCAGCGGGAAAGTGGCGTTTAGAACGCCGCTGAGAACGATGACTCCAGAGCCCGTCCACAGCGCGCCTGTAGGAGTTCCGGCGCCGTAAACAATGCTCATCCGCTCCTCCGGCCGCCACGCCAGCGACCCACGCTCCGGGACTCCCGGCCAGATAGGCCGGCAGCATGGCAGTTGGTAAGACAACTTTCGGGCCGAGGGCGGGATCGCCGCCAAGAACCGGGTGCATGCGCGCCACACGATCCCGCACTGCGCCGACAAGCGGAATTATAGGTCCTATCGCGCCAAAAGACAAGTGAGTCTGGAACTTTTCAGAGCTTTATTCCTTTTTCTCCTTTTTCTCCTTGACACGGCATGCGAGACGGAATACAATTCGCCTCAGATTGGTAATGCCTGTGCTTTGGCAGGTAGGACCAATGGAAAGGGGTCTTAGGCCAAAATGCCTGCGGCGACCAGTGTTGCTGCGAAAAGGCGGCACTCCTCCGAGCCTTCGTCGGTGCTGGCCCAGCTTCGCTCGTTCATTGAAGATGGCGGATACACCGCCGGCGCAAGCTTGCCGCCCGAACGTGTATTGGCCGCCCAGTTGCGGGTCGGCCGGCCGGCCATCCGCGAGGCCATTAAGTCACTCAGCATCCTGGATGTGTTGGAGAGCCGGCGGGGCGATGGGACCTATGTAAAATCCCTCGACGCTTTGCATGCCGGTTGGCCCGCGGTCGTCCAGGTTTCGGAGAAAGATCTCAACATGCTGGATCTGCTCGAGGTTCGCAAGATCTTGGAACCCAAGGCGGCAGCGCTGGCAGCGGCCCGTGCTTCCGAGCACGAACTCCGGGAAATTGTCGGCCTCAAGTCCGCGCTGGACACGGAACCTATTGAATGGCAGAAAGTCAGGCGGCTCGATTTCGAGTTGCATGCCGCCATCATTAAAGCCTCCGGCAACTCGATACTGAACGGAGTGCACCGGTACCTCACGCCGTTCCTCACCAAGAGCCGCGATATCACCGCCCGCAGCGTCGCCGATTGGACGCGGATGCGCAACGATCACACGGCCATTGTGGAAGCCATCTGCCGCGGCGAGTCGGCCGCCGCGGAACAAGCCATGCTCGAGCACATGCACCACGTCGGGCTCGATCTGATTACGAATAGGAAACGATAAGGAAAGGAGAAGTTATGAGCGGTTACACTCTACGCCAACTCGCTGTTGGATGTTGCGCCCTCGTACTGGCGATCTGTGGCGCGGCGCGCTGTTATGCGCAAACCACTTACGGCAGCATCGTCGGCACCGTCCGCGATACCACGGGCGCCATCGTGTCGGCCCTTCCGGTTGTCGTGACGAATGAGGCCACCGGGGTGAAAGTCACCCAGAACACCAACGAGGTGGGCGCTTATTCGTTCACCACGCTGTTCCCCGGCAAGTACAGTATCCATGCGGAGATGACCGGCTTCCGACCAGTGGATGTGAATGGCATCCAACTCGAGGTCAACCAGACCGTCCGCTTCGACTTGACCATGCAGGTGGGCCAGGTCAGCGAGAGTCTGGAAGTCTCGGCAACTCTGGCGACGCTGGCTACCGATACCTCGGATGTCGGCCAGGTGGTCGAGAACCGGCAGATTCTGGACCTGCCTCTCAATGGCCGGGAGTACCTGCAACTGGCGGCCCTCACTAACGGCGTCTTTCTGCAAGGCGGCAAAGGCGGGGAATCGGCCGGCCCGGAGTTCTCCAGCCAGGGCGTCCGGATAAACAGCGACAGTTTCCTGATCGGCGGTGTGGAAACGCGTATCACCCGTAACTCCACTTACGGTCTGGGCCTGTCAGTGGACGCCATCGGGGAGTTCAAGATCTTGCAGAACTCCTTTTCGGCCGAGTACGGCCGCGGCGCGTCCATCGTGAACGCGACCGTCAAGAACGGCACCAACGCATTCCACGGTTCGTTGTTCGAGTTCCTGCGGAACAACGCATTGGACGCACGCTATGCGTACAACTTTACCAATAATTCGCAACCGCTTCGGCAGAACCAATTCGGAGCCAGCGTTGGCGGGCCGATCCGCAAAAACAAGTTGTTCTTTTTCCTGAACTACGAAGGGCAGCGCATCCGGATCAGCAACATATCGAACGTTCTGGAGCCGACCGAGGCGCAGTTGGGCGGCGATCTCTCGACCATGAGCGCAGTGGCCAAGGATCCTACCACCGGCGCACCCTTTCCAGGGAACATCATTCCGCCGGACCGCATCTCGCAATACGCGCAAGCCGGAGCGGACTACTTTACGCGGCCGACCGGCCCGTCGCTGGCAGGATACAATCTAACCGCTTTCACTGGAGAACAGACCCGGGACGATCAGGGGACCGCCCGCATCGATTACGTCCTGAACGAAAACAACCGTTTTGACGGCTTCGTCACCATGTCGGACTACTTCGACTATAGTCCCGCCCCAAACCCCTTCTCCGGATCCCTGTCGACACGCAAGGCGAAGCCGACGGTGGGCGCTGAATACACCCACATCTTTAGCCCGACTTTATTGAATAATTTCCACTTCGGGTACTTCCACAACAATTTGTATTCCGGGCAGGAACAGACGGCGAGCAGCAACCTCGCCGGAACCGTCTTTGGTTTGAAAAACGTGAACCCGGAGTCCTGGGCTTATGCGGCTCCAGGTATGGGCATCAGCGGATTTCAGTACGCGGGCGCGAGCGAGTGGCAGCCCAGTGGCGCCACCGATATCAATACCCAGTTCAACGACCAGGTCAGTGTAACCCGCGGCCGCCACATCATGAAATTCGGTGCGGACCTCCGCCAGGTAGAAGCCGACGATCTCGGCTGGGCGGTCCAAAACAGCACCCTCAACTTCAACGGCCAGTACACGGGCAACTCCATGGCCGACTTTCTGCTGGGCTTACCCAGCTACGCGCACATTGCCCAACGCGGCTTGGGAAACTACAATTACAGCCTGCTTTGGGGCGAATACTCGTTCTTCGCACAGGATGACATCAAGGTTACTCCTCAATTGACCGTCAACGCCGGGTTACGATATGAGCTCGTGCAGTTTCCGAAAGAAGCGCACAACCAGTTTGACAACTGGGACTTCAGCACCATGACGATGCTGTTTGCCGGCAAAACCATGCCCGAGCGTGTGCTGCCCACTCCGAAAGGTAACGTGGAACCGCGTCTGGGATTCGCTTACAGCCCGAAATGGTTGAAGAAGACGGTGTTGCGCGGCGGCTTCGCCATCATGCATGGCAACTTCCGCCAGTATGAGAGCGGCTTGCAGCACTTCCAGCCGCCGTACGTTGACGAGAGCTTTCTTTACAACGACACGCCGAATCCCAGCTTTACCACGGCGACCTTATTCCCCGTGCCCGTGACTAACCTGGCGGGCGCGGACTTAACTCAGGTGACGATTAACTACCTGAAGAATAAGTCCCTGCCCACTTACTATGAATACAACTTCAACATCCAGCGGGAACTGCCGCACAATGTGCTTCTGCAAATAGGTTACGTTGGCACCAATGGCGTGGATCTGCCCAACCGGTACGACGCCAACCAAGCCGCTCCCTTCGACCCGAATCACCCCTTGACTATCGCACAACGCGTACCTTACCCCACCCTGGGCTTTGTGAGCGCGAACGCTTCTACCAGCTTCTCGAATTACAACGCTCTGGACATTCATGTGGAGCGCCGGTTCAGCAGCGGATTCGCGTTGATCGCCGCCTATAGCTGGGCCAAGGACATGGAAGTCCGCAGCTACGATAACTACACCATGTTTTATGAAAACAACGTGCGCCGCAATTACGGGCCGGCCAACAATGCTCAGCATGCCGTGTTCAGCTACATCTACGAGCTGCCGTTTGGACCCGGCAAACCGATCCTGAGCACCGCCCACGGTGCGCTTGGTTACATTGTCGGCGGCTGGCAGTTCAATGGCATTACGACCATTAACTCGGGCTTTTATCTCAGTACCGGCAGCGATGTAGATAACGGAGTGGGGAGCCGTGCGGGCAACGAGGCCGATGCGACCGGGTTGCCCGCGAACCTTCCTAGCGGCCAGCGAACCCCGTTCCATTGGTTCAACACCGCCGCCTTTTCCAATCCTCCATATACCAGGTTCGGAACCGCCGGCGAGGGTGTCATCATCGGACCCGGATCCATCAACTTCGATCTTTCGTTTTTCAAGAATTTCAATTTCACGGAGGCGAAGCGGCTCCAGTTCCGGATCGAGATGTTCAACGGCTTCAATCACGTGAACCTTGGGAACCCGAATACGGACGTCAGCGATCCGGCGCACTTCGGCCAAATCAGCTACGCGGGTGCGGCACGTATTATGCAAGCCGGGTTGAAGTTCTACTTCTAGTCTCAACCTCCCTCCGGCAGCCGCCAAGAGGCAGCGGCGGTTGCCGGAGTCCTTACACGCAGCATCGGTCCCGCAGCCAAATCTATCCGCCAAGTGAACAAATATGACTGATCTCGCTGGCCGCGCCGCCGTCGTGACTGGAGCGGGCTCCGGAATCGGCCGTGGCATTGCGATCCGCCTCGCCGAGTGCGGAGCTGAGGTGCTCCTGGCCGACATCAATGAAGAAGGCGCCGGAGAAACAAAAAGGCTTCTTTCGAACGCGAGTGTCTCATCCGTTTTCGCCGCTGACCTCAGTTCCGCCGCGGGCGCCAAAGCTGCAATCGAAGCAGCTTTGGCTGCATTCGGACGCCTCGATATCTTGGTAAATAACGCCGGCACGCAGGTTGTCAAGCCCAGTACGGAGTTAGATATTTCGGAGTGGGAGCTGATGATGGGCATCAATCTGCGCGCCGTCTACCTCTGCTCCAAGTACGCGATTCCTTACATGGCCCGCCAAGGCGGCGCGATTGTCAATATCGCTTCCGTGCACGCTCACGCCACGCTGGCCGATTATGCCGGATATGCGGCATCCAAGTCGGGAGTGCTCGGCCTCACTCGCGGCTTGGCGCTCCAATGCGCGCCGCAGGGAATTCGGGTCAACGCAATCAGCCCCGGAGCGATTGATACTCCGCTGCTGCAGAGTTATCTCGAGAGCTTTCCCGACCCCGCCGGCATGCGCAAACAAATGCTCGCCATGCAGCCCGTGGGACGGTTGGGAACCCCGCGGGATATTGGCTGTCTGGTCGCCTTTCTCGCCGGTGACGACGCCGCATTCATTACCGGCGCGGAGATTGTGGCGGATGGCGGTTTGACCGCCAATCTCTTCCGCTGAGGCCCAGGAGCACCTATGTCAAGAGCGCTCCCTTGCCTCGCACTGGTGGCGTGCACGCTGCCCGGCTTGTCTGCGCCTCCAGTGAGCCGAATCACGCTGGCTGGCGAATGGCGCTTACGTCTGGACCCGGCCGACGCCGGAATCGCCGGAGAATGGTTCAAGAGTGCCGGCCAGTGGTCCGACCGCATCGAATTACCCGGCTCGACCGACGAGCGGCACTTCGGCCACAAGAACGACAGTCGCGACGCCGGGCATCTCACGCACGCCTATGAATACGTAGGTCCTGCGTGGTACCAGCGCGACATCGCGATTCCCGAGGCTTGGAAAGGCAAGCGCATCACGCTGTTCCTGGAGCGTTGCCATTGGGAAACGCAAGCCTGGCTGGATGCCTACCCGCTCGGGCTGCAGAATAGCCTCAGCACGCCGCACGTTTATGAGCTCGGCGAGACCGGCAAATCCGCCGTAACTCCGGGCATGCATCGGTTGACTATTCGCGTGGACAACCGGCTCAAGATTGACGTAGGCCAGTCTTCCGCAGTCACCGAAGAAGGGCCGGGCAATTGGAACGGTATCGCTGGGCGTCTGGAACTGCGTGCCACTGACCAAGTGCGGATTGATGCGGTCAACGTGTACCCGGACTTTACTCACAACATAGCTCATGTGAAAGTCGGAGTAAGGAACCCGACCCCCGATGCTCAATCCGCGACGCTCACTCTCAGTGAGGGCGGGGTCGATAACTCTGGGCAAGTTACAATTTCCAACCGCCCTGTTACAGTCATCGAACGAGATCTGCCGCTAAGAGGTCCCGCGCGGGCATGGAGCGAGTTTTCGCCGTCGCTGTATAGTCTGATAGTTTCGCTGGCTTCGACTTCCCCGGATGCCCCGTTCTCCGACGAAGTCGGAACGACTTTTGGGATGCGGGAGCTCTCCACGGCAGGCAGGCAAATGAAGCTGAACGGGCGAGCGATCGCGGTCCGGGGAACTGTCGATAATGGCTCATTCCCGTTGAAAGGCTACCCGCCAACGGACGTCGAGACTTGGCGCGCGCGATTTCAGACCTACAAAGATTTCGGCTTCAACCACGTGCGTTTCCACTCGTGGTGTCCCCCCGAGGCCGCCTTTACCGCCGCGGACGAACTGGGCATGATCCTGCAAGTCGAGAACCCCTTGTGGATCGGCGATGGCCGCGTCTCGGCGGACGCCCTGCGCACGGCATTCATCCGCCAGGAAGCGGAGGCCATTGTGGACACTTACGGCAATCACCCATCTTTCGCCCTGATGACCATGGGGAACGAACTCGGCTCCGGACTCGATGTTTTCCTGGGTGCTCTGGTGCGCAGCCTGCAGTCCCGTGACCCGCGGCATCTCTATACCAGCACTTCTGCGCCCGACAACATGCGCCGCCCCGACAATTACTTCGTGTCCGCCGGGCCGCGCTGGCAGAATTTGCGCGGCGATCCGCGACTCGAAAAGAAACCGCCCAACACGGATTTCGATTATCGCGAATATGTTGCCAAACTCGACCGGCCCGTAATCGCGCATGAGTTGGGGCAGTGGACAGTGTTCCCTAACTTTGAGGAAGCTGCCAAATACACTGGCCCGCTGCAACCGCGCTACCTCGAAAACTACCGCGAAGCAATGGAGCGCAACGGTCTGTTCGCCCAAGCCGAGGCCTTCCGCCAAGCCTCCGGAGCGCTGATGGCGGCGCTCTACAAAGAAGAGATCGAATCCAACCTCCGGACGCCGGACCTGACCGGTTTCCAATTGCTGGGTCTCACGGACTGGCCTGGCTTTGGCCCTGCTTTTATCGGCGTGTTGGATACGCTCGGTGAATCCAAGGGGCTGATCGCGCCCGCCGCGTTCCGTCGCTTCTGCGCTCCGACGGTTCCCCTCATGCGCATGCAGAAACGCACCTGGACGACCGGTGAAACGCTGGTTGCGCCCGTGGATCTCGCCCATTACGGGCCTGCCGCAATCGAGGACCTGAGCGCTACCTGGAC
>Ga0209698_10008870_pt1 | contig 10334 bp, 7 predicted proteins | sample LitLauG_LLR_2012_FD_187203 | JGI IMG/M metagenome (GOLD analysis project Ga0209698, IMG submission 187203) | Freshwater sediment microbial communities from Pennsylvania, USA - Little Laurel Run_MetaG_LLR_2012 (SPAdes) (version 2) | ecosystem: Environmental > Aquatic > Freshwater > Creek >... | reverse complement strand
GTTCGATGACGCGGCCGAGCACGCGCTGGAAGATCGGCGGTTCCTCGAAGGCCGCGACCGCACCGGTCCATTCGAGCTCGAAGCTGACCGATTGGCCCGCGGCGCGCTCGCAACGCAGCCGCAGCACGCGCAGGCCTTCCTTCACCTCCAGCTCGAACGGTCCGATGCCGCGCGTGTTCATGCGGTCGCCGCCGAGCTCGCGCGAGGCGCGCGTCGTGTATTGCCGCGAGCCCATGGCAACGGAACAGAATGCGTCGGCGACACCGAGGTTCGGGTAGCTGCCGATGCCGACCATGAAGAACAGGTCCTCTGAACACAGGTGCCCGGTGAAGAAGTAGCGGTCGTAGAAGCGCCGGTCGCTGGTGGCGACGTGCCGCACCGGTTCGTGCGTCTGGTGGATCGGGAAGTCGTCGGCAGGACTGAGCACGTCCGGCCTCACCAGCGGCGGATTTCGGGCAGCACCTTGGATCCGATCAGGCGCATGCTCGCCTCCACGTCCGCGTACGGCATGCCGGCGAAGCTGACGATCGAATTCCATTCGTAGTCGCCGAGCTGCTGCTTGCGCTTCTCCAGGCGGTCCAGGATCTGCTGCGGCGTGCCCCAGGCCTGGTGCGACACGTAGTCGGCCACCGCCGCATCCATGCCGAGCGAATTCAGGAACGACGAGGCGCTGCCATAGGCGGTGTAGCCCTTGATCGAGGCGAAGTGATCGGACATGAACTCGTAGTGCTGCAGGATCGACAGGTAGTTGGCCGACAGGTACTTGCGGGCCATCTGCTCGGCCTTGCCGGCGTCCTCGTGGCAGTAGGAAAAATCGATCAGCAGCGGCGGCGGCGGCGTCTTGTCGTGGTGCCGGCGGTATTCGGAGCGGTAGATCTCGATGTTCGGCAGATGCTTGTCCATCGAGAACTGCACGAACGTCATCATGCGGGTGTCGTGCACGGCGATCTGCTTGGCCGATTCTGGCGACATCGCCACCGAATAGAGGCGGTCCTTCAGGTCCTGCGAGGGACGCGGCCGGATCTCGGTGCGCTTCTGCGGGTAATGGGGGCCGCCGCCCTCGATGTAGCCGGTCTTCAGCGCCGACACCAGCTGGGCGGCCGCCTCATCGAAGCGGGTGCGCGATTCCTCCATCGGCACGCCGAAGGCCTCGAACTCGCGTCGCGCCAGCCCGCGCCCGAAGCCGCACAGGTACCGGCCGTTGGTCATCGCGTCCATGGTCGTGATCTTGGCAGCGAGGCGCCCGAGCTGCGACCACCAGGGCAGGATGATGGCGGCGCTGCCGAGCTTGATCGTCTTGGTCTTCGCGGCCAGGTAGGCCAGGATCTGCAGGTTGTCGGGCGACATCGAGTAGCCGTCGAAGTGGTGCTCGGGACACCAGATCACGTCGTAGCCGACTTCTTCGGCCATTTCCGCGACGCGCAGCTCGTTGCGCATCATTTCTGCATCGGTCAGGTTCTCGTGCAGGTTCGGAAGCATCATCATGTAGCCGATTTGCATCTTCGCTCTCCTCGCGGTGGTTCGGTGGCGCCGGACCGGGTCCGGCCGCCGTCGGGTTGGTTCTGGTTGGGGTGGCGCTGCCCGCCGCGGCTCAGCCGCCGGCGATCCTGCGTTCGATGCCGCTCCAGTACGGTTCGCGCAGGCGCTTGCGCATGATCTTTCCCACCGGGCTCCTGGGAAGCGGATCGGACTGGAACACGATCTTCGAGGGCTTCTTGTACGAACCGATCTCGGCGCCGACCGTCTCGATCAGCCCGGCCTCGTCCGGCGCGCTGCCGGCGCGGACCATGCAATGGGCCACCGGCGACTCGCCCCACTTCGGGTGCGGCACCCCGAACACGGCCACCTCGATCACGTCGGGATGGCGGGCGATGACCTGCTCGATCTCGGACGGCCAGATGTTGTAGCCGCCGGAGATGATCACGTCGCTGGCGCGGTCGATCAGGTACACGTAGCCGTTGCGGTCGATGCGGCCGATATCGCCGGTCTTGATCCAGCCGTCGACGATGCGCTCGGCGCTGGAGGCGGGGTCGTTCCAGAACCCGGTCATCTGGCCGTCGCAGCGCGCCACGATCTCGCCGATCTCGCCGACCGGCAGCCGGCGATTGCCCTCGTCCCAGATCTGGACCTGGCTGAACGGCATCACCATGCCGCAGGCCCGCAGCGGATTCGAGCCCTCGGCGTGGCCGAACCACTGCTTTGGACCCATGAAGGCGATCGGCAGCACTTCGGTCTGGCCGTAGCCCTGATACAGCACGTCGCCCAGCAGCCGGTGTCCGGCCAGCGCGGTGGCCTCGTGCACCGGTGCCGCGCCGATCAGGACGCACTTCAGGCTGGAGAAGTCGCGCCGTGCCGCGGTCGGGTGTTCGGCGAGCGCGCGCAGCATCGTTCCCACCATCTGGCAGTAGGCGATGCGCTCGCGCTCGATCAGGTCCAGGACCTCGCCGGCGTCGAAGCGCTCGGCCATCACGTTGCAACCGCCGGCCAGCCAGACCGGCAGGTACTGGTAGCCGGAGCCGTGCGAGATCGGCCCGACGTGCAGGCAGCTGTCGCCGGCCACGACCTGCGGAAAGATGTAGAACCAGTCGCGGCCGGCGGCCAGCCACGAGCGGTGCGAATAGGCGACGGCCTTGGCCTGGCCGGTGGTGCCGCCGGTGTGGCGGATGATGAACAGGTCTTCGGGGCGGATCGCGACCTCCGGCTCGGCCGCGCTGTGGGAGGCGAGCCAGTCTTCGTAGGCCGCGTCGCGGACCAGCACCTCGCGCAGCTCGGGCAGCGCCGTCCGGATCGAGGCGATCTCCGGTGCGTAGCGGGCCGACACGACCGCCGCCTTGCAGCCGGTGTGCTCCATCATGTGGCGGTGCGCGTCGGTGCTGTTGCGCGCGTAAAGCGGGACCCTCACCAGGTTGGCGATGGCGCAGGCCTGGAACAGGTCCGAGGCCTCGACGCAGTTGTCCTCGAGCACGGCGACCCGGTCGCCCGGCCGCAGCCCGGCGGCGAGCAGGCCGTTGGCCAGGCGCACGCCACGGCGCCAGGCTTCGTCGAAGCGCAGGCGGCGCGATCCGTGCACGATGGCCGTGCGGTGCGCGTGGTACCTCACCGCCTGCGCCATCAGGGACCTGACTTCCATCGTTCGCTCCCGGCGTCTCGTACCGGTGACTTCGGTTGCCGCGTTTCGCCGACGCTGGCCGGGGCCCTGCCCGGGATCGGGTCGGCTGCCGGCGCGGCTGCCGACTTTATATTTATCGTACTCTATACTTATACTACACTCTAACGAAATATCGATACGACCGCGCACCCCGCCAGGGCGCGTGGCGGCAAGGAGCCCCATGCAGTCCCCCGCAGTGCCGGTTTCGCAGTCCCTCGATATCGTCGGCACCGAGGCGGTCCGCGATCCGCAGGGGTATTTCGGCCGCCTGCGCGACGCCAGCCCGGTCCTGTGGGACACCCGGTCCCGTTCCTGGGTGATCACCGGGTACCGCGAGGTCGCTGCTGCGCTGCGGGATGATGCGCACTTCTCGTCGGACCGGATCCGACCGTTCATCGACAGAAAGCTGAACCATGACGGCGTCGATCCGAAGATCCGCCGGGCCTTCGATCTGCTGACCAACTGGCTGGTGTTCAACGACAAGCCGGCGCACTTGCGCCTGCGCATGCTGGTAAGCCATGCCTTCATGAGCAAGGCGCTCGCCGCGCTGGGGCCGCGCGTGCAGGCGCTGTGCGACGAGATCCTCGCGGCCGCGCCCGCCGACGGCTCGGTCGAACTGCTCGAGCAGGTGGCGATCCCGTTCTCGGCCTCGGTGATCTCCGAGATCCTCGGCGTGCCGCGCGAGGACCGGGGTCGGTTCGAGCAGTGGCATCGGCTGTTCGGCCCGGTCATCGGTGCGAGCCTCAACGACGCCAACAAGTACGAAAGCCTCGGGCAGGGCGTGGAGGAGCTGATCGAGTACGTGCGCTGGCTGATGGCCCGCCAGAAGGAACGGCCGCGCGAGGATCTGCTCGGCGAGCTGATCGCCGCGCGCGAAAGCGGCGATGCGCTGTCGGAAGAGGAGATCGTCGCCACCTGCACGCTGATCCTGTTTGCCGGTTCCGAGACCACGGCCAACCAGATCACCAATTCGATGCTCGCGCTGTTGCGTCATCCGGGCGAGATGGCGAAGCTGCGCAGCGGCGCGGTGGACATGTCGCGGGCGACCGAGGAATTCCTGCGTTTCGACGGCTCGGGCAAGGCCATCACGCGCCTGGCGCGCGTGGACAACGAGGTGCTCGGCGTGCCGATGAAGGCGGGCCAGCGGGTGTTCCTGATCCTGGCCGCCGCCAACCGCGACCCGGCGGTGTACTCGAACCCCGACCAGCTGGTCCTGGATCGCGTGATGGAACGCAAGCACATCGCGTTCGGCTACGGCATCCATACCTGCCTGGGTTCGCAACTGTCGCGCCTCGAGATGTCGGTGGCGCTGCCGCGCATCCTCGCGCGCTGGAAACGGGTGGAACTGGCCGGCGAGCTCGAGTGGCACCCGCAGCTGCTGTCGCGCGGGCTCAAGGCGCTGCCGCTGAGCGTGAGCGCCTGACGGCAGCCGATGGCGAACCCGGTACCGACCACGCCATCGGGGCCAGCTGCGCCGTCAGGGCCGCTGGCGCAACCGGCACCGCTGGCGCCAACGGCGGCATGGCCGCTGCCGGAGCTGGACCAGGCGAACCGGGCGTTCTGGACCGGCGGACGGCTCGGTCACCTGACCATCGCATCGTGCTCGACCTGCAGCAAGGCGTGGCACCCTTCGCTGCGGCGATGCCCGGACTGTCTCGGACCGGTCGGCGACCGGGCCGTTGCGGGCCGCGGCGTGGTGGTGGCCTGCACCGTCAACCACCAGGCCTGGATGCCGGGGCTGGCACCGTATCCGATCGCGATCGTCGAACTCGCCGGCGCGTCAGGTGTGCGCCTGACCACCCGCCTGGCGGGTATCGACCCCGGACGCGCGCGCGTCGGCATGCACGTGCGGGTCGCCTTCGAGCGGCGCGAAGACGTCTGGCTGCCGCTGTTCGAGCCGGATCCGGACGCCGGCGCGGGCGTTGGCGTCGTAGTGTCCGCCGGGCCAGGACCTGACGCCGTGCGACGCCGCCCGCTGGCTGCGGACCGGTACGAGTCCAGGGCCGTCATCAGCGGGGTCGGGGCCTCGCCGCTGGGGCGCCGCCTGCCGGTCTGCGAACTCGACCTGACGGTCGATGCCTGCCGTGCTGCCATCGACGACGCCGGACTGACGCGCGACGACATCGATGGGCTCAGCGCCTATCCAGGCGTCAGCGGGGCGCCCGGCTACTCGGGTTCGGGCGTGCGCGCCCTCGAGCAGGTGCTGCGGGTGCGCCCGGCATGGCACTGCGGGGCACGGGAAGTGCCCGGACAGCTTGGCGGCGTGGTGGATCTTTCGGCGAGTCCGGGTAAACCGTTCACCTGACGATGCCCGACGCGCCGCTATTGCGTTTGCGGTGTCTGCCCCGCTGGTCTTAGGAGTCGGTCACCTGCTCGGTGAACTGGTGGGGGCTTATGCTGAAGCGCTTATCGGTAGATGGTTCATTCTACCCAGCGTTGGCGCTTTCGTCATTGTCTTGATGATCTTCATCCCGAGCGGCGTTGTAATGTGGATCCTCCATCCCTCCGGCGGTGTAGGGCTATCCCGGAAAGTGAAACCAAATGAGCCTTGCTGAAAAATTCGTAAGCATGGAATACGGGCCAGCGCCCGAGGATCCGAAGGAAGCTTCGGCGTGGCTGGACCGGCACGGGCGGCGGTTTGGGCATTTCGTCAATGGTGCGTGGCTTGCGCCGGCGACGGGCGAGTACTTCGAGACGATCGATCCTTCGAATGGAGAGAAACTCGCTTCGGTGGCGCAGGGTTCGGCTACTGACATTGATGCTGCCGTCACGGCGGCGCGGGCGGCGGCGGCAGAGTGGGCGGCGCTCGCTCCGCATTCGCGGGCGCGGTATTTGTATGCGCTGGCTCGGCTGGTGCAGAAGCATTCGCGGCTGCTGGCTGTGCTGGAAACGATGGATAACGGCAAGCCGATTCGGGAGAGCCGCGATATCGATATTCCGCTGGTCGCGCGGCATTTCTATCACCACGCTGGATGGGCGCATTTGCTGGGGCAGGAGTTTCCGGAGTATGTGCCTTGCGGAGTGGTCGGGCAGATTATTCCGTGGAATTTTCCGTTGCTGATGCTGGCGTGGAAGATCGCTCCGGCGCTGGCAACGGGGAACACCGTTGTGCTGAAGCCAGCGGAGTTTACGCCGCTGACGGCGCTTCTGTTTGCCGAACTTTGCCAGGAGGCCGAGCTGCCTGCGGGCGTGGTCAACATCGTCACGGGAGACGGGCGCACGGGCGAGGCGCTGGTGAAGCATCCGGACGTGGACAAGATTGCGTTCACGGGATCGACCGAGGTGGGACGCGCGATTCGCGCGGCTACGGCTATTAGCCACAAGCGGCTTTCGCTCGAACTGGGCGGCAAGTCTCCTTCTATTGTGTTTGAAGATGCGGACCTTGACAGTACGGTTGAAGGTCTGGTGGACGGGATCTGGTTCAACCAGGGGCAGGTGTGTTGCGCGGGCTCGCGGCTGCTGATGCAGGAAAGCATTGCCGAAGCACTGATTGCCAAAGTGCAGCAGCGCATGAGCACGCTGCGCATTGGCGCGCCGCTCGACAAGGCGATTGACATTGGAGCGATCGTGGCGCGCGTGCAACTCGATCGAATTCACAAGCTGGTGGATCAGGGCGTGGCCGAGGGCGCGACGTGCTGGCAGCCGCAGGTGACGCTGCCGGCGCGCGGGTTTTACTATCCGCCGACGCTGTTGAGCAATGTGCATCCGACATCGATTGTGGCGCAGCAGGAAATCTTTGGGCCGGTGCTGGCGGCGATGACGTTCCGCACGCCGAGCGAAGCCGTGGACCTGGCGAACAACACCGCGTATGGACTTGCGGCTTGCGCGTGGAGCGAGAGCGTCAACGTAGCTCTGCACGTCGCGGCGCAACTAAAGGCGGGCGTGGTTTGGGTGAACTGCACCAACATGTTCGACGCGGCTTGCGGATTTGGCGGGTATCGCGAGAGCGGCTATGGACGCGAGGGTGGACGCGAGGGGCTGCTCGAATATATGGAGCAGGCTTGGTTCAAGAAGGCTCCGATGCTCAAACCCGAGGTGTCAGGTCTCGGGTCTCAGGTCGCAGGAAAACCGGACGACGTAACTAGCGCGGGCAAAGCGGGCAGAGACGCGGATAGCTTGACTGACTCGTCTTCTGCGATCGATCGGACTGTGAAGCTCTACATTGGCGGGAAGCAGGCGCGTCCGGATTCGGGTTACAGCATGGAAGTGCGGGGCTCAGATGGGCGGCTGCTGGGCGAGGCTCCGCTGGGGAATCGGAAAGATATTCGCAACGCCGTGGAAGCGGCGCGCAAGGCTTCGGCTTGGACGAAGGCAACCGCACATAACCGCGCGCAGGTGCTTTATTACTGCGCGGAGAACCTCTCGCAGCGGCGGGCCGAGATTGCGCAGCGGCTCGCGGCGGTCGTCGGTGACAAGCAGGCAGCGGCGGAAGTGGAGCTTGGAATCCAGCGCATTTTTTCTTATGCGGCTTGGGCGGACAAGTTTGATGGCGCGGTGCACAATCCTCCGTTTCGGAATATTGCGATCGCCATGAACGAGGCGATTGGGACGGTGGGCGTGATTTGCCCGCGCGAAGCGCCGTTGCTGGGATTTCTCTCGGTTGTGATGCCTGCGCTGGCGATGGGGAATACCGTGATTGCGGTGCCTTCGGAGGCCTATCCGCTGATTGCCGGAGATCTGTACCAGGTGTTTGATACCAGCGATCTTCCGGGCGGTGCGGTGAATATTGTTACGGGGTACGTCTCGCAACTGCTGAAAACGCTGGCCGAGCATGACGACGTGGATGCCATCTGGAGCTTTGCGGATGAGGCTAGCGCGGCTTCGGCTAAGGCGATGTCGGTTGGGAACCTGAAGCAGGTCTTTACCAACGAAGGACGCGCGATTGACTGGTTCGATTCGAAAGTGGCTGAGGGGCGCTGGTTCCTGGAGCATGCGGTGCAGGTTAAGAATATTTGGGTGCCGTATGGGGAGTAGAGGCAGGCTTCAACTTGACCCTAGCAGGCTGCGGAAAAACTGCGTTGCAACTTGATTTTGGGTAGCGCAGCGCTTCAGCGCTGCGGTAACCGTATTGTCTTCAACGCGGCTTTAGCCGCTGAGGTAACGGCTCTTGCCGAGAAACGACTTTTTCCGCAGCCTGCTAGTGGCTAAAGCCACGTCTTTGTGGGGTGGTTATCGCAGCGCTAAAGCGCTGCGCCACCCAAAACCAGAGCTCTTACGCAGCCAATGCTCCGGCTCCCAACTCCATGAAAGCTACACGTACTCCTCGGGTCAAGATTTGCTGCATTGCCAGCCTTGACGAAGCGGCGATGGCCGTGGAAGCAGGCGCTTCGGCTTTGGGGCTGGTCTCGCGGATGCCGAGCGGGCCGGGGGTGATCAGCGACGAGCTGATTGCCGAGATTGCCGCTTCCGTTCCTCCCGCTATCGGGACATTTCTTCTTACTTCGCGGCAGAGCGTCCAGGAGATTCTTGCGCAGCAACACTTCTGCCGCACTAATACCATTCAGATTTGCGACCACCTCTTGCGGGGGACGCATCGCGAGTTGAAACGGGCGCTGCCGGGGATTTCGATTGTGCAGGTGGTGCACGTAACTGGGCCGGAAGCGGTGGAGGAAGCGGCGGCGCTGGCTCCGCATGTGGATGCGATTCTGCTGGACTCGGGGAACCAGAAGCTGGCGGTCAAGGAACTCGGGGGTACGGGACGGACGCATGACTGGACGCTGAGCCGGGAGATTCGCGAGCGGGTGAGTGTTCCGGTGTTTCTGGCGGGAGGGCTGACTCCGGAGAATGTGGCGCAGGCGATTGCGGAGGTGGGGCCGTTCGGCCTGGATGTTTGCTCTGGCGTTCGGACGGGCGGAAAGCTGGATGCGGAGAAGCTGGGACGGTTCTTTGCGGCGGTGTTGGAGACATGCTGTTCAATAAAATAGGCACACACATCGGCATCACATGATGCTATAATTGGTGCAGGAGACTCGCATGAGAACGACACTCGCGCTTGACGATGAGCTCGTACGCATCGCTCAGGAATTTACTGGTGTGGAGGAGAAAGCGGCATTGGTCCGTGAAGCGCTTAAAGCGCTGATCGAGCGGGAAAGCGCTCGCAGATTGGCCTCTTTGGGAGGCACCATGCCGGGATTGAAGAACATTCCGCGACGCAGGGTGGGAACGAATTGATTCTCGCGGATACGTCCGTTTGGATCGACCACCTCCGCTCGGACGATGAAGAGATGCGAGAACTTCTAGACCGGGGACAGATTGTCATCCATCCATTCGTGATTGCGGAACTGGCGCTTGGGTCGTTGAAGGAGCGCAGGAAGACGCTTGCCCTCCTGGACCTGTTGCCCGCCGTGCGAGTGGCGCGCCTCAGTGAGCTACGGGCGATGATTGAAGGACGGCGTTTATATAGCGCTGGCATCGGTTTCACCGACGCCCACCTGATCGCTTCCGTGTTTATCAATACACCCACGCTTCTGTGGACGAGAGATAAGCAACTTCGCAAGGCCGCGGAAGGGCTTGGCATACACGCTAATTTGGCCTAAGAAGCTGGATGCGGAGAAACTGGGGCGGTTCTTTGCGGCGGTGTGGGGAGTGGTTGCCTAGGCCGGCCCGTCCCGTCCCGTGGGCGACTTTACTCGCAACGCGGTTGATCAGTGTAATCGGATTTTTCACCAACCACAGGTGATCACTTCGACTCGCGTGGGTCATACGCCATCAGAATAAACACTTTGGAATGCGGTTCTCCCCTGAGAACCACTTTCAGGGTGTTGTCCTGGAGTACCTTCACTGCCGCTTGAGCATTTCGAGCTTTACCGATTGGAAGCACTCGCAGACCGTTGAGAAATACTTCATAGCTGCTGACTTCGTCCGTGCCTCGCCCGTCGCCGTTCGTAACGGTTAACACACAGCAATCTTTTGGCAATGGATCGACACGAAAGTTCTCGGTTCGGGTGCACGGGTCGTCGGCGGGGCACCCGACGAAAAAGCGCATGTACACAGCGGGAGGGTAGCCCGTGAAGGTTTGCCTTGGATTATCCGTTTTGGTCTCCTGTGCGTGGAGAGGCGCCGCGCCGACGAGGCAGGCGAAGACACAGAGAGTGAATCCAAGACTGCGCCTCGATAGGTCAAAGTCCATTCGCCCACGATAGCATATGGGACTCTCAACGTTACGAGAGCCATGCCGTAGAATTCC
>Ga0209698_10008869_pt1 | contig 10334 bp, 7 predicted proteins | sample LitLauG_LLR_2012_FD_187203 | JGI IMG/M metagenome (GOLD analysis project Ga0209698, IMG submission 187203) | Freshwater sediment microbial communities from Pennsylvania, USA - Little Laurel Run_MetaG_LLR_2012 (SPAdes) (version 2) | ecosystem: Environmental > Aquatic > Freshwater > Creek >... | reverse complement strand
GAGAAAGCCCATCCCCAGCCCGCCCACTTGGCAACGCGCGGTCCGAAACCTTCTTTTGCGAGAAGAAAAACCGGCACACAAGTCAGAGCTGAGAACAGGCTGTTCAAGGCGAGCGCCGCGATGACGGATGCGGTCGTCTCAATTCCGAAGACTTTGAAAATTCCCGCGAGAAGATAGGAGTAAACCGGCGGCAAGAGCGCCGATAATCCAGTGTCGGCGAAGGGGCTGCCGACACCGTGGCCGGAAGCTATGGAGCGCGCGATTAGGCCGAACGCCCAATGTTTGAGGACGAACGGGTCCATCCACTCGTGGTACAGGAAGGGGATGACGGCGAGGCGCACGATCAGGGCAACGGCGACGATGAGGGTGTAAGGCTCCGTGCGTCTTAGCGGATTGTGTTCTGTTGGCATGCTCAAAATGCTAGAAGCCTCGCGAAGCCCCGCTCTGGTCGAGACTCCTAAAGGGTGGCTGTTTCGTTGTTTCCCCTAAATGACATACTTTCACTTCCTCATCCTGGTACAAGCACCAGAAATGACTCGGTTGCCTGTCTGCGAATTGCCTGTCTGCGCTCGAAAACACGAACCAAGTAACTCCGAAGTCAACCTTCAGGCGTTGGAAGTCTGCGGCCTGGAAACCCCGCCAGCCGTTCAAAGCGTTCACTTCCTTCAGCCAACGTGGAGCTAGGCGAGGAACACGCGCGGCCATGCCGCCGTCTTTTTCGTAGTCGGCGAGCACGCTGTGTTCGGCGAGGGCGCGGAAACCGTGGTAGTCCTCACCGGGTAACGCCATGTAGTGCGGGTCGAGGGCGAACAGAGCATCTGTGGGCCCGTACTCACGAATCCACGCGAAGGCGCCTACCCACGCGTTCTGCGACTTCGCTCCCGGCAGTTCGAGATGGGCGGTCGCCGCATACATCTGGCGCTGCGCGTAGAACATTCCCGCACTCAGCAGCACGAAAAGCAGGAGCCATCGATAGACGCGCCGATTGAGCAGGTATCGTCCAAGGAGAGCTCCGGCGATCAAAAAGAAGAACAGATAAATCAGATGCAGATACCGCATCGGCTCAAACGGCCGCAGGCGCAGGAGACCCGGAACCAGCATGATGACCAACCCGATGAGCGTTTGAAAGACGCCGTAAGGAATCAGGCTGTCCACCAGTAACGAAAGCGCCGAAGTATCGTTGGGCACCTGGGCGCGATGCCAGCGCCTGAACCCGTACAGCAGGGCCAATGGAGCGAATACGCCCAGCCACTCATACCATTGCCAGCGGCTCACGAAATAGAAGCTGCGAGTCGCGGCGGCCTGACGCCAGGCGTCGGATGCGGGCTCGAAGATCCATCCAAAGGGAACGAGTATAGCCGCGGCTAGCGGGACGGCGGAGTGGCGCTGCTGCGCATTTTGCCTCCAACAGAGAAACGCGCAGAGAGAAATCCCAAAACTGGCCATGAGGGCATGAATCGCAAACGCCGCTGCCAACAGAATGCCCGCACGCCAAAGCCACTTATCCATGACATTGACGATTGCCGCGAGAATGGCCGCAGTTGCCAGCGTGCGCGGATGAAGGTACTGATCGGCGAGATTGATTCCAGTGCCGGTCACCGGCAAAGTGAGCAGCGCGGCGATCATCGTTACAGCAGCCCATTGCGCTGCGCGGTCAGAGAAGCAGCGGCGGCTGATCCGCCAGCAACCGTGAAGCATGAGGAATATTGCCGCTAATTGCCAGAGCAACTCCGTCCACGCTAGAGGCACGTGGGTCAGGCGGACTGAGAGCGCGATCAGCTTGTCAAAGACTGTCGCCTGAAACTGCACGCGGAAAAAATCGGCGTCGTGGGGAAACAGCGCTGGGTTCAGATTCTTCTTGATGGCCGCGAGGTAAAACGCGTCGTCCTCAAGGCCGGGATGGTAGCCCATCACCAGGAAGGCATACACCGAGAGCAGAGCCAGCAGCGCCATGGCCTTCGCCGACCAATCGCCTTGCTCTGACGACGGACGTGCCGGATTTTGTGGAGACTCTGACATTCCAGGGCAACCGCGGCGGGCTAGACCGAGCGCACCGTTTCGGTTTGGCGAGCGTAGTAGGAATCCAAGCCGGCTTCCAACTTACGCCCCTTGTCGCTGAAGCGAGGTAAATGGATCAGCCCGATTCTCTGCAAGGCAAACTGCAACGTCGTCGCCAGCACGCCGAAGCCGTAGGTCACGCTGCGACGGAAGTTGATCGACGAGGCCTCTTCGAAATATTTCGTAGGACAGGAAACTTCGCCGATGCGGAAGCCGAAGTGTACGCACTGCGCCAGCATCTGGTTGTCGAAGACGAAATCGTCTGAGTTCTCGAGCAGCGGCAGTTCGGTGATTACCTTGCGGCTGAAGGCGCGGTATCCAGTGTGGTATTCGGAAAGCTTCACGCCCAAGAACAAATTCTCGAACGCGGTCAGCAACCGGTTCGAGATGTATTTGTAAATCGGCATGCCGCCGTGGAGGGCGCGGCCTCCGATGATGCGCGAACCGAGCACCACGTCGTAGACGTCGAAGGCGACCATGCTGGCCATGGCGGTAATGAGTAGCGGCGTGTATTGATAGTCGGGATGCAGCATGATGACCACGTCGGCTCCGGCGGCCAGAGCTTCGCGGTAGCAGGTCATCTGGTTGCGGCCGTAGCCGTAGTTGCGGTCGTGCTGGAAGACGAGCAGGCCGAGTTGGCGCGCCACGGCCACGGTCCGGTCGCGGCTCTGGTCGTCGACCAGGATGCGGATGTCGACCAGGTCCGGCAGTTCTCCCACCGTGACCGCAAGGGTCTTCTCCGCGTTATAAGCGGGCATGACGACCGCGATGCGCTTGCCGTTGATCATTCTGCGAATCTCAGAAGGGTGTTTCTAGTCTAACCGATATGTCTTGCGAGCGGCTTGGTCACGGAGGGCTCCGTAGTGCCTCAGTTTGAATCCGTAGCTTTCGGTGAGGCGCATTCCGCGCATTTACCAGCGGGCGACGGATTTCAATTGGCAGTGACTCCTGGGAGATCCTTCGCTCCGCCTGGAAAACGGCTGCGCTCAGGATGACGCTGTCCAAAAAACAGAGTGGCTACGATTCAAACTGAGGCATTACCGAGGCTCCGCTTCCACGCTCAAGGAGCCGGCTGGTCCAGGATCTGCCTGAGATATTCCTTCCACGCAATCGCCCAGGTATGGGTGCCGTGTCCATGAGTCTTGTCACTGATGGGAAGGAGAACGAATGTGCCTTTTTTCAGCCGCTTGCTTTCCTTCTCGGCGATGCCCAACTCCGGCGGATTAATAAAGTCGTCCGCTGAATTGATCCACATCACCGGCGCAGTGATCGACTCCAGATGCGGAGACGGGTCATAGTTGCGGGATGCGTTGACTTGATAGAGCAGGTCGTTGGCGTCCAGGCTCGCGATGCGGGATTCGACAGAGTCGGCGACATACTTGTCTGCTGCCTGCTGGGTTGGAAGGTTTTTCTGCATGAACAAGGGTGCGCTCCCTGCGATCGCCAGCAAGGTCTGTGCAGTCCGAAGTGCGCGCGTTGGCTCCTCCTTGTAGTCACCCTCTTTCCAGTCGGGATCCGTGCGGATCGCGTCCATCAGGAGCTTGCGCCATACGCGGTTTCGTCCCGCGATCTGTACCGGCAGGCAGGCCATCGGCATTAGCGCATCCATGAAGTCGGGATACGTCTCGCCCCACACAAAGGAATGCATGCATCCCATGGAGGTGCCGAAGATCAGGCGCAGGTGCTGAACTCCCAGGCCTTCGGTCAGCAAAAGATGCTGGGCGAAAACCATGTCGTCGTAGTCGTACTGGGGGAGGTGCGCGTGCATGCCGTCGCTCGGCTTCGAGGATTGACCATGCCCAATGCCGTCGGGCGCGACGATGTAATAGCGGCTGAGATCGAGCGGTTGTCCCGGACCGAAGAGTTCGTCGGCAAATTGCGGTGATAGAAACTGCTGTCCCGATCCTCCGGTGCCATGAAGGACCAGTACCGCATTGTTCACGCGGCCGTTGGCGTCGCGTGCAGGCTTGCCCAGACTCCGATAGTGCAGACGCAGCTCTGCGAGTTGCTCGCCGGAGCGAAACTTGAAGTCGTGCGCAACAAAGTCACCTTCCGTTGCCTGGTATTTGGCCGCTTGCTGCCCGAATGCGAACGCTGAGAAGACGATCGCTATGGCAAAGGTGCGCGTGCTGACGTTCATGGACGCATCTCCGTTACTTCATGTTGTCGAGGATCGAACCCACGATGCCGCCGACCACCCCGCCTTGCACTGTTTCTCTCCGGACTTCATGGGGCATGTACCTTTCCAGGGCGTGGGCGAGTTTGGCGATGGGTAGAGTCTGCAGCCAGACTCTCCCAGGGCCAGTCAAGGCAGCGAGAAAAATCCCGTCACCGCCGAAGATCATGTTCTTGATGCCGGGCACCGTAGTGATCTGGAATGACACGCTCGACTGAAACGCGCCCACATGGCCAGGATGAACGCGGAGCGTCTCGCCGGGTTGAAGATCGCGCGTGACCAGTTCCCCGGAAAGCTCGAGCCAGGCAATGCCTTGTCCGCTGAGTCGCTGCAGAAGGAAGCCGTCGCCGCCGAAAATTCCCGCGCCCAGCGACTGCTGGAAGCCGACGCTGATCTGAATCTGGGAGGTCGCGCAAAGGAAGCCGTGGCGATGGATCATATATTCGTGGCCCGGGGCGACTTCGACCGGGACGATATGGCCGGGAAGCTTGGTGGCGAAAGCAAGTTCGCCGGCAGCACCGAGGGCACGGTATTCGGTCATAAAAATCGATCCGCCACCGGCGACGCGTTTCAGCACGCCGAAAAGGCCGCCGCCGCCCGCGAACTGGGTGTGCGTCGTCATCTGGATCGAACTGCCCATCCAGGAAAGCTCCCCAGCTTCGGAGATGATGGTGTCGTTGGGTTCGAGGATGAATTCCAGGACGGGCATGGTGGTGCCGGTGATGCGGCTCTGCATGAGTATGATCTCCTGAATGATTTCGAAGTGCAGTGTGACTCACGGTTGCGGACGGTGAGAGTATAGCGCGGGTGTGATGGGAGAAACGAGAGGCGGGTGGGTGAGGTTTAGCCTTTGCTGCTATAAGTTTTCTTGCGTCCTATGAGATTAATCTGCTCTATCAGTTCCAGAAGTGTGCTGCCGTTCGCGGTCATCGCGGCAGTCTTGGTGGCTCTGGCGCCACTTGCAGCCGGGGAAACGGGGGCCGAAGCATGGCTGCGATACGCCGCACTGGATGCGAAAACGGCCAAGGCCTACGAGAAGTTGCCGTCTCAGACTGCAGTGCTTGGCGATTCGCCGGTGCTGAAGTCCGCGCAAGGGGAACTGGAGCGGGGGATCTCGGGGATGATGGGCCGAACTTCGGGTATGGCCCCGAGCCCGACCGAGAACGCATTCATTCTCGGCACGCTCACGCAACTTCACGCGCTCGCTCCGGGCCTGCATCCTCCTGAACAATTGATAGCCGACGGCTATTGGCTGAAGAGTGCACGCGTCAGAGGACATGAATGCCTGGTCATCACAGCGGCCACGGATCGTGGTGTTTTATATGGCGTGTTCGCCCTGCTGAGCAAGATCGCACGGGCAGAAAACATCGCGGCTCTCGATGAACTGGAGCAGCCGCATGCTCCTCTGCGCTGGGTGAATCAGTGGGATAACGTTGACGGCCGCATTGAGCGCGGATATGGCGGGCCTTCCATATTTTTCGCCGATGACAAAGTCCGCGACGACCTGGCCCGCGCTGGCCAGTACGCACGCCTGCTGGCCTCGGTCGGGATCAACGGATGCGCTATCAACAACGTGAACGCCGATCCGCGCATCCTCGACAACGGCTTCATCGCGCAGGTCAGCCACATCGCGGATGCGTTCCGGCCGTGGGGCGTCCAACTTGCTCTTGCGGTCGATCTCAGCAGTCCCAAGGCACTGGCCGATTTAGACACGTTTGATCCGCTGGATCCGCGGGTTGCGGAATGGTGGCGCAAGAAGGTCGATGAGATCTACCGGCGGATCCCGGATTTCGGCGGCTTTGTGGTCAAGGCCGACTCGGAGGGGCGGCTGGGGCCCTCCACCTATGGACGTACTCAGGCGGATGCGGCCAACGTCGTGGCGCGCGCACTCAAACCGCATGGCGGCTTCGTGTTCTATCGCGCCTTCGTGTACAACCATCATTTGGATTGGCGCGATTTGAAAAGCGACCGTGCCAAGGCCGCGTACGATAATTTCCATCCGCTCGACGGCGCCTTTGACGACAACGCCATCGTGCAGATCAAGAACGGCCCAATCGATTTCCAGGTGCGCGAACCGGTGTCGCCGCTTTTCGCAGGACTGCGCCGCACCAACGAAGCAATCGAACTGCAGATCACGCAGGAATACACCGGGCAGCAGCGGCAGCTCTGTTTTCTGGTTCCAATGTGGAAGGAAGTGCTCGACTTCGATACGCACGTTGAAGATGCTCTCCCTGAAGGGAGTCACGCGCCAGTGAAGGATATTGTCGCGGGTCGAACTTTTCATCGACCGACCGGCGGGGTCGTGGGTGTGGCAAACGTCGGGATGGATGCAAACTGGCTGGGGAATACTCTGGCCATGGCCAATCTCTACGGCTTCGGACGGCTGGCCTGGCGGCGTGACTTGAGCGCCGAGACAATCATCGACGAATGGACGCGCCTGACGTTCGGCAACGATCCGTTGGTGGTTCAGACCATCACGAGCTTGCAACTGAGTTCGTGGCACGTCTACGAGAGTTACACCGGACCGCTGGGCGCTGGCACACTCACGAACATTGTCGGCAACCACTACGACCCGGCGCCGGAGTCGTCGGAAAGAAATGGCTGGGGACAGTGGCACCGGGCCGATCATGAAGGAATCGGCATGGATCGCACGGTGGCGACTGGCACCGGGTACGCCGGACAATACCCAACGGCTATACAAAAGCTATACGAATCGCTCGCCGCCTGCCCCGATGAATTGCTGCTATTTTTCCACCACGTGCCCTACACCTACGTCTTGCATTCGGGAAAGACGGTCATGCAGCATATTTACGACTCTCATTTCGAAGGCGCAGACCGGGCTCGCGACTTTGTCGTGCAGTGGAAGACGCTTCAAGGGCACATCGATCAAGAGCGTTACGACGAGGGACTGACGCTTCTGCAGTACCAGGCCGGAGAAGCCATGGTCTGGCGCGATACGATTTGCAATTGGATCTATCATCTCTCGGGCATTCCGGATCAAAAAGGCCGCATTGGAAGTGAGCCTCGCCACTAACCTCCTGGCGGTCGTCCGATTTCAATTGCTCCGATTCCCTTTCCAAGCACTTGCGCGACGGGGTCGTAAACGTTTACATTCAGCGTTACAGAATCGATTTTGCACTGGCGAAGTTTTAACCCGGTGCGAGTTGCACTCGCTGGAAGCGGCCAGCAGAGGTCACGAGTCAGAGATGGGCAAAGAGCCGACGACGCTGCTCGACATTGCCAAGGCGCTTGGTACCTCGATCGGTACCGTCCATCGCGCCTTACATGACAACCCAGGAGTCAGTCCTGCGACCAAAGCCAAAGTCCTGGAAACGGCCCGAACCCTGGGTTATCGGCCCAACCTGGCGGCCCGGCTCCTGTCGTCAAAAAGAACTTTTCGGGTTTCGGTTCAGACCTTGAAAGGCACTACGTCATTCTGGGACGAGGTGCGGGCCGGCATTCGGGAAGAAGCCGCATCGAACCCTCTGGAGAACGTTGAGCTCGAGTTCCGAACCTATCCTCAACTTGGAGAAGGCGACCAGGAGGCGTTTCGAGTTGCTCTCCGTAAGAAGGTGGATGGAATCATCACCTTCCCGGGCAACCCAAAAGGCCTGCAGCCATGGATCCAGCGCGCCTCGCGTGCGCGTATTCCAGTCGTATGCGTGGCCACGGATGCCCCCAACAGCGGCCGGCGCGGGATCGTGGCCATCGACACTCTGGTCAGCGGTTCGATCGCTGCCGATCTGATGGGGCGATTCCTTGTGGGGCGCAAGGGAGCCATCGCCATCACCGTATTCGACATGGCGATTACCGAGCACGCGGAAAAACGTGCCGCCTTTGAAGCCACATTGCGGTCGCTCTATCCGCACCTCGAGCTCTTGAAGCCGATCGAGGATCATGGAACCGAAGTGGAAGCCTACAGCAAATCGCGCAAGTTGTTTGAGGAGCACCGCGACCTGGCGGGCGTGTACGTGACAACCGAAGCTTCGATTCCGGTACTGAAGGCGGCTCGGGATGCGAATCTGCTGCCCGGTCTCACGATCATCACCACGGATTTGTTCCCCGATCTCGTCACTCAGATTCGATCGGGCGCAGTGGCTGCGTCGATTTATCAGCGTCCTCGGGCCCAGGGCGAGATGGCGTTTCGCATGTTGCACAAGTTCCTGGTAGAACGCGGCAATTCGACGGACCAACTGGCGCTTGCGCCGCATCTAGTGATGCGGGGGAATCTCGATTTCTTTCTGCGCCGGATGTCTCTGGAAGCCGGAAAAGAAAAAATCCCCCAATTGCGGGAAACGCCGCCAGTTTTGGCTGAGGATATGGCTTAGCCCTTCCCGGAAGGAACAAGCGAAGGAGGAGGCACCATCGCGTTTTTAGGTATCGACGTCGGAACCGGAGGCACACGAGCGCTCGTCATGGACGAGCAGGGAAAGGTGGTGGCTTCGGCATCGTCTGAGCATGAGCACTTCGCCAGCCCGCGGCCGGGATGGGCGGAACAGGATCCACGCGACTGGTGGAAAGCTTGCGGGAGTGCAGTGCGGAAGGCGCTGCATTCTTCGGATGTTCGCGCCGACAACATCGCGTGTGTGGGTTTCTCGGGGCAGATGCACGGCGCCGTGTTGCTCGACGCCGCCGATGAAGTCGTACGCAACGCGATCATCTGGTGCGATCAGCGGAGCGAGGCGCAAAGCCACGAGCTTGAGGAAATGTTCGGGCGGGGCGCGTTGATCCGTCTAACCTGCAATCCGCCTCTTACAAATTTCACTCTTACCAAGCTGCTGTGGGTGCGCGAGACCGAGCCCAAGAACTGGGAGCGTGTGGCGCATTTGATGTTGCCCAAAGACTATGTGCGATTCCGGCTCACTGGAGAGCGGGCGATCGACATGGCAGATGCGTCCGGAACGCTGCTGCTGGACGTGGCCCACCGGCGCTGGTCGGCGGAGGTCTTGAAGAAGACTGCTATCGATGAACGAATGCTGCCTGCGCTGCATGAGTCTCCACAGGTTTGCGGACGAGTGTCGGCGGCGGGCGCTGAGGCGACCGGGTTGCGAGCGGGCACGCCCGTGGTGGCTGGCGCCGGCGACCAGGCGGCAGGAGCCGTGGGCATGGGTATTGCGCGCGCAGGAGCGGTCAGCGCCACAATCGGAACTTCGGGAGTCGTGTTTGCTGCGACGGATCGTCCGGCACTCGATCCGCAAGGGCGCCTGCACACGTTCTGTCATGCCATCCCTGGACGCTGGCATGTGATGGGCGTGACGCAGGCTGCGGGATTGTCGTTGCGCTGGTTTCGTGACCGCTTCGGGGTGGTCGCTTCGGACGGACGCGATCCTTACGACGTGCTTGCCGAAGAGGCCAGCGCGGCGCCTGCTGGATCGGAGGGAGCTTTCTGGGTGCCTTATCTGATGGGCGAACGCACACCGCACCTCGATCCGAACGCTCGCGCCGCTCTCATAGGACTGACGGCCTCGCACACTCGCGGGCACCTGGTTCGAGCCGTGATGGAAGGCGTGGCGTTCAGCCTGAAAGACTCGTTCACTATTTTCGAGGAGATGAAGATTCCGGTGACGTCGATCCGGCTGGGTGGCGGCGGTGCGCGGTCGCCGCTGTGGCGACAAATTCAGGCGGACGTTTACGGGAACGAAGTGGAGATTGTTGCCGCCGAAGAAGGCGCGGCGTATGGAGCAGCGATTCTGGCGGGCGCCGGCGCAGGGGCGTGGAACTCGGTGGACGATGCATGCGACAAGGTGGTTCGGGTGGCGTCGCGGATTCCGCCGGACAGGACCGACTCATCGACCATGCAGAGCGGATATCGAACTTATCGGAAGATTTATCCCGCGCTGAGTCAGATTAGGTAGTGCCCGTCAAATCGGGGCGCCTGCTTAGCGTCTAAATGAGTGTTATCAGGATGTTTCGACAGTTGTCCCGACGTTGCCTTCCGTGAACAATGGTCACTCTCCAGCGTAATAGGGCGGCCATCGGCCTCTATGGGCTGACGGCCTACACGGTTGCCTGCCGAACCAGCTAGATTGGAGTGCGAATGGCTGTCGGGGCTGACCGGCTGAACATTGTGCGATTGAGAGGAATCACTTTATGCGACTTT
>Ga0209698_10008867_pt1 | contig 10335 bp, 11 predicted proteins | sample LitLauG_LLR_2012_FD_187203 | JGI IMG/M metagenome (GOLD analysis project Ga0209698, IMG submission 187203) | Freshwater sediment microbial communities from Pennsylvania, USA - Little Laurel Run_MetaG_LLR_2012 (SPAdes) (version 2) | ecosystem: Environmental > Aquatic > Freshwater > Creek >... | reverse complement strand
GATATGGTTGTTCCGCTCGCGGACGCCCGCGAATTCCATGCACATGACGGTGCGGGACAGTACTGGAGTCTGGAGAAGCTAAAGTCGTTTGACGAGTTTCTGGAGAGGAGATTCCCCGGATCCAGGAGGATGGCGTACTACCTGATGTCGATCCACGAGCATCGGCCGCCGCAGGCGAGAAAAGAGCTGAAGGAGGTGGAACCTTCAAAATGTCGCCTGGCCTTTTCTCGTCGTGCATTCTGCTGGGAATGGCCTCGATCAGCCGCGGACAAGTGTCTGCAATCTGCCACTGCCCGGTCTGAAGCATCTGGTACATCAACTGCCATCCGCCAACTCTGTCGTTCGATGCCTCCAGACACGCTAGGCCATAGGGATCGAGAATCTCGTTGATTTGGTTTGCGATTGTGTGACCGTCTCCGATGTGCTTGAAGTTTGAGGGATCGAGGTAGACCGCTATAATTTTCCGGCGCTGCCCTAGCGTCAACGGAGCCACAAACCTGCTGCAAACCTCAGACGCGAATTCATACGCGGGCATGTGCGCCGCTACGAACTCACCCACTGTCCTAATTTTTTCGTCCTGCGTTTTAACATGTAAGTGTGCCGACGCGCTCGATTTTCCGAAACCATAGTCCAGACTGATGAAGTGATTGTCCCACCACTGTGCTCCAATCGCTCCATAGGGAATCACCATTCTGTTTGCATCCCAGTTGGAGAAATATGCCCCTTGCAACTCACACCAGCACCCTTGCTCCATCGCTTTTGATAGCGATCCTGACATCATTCGCAAGCGATAGATGTACTTGTCGTCCAAAAGATTGTGATCCGTCAGGCGTCCAGGGATGAAAGCAACAGAAAAACCGTTCCCCTTTTCATCCTGCAACGCGTACTTATCCGAAGGCCACTTCCTTTCCCAATAGAGTTTCCCTGACTCGGCGGACTTCTCTGGATTGTGAACGGGGCAGGCTCCACGCAAAAACATCAACTTGTGCCACGCCGCACCCGCGTTCCCAGGATTGCTCGCAAGTCTCATGCGCAACAGCAGCGTCCTGTCCGTAGAACTGAGACACCCTAGCATGTTACGGACCTGATATTCGGTGTGGAACGTCGATTCGTCGAACCCGATAAAGCTGTAACGCGGCCCCAGGTACTGGAAGATGTCATTGTCGGATGCAATATAAGCGAGGCGAACCGTCGCGCCCGACGGAAAGGCCCAGGCCCAATTAGGAGCACCGGCGAACGTCGCCCCCATCGATCTGTAGAGCCGTTGTGTCTTATCGACAATATCGGTCATCTGGGTGAACTGCTGACGGAAGATGATGGCGCGGAGATTTGGATTGTTCGATTCGCGGGCAGCGTCGACCAGTCAAGCATCTGGCCGACTGGATTGAAAAGGACCGTGACGCCGTCCTCCGCCAGCTCAACAGCTACATCCGCACGGAAGGAGGCGCCGCATGAAGCGCCGCTTCCAAGGCCTGCATCAGTCAGATCAATCGACGGGGCGCCACATCTCAGATGGGATTTTCTTGGCTTGCGTACAGGGATCCCAGTACTTTCGCCACGTACAGAAGCCTTTTTACCTTCTCCGCTTTGTCGTTGTAGAGCCAAAGCAACTCGAAGGAAAGGCCTTCTCGGGTCGCATGTATTGCACTCCCAAGGCTCTCTGGAAACTCACCTGGTTCCTGCGCGACTTCGGCTAGGACAGCGAATTGCTGGGCCACGACGAAGTAGACGACAAAGATCTCGTTGGGCTTCGCGGAGTCGTGAAGATCACCCACACCACTGCAAGCGGAACGATGCTGCTCAACCTTGCCGGCTTTGCACCGGCAAACCGGTGGGAAGAATTGTCAGGAGTGTCGGCGGCGAGTTCGATCGGCCCGGAGGCTGCGTGATGATCGACAGCTACACGCAAATGAGTCAGTACTTGACATACCCTCGCCGCTACCGATTCCGTTATCTGGGCGGGTGGAAGGAGAAGGACAACCGTGCCGCCATGCTCTTCGGTCGTGCCTTCGAGCAGGCTCTCGGGGCGTACTTCCAAAGGGAGGACCTCGGAGACGTGCTGTTTAAAGAATGGTCAGGTTGCAGAGATCAAGGTCTGCAGTTTTCATGCAATGAGAACTGGGATCGAATGTTGAAGCAAGGGATCATGCTCCTCACGCGCTTTTGTCAAGATGACCGCGTTCGCATTCGGCAGCCTCGACGAGACTTGCAGATCAAGGTAGTCCAGCGTCTTTCCGGCTCCAACGATTTCGTGGCCTACGTTGACGGCATCGGCTATCTGGACGGAACCAAGTGTTTGCTGGAGTGGAAAACCAGTTCGAGTCGTTATCCAGAGGAACCAAACGGCTATTAGCGCTCGATCCGCAACTCGTCTGCTACTCCTGGATCACCGGCATTGCCGATGTTGCTCAAATTGTCTTCGTCCGAAAGCGGTGGGTGGAAGTTCAGTACCTGCGCACCACGAGCACTGACGAACAACGCAAGGAGTTTAGTCAGCTCGTTGAGGACACGATCCGTCGTATTGAAGCTCTTCAGTTTCCACCCCATAGCGGAATACGGTACCCACAGAACCCATGCCTCAGCTGCCCTTATGTCAGATTGTGTCTGGGCAAGTAGGATCTGGCCCAGTCCGCGCTGATACGCCGGCCAGGAGCAGAAGACTTTGGTTGGCTTGACGAGCTTGCGTACTAAGAATCCGCCTATGCCGCCGAAGCTCAATCGCCAGCGAGCCTTGTTCGTGCTGACCAAGATCGATGAAATCTTGGCCTGGGAGCAGCGCAAAGAAGCGGAGCGCGACACCAAGTTCGTAGAACTGGGACGGTATCTTTGCGAGGCCCGGGCGGGACAATACTGGCGGGTGGAGAATCTGAAATCGTTCGACGAGTTATTGGAGAGGCGGTTCCCAGAGTCCCGAAGAAAGGCGTACCACCTGATGTCAATCCACGAGCATCTGCCGCCTCAGGCACGCAAGGAGCTGAAGGAGGTCGGGTGGACAAAGGGACTGGAGTTGGCGAAAGTGGCGCGGAGGGACGGGCAGGAGTTCGATTGTGCAACCTGGTTGCACAAAGCCCGTGGAATGGCGAAGGATCAGTTCCGGCGGGAGGTAGAGAAGGAACTCACTGGGAAAGAAACGGAAGAATCGGAACTGGTCTACTTCAAGTTGTACAAGAGCCAGATTCCGGTGATCGAGCAGGCAATCGAGACCGCAGCCCTGATGTTAGGCTCCGAGAAGTCCCGAGGCTATTGCTTGGAGATGATTTGTGCCGATTTTCTCGCGGGAGCGCACCTGGATCAAGGGAACCCTGAGACGTTGTTGTTTCCGATGACGAGGGTTTTCCATCTGCTGCCGGACGCCCAGAAACATGCTTTCCTTCACAATTTGAGTGAGAAAGTCTCATGAACGGAACTCGCCCAGACGGTACCCGCTTGCGCCTCGATGCTACGTCGTACGGGATTCTTAGGCAGCAGGTGCTGCGCAGGGATGGCTGGCGATGTCAATCCTGTGGCACGATGTCGAACCTAGAAGTCCACCACCAGGAGTTTCGCGGTCACTCCGGCGACGACTCTGAGGAGAATCTGATCTCACTCTGCGCATCATGTCACGCTGGCCTACATCGCTGAATACGAACCGATCCTCGAATTATCCGTCTGGGGGTTATCTCCGCACTATGATTCCGCATCCGATTTATCGGTGATTTAAGAGCTCACGAGTCGGTTAGAAAACAGATCAATGTCCGGTCCGCCGCCCACTTGCAAGAGCCACTCCATCGTTTGCAACTCGACGCGCCCCGCTCCCGCAAACGCAACGAAAAGAGCGCTGCCGTGGCTTCTCAGGCGTTCAAGGACCACACGAATCGTCTGTGCATCGAAGGGGTTGTTAAGAAACACAAAAAGATTTCTGTCCGGAAAATCGTACGTCGTGGCATCTGTACAGACAACTTCGCACCGCTCAGAGTCAACCCCACAGCGAGCAAGATTCGCTCGAGCCTGCCGGCAAAGGCGCTCCGAATAATCTACTCCGATCACATGGGCGAAGTCATAGAATGACGCAACGATCAGTGCCCTGCCTTTTCCACAGCCCATGTCAACAAACCAAAACTCCTTGACGTCAATGTTGGCGGAGTCAATCGCCCAGCGACAGGCTTCCGGACTGCAGGCTTGATAACGAATCCCATGACTAAAATTCTTGCTGAATGGATTTGTTAGCCACACAATGCCGGACGTTTTGACGTGGTATTGCCGATCGAAGTCTGACGGGTACTCACGAAATTCAGGGAATCCACGTTGGGGGATTTCTTCGATTCGATGAATCAGACGAACCGCGAGATTGCGGATCAGTCCCATGATAGTTACACCTGGTGCACGATGTACCAGCCCGGAGTCTGTGTCGGGTTCGGAAGGGTCAACGGGTACTAGCGTACTCCGAAAGGTGGCACGTTGTTATAGTCACGACTACAGACGATATCTCTACTTCCAGCGCTCGCTAAAGCAGTCTCAATGGTCGCAGGTGGGCAAAGCGAAGCTCATAACGTCAGCGAGTGCGGCGTGGTCGGAACTAACTGTGCGGATGAACGTGCATGTTTCGGCGGGAGGTTGAGAAGGAATTGTCAGGAGGCCGAAAGGGTCAGACTGGTCTACTCTAAGTAGTACAAGAGCCAAATTCCGGAGATTCAACAGGCAATCGAGACTGCAGCCCGATGTCAGGCTCCGACAAATACCGCGGTCACTTCGCCGCGCCCTCAGCCTTTAAGATCTGTTGATAGTTCTTTCGGCGCAGCCAGCCTTTCTTCCATCGCCGAAGTGATTCACTACGCCGGAGCAAGGTCGTGGCTGCAAGATCGAGAAGCGACGTCCCCGATCTAAGCACATTGAGAGCTAGGCCGGTCCACGAGGGTGCGTACAGATACCGTGGGCCATCAATCCGAGACTGATCGCAGGTGATACGCTTGTACTCCTGATTTCCCCACCCGAGACCGAACCGGCTGGCTTGCAAATCGGGGTCGAAGCAGTTCTCGATGGCACGCAGCAGGACACACTCCGGATCAAATCCTGTGTATTGACCATGGAACGTGCCTTTATATTTGTGGCCGATGAAGAAAGCGCGCCGCTGATTCTCGAGACACAACACGTATCCTCGTAGCGCACGCCTTCGGGCGGTCCGGTGCAGCAAGTCGAGCGTTTCGGCGTCCGGTCGGAATCCAACTCCCAAGCTTCTCTGATAGGTCTTCGTACAAACCTTCTCGACCTGATCAACGAGTTCGTCAACATCTTGTTCTCTGCGATAGCAGAGGACGCGCAGGTTCTCTGAGAGATGATCGAGCACCCGGCGTTGATGGCGAAGAAAATCATGCCGGTTTAGCGCGGCATGCGTCGACAAAAATCCTCGTAGCTCGAGGGAAGCTCTACCCAGCGGTGTTCATAGGACGCGAAAAATGTCCGCGGCGTGGAAAGCTGAACTCTGCATGCACTGCTTTGCGTAAGTTCGACTCTCTTCCGACTCCGCTGAGTTCTGCCGTCTCTGCTTCCCGCATTTCAAGACAGCGCTTCAGTTCGCGCATCAGCAACCGACAATTTTCCGGATTGATGTTACCCAGCAGGCCGCCCCGAACGACAAACAGGCGGAGAACCCTTGGATTGAACAGCGTGGCGTAGCCGACTTTGAGATCTAATCGCGCTCGCTCCAGGCGTCCGCCCATCATGCAGTCGGGATGTCCCTCCCGATAGATCACCAGTAGGTGCGGCCGAATGACCTCCGGATTGAAACGAACCCCAGCCAAATAGGAGTCCATGTCAGCCTCAGGGTGCTCGCGCCACAAATCCCAGACTTCCCGCACGGGTTCCAGTTCAGAAAGGGTACGAAAGGTCCGAACGGCAGTACCGCCATTTCTTATTTGGTTTGATTGGGAATTCAATTTAGAAATGCGTGCTTCAGAAAATGACCGTCACAACAACGCCCTGCTAGGGGAACCCAATCATTGCCGAAGCTTCGCGGCGCGTTCGCAACATACGGCTAATCGAAGCGGTGGGAGGAAACGTTGCAAGCGGACATACGAAGGCTCGTGAACTTACGACGGTACGGCGTCGTGAAATTCGGCCGAAGGATTTCTCTCCTGAAGCGTAGGGACTGGCCTTGGGCCAAAAAGGAGAAAACAACATTGCGAACGGGCTGAGCCAGTCAGCAGTCAGCTCCGACATGGACACTCGAGTCAGGATTCTGGAAGACAAGCGATCTTACGCTAACCTCCAGCCGTCTTCCTCGATTTTTAATCGAACATAATTGGCTTGTCTATCTCTAGCTCGAGCCGCGGCGTTTACAGCACGGTGGCCGTAAGCCCTGTGGGCGGAAGCGGGGTTGGAGGCGGTGAGGTGCTGTTCCCTTCGCAACCGGTCGGTCCTCCAGTGTCGATGTTTTCACCAGTCTCGAGCACCACATTGCCAGATCGAATGCTGCCGGCCTGATTCCAGAGATCGGTCGGGCCTCCGTAGTAGGAAGGCCACGCTCCCCGGTAGAACCAAGTACCCCATACCCCGACACATGCGTTCAGATACGTGCTGTAGCTGTTATTCGAAAACTTCACGTTTACGAGGCTGTTGCCGCCCACGGCAGAGTTGGGCACATTCTCCTGAGCTTGTCCGGTCGGACCGGAATAATCCTCTACGAAGCTCGTGAATCCTCCACCTGTCAAGAGGTTATTGCTTACGCTGAAATTGCCAGCAGTAAGTCCCGTTGGTGTTGATCCCTGATTGAAATCATCCCAAAAGCTGATTGCGCTGTTTATAGCTCCGCCCGACACATTCGGGTCATTGGGTGCACGCGTCATCAAGTACGTGTTATGGTTAATGACTCCATTTTGTGCACCTTCCGTCTGGTATCCGTCGATGTGACCGTTGGCCGCGTTTTCTGTGAAGTCATGGAAGTAACTGTCTTGGATGATGAAGTCACTACCGGCCCCCGAGTTTTTGTCCGCGGCGTACCACCAGCTGAAGATGCCATCATTGACATCGTGGCAGTTTACGTTCTTTGCCACCATGCTGTACTGGAGCGTGGTGCCTTTCACGCCTTCATCCCAAATGCAAGCGTGCGTGTGATCCAGGCCGTTTAGTTCGACATGATCAACCGTAGCACTCGCTCCGTCATTGATGTTGATTACCCCGCTCCCTCCTGCTCCGCCGCCATCATAGGAGATGATGCTGTTCTTGATAGTGACGTTTTGGGCGGCAATCTGTAGGCCTCCAGTGATTGTTTGACAACTTATGACCGCTCCCGGGGTAGTAACTGTGATTGTTCGTGTGGTGGAACCACTATTCGTTGTGAGCACGCCCCCCGGGCACTGCGACAGATCGGGACCGGTATTCGACGGGCCGGGCCAGCCGCAAGCCTCGAGACTCTGCCAAACGTTATGTGTGCAATCGATTGTGGCACCGTGCACCGAGGTTACGATCGAGAGCGCGAGACCGAGAACAAATAGGTTTTTCATCTTCATCCGCAGTGAGCTGCAGTGGTTAGTTCTTTCAGGTTCTAGGGAAATTGCGCTGCTTTAGAAGATGTTAAATCGCTGCTTGTGGTACGTTCACATCACGAAAGTGCATTGGTGTGACCTTTGGAAGCACTAGGGAAGGTCACTAGCTCAGGTGTTGCATTTTTCAGCAATGGGAAGTTGCCCTCGACAAATCTATTCAATTCGATCAACTCAAAACCCGTGCGCTTGCGGTAGATCCGACGTGGTACGACAGTCTGCGATAACAGTTCCTGCGCCGCGCAGGCTAGCGATGACAATCGTGCTGTGCAATGTCAAACCTGGAAGCTCATCACCAACAATTTCGGAGCCATTCGCAGACGATTTCGGCGTGAAGCTGATCACACTGGTGTGCAACATGTAGAGCTGACATCTATCGCTGAAGAAATGCGCTCCCCACTACTCGCAGGTGGAATGTCACTTGTCCTCGGAAGAACTCGAGCGAAGTATCCACAGTGAAGCAAGCCTTTGTCTATTTCGAGCTGGTTGTCCCTCTACAACGCGGGTAAGAACTCGCAGAAGCGAAACTAGTATTCTCCTGGCCGGGTGGGATTTGAGCGGGAACCTCATCCGACCCGGAACTGGTGTTTCCTTGAGCGTCGATCGCAACTACTACGTAATGATAAGTCTCTGAATCCTCCACAGGGTCGTCCATGCAACCGGTACCCGCGATGGCTGTGGAGTTAATCTGCTCGCACTCAGGGCACTTGGAATTCGGCTGCGCAAGACTCTGTCTTGCTACATTTTCTTTCTTGCTTCGATATACGCAGTAACCGACGGTCTTGCTTTCGGACTTGACGGGCGGTACGCTCGCATTCCAGGAGAGAATCACTTTGTGGTGGCCAGTTCTTTCCGGAGAAGGGTACGGTGCCGCCGGTCCAGCGGATGGGCAGACTGGGAGCGTTGGCTCGGCCGCGACTGCAAGCGTTCCTTGTGCCGTGAGATCTTGTGCAGACTGCAGGTTCGAGTTTGCACCGCGACTCGTCTGGCCGATGGCAAAAGTCGGTTGAAGTATACCCACCATAGTCAACGCTAGCGTCCCGAGAATCGTTCGCGCTTGCAGAGCGGCCGTCAGATGCGCTGTCACAAATGATTCTCCCGATCGGGACATCGGATGCTCTGGACAGATGTGCTCCGGTCCATCTGTAGAAAACCTCAGCTCAGCGCCTTCGCGCTGTGGTAAACAAACTAAGCGCGTCTAACAACTCCGAACCACTACGACCGCATTGCTTGCTCACTCCCCCGTTCAGCCGTGAGAGCACTTGGCTACATCTCACATAGTCGTTAATGCCTGATCGCCAATTCTTGGATGATCCAACCCGATGAACTATTTGGAGACGAAGGACACGTTGCGGCCTCAATACCGGGCGTCGTGCCAGCCATTCTGTACTCCGCCACGGGGTATGTGGTTAGTTGCGCGAACCCGTCGCCCCAGCCCATTGGGTCATCCGTCGCACACCAAGCGTAAATCAAGTCGTTCCTCTGGGAAGTCTCTGCGGTAACGCTCGCTGTGCCACCGCCGGTGGTGGCAATAGCCGCGGCTACTGCATCAACAGGGTTCGCACTTGATTGAGCAGTGTACTCAGTCACGATGATCTTTACGGAGTTATCGACAGTAAACGTATGGCTTCCCGCATTTGCGACGGCTGCTATGTGCCAGGTTGTCAGGGTTACGGTTCCCTCGGTGTCGTTTCCGCGATCAACAACGAAAATCTCATTCGCACTGTCTGCGATCTGTGGAGGCTGAGTGAGAGCACCACCCGCCATACTGCTGATGACCAACATGTTACCCGCAACGACATTGTCGATAGTACACATATTTGCGTTGACCACACAGTAGTTGCCTGTGAAGCTTGGCGCTGAAATGGATGGTTCGACACTTCCGGCAGGCCGGATCGCCAGTCCTTGAATACCAGTCAATGACCAAGGCGGTGTCCCGCGTGGGAGCAGAGCCACGATCTGTGCACCGGAAGCGGGGCTGACTGCGTATTCAGCCGTGGGGGTGACCCGCACGCTCGTGAACCCTTGTGCTTCGTCGGTTCCGAAACCGCTGCGCCCCCAACCATAGAGGAGGTCATTCGGAGTTATCGTGGTAAGAGTAGTTAAGGCGAGCGAACTGTTGGCGTAGGTGTGTTGCGCGACAGTTTCCACCGGATTGCCGACGGCCTGGCCAGCGATCTCGGTGACGTTCATTACCGTAGTTGGGTCGGCAGTATCGTTGACCGAGAGAGTGTGGGAGCCAGCATTGGTCACATTCGAGATATGCCAAGTGCCGAGGCCTGCCGCCCCATCAATCTGATCGAAGGTAACTGTCTCAGGCTGGTTGTCGGTGATGGTGATGGGGTTGGCGGGTAGTCCTTGGAAACTGTGCGTGCTAATCACTAACATGTGACCTGGAGCGACATTGTCGATGGTGCAGCTAGCGGTTCCCGAGCAGGAATTTCCTGTGAACCAAGGAGCGCTTGGGACAGCGCCGACGCCCTCTTTGACGCAGTACAAGATGGCGGGAGCTGTGTTGGACACGCCATTGTTAGTGATGATGTGAGATTGCATCGAGCTGCCCGCTGGAACCTCGGCATACATGGTCAGTAATGATCCCCCGTCCCCGTAGGCCGGATCCGTCTGTGCATAAAACTGAGTCATGTCCAAATTCGTGAAACCACCATCAACATTGAAGGTCGTAATCGGCGATGGTGCACCATCCGGAGAAGCTCCAGGCCCCACTCCTAACGCAGCCATACATATGTCGCTCGCGCCGGTTGTCGGAGATGTTTGTCCGGTCCACCATCCGGGCATGCCGGTTGCCGGATTGTTGAAG
>Ga0209698_10008866_pt1 | contig 10335 bp, 9 predicted proteins | sample LitLauG_LLR_2012_FD_187203 | JGI IMG/M metagenome (GOLD analysis project Ga0209698, IMG submission 187203) | Freshwater sediment microbial communities from Pennsylvania, USA - Little Laurel Run_MetaG_LLR_2012 (SPAdes) (version 2) | ecosystem: Environmental > Aquatic > Freshwater > Creek >... | reverse complement strand
TTCTCAATCTCCGCCTTCAGTTCTTTCACGGCTTCCACAAGGACACCAATCATACCATTATAGTTGAGGCTGAGTTTTTCACCTTCCTTGTGAATAAGTTCTGGAATGACCTCTTGAACTTCCTGAGCGATAAGTCCTGCGGAAGCCTTATCATTTTCAATCCAGTTGAAACGAACACCGCGAATGCCATCAAGGATCTTGAAGTGGTCTGTGATCTGAACAATATTCTTCTTCGAGGCAATATCTGACTGGGCGTTGACTGTTCCGCGAACCGTGAAGTTTCCTGAGGTGTCTGCCACGAAACGATAGTTCGTACCATCAGACCATCCACCGCACTTGAGTCCTGAATCTGTATCAAGACCGAAGTAAACGGCATAGACACCTCCTCGGTGGAAGGTCAAGAAGGCAGAGTTTGATGCGCCTGTGGAGTTATAGCACCACAATCCTCCAAGAGAACCTGAGGCGGTGAGTAGAGAACCGTTTTGATTTCCTGTACACTGTAGCTGTGTTTGTGAATATAGTGTTCCTGAAACCGTCACTGTGCCGCCGAGATTGGTTCCTTGTCCTGATCCGTCGATGTTGACTACACCACTAGACAAGTTCCAATAGAATGGGCGATAGCTATTCCATGTTGTATTGACCGCCGCACCCTGAGTTGATGAGGCATTAGAGGACAATAGATAAACAGATCCACCATCATTACGAATGAAAGCATTATACCACGTCGAACTACTTCCACCAACTGTTTGTATTTGTCCTGCATTTCCTAGATTCAAGCCGACAATATATCCACCAGCAGTGATATTTCCACCTGTTCCCGTTGTTATTATAGTTCCTGCCACCGTCAAGGCATCTCCGCTATCTGAAGGTCCGAATGTCCAGTTTCCTGCCGGAGTCATTGTGCCCTTGGCAGTGAATGATGTTGTGTTTCCTGCTGTTTGGCTTGGACCTGATTGAAAATAAAGATTTCCAGCATTGCCTAATCCTATACCAAACATCGGCGCCGTGGTCTTATACGTCCAAGTGCCGTTGTAATATCCATTATATACCATCGTAAACTGATTCGAATCTGTAAACAAAGCGCCTGTGGTTCCAAAATCAACCACCGAAGTGGAACCATTATACCACTGATAATTCTTGGAGTTGATCTGAACGGTGGATGTATTTCCTGTTCCAATCGCAACATTCAATGATGCTGCCGAAGGACCACCATTTATCTTGACTGTTTCACCGGAATCTGGAGTGTTGAACGTCCAGTTTCCTGCGACAGCCAAAGAACCTCTAGTAAGCATAGTAGCCGTATTTCCTGCGGTTTGACTGGCCGCAGTTTGAAAAGTCATGCCGGTACTAAGTACATTGAATAGTGAAATCGCATTGGTGGTTTTGTATTTGAAGTTGGAACCATCATAATACACATTAAATCCTAATAGTCCACCTCCAGAGTTACCCTCTACAGCCGCAGTTCCAAGATCAATTGAATTATTGTATCCTGTGCCCCACGCACTGGCCGACGTTCCTATACCAACAGCACCCACATTTGTTGCGGGGTTTATTGTTACTGTGGTTCCGCTCGCCGGCGCATTGAAAGTTGCATTTCCAGCATCCGTGATTTGAAATAACACCGCCGTATATGCGCTGTTTGTAATAGAAAAATTTCCATCGCTAGTAGTTCTGATATATTTGCTAATTCCATTTGAACTTAATTGTAAACTAGCTGCTCCAGTTCCTGCGTTTTGACCAGCAAAAAATGTTTTGTCCGTTGAAGAATTACTGGTTATTTTTACTCCAACCCCGGGTTGATTGTTGGCTGTAATTGTGTCGCCCGAATCAGGAGCATTGAATGTCCAATTACCACTAAGAGACATTATGGTCCTATCAGGCAACGTTGCGGTGTTTCCTGCCGTTTGGCTTGTGTTGGATTGGAACTTGACTGCGTTTCCTCCACCGACCGTTACACACGACATACCAGCAGTGGTCTTGAAAGTCCAAGCACCGTTATAATATCCGTTATAGTTGATTGTGCACTGGTTTACATCAGTGAATATGGAACCCGTAGTTCCAAGATCAACTACCGCCGTGGCACCATTATACCACTGATAGTTCTTGGAGTTGATTTGAACCGTGGAAGTATTGCCTGTGTTGATTGCGACATTGAGTGTTGGTGTATTAGCACTTGTGGCGCCATTGAGCGTCAATGCACTTGCGGTTACTGTGTTCGTTGATGGATTCACCGTTACGCCAGTCACATAGGTAGCAGCATTACCCGATGTGACTCCCGAAAGATCAACATAGTACGTTCCGTTTGTGTTGATTGATGTGACTGTCGTGTAGGCTGCTGAGTTTGCCGAGGCGTTATTCACACCGGTTGCACCAGTAAGTCCTGTTGCCCCTGTAACACCTGTGGCACCAGTTGAACCAATCGGTCCTGTGGCTCCTGTGGTTCCCACCGCACCCGCCAGAGAAATCGTCCAAACATTGTATGTTCCTGAACCACCAATATAATCAATCGTCGTAGTCATCAGTGCGCCACTAAACGCCGTGACCACACCTTCCATGTAGTTTGTGGCATTGTTCGCCACGCGGATGCGATCATTGATCGTAAATGCCGTCGCCGTATTCGCTAGATTTGTTGTCTGAACCAGCGTGCCTGTGCCGATTGTATTTGACGTGGCTGATGTGAGTCCTGAGTATCCTACTCCTGTGGCACCGGTTGATCCTTGTGGTCCTGTAGCACCAGTTGAACCAATAGGACCCTGAATACCAGTAGCACCAGTTGAACCAACAGGTCCTGTGGAACCTGTAGCGCCTGTGAATCCAACTGGACCTGTCGCACCTGTAAAACCAGTGGCGCCAGTGAGTCCTGTTGCACCTGTAAGACCAGTGGCGCCAGTGAGTCCTGTGGCTCCTAGACCAGTGGCACCAGTAAGTCCGGTTGCACCTTGCGATCCTGTAGCACCAGTAGGTCCAGTGGCTCCTGTGGTTCCTGCGCCAGTGAGTCCTGTGGCACCTTGAGAACCTGTGGCACCAGTAGGTCCAGTGGCACCAGTGGCACCACCGATACCAGGAGTTACAAGGTGAGGAACATAGAGGGTGCCTGTGTTGGCATTGTAGATGAGTTGGGTGTGATCGACCATCAGGGCATTATTGCCCGTGTTCGCCGAGACAAGTGTTACGAATACGTTGCCGTTCGCCCCTTCGGATATCTGAATACCATTAGATGAGTTGGCTGTATTCGCATGGGCAATAGGGGGTCCGACCCAGTTGCCTTGTGAGTCAATGATGAGTGTGCCGTTATTCTTGAGACCGGACGAAGCCATTGAGACTACCTGTTATTGTTGTTGTAAGGGTATTTATGAGTTATCCTGGGTAGTTTTTTGTCATGAAATCCATGTTGGTTCTCTCTGGACGAGGCTCATACCATCCATTGCCAGTATGAACATCCAGAACAGATTGAAAGTATTCCTCATATTTTGGAGCCACGGCGTCCAACGAGAAGTTCTCTGCCCATTTCCTACAGGTAGTCGGTTCAATCTTGTCGATGTTCCTTGCTGCCCAGCAAAACTGCTCAAAGGTCCTGCATCGATATCCAGTGATACCGTGCAGGTTATTCTCGGTAAATGACCCCCAATCGGTAGTGATCGTGGGAGTACCTGAGAATAGCATTTCCATTTGGACGCCACCGAATGGCTCCGTGTATAGTGACGCAACGAAAGCACCTTTGGCGCCGGCCATGAGTCTCCTACGAGTCTCCACACCAGCATAACCAATCTCGGTGACGTGATCTGGCACCGTATCGTAGCCCATTTGAGCCAAGGAGTTCTGTCCAGCGACCACCAGTTTCGCACCAATCTCTCTGGTAACTTGCTCCGCGATATGGACACCCTTGCCTCCATAGACGCGACCGAGGAACAGGAAGTAATCTTCCTTCTTGTCCTGGAAGGTGAAATCTTCGGGGTCGAAGTAGTTTGGTATGACCACATCATACCAGTCCTGCTTGCACCGTCCTACTGCGTCCAATCCGTAGTAGGCATGATAGATGGCATAGCTTTCAAAGATTTTGAAACGCGCCCAGTGACCTCCTGCATAACCGATTCCAGGTTCGACACAGATGATATCTGGGTGGGCGTCACACACTGGGCGTACACCAGACCCCCAGAACGGCAGAATGAAATCGAGAGGTCGCTTGCGTTTACCGACCTCTCGGATTGCGTTCGAGTAGAATGCTTGATAAGCATGATCGCCTGTGTTGAATGTGAAGAAGTTCTTTCGCCAATCATAGTTTCCGTAAGCCTTCTTTAGATCATCGTTAGTGGTAACCGTGACATGCTCAGTACAAGGAACATTGCTTTCTTCATGTCCATAGTGAATGACCTCGTGTCCTCGTGCAGTCATCATCTTGCCGAACTTCCACACCTTCATCGTATATGCACACGCAGAGTAGTCCTTATGAGTAACTGTGTGAGGCAAACCAAGTATATGAAATCTCATAGATTGAATGCTCCATAATATGCCATACCATAACAACCGTTAGACGATAACTCTGTCACATTACCTTTTTGACCAATCCATGAATCGAGTAAAGGCTTAGTCAACATGATCGGGTGTCCTTCGTGTGGAGGAATATTCACCCACTCGAAGATGCGGAGTTTCTTGGTAAAGAACTTGGCTTTTCCTATGACTTTCTCCGCATCATCACAGTGTTGGAGACAGTTGTATATCCAACACTCATCAAAAAACTCACCGAAGAAGTCTTCTCCTTTTTTCACTTCAACACGTATATTCTTTGAACGATAGCGATCAACCGTCCATTGTGGATATTGAATAGGATCAACCACGACACCATGTGGTAGGTTGCGACACTTCAGTAGCATGGATGATGGACCTCCACCAATATCTAGTACAGATTTTCCCTTGGCATCAAAGTGGTATCTGGATTCACTTAGTCCTATCAATCTTGCATAGATATAATGTTTCTGGTCTTCGTCAAAGGTGTTGCAGCAATCACCCCAATAGTTACGTTCAAACTCATAGTCATCCATTATTCACATATCCATTCTTTAGTAGGAGCAATATTTCCTTCCACATGGATCTTCATGAACTCAACGAGTTTCGTAAAGTCTATGTTGTTGAACGCCGCATGTTCAATGTCTTGTCCTGTGATTCTCAGAGATTCTTCGTTCCTTCTGTAGAAATCATAAGCGTGTTCAAATATCGTTGAATCAAACGACCATAGCCTTGTAGGAAAGCACCATGATCCTCCTTGAAACTGCCGTGCCAGGAAGACATATTGGTTCTTGGCACCATCATAGTCATTGATATTGAAAGTATCAGATAACTTATATCGTCCTGAAATCTTGAAGATGCGTCCTTCTTGTAATCCGATACGCTTCAGCATATCAAATGCATAGCGAATGATCCGTGTTTCCCCCTGACTCTTTGGGAGACATACATTTTCGTATTCTCGGAGATTTTCAAACAGGTCTACAGCCGACCTCAGACCAACCTCACAATAACTTGGAAGAATTGTAGGTGAGTTATCAATGAGAATGATGAAGGCACCGGGAACTTTTTGCCGGATTGAGTGTATGGTGTTGAGAGTCTGTTCGAATCTCTCTAGGAAGGTATACTGACTTTGGTTGGTAATCAGTGTGGAGGTAATGATGAAAGTGTGCATATGTCACCCATGATGATATCAGATATTTATGATGCGAATGGACCAGTCGGTGTGAACGGAGCCGTATAGATTGCTGATTTGGACACGCGCCATTCATCTAAGTATCCATTGAAATAGTTACTTGGTGAATCTACGAAACGAAGACCCATTGCCGTTCCATACAGACTATTCATTGTAGGCATTGTCAGTCCACCTACCATCAGTCCATCAACATAGAATGAAACTGATCCTGAAATACGAACTACCGCAACGTGGTGCCAGATACCTGGCGTGATTGGATTGGAAGTAAGTCCACCAACACCACCATTCAAGTAATATGCTTCAAACAACACTGCTGTTCCTGCACCATTCGTCCTGATATTGAATCCATTCAGTGATGGCGTAAATGCAAGAGTAGACCACATTGTTTGGTCGCTACCTGATGTTCCTGCATTGAAGAACCAACCTTCGACCGTGAAATCTGCTGAACCGAATGAGAAATCTGTCAGATCCGAAGTTTGAATATAGTCGGTGGTTCCGTTCAAAAGCAAAGACGCTGATCCGAATTTTGGGTTCGCAGTAGATAGCTGCGCACCACCATGTTGAACCCATGTAGGAGCATATACATCAGGAAACGATGTGGAACCATTGGTTCCATCGAAATGAAGCAATGACGATGACGTGCTTGGTGGTGGAGGTGGGATGATGCCGCTAACGAACTTGCGGATCGGGCGAGCGAATAGCATGTTAGGCGAAGTTATTGTTCATGGCTGCCAGCCACTTATTATTGTGACCTGTCTTGGTCAACACCAAAAGATCAACCGCGTTGGCATTTGCAGAGATAGAACCAGCAGTATTGCCCAACCAAATAACATTCGTCGGCATCGCGCATGTGTATACTGAAGTTCCATTGACCAGAACGATATTGATTGTCTGTCCTGGATATTCATTGATGAGAGTAAAGTTGGTCACATTGGCTGTCAGAGGAGCCACATTGAATGCGTTGGATAATGAACAATCAATGGTGAGATTTGCTCCCACTTGAGACACATTGGCTTCAAGGGTAACACCTCCGCCCGTCACAACCACTTCACCAGGAATATTTGTCTTGCCTGTATTCGCATTGAATGTGAGAGAGTTCTGGACTTCCAAGGAAACATTTCCTGTGTTGGCAGGAGACATAACAAGGAAGAATGTATTTGCTGCCGTGGTGTTGGCAATGGCTACTGTGGACGGTGGTTGTCCTGCGGCACCAGTCGCACCTACTGGTCCTGTGGCTCCTGTGTTTCCTGTTGGTCCTGCTGGACCCGTAAGTCCGGTGGATCCTGTGGGACCAGAAGGTCCGGTATTTCCAGAAGGACCAGTAGCGCCAGTCGCACCGATACCACCAGAACCATTGGCAGCCGGAGCCACGCCACTGTTTACCGTGACCTTTACTGAACTGACAGGATTTACCTTTGTGTTCATTCGAAGTTCTTCTTAGTGTGTGGCAGTAGGGGAAACGAACAACAGTCCTTCCAACACGCGCGTCTTTATTCCTGTTGGGTCGGTGATGACAACATCATACACCAACCGTCCTGCTGGAACATTGGCAGATGTGGCACCGTCCAGTGATAGGGTGATAACACCATTCGCCGCATCTGAGATTGTAGAGGTGAAGGTGATTGTGGCGTTAGCCGCAATATATGATCTGCGTGCCTGGCTATGCACAGAGAATCCTGTGAGATTCAGCGCAGCACCTGTGTAATCATCCAGCGTCAACGTTGTGTTGAACGTTGCGCCTTGATTCATATATTGGTCAAGATATCCAGCAGACATTTCTTATCCTTGAGTGAACCCCCTCCGAAGAGGGGGGTTTCGATTACTTAGCCTTTGGGCAGAACTTCTTCCAAGCCCAAAAACCAACTGCACCAACCAATACGAGTACGAGAAGGACCTTGACCATCATTATTCTCCTTAGAGATATTTATTTACTTGCCAGGATTCTTGCTGCGATTTCCTCAGCATAGACCTCAGCGTTCTTGCCCCTCACAATGAAATCACGATTTTCCGGTGGCTGGAATACCGAATTCGTATCAGCATAGCGACTTTCTGTGACAGTATCAACCCATATCAAGAAGTCAGGAGCAATGATCTTGCGTTGCTCTTCCAATGCTGCTACGCAGTCGATAATTGTGAACTCAGTGGTCACGTTGGTTGTGGCATCGAGGATTCTCCTTGCCTGCCTCAACCTTCCTTCTTCACTGAAATCCCAATCATTGAATGTTTCTCTGATTAGATCCGATGAAACCCAGAGAACATCTTTATTTTTCCTACACAACTCACGAAACAACTCTTTCGCCAATGTACTCTTACCTGCGCCAGGTAGTCCCATAATCAGAATCTTCATGACAACTCCTTACATTGCTTTGTTATATAGTTCAATATCCGACTTGTATAGGTTGGTCAGCGTATTCACTTGTTCTTGGCTCAATAGAGTCTTGTCGAATCCTTGTGGTCTCCATTCACCCTTGTGGTGTTCCAGTGTGGCTGGACCAGCACCACGATTCGCTAAGAACTCATTGACGAGATACTGAGCATTCTCGAACTTGTAGAGTTTATTTATGGGTTGACCATTGAAACATAGCCAGTGACTTTGTAGTTGGAGACCCATGGCTCCGAGAATGTTGTTTTCTTTATCTAGTTTTTGTTTTGCTATATCAACATATTTTTCAATGATTTCTGATTTTTGTTCATTTGTAAGATTGCTCAGAAAAGAAGAATCTCTACTGTATCCATACACTTCAACATGGGCGATCCAGGAGAAAAATCGGTCCAAAGGATTACGGATAGTTCCGTAGATATTGTATAGAGGGATATCTTTTTTCTCAATAAGACTCTCTGCCAATATTTGCGCTACATTAGCGTGGGGGTCAGGAAGAAGGTCATGATTTATTCCATCAACACCAGTGTATTCCATGGCAGTTACGAGAGAGCCGTCTTTTGTGAAATCTGTGTTGTTTCGTATCGTCATTTCCACTGAAGTGGATGCTGATTTTGGAACACGGATTAAAATTTGTTTGTGTGCGAAGTCAATAATCATAATTATCCGATTGTGCCGTAGATTGTTCCACCTGGGGTAGGACAAGAATATCCGTTTTTGCGTATAGCATAGCCGGCCGCTCCTCCTGCACCTCCTGTGCCATGTGAATAACCTCCAGAAGTGGTTGCTCCTACAGAACCAGTATTACCGAATGTTCCTCCTGTTCCTCCTCCGCCTCCTATCGAAGATGCCCCTGCTCCTCCTGTTCCTGGGGTATTCACACCATTAGTTGCACTATTTCCTGCGCTACCAGTAAAGTTACCATCGGCGCCTTGTGGTGTTACAGCGTGACCTCCGCCCTGCGCATTGTATCCGCAGCCGGCGCCGCCGCCGCCACCACCATAACTATTGTATAGCTGTCCACTTGTCACCACTTTTCCTGCGCCACCACCGCCACCGCCACCGCCACCGGCTATTGTTCCTGTGTTTGTGAATGAGGCTACGTTAAATGTTACGAATACCGCATCACCACCATCTGAACCTCCTAGTCCATTATTTCCTGGGTATGCGCCACTGTCTCCGCCCTTACCTCCTACTCCATATATTGAACCATGATTGATAATTGTTATTGTGTCGCCTGAAACTCCATTGACATAAAGACCGCTGGTGGTGGAACTACCTGCCAATATGGCACCAGAGTTTATTGTTATGGTAATATCAGAATATCCTGCATTGTATGTTCCTGTGGTTGTCCACCCCGAACCGCTTCCTTGAGCTAATACATATGTAGTTTTGTCGAAAATTGTGCCTGTAACTGTAACAGAAACAGCTACACGGTTGGACTTACCATAGAAACTTGCAAGGGAGATAGCACCAGAGGCAACCCCAGCCAGGGTTCTGGATGTAGAATCGTTGAGCGACCTTTGCGCAGTGGCAGACGAACCAAGTTCAACGTTGATAGATTCGTTGTTTCCACCAGAGGTAGCACTTCCACCAATACTGATGGGACCGCTGCCAACCATTGTCATTATTTGTTCTCCAAATCTTTCACTCGGGCTTCAAGTTCCTTGATAGCTTCAATGAGAAGAGGAACGAGTTTTTCGTATCGAACTGTCAGGTAATCCTGACCAGAGATAGAAACTGATTTTCCATCTACAAACTTCGTGTCGAACGGAGCAGCCGTGACCACCTGTGGAAGAACAACTTGCACGTCCTGAGCGATGACACCAACCTGTTCCGACTTGTCATCGTATCCGAACGTTGCAGCCAAGTCGTTCGCTGTGAAGTAAACACCAGCAATAGACTTCACCTTGGTCAATGCATCAGGAATAATCTTGATGTTTTCCTTCAGTCTCTTATCTGAGTAGTATGCTGTTACGTTATTTGTAGCCCTGATTTCACCAGATGTTCCTGAACCCGCTGTGCCGGCACCAATAGAGTTGAACTGAACATCTGATGTAGTATTCAGTGATTGATTAGCACCAGGTCCTGTGGCACCTGTGGCACCCTGACCACCGTTAGTTCCGTTTGAACCTGCCGCACCAGTAGGTCCAGTAGCTCCTGTGGGTCCTGTAGGTCCTGTTGGACCCGTAGCACCCTGACCGCCAGTAACACCTGTAGCACCTTGACCACCAGTGGCGCCAGTAGGTCCAGTAGCACC
>Ga0209698_10008865_pt1 | contig 10336 bp, 8 predicted proteins | sample LitLauG_LLR_2012_FD_187203 | JGI IMG/M metagenome (GOLD analysis project Ga0209698, IMG submission 187203) | Freshwater sediment microbial communities from Pennsylvania, USA - Little Laurel Run_MetaG_LLR_2012 (SPAdes) (version 2) | ecosystem: Environmental > Aquatic > Freshwater > Creek >... | reverse complement strand
CTCCCATGCCGTCCAGGCCGGGACCCAGTGCACCGTCGGGACGGTGCCGGCCGGCGGTTCCGCGTCGGTCACGTTCACGCTCGAGGCGAAGCCCACCCAGGCCGTGACCACGTACACGAACAAGGTCGTGGCCTCGACGACGACCCCGACGCTGTCGAACGTGCAGGGGTCGTCGACCGTCTCGATCGTCGTCCCGTCCAGCCCGGTGGCCCCGGAACTGCTCGGGGCGCCAGGGGCCCCGACGGGCGACGTCGTGGTGGGTGACCCCCTGTCCGTCGGTACCGGGGCGTGGAACGGCTCGCCGACCATCACCTTCGGCTACCAGTGGAACGACTGCGACAGCACGGCGACGGTGTGCACACCGATCGCCGGGGCCACCGGCCCCTCGTACACGGTGCAGCCGTCCGACGTCGGCTCCACCCTGGATGTGACCGTCACGGCCACCAACGGTGGCGGCTCGGCCTCGGTGACGACGTCCCCGACCAAGGCGGCGATCGCCGCCGTGGCCCCCGTGGTGGTCGGTGCGCCGACCGCGGGGGCGGTGGGGGAGCCGGCCGTCGGGGTGACCTACGCGGCATCTCCGGGCACGTGGAGCGGGACCCCGGTCATCGGCTTCACCTACCAGTGGTTCGACTGCGACTCGACCGGGACCGTCTGCACGGCGATCGCCGGCGCCACCGGCCCCGACTACGTGCTGACGTCCACCGACGTCGGCCAGTGGCTGATGGTCCAGGTCACGGCGACCAACACCGGCGGCAGCGCCACCGCCGACTCCAACCTGGCCACGACCGGCGGCTGACCCCCGTCATCGGGCCGGCGGCCGACCGGGGTGGGCACCGGCACGCCCCTGTTACAGTCGCCCCCGATATGACGGCGCGTCAGATCGAGGGGGACTACACCACACTGGTCGAGGTCCTACGGGCCGCGGCCTCGGTGAACGCCGAGGTGGAGGCGTACGTGGAGCCGGCCACGGCGGACCGGCCCCGTCGGGCGCTGACCTTCGCCGCCCTGGACCGCGCCGCCGACGGGGTGGCCGGCCTCCTGGCCTCCAAGGGGGTGGGGCCCGGCACGGTGGTCTGCCTGCTGCTGCCGAGCAGCATCGACTACATGGTCGTGTACGCCGCGGTCGTCCGGCTGGGCGCCGTCACCTCGGGCATCAACCTCCGGCTCGGCACGTCCGAGGTCCTCTCGATCCTCGAGCGCACCCGGCCGGTGGTGACCGTGGTCGACGACGGCACCGTGCCACCCGACGGCCCGGTCGGTGCCGTGGTCACCCGGGCGGAGTGCGGTGCCGCCTCCGGGGGCCCGCCCCCGTCGACGTGGCCGACGACCGGGCCGGGCGACCCGGTGGCCGTGGTGTGGACCAGCGGGACCACCGGCCTGCCGAAGGGCGCGGTGTTCGACCACGCCAGCCTCCGGGCGGTGGCCGAGGGCACCGACGTGCTGTCCGAACCCGGTGACCGCCGGCTGTCCCCCCTCCCGTTCGCGCACGTCGGGTCGATGACCCGCCTGTGGGACGAGGCGGCCAACGGCATCACCACGGTGATCACGCCGTCGCCGTGGCGGGCGGCCGACGCGGTCCCGGTCATGGAGACCGAGCGGATCACCGTGGCCCAGGGCGTGCCGACCCAGTGGGCACTCGTGCTGGACCGCCCCGAACTGGCCACCGCCGACCTCACCTCGCTGCGCATCGCCGGGACCGGTGCCTCCCGGGTCCCGGCCGAACTGGTCGCCGCACTGCGAGACGCGCTGCACGTGCCGGTCGTGGTCCGCTACACGTCGACCGAGGCCTCCCTCGGGACCGGCACCGTTCCGGGCGACCCCGACGAAGCCGTGGCCACCACGGTGGGACGCCCGGTGCCCGGTGTCGAGCTCGCCGTGTGCGACGACGACGGGTCGCCCGTGGGCACCGGTGAGGTGGGACGGGTGCGCCTGCGTTCGGCCGCCGTCATGCGCGGGTACTGGGGCGGCCCCCTCGTCGGCCCGGGTGCCGCCGGGGTGGTCCTCGACCGGGCCGCCACCGATCAGGTGCTGGCCGACGACGGCTGGCTCACCACCGGGGACTTCGGCCACCTGGACGGCGAGGGACGGCTCCACCTGGTCGGCCGGGCCAACGAGCTCTACATCCGGGGTGGCTACAACGTCTACCCCGCAGAGGTCGAGGGGGTGATCGGCGAGCACCCGGGCGTGGACCAGGTGGCCGTGGTGGGTGCGCCGGACCCGGTGCTGGGAGAGATCGGGGTGGCCTTCGTGGTGCCTGCGGCAGGGGTGGACACGGACGCGGCCGGACTGCTGGCCGGTCTGCGGGAGACGGCGCGGGCGTCGCTGGCCGACTACAAGGCACCCGACCGCCTGGTGGTGGTCGACCGTCTCCCCCTGACCTCGATGATGAAGGTAGACAAGAGGGTCCTGGCCGACCGGGCCACCCGGGAGACGAACGGAGCACAGCAACGATGACCGGCAACTCGACACCTGCCAGCGGAGGCGTCACCGACGATCCGATCCGGATCGGCACGATGCTCTACACGCTCGTCGAGCCCCATCGTGGGCACGAGGTCGAGTACAACCGCTGGTATGAGCGGGACCACTTCTACGCCGGCTGCCAGATCGGTGCCTACAACTTCTCGGGCGCCCGCTTCGTGTCGACCGCACCGCTCAAGGGCCTCCGCTACCCGGACGGGGAGGGCTCGCTGGTGGCCGACCCGCAGGTCGGCAGCTACCTCGGCGTCTACTACGTGCTCGACGGCCACCACGACGAGTGGAACCGCTGGGCGGTCGACCAGGTCAACGTGCTCCACGCGGCCGGGCGGATGTTCGATCACCGGGACCACGTCCACACGGGCCTCTACCGGTTCGAGTGGGAGCACCGGCGGGACGCCGACGGGGTGCCGGCCGAGCTGACCCTGGACCACCGCTTCGCCGGCATGGTGTCGGTCTTCGTCGAGCCCGCCGAGGGTGTCTCCGGGGAGGCGGTCGGCACGTGGCTGCGCGAGGAGTACCTGCCCACCGTGGTCCCCGGTTCGCCGGTGGCCTCCGTGCTCGGGTTCAGCCCGCTGCCGCTGCTGGCCGACGCCCCCGGTGACGTGCCCCGGGGCGAGACCCTCGACGAGCGGGTGCTGGCGCTGTGCTTCGTCGACGATTCCCCCGAGGGGGCGTGGGACGCCGTGTTCGCCCCGCTGGGGGCCGCCCTGTCCGGTGCCGGACTGGGCACCGTGATCTGGGCGTCGCCGTTCCTCGGCACCGTGCCGGGCACCGACCGGTACACCGACCAGCTGTGGTCGGACCAGTAGATCCCAGACCCGCCGACCGACACCAGGAGCACACCACATGAACGACGAGCAGAGGGACGCCATGGAGCAGCGGGCGGGCGACCGCGGGTGGGTGTTCGCCCCCACCCTCTGGGGCCTGATCGAGGCCCGCGCCGCGGCCACCCCGGATGCAGTGCTGGCCCACGAGGACACCGGCGCCGAGCTCACCTTCGCCGGGTACCGGGACGCCTGCCTGCGGGCGGCGGCCGGGCTGTACACCGACCACGGCGTGACAGCGGGGACCAGCGTCAGCTGGGAGCTGCCGACCTGGAACGAGTCACTGGTGCTGGTGGGGGCGCTGGCCCGTCTGGGTGCACGCCAGAACCCGCTCATCCCCATCTACCGCCACCGCGAGGTCGGATTCATCGTTACCCAGAGCGAGGCGTCGCTGCTGGTCGTCCCGACGGTCTACCGGGGCTTCGACTTCGAGGCCATGGCCCACGAGCTGGCCGCCGACCGCCCGGGCCTGTCGGTGCTGGTCGTCGACCGCGCGCTGCCCGACGGCGACCCGGCGACGCTCCCCCCGGTCGAGCCGGCTCCGGCCCACGCCGAGGAGGCCCCGGTCCGGTGGCTCTTCTACACCTCGGGCACCACGGCCGACCCCAAGGGCGCACCGCACACCGACCTGACGGTGACCGCCTCGGCACTGTCCATGGCCGAGTGCCTCGACATCCGGGCCGACGACGTGTCGGCCCTGGTCTTCCCGTTCACGCACATCGGTGGGATCGGCTGGCTGATCGCCTCGCTGCTCAGCGGGTGCACCCTGCTGACCACCGAGGCGTTCCACCCGACGGAGACCCCGGCGTTCCTGGCCGCCAACGGCGTCACCATCGCCGGTTCCGGCACGCCCTTCCACCTGGCCTACCTCGCCGCCCAGCGGGCCGCGGGGGGCGGGCCGATCTTCCCCCACGTGCGCAACTTCACCGGCGGTGGGGCGCCCAAGCCGCCGCAGCTGCACTACGACCTCAAGGAGGAGATCGGCGGCGTGGGGATCGTCTCGGGCTACGGCCTGACCGAGGCGCCCATCGTGGTCATGGCCACCATGGACGACCCGAGCGACAAGTTGGCCGACACCGAGGGACGGCCGACCCCGGGGGTCGAGCTCATCGTGGTGGCGCTCGACGGCACCCGGGCCGGGCCCGGGGTCGAGGGGGAGATCCGCCTGAAGGCCCCCCAGGTGATCACCGGCTACCTCGACCCGGCACTCGACGCCGACGCCTTCGACGACGAGGGGTACTTCCGGTCGGGCGACCTCGGGGTGGTCGACGCCGACGGCTACGTGACCATCACCGGCCGGCTGAAGGACGTGATCATCCGCCACGGGGAGAACATCTCGGCCAAGGAGGTGGAGGACCTCCTCTACGCCCACCCGGCGGTGGCCGACGTGGCCGTCATCGGACTGCCCGACCCGAAGACGGGCGAGCGGGCGTGCGCGGTGGTGGCGCTGGCCGAGGGCCAGTCCCTCGACTTCGCCACCATGGGGGAGTACCTGCGGTCCCAGGGATTGCGGGTCAACGCCGTGCCCGAGCAGCTCGAGCTGGTCGACGTCGTGCCCCGGAACCCGGCCGGCAAGATCCTGAAGCACACCCTCCGGGAGCGGTTCGCCCCGGCCAAGGCAGCACCGACCGACGGAGGCACGGCATGAGCCCGGTAGCGACCAACAAGATCACCCTCGGGCAGGGGGGTGAACAGCACGACGCGGCGGACGCCGTGCTGGCTGGCTTCCTGGTCGAGCGGTTCCAGGGGAAGGTCGCCGTCGTCACCGGGGCCGGCTCGGGCATCGGCCGGGCCACGGCCCGGCGGCTGGCCGCCGAGGGCGCGGCGGTGGCCGCGCTCGACGTCATGGGTGACGCCGTGGCCGACACCGTGGCCGGCATCGACGCGGACGGGGGGCGGGCGGTGGCCTACACCTGTGACGTCACCTCCGAGGAGTCGGTCGGCTCGACCGTGGCGTCCGTCGTCACCGACCTCGGCCCGCCCACCGTGGTCTGCAACGTGGCCGGCATCGGCGGGTTCTTCAACTCCCACGACATGCCGTTCGAGCGCTGGCAGAAGATCCTCGCCGTCAACCTGACGGGACCGTTCCTGGTCTGCCGGGCGACGCTGCCCCACCTCCTCGAACACGGCGGCGCCATCGTCAACGTGTGCTCCAACACGGCACTGATGGGGCAGGCCTTCAGCGCGGCATACTGCGCGTCGAAGGGCGGACTGCTGATGTTCACCAAGGCACTGGCCGCCGAGTACGTCGACCGGGGCGTGCGGGCCAACGTGGTGGCCCCCGGTGGCACCGACACCCCGCTGCTCGGCTCCTTCGACCTGCCCGAGGGGGCGGACCCGAAGATCCTCACCAAGATCATGTCGCCCATGGGGTTCTCGACCCCGGCCGAGATCGCCGCCTCGATCGCCTTCCTGGCCTCCGACGAGTCGTCGTACACGACCGGTGCGGTGCTGTCGGTCGACGGCGGCCTCACCGTCTGAGCGGAACCGGACGCCCGATGTGCCGCTGACCTGGGACGACGCCTGAGCGAGCGGCCCGGTCGTCCGGCCCGGACCCGATGGCGGGGCCACTCCGGCGGTCACGTGCAACAATGCAACATCGAGCGATCATTTGTCGCTCCCGACCCGCGAGGTGAGCCATGACCGACGTACGTCCGGTCGCCGACTGGAGCACGGACTTCGACGTCCTCAGTCGCGCCTATGTCGACGACCCGTTCAGCATCTGGGACGACCTGCGCCGGTCCTGCCCGGTCGCCCACACCGACCGTCGGGGCAGCACGTGGCTGCCCACCACCTACAAGGACGTGGTGGACCTGGCCCACGACATCGAGCACTTCAGCTCCCTCGACATCACGGTGATCCCCTTCACCGGCGAGGAGCCCGACGAGCCCGTGCTGCCCTACGGCGTCCCGCCGATCTCGGCGGACCCGCCGCTGCACACCTTCACCCGGCGGCTCCTGCTGCCGTGGTTCTCCCACCGGAAGGTCGAGAGCTACGAGGCCATGACCCGCGAGCTGTGCGCCGGGCTGGTGGAGGGCTTCGTGGCCGAGGGCCGGGCCGACGCCGCCGCCGACTACGCCCAGCAGATCCCGGTTCGGGTGATCGCCGCCATCCTCGGCGTTCCCGCCGAGCTGTCCGACACGTTCACCGGATGGGTCCGGGCCGTGCTCGAGTTCGCCGATGACGAGGAGGTCCGGGCCGAGGGGACCATCGGCCTGATCGAGTACTTCGTCGCCGAGGTGGCCCGTCGCAAGGAGCACCCCGGCGACGACCTGCTGAGCGCCCTGCTCCAGACCGAGGTCGACGGGCAGCCGATCGAGGACTCCATCGTCCTGGGCGTGGCCGCGCTGACCCTGATCGCCGGGGTCGACACCACGTGGAGCGCCATCGGGTCGTCGCTGTGGCACCTGGCCACCCACCCCGAGCACGCCAAGGTCCTCGCCACCGACCCCGAGGCCATGCCGCTCGCCATCGAGGAGCTGCTGCGGGCCTACTCGCCGGTCACCATGGCCCGGGTCGTCACCTCGGACGTCGAGTTCCAGGGCTGCCCGATGCACGCCGGGGACAAGGTGCTCATGAACTTTCCGGCCGCCAACCGGGACCCGGCCGCATTCGAGCGCCCCGACGAGGTGGTGCTCGACCGGGCCCACAACCGGCACGTTGCGTTCGGTTCGGGCATCCACCGCTGTGCAGGATCTAACCTTGCCCGCATGGAGCTGCGTGTGGCGATCGAGGAGTGGCTGAAGCGGATCCCCGAGTTCCGCATCGAGGAGGGGGCGGAGGTGACCTGGGCCGGTGGCCAGGTCCGAGGCCCCCGAAGCGTCCCGGTGGTGTTCCCGTGAAGATCCGGGTCGACCCCGACAAGTGCACCGGCCACGCCCGCTGCTACGGACTGGCCCCCGAGCTGTTCTCGGTGGACGACTACGGGCTGTCCTCGGTGGTGGGGGACGGCACCGTCCCGGCCGAGCTCGAGGACAAGGCCCGCCTGGCGATCGCCAACTGCCCCGAGTACGCCATCGAGGAGATCACCGACTGAACGGGCGGGCGCCGTCCACGCCGGAGGGCGCCGGTAGGGTGTCGACGGGGCCCGGTCGTCGGGCCGTGACCCTCGAGGAGCGTCGATGCGCCTAGGCAACATGTACGGTCCGGACGCCACGTTCGCCGGAGTCCCGGCGGCCGACCTGTCGGATCCCTCGAGCTTCGCCGATGCCGGGGCCGTGATCGTCGGGGCGCCGTTCGACGGGGGCACGAGCCACCGCGCCGGGTGCCGGTTCGGGCCGCAGGCCATCCGCTTCACCGACTACCTGCCCCACGACGGGATGCGCCCCAGCCTGGCGCTCGGGGTCGATCCTCTGATCGAGCTCGGGGTGGTCGACGTCGGGGACATCGAGATGCCGTCAGGCGAGACCGAGCTGTCGTGCTCGCGGCTCGAAGCGGCCGTCGAGACGATCGCCCGCAGCGGTGCCATCCCGATCGTCCTGGGCGGCGACCACACCATCGCCTACCCGGACGCCACGGGGTGCGCCCGACACGTCGGCTGGGGGCGGGTGTCGATGATCCACTTCGACGCCCACGCCGACACCGGCAACGAGCAGTTCGGCCTCCTCGTCGGCCACGGCACCCCGATGCGGCGGCTCATCGAGTCGGGTGCGGTCCGGGGGGACCGCTTCCTCCAGGTGGGACTGCGCGGCTACTGGCCGGAGCCCGAGACCCTGGACTGGATGGCCGAGCAGGGGATGCGCAGCTACGAGATGACCGAGGTGGTCACACGCGGGCTCGACACCTGTCTGACCGAGGCGTTCGCCATCGCCCTCGACGAGTGCGACGCCGTCTTCCTGTCGGTCGACGTCGACGTGGTCGATCCCGGGTCGGCGCCCGCCACCGGCACCCCCGAGCCCGGCGGACTCAGTGCGCGCGAGCTGCTCGACGCCGTGCGCCGGATCGCCATGGAGCTGCCGCTGTGCGGTGTGGATGTGGTGGAGCTGTCGCCCCCCTACGACCACGCCGAGGTGACCGCGTTCCTCAGCAACCGGATCGTGCTGGAGGCGCTGTCGGGCATCGCCTGGCGCCAGGCCAAGCTGGCCGGCCGGCCGGTGCGCGAGCCGACGGACCCGCTGCTCCACCGACCGAAGGGCTGACCGGGGCCGGCTCCGGCCGGGTGCCGGAGGGGGCCGCGCGGGGGAGCCGCGCCGTGACCGATGGCCTAGCGTCGTCGCGGACGAGGAGGGACGACCATGACGGAGACCGACGGGGTCGGCACACGCATCACGCCGGCCACCACCATCGAGGAGCGCCTGGCCATGGGCCGGGCCATCCGCTCCGACGTCCCGAGGACGGCACTGGCCGCCTTCGGCCCGGACTCGGCCCGCGACCCGGTGGCCGTCCTGGAGGCCCAGGCCGAGTCACGGGTCCCCGAACTCAACCCCATCCGGTACGGACGCATGGCCGCCAGCCCGTTCGCCTTCTTCCGGGGAGCCGCCGCCGTCATGGCGGCAGACCTGGGCTCGGTCGTCCGGTCGCCCATCCACGTGCAGCTGTGCGGGGACGCCCATCTGTCGAATTTCGGCATCTTCGCCTCACCCGAACGCCGTCTGGTCTTCGACATCAACGACTTCGACGAAACGATCCGCGGGCCGTTCTGCTGGGACCTGAAGCGCCTGGCCGCCAGCATCGTGATCGCCGGCCAGGATCTCGGGTTCACGCCGAAGCAGCAGGAGGACGCCGTGCTGTCGATGAGCGAGAGCTATCGCGACGGCCTGAACGACTTCGCCAAGCAGCGGCATCTCGACGTGTGGTACTCGCACCTCTCGGTCGACGACCTGGCCAAGCGCCTCCGACGCCGGTTCTCCACCGGCCAGGTGGCGAAGCTGGACCGGCTGATCGACCGGGCCGAGGCCAAGGACGTGTTCCGGGCCCGGCGGAAGCTGACCGAAGAGGTCGACGGTCGACGGCGGTTCCGGTCCGACCCCCCGATCCTGGTGCGCGTGGCGGACCTGGTCGGCGGGGACCCCCTCGACGACGAGGACGCCGTGGAGCGGATCGTGGGGACCTACCACGAGTCGCTGCCCGACGACCGGCGGTTCCTGCTGTCGCAGTACCGGGTGGTGGACTTCGCCCGCAAGGTGGTGGGCGTCGGGTCCGTTGGCACCCGCTGCTACATCGCCCTGCTCATCGGCATCGACGAGGACGACCCGCTCATCCTGCAGGTGAAGGAGGCCCAGCGATCGGTACTCGAGCCGTACCTCGACCCGAGTCCCTACGACCAGCAGGGCCGGCGGGTGGTCGAGGGCCAGCGCATGGTCCAGGCCACCCCCGACATCTTCCTCGGGTGGCAGCGCCGGAGCGACGACGACGGGGTCACCCGCGACTTCTACGTGCGCCAGCTCCACGACCAGAAGGGTTCGGTCGAGATCGACAACCTCGACCCCGTCCTCATGGACACCTACGCGCGGGTGTGCGGCTGGGCGCTCGCCCGTGCGCACGCACGCTCGGGCTACCGGTTCGTGCTGTCCGGCTACCTCGGCAAGGGCGACGTCTTCCCCGAGACCATGGCCGCCTTCGCCTTCGCCTACGCCGAACGGAACGCCGCCGACTACGGGAGGCACCTGGAGGCGATCGCCGGGGGTCGCCTCCACGCCACCACCGGCGTCTGATCCCTCCGTCGCAGTCCCGGCGCGGCGACGGCCGCAGGGTCTGCACCCCACGGCCGTCGACCGGATCCCGTACCTCTGGTCCCGGCCGATCGGCCGGGACGAACGCCCTACGACAGGCGCTCGACGATCATGGCCATGCCCTGGCCGCCGCCGACGCACATCGACTCGAGGCCGAACGTCTTGCCGGCGTCGTCGAGGCCGTTGAGCAGCGTGGTCATGATGCGGGCACCGGTCTGGCCGAAGGGGTGGCCGAGGGCGATGGCGCCACCGTTCACGTTCAGCTTGTCGTAGCTGATGCCGAGCTCCTTGGCCGAGGGCACGACCTGGGCGGCAAAGGCCTCGTTGATCTCCACGAGGTCGATGTCGTCGATGGTCATG
>Ga0209698_10008864_pt1 | contig 10336 bp, 7 predicted proteins | sample LitLauG_LLR_2012_FD_187203 | JGI IMG/M metagenome (GOLD analysis project Ga0209698, IMG submission 187203) | Freshwater sediment microbial communities from Pennsylvania, USA - Little Laurel Run_MetaG_LLR_2012 (SPAdes) (version 2) | ecosystem: Environmental > Aquatic > Freshwater > Creek >... | reverse complement strand
ACGACGGCTTGCTTTCCAATCGGACGATTAAAGGCGGCGCTGCTTCTGACTATTGGAGCAACGCTATTCTCGAGCGTGGCCAGTGCGGCATCCACTTTCGTGCTGGAATCTCCAGGAGTGGTACTGGATACTGTTAGCAATTTGGAATGGGAACAGGATGCCAGCGCCCAGGGGATCAATCTAACCGGCGTCATCCTTTCTGGGGCTCAAAGTTATGTCAACGGTCTTAGGTTAGACCCCGCAGGTGGCGCTTGGAGACTTCCGACCGCCGCCGAGCTAACGGCTTTGTACACTGAGATCGTGGCTACGGGCGGGTGCAGTCACAACATTGACTGCACTGGAAACCGCGCCCCCTTCAGTAACATTCAGGACAACTATTGGTCTTCTTCGACATCGACCCGCCCTGGCGCCAACGGCGTGGCGCTCAGCTTCCTGAGCGGAAGTCAGGGGACCGTTCCGTCGGATAGTGAACTTGCCGTGTGGGCTGTCCGTCCGAAGAGTCTGAGCGGTGTTCCCGAACCTGCCAGTGGGATGCAGGTAATGGCGAGCCTGGTGATGGGCATGCTCCTCGCTAGGCGCTTAATTAAGAAGTAGCAAGAATCCGGCGAATGCGTTCCGGCGCTGACCGCGTACTGCCGCGCTGTGATGGCATTCAGTAATATGATTGAATGCTCGCCAGGTACGTTGTTGCCGCCGCCCTAGTCGTTCTGCCTATTCGACTGCCCAAGAAACATGGTCCCGAAGTCCTGAAGCTAGCCAAGGACGTCACCATCGGTGACATAGAAGGAACAGTCCAGCACATGGCTGCGGACGTAAAGGGAAATCGTATTTTCCTCGCAGCGACGGGGAACAACACGATAGAAATCTTTGACCCACAGACCTTGCAACATTTGGGTACGATTCCGGGGCTGGCTCAACCGCAGGATCTGGTCTTCCTACCGGAAAGCGAGCATTTGCTGGTTTCGAACGCGTCTGACGGCACCTTGCGAACCTACGACACAAAGACGCTGAAACTGATCGATACCAAGCCAATGGGCGGGGACGCCAATCGGGTCGGAGTCATCGCCAACGGGAAGTATGTCGTGGTTGGTTGGGGTGTGGGTGGCTTGGCCATTCTAGACACGGAATCGGGTCGTCGCGCTGATGTTCATCTTAAGTCACATCCCGAGGCGTTTCAGATTGATTCGACTGGTAACCGTATGTTCATAAATCTGCCCGGGGTGGGAGAAGTGGCCGTAGTGGACAGGCGGAGCCAGACGGTTACTGAGTCGTGGCCGATCCGGCAGCACGAAAATGTAGCCATGGCTATGGACGAAGCGGATAAGCGATTGTTCGTGGTCTGCCATAGGCCTTCGAAGCTGCTGGTGGTTAATACCGAAGATGGAGCAATTACGGCATCGCTCGCGACCGTTGGCGATGCCGACGATGTCTTCTACGATCAGAAGCGGAAACGCGTCTACGTAATCGGCGGCGAGGGGCAGATTGCCGTTTATAAGCAGGGAGAAGGTCCTGGGGAATACATTGCCTTGGGACGAACCGATACTGTGGCAGAAGCGAGGAACGGACTCTTTGTGCCGGAATGGAATCGAATTTTTGTGGTTGCGCGCAATCGGACGCCCGGGTTCCCGATGGAGCTGCTTAGTTTCACGATCTTAGACGAGGGGGCAGAGCCAGCGGCCAAGTCCAAGTGATGGGTTGTCGAAAACGGCGGACAACGCTGCGCTGGCTACGCGACGTCGGAAGAGGAATCGTCAAAGCTCGACGAGTCGTCCGCATCGTTTGAATCGTCATAATCAACGTTTTGCGTCTTGACGTTGTCGTCGTTGTCGGCGACGTCGCTTTGATTATCGGAGTTGTCATCTGACGTGTCGACAAGATGCTCGGCGTGGTGAGCGCCTTCTCTGGGAGAGTCGTAGTAGTTGTTCACCACGGTTTCCTCCATGGGCAAGCCAGCGCCGCCCATGAATCCAGCTTGACCCATTCCGAACCCACCGCCGAGGCCGAAGCCCGGGTGAGAAAACATGGATCGGATGCCTTCAAACGCCAGGGCGCCTGCCGCCACGCCGGCTGCAGTCTGAGCGGCACTACGCAGGAAGCCAGGCCCAGAGGAGCCTTGCCCGAAGCCCAGGCCCGGAGGGGGAGGAGCGTAGGATTGCGACGATTGCGGCGCAGCGTAGGCGGGCTGCTGGCTGTATTGAGGAGGCGGTGGCGCTTGAGAACCACCCAGAAAGCTTCCAGTTGCCACTGGCGCCTGCTGTTGAGCCCGTTGCTGCAAATCATGAATCTGCTGTTGGGCTTGTTGGATCGCCATGTTCTGGATCAGAACGGTCTGCGTCATCAAATAAAGTGCATCGGGCCTTGAGCCGATGTTCTTGCGGATGAAGTCTTCGGCCTCAGGGTCGCGCTGTGGTGGCGGAGTCTGAGAAATTTTGCGGGCTAGATCTGCCAACAGGCGCTGTTCTTCGGGAGTCACAGTAAAATTTACCTCGCTATTGAGAAGACGAAAGTTCTCTTAGTTTCGTTCCTGACGCGGCGTTGGTTTGGGGAAGAGAGTACCGCATAGAAAGAGCTACTTCCAATTGATTCTCTCTTGAGTTGGGCGAGCATTCCCTTAAAAAGCAACGAAGTAGACCGCTATTCCCGCGGAATCTCGCGGGCAATAGACCATCGGACCGACGGCGCAGTACTCCGCTCTAAGCCTATAAAAACAGGTGGGTTAATCCCGGTACTCGTAGCGCATGTAACACCTTGCGACGGTCGCCGCTTAAGACGAAACTCTGAATATGAGCAACGAGGAAAACATCTTCGGGGTTCTCAAAAATCTTAGCTCTCTTCGAGGAAACTAACAAAAATGAAAAAATTAGCTCTTGCACTTCTCTTCTGCGGCGTCTCGGCGTTCGCAGGAAGCGTGACTTATTCAACGTCGGGCGCGTTCAGCGGTACGGACGCCTCGGGCTCGGGCCTTGCCAACGGCAGCGCCACGATTACCTACAACCCCCAATCCAGCATCACCGTGAGCACACCGACCGGTATCAACATCGGTAGCCTCGTTGTGGCAGGCGGATCGGGCACGTTCAGCGGCGATACCTTCGCTCTGACGATCTGGCAGACGTCTCCCAGCACCGGGAACAGCACCACGAGCACGACAATCAGCGGTTCGGTCTCGGGCAACTCCAACAACATCCTGGTGTCGTTCTCGCCGGCGAGCTTCTCGATCGGTTCGATCACCTACACCTTGCAGAACTCGACCTACTTCCTGGTTGCGCCGAACACCAACAGCGGTGTTACGTCACTCCAGGCCAACGTTGTGGCTCCGGAACCGGCTTCGCTCGGTTTGATTGGCGCCTCCCTGATGGGTCTCGGTATGGCTTTCCGCCGCCGCTTCGCCAAGTAAGGGTTTGTTAGGTAGCAAAGTTCAGGGTTAGTCTCGAAAAATGGTCTTCATGCCCTTAGGGGTGTGAAGACCATTTTTCTTTGCTTTTGATTCACCTGTGACGTGTTAAGAATGTCAAAGGACGTGAATCATGATTTTGGAAGCGCCGTCGGCGGCTGATCAGGAACTAAACCCGTGGGAATCGGCGGCTCATCGTTTTAATGAAGCTGCCGAGTTGTTGCGGCTTGAAGACGGAATGCGCAAGGTACTGCGGACGCCAGCGATGGAATTGACCGTCAATATCCCAGTGATGTTAGATGACGGGCGCATTGAGGTGTTCACCGGTTATCGTGTGCAGCACTCGATTGCCCGCGGGCCCGCTAAGGGGGGCATTCGCTTTGCCCCGGACGTTTCGCTGGACGAAGTGCGCGCGCTGGCTGCGTGGATGACGTGGAAATGCGCCGTGGTGAATATTCCTTTTGGCGGCGGCAAAGGCGGCGTGATCTGCGAGCCTCACTTGATGAGCGAGGCGGAATTGGAGCGGATTACCCGGCGATACACGGCTGAGATTTGCGAGTTCATAGGGCCGGAGCGCGATGTGCCCGCGCCGGATGTAAACACCAATGAGCAGACGATGGCCTGGATCATGGACACTTATTCCATGCACAAGCGGCATACGGTCACGGCAGTGGTGACGGGTAAGCCGCTGGCACTGGGCGGATCGCTAGGCAGACCAGAGGCTACGGGGCGCGGGTGCATGATTGTGACCATGCAGGCCTTGAAACGTTTCGGGCTGGCACCTTACAACACACGTGTGATCATTCAGGGCTTCGGCAATGTTGGCGGGATGGCTGCGCGTTTGATGGCCGAAAAAGGGTTCAAGGTGATCGGCATCGTGGAATACGATGGCGCTGTTTTTAACGACAAAGGTCTGGATATTCCTAAGCTGATGGCTCATCGCAAGGAAACTGGGTCTATCTGCGGATTCTCTGAGGGCGAGGACGTGGACAAAGACGAGGCACTGCTGCGCGAGTGCGAGGTCTTAATTCCAGCGGCACGTGAAAACGTGATCACTTCTGCCAATGCGGGAAAGATCAGAGCCAAAATCCTTTGCGAGGGGGCGAACGGTCCGACTACATTTGCCGCAGATTCGATTCTGGCGGAAAACAAAGTCTTCGTCATTCCGGATATTCTTGCCAATGCGGGCGGCGTGACCGTTTCGTATTTTGAATGGGTGCAAGACCGGCAAGGGTATTTCTGGAACGAAAAGCTGGTAAACGAACGGCTTGAAGAAATCATGGTGGGCAGTTTCTGGGACGTCACCAATTTTGCGGACAAGCGGTCTGTGAACAATCGCACAGCGGCGTATATGGTGGCGCTGGAGCGGGTTGCTGACGCCATTCGGCTGCGCGGATTGTACGCATAACGCGAAGAAGCGTGCGGCTTACGGAAAACGGGCCGCCTTTGCAGTCGCAGTTCGGTCTAGTACTTGCGGCCCCCATGGCAGTGTAATTGGAAACGACTTAGTCCTCTTCGAACAGAGCCCTCGCGCTCACGTCACAAGCAATGTTTATCGACTCGTGAACGACTTCCTCAGACTGCAGTCATCGCTCGACTTAGTTTGGCGCGGCAGCTTACTCCGTAGCGAATAACTCAGCAATAGCACTAGGAAAACTGCTCTTTTTAGCGGGAATAGGTCCAGTATCGCCCATCAGCGTAGGGCAGCGCCGAGCCACAATTTCGTTCAAACTGGTTTTCGTGGAGCAACGGAGAAAGCATCTTCGAAGCTCTCGAAACAGATCTTATCGTTCTTACTTAAGAGGAAACCAAAACAAATGAAAAAATTAGCTCTCGCACTCATCTTCTGCGGCGTCTCGGCTTTCGCAAACCCCGTACCTGCGTTCACCAGCGTCACCTATCTGACATCAGGTGCGTTCACCGGCAGCGACGTAAACTCAAGCGGCACGGCTCTGAAAAACGGAGGGGCTACCATTAGCTTCGTACAGCAAGCCGTCCAGACCGTCAACGCGCCGACGAATATCAACCTCGGGAGCATCGTTGTCTCCGGTGGAATCGGCGATTTTACGAACGATTTCTTCACGCTGACGATTGTGCAGACAGCGCCCACCGTCGGTACGGCCACGACGAGCACGACACTGACCGGTGAGATCACGGGCAATTCCGATGACCTTACGCTTTCGTTTTCGCCTTCGACCGTGAAGATTGGCGATATCAGCTACATTCTGCAGAATTCGAAATACTTCCTAGTTGCTCCGAACACCAACCATGGCACGACGACTCTCCAAGCAGAGGTTGTGGCTCCGGAACCAGCTTCGCTCGGTTTGATCGGAAGCTCCTTGCTTGGCCTCGGTCTGGCTTTCCGCCGGCGCTTCGCCAAGTAGGAGGTTGGTAGTCGATTCATAGTCGAACATTCATAACCGAACGCAAGGTTGATCTCAGGAATTGGTCTTCTTACCTTTAAAAGGGTTAAGAAGACCATTTTTATTTGTTTTTTCGGCTCTGCGTCAACCATGGAAGTCTAGCCTACTCGCTCACATTCCGGCGCAGAGCCACCTTTTCCTTACCGTTGAAACAAATCGTCTCTGACTAGAGGAGCGTTATATATTGGACTGGAAACTAGAGTCCAAGGAGGGAAAACGCATGCTTCGAGCCTCTCTTTTTATCACGTCTTTCGTTCTCATTAACCTTAACCCTGCGTCCGCACAGGTTCATACGGTGGGTGACGTTTCCTTCGCCGTTCCAGCCGGCTGGCAGTATCAACAGGGACCCGACGTGGGAGCGATGACCTTCAAAACCAGCAACCGTTTTTGGCTGGCGGCGGTCTATACTCCAATGCCTTCTAGCGGGGACTCCACCGCCGACTTCAAAGCGGCCTGGAAGCGAGTGGTCTTGGCGGTTCCAGATTACAAAAGCATTCCCCAATACGACCCATACAATATGACCCAAACTGTGGGTTATCCCGGAAAATATTACGACGCGGCCAGTGTTAGCAATCAGACGTACACGCGCCTCTACACGCTGACGACAGGTAAAGTTTATGTCCCTGTTATGTTCGTGAGTCTGAACCGGGGAGCGCTCGACAGCATGGGCCACTACGAGGAAGCGATTGTAGGGAGCGTGCGCGTAGCACCGCTGAAGGCCTCCCCGATCCAGTTTTCGATTCAGTTGCCAGACTTAGCGGGATTTTGGAAGGGGGGAATCGTCGTCAACACGAATTACTACAACAGTTCCGGGCAACGCACCGGCAATTCTCTCACCGCAGTGAACTATGGATATACCATTGCCGCGGACGGCCGATACACATACAAATTCGGCGGGTTGATGAATAATATGGCGGCGCATGACGATGACTCTGGCGTGGTTGAGCTGGGTGGCGAGTTCTTGACGTTCAAAGGAAAGGCGCATGTGACCCGATACCGCTTTGTGAAGATGCAACAGGCATTGGACGGTTCCACGGTACTAACGCTTCTGCCACCAGTGGATATGTCACAAGTCGATTTGAGACGTGATCTTAGCTATTTCACGCGGCCGGCCAAAAAGTAGCGACAATGCTCGAACGCAGCGTGAGCCAAGAACCTCCAGTTTCCAACTAAAACAGCCAACCAGCCAAACCGCCTAGGCCTAAACCCGCAGCGGATTCCCTCATTTCCGCCACTATTAGCGACTTACGCCGTACGGCTTTATGCCGCAAGTATGCCCAATTTAAGCGCCCAGCATCACGGCATTATTCCATTCGGTTCCAATCGGCGTAAGGCAGCGCCAAGCTGAAATCTATAACATACTGGCAACAGGCAGCAGGAAGTTACAAACAACCGAAAGCCCAGACTTATAAACGGATATCACTTAATCATATGAACCTAACCAAATCACTCATTCTCGCGACCACCTTTGTCTCATTGAGCACGATTGGCAGCGCTGCCACTGTGACTCCGACAGCTACCGCCTTCGACGTCAGCGGTGTCTTTGCCGACAACTCCAAGCTCTCTGGGTGGTTCGACATCTCTAACGGCACAGTCAGTTCTGCCGCCATGACGGTGAGCACGGTGAAAGGAACCTTCACGCTCGACCGGAATGACGGCAGCACCCTGGCGGCTCCGGGCGTTTGGGCGCTAAACTTCAATGACGACGGCGCCACGCTCACGCTCGATCTGGTCCTCGCCAAAGGCGCAACCAACTTGACAAACTACGACGGCGGCGAACTCTGTAATACGTCCGGCAACTGCGGGCGGATTATCTCGGCGTACCTGCCCGCGAACCCAAGCAACTCTGACGACTCTGGCCATTTCGGCTGTGACATTGCCGTGTCGAAAAGCGATCCACAACTGACCGCTGGCAGCGTGGCTCCGGAACCAGGCTCTACCGTGTTGCTGAGCGCCGGCCTTAGCGCTCTTGGCTTGATTTTCCGCAAACGCTTCGCAAAAAAGTAAAACAAGTAGAGAGATAGATTTTCCTTCCCCGGTCTTCGCGGCTACTGCTGCGAAGACCTTTTTTGCGCTCAAAACTTGCAAATTACGCCTCACTCGTGACAGTGTTAAGAATGTCGAACGACGTAGCGTGAGCGAAGAACCTTCCACACCATTAATGCGGCAGTATCAAGCCGCCAAAAAACAAGTTCCAGGCGCCTTGTTATTTTTCCGGCTGGGCGATTTTTACGAACTTTTTCAGGAAGATGCGATCGCGGCGGCGGCCGTTCTTGAGATCACCCTCACTGCCCGCAACAAGGAAAAGGGCGAGCCGATTCCGATGTGTGGCGTGCCTTACCACGCCGCCGAGGGCTACATCGCGCGCCTCATCCAACGTGGCTACCGCGTGGCGATTTGCGAGCAGATGGAGGAGGCAGCACCCGGCAAGAAGCTGGTGCGCCGCGAAGTGACACGCGTGGTTACACCCGGCACGGCTACGGATGCGCACCTGCTGCGCTCGCACGAAAACAACTATGTAGGCGCGGTTTATGGCAAGGGCGAACGCTGTGGTATCGCTTATGCCGATCTCTCTACTGGGGAATTTCGGACGACGGAAATCCCGCTTGCCGATCTAAGCTCTACGCTTGAAACGCTGAATCTGCGCGAGGTCTTGCATCCGGAAGGGCAGCCGATTGGGGCCGGCTGTCTCGAGACTTCGCTCGACAGTTGGGTGTTTGGTGGCGATTATGCGGGGCGGCAGATTCTTGAGAACTTCAAGCTGTTGTCCTTAGATGGATGCGGTTTGAGTGATAAGCCTCTTGCCACGGCCGCTGCGGGCGCGGTCTTGCACTATTTGCGCGAGACGCAGAAATCTGCACTGGGCCATGTCAATCTGCCCGCGTATTACCAGCGCCATGACCATATGGTGCTGGACGGGGCCACCGTGCGCAATTTGGAACTGGTGGAACCTTTATTCGCCGGTGAGAGCCGCGACGCCACGCTCATTCACGTGTTGGATAAAACGGCCACGGGTATGGGCGGGCGCTTGCTGCGCAGGCGGCTGCTGAATCCTTCCTGCGATCAGAAAGAGATTGAGGCTCGTTTGGACGCAGTAGGCGAACTGGCTGCCAAATTGATCGTGCGCGGGGATTTGCGGAAAGTCTTAGGCGGCATTCAGGATCTTGAGCGGCTGTTGGCGAAGGTCACGCTGGGGACGGCCACCCCTCGGGACCTGATGGGCCTAGGTCGTTCTTTAGCGCAATTGGAACCGCTGGCGAAGATATCCGGTCAGCTCGATACGCCGAGTCTGTCTGTCTCGTTCGATTTGGTTACCGATGTCCGCGACAGGATTCTGAGCGCCATTGCCGACGAGCCGCCGATTAACCTGACGGATGGCGGTACGATTCGCGACGGTTTCCAAGCTGATTTGGACGAGTTGCGCGATATTAGCAGGAACAGTAAACAATACATTGCGGCGATTGAGGCGCGCGAGCGGAGCGCCACGGGCATTCAGTCGCTGAAGATACGCTTCAACAACGTATTTGGCTATTACATAGAGATCTCAAAGGCCAATATGGCGCTGGTGCCGGCCTCGTACGAGCGCAGGCAGACTTTGGCGAATGCGGAGCGTTACACCACGCCGGAGTTGAAGGAACTGGAAGGGAAGGTTCTTTCGGCGGAGGAAAAGATCTTGACTCTGGAGCGCGAGATCTTCCAGGAAGTGCGCGCGTTCGCGGCGAGCCAGGCGACACGCATCAAGGCTGCCGCCGCAGTGGTGGCAGAACTGGATGTCGCCGCGGCTTTGGCGCAGGTGGCCGTGGAGAACCGTTATCGGCGGCCAAAGTTCACGGATTCGGGCGAGATGCGGATCGACGCGGGACGGCATCCGGTGATTGAGAAATTGGCAGAGAAGGACGCGGGCCGATTCGTACCGAACGACCTATACCTGCACTCGGGTGGAGACTATATCGGAGTGATTACGGGCCCGAACATGGGCGGCAAGTCGACCTATTTGCGGCAAGCGGCGCTGATCTTGATTCTGGCGCAGATGGGTTCGTTTGTACCGGCGGAAGCGGCGTTGCTGCCGGTGGTGGATCGAGTGTTCACTAGAATCGGAGCGGCCGACAACTTGGCGCGGGGCCGTTCGACCTTTATGGTGGAAATGACCGAGGCGGCGGCGATCCTAAACACCGCTACGGCTAATAGTTTCATAGTATTAGACGAGATTGGGCGAGGAACATCAACTTACGATGGATTGGCACTGGCTTGGGCAGTGGTGGAGTACGTTGAGGGCAAAATTAGGGCAAAGACACTATTTGCGACCCACTATCACGAGCTAACCGAGCTTGCTGAGCAACTTTCTGGGGTAAGAAATTTACACGTGGCTGTAAAGGAGTCAAACGACCAGATCTTGTTCATAAGAAAGGTCGAACCGGGTCCTGCAGACCGAAGTTATGGTATTGAAGTGGCTCGTTTGGCAGGACTTCCTATGCAAGTAATCGAGCGCGCGAGGTCAGTTTTATTGCATCATGAAGTAAGG
>Ga0209698_10008862_pt1 | contig 10337 bp, 11 predicted proteins | sample LitLauG_LLR_2012_FD_187203 | JGI IMG/M metagenome (GOLD analysis project Ga0209698, IMG submission 187203) | Freshwater sediment microbial communities from Pennsylvania, USA - Little Laurel Run_MetaG_LLR_2012 (SPAdes) (version 2) | ecosystem: Environmental > Aquatic > Freshwater > Creek >... | reverse complement strand
GGGCACCATGCCCGTCGTCCGCGAAAAATTATCGCAAACATCTTTCTACAGGAAGCTACTCGCCTACGAAGCCACCTGGACCAACAAGGTTCACCAGCGACAACTGGGCATTCATCGGTTCCGAGTGTTGACCGTCACCGCCAGCGCGGCGCGGGTAAAATCATTGCTCGAAGCCTGCTCACGATTGCAGCGTGGCCACGGACTGTTTCTATTCGCCGACGAATCTGTTTTGCAACACGATCTGCTCTCCGCCGTCTGGCAATGCGGCAAGGATGGTATTTTATCTGCGCTCGTGGACTTGCCAGCTTCGGCAATTCCGCACGTCTCCTGATTGTTTCCGCCGGGCGTTAGCGTGGCCAGTGGAGGCAGACCCATTCCGGGCTGTCACGTTCATCACAACCACAAACACAGGAGCATCATTATGTCCAAGACCAAGTTCGTTGACTTCCGGGCCGTCAAAGCGGCCATCACCATGGAACAGTTGCTAGGCCACTACAACATTCTGGACCAGTTCAAACGCACCGGCGACAGCCTGAACGGGCCGTGCCCGATCCACAAGGGGAGCAATCCCACGCAGTTCCGCGTCAGCACCACCAAGAACATCTGGAATTGTTTCAGCGATTGCGAGCATGGCGGCAACACCCTCGACTTCATCACGAAGATGGAGAAGTGTAGCATCCATGCCGCTGCGTTGAAGGCGATTGAATGGTTCAACCTCGATCCCGAGGCCATGACTGCCAGTGACGACAATGCGGAAGCTGCCGAGCCGAAAGCGTCCGCACCGGCAGCGAAACCGGTGGCGCGGCCAGCAACGCCGAAGTTCACGCCGGAAAGCAATGTGCCTAACGCGCCGTTGAAATTCCGCCTGGATAAATTGGAGCGCACCCATCCGTATCTCGTCAACGAGCGCGGACTGACACCCGAAACCATCGTGGATTTCGGCATCGGCTATTGTAGCAAGGGGATGATGCAGGGACTCATCGCCATTCCAATCCACAACGTCAAAGGCGAGGTGGTTGCGTATGCGGGCCGGTTCGTCGGTGAACCGCCGGAGGGCACGCCCAAATATAAACTGCCGCCGGGATTCCGAAAGTCGCAGGAGTTGTTCAACCTTGATCGGGCGGCCAAACAGCCGGCCGATGAACCGTTGGTCATCGTCGAAGGTTTCTTCGATGCGATGAAGTTGCACCAGCACGGTTGTCACAAAGTCGTTGCCCTTATGGGCAGCACCCTGTCATCCGCGCAGGAAGAATTGATCCGGCAATACACCACCAGCCAAAGCCACGTTATCGTCATGCTCGATGAAAACGAGGCGGGCAAAGCCGGGCGCGAAGACATTGCGTGCCGGTTGTCCAAGTTCTGTTTCGTGCGGGTCTATCAGTTCAGCCGACCCGACATGGAACCGGAACATCTGACGGCCGAGGAGGTGCAGCAACTCATGGAGGGCACGCTATGAAGCACTATTCCGGTCGGCGTGAAGGTTATGCCGTCATCGTCACCGTGGATGGACGCCGCTTGAATCCCCGTTTTGATCTGTGGAATCACAGCCCAACCGGATTCGAGTGGGGATACTGCGGCAGTGGTCCGGCCCAACTGGCACTGGCGATTCTGGCCGACCATTGCGGCAACAACGATCAGGCGCTGAATTGGTATCAACGGTTCAAGTGGGCGGTGATTGCCGAACTGCCGCATCGCGAATGGATTCTGACCAGCGAAGACATTGAACGCGCATTACAATCACTGGCCGCCCGCGAACCATTGTTGGAGGCCGTGACATGAGTGTGGGGAAGTCGCCACCCAGTGACTTCCGCAAAATCCTGGAACGCCTGGCCCATCGGCATGACACCCGGCGCATCTTCGATGCGTTCGTCCGCTTCGCCGCCTGCGCGGTCGCCGCGCAGACGCGCGAGGCGGAATATTTGGAGGAAGTCAAACGGTGGGACAAGGCTGACTTGGAAACCTTCGCGGCAGCGCTGGGAGCATTGGTGACCGAAATGGAAGCCAAGCCATTCGAGGATGTCATCGGCGGCTACTACATGGAATTCGCGTTGTCATCCAAGGGGCAGCAGTGGAACGGAGAGTATCACACGCCCAAACCCATCTGCGATTTCATGGCGCAAATCATCCTGGGCGACCAAGCGCTTCCCGCCGAGGGGCCGATCACGGTTTGTGAACCGGCTTGCGGTGCGGGCGCGATGATTCTGTCGGTGGGGCAAATATGTTCGCCGGCGGTGCGATGCCGGTTGCAGGTGACGGCGATTGACATCAATCGCACCGCCTGTGACATGGCGTTCATCAACACCACCCTGTGGGGAATTCCGACGCGCGTTATCCATGGAAACACTATTTCCGGTGAGTATTGGGCGGCGTGGTCGAACATCCATTACCTCGCACCGTGGTTGCCGTATGCCATGCGACCACAAACGGCCGAGGCAAAGGCCCAAGGCGAGCCCCCAGCACCAGTGGAAGTGGAACGCATTCAGGTGTCATTGGGACAGCAGGAATTCGCGCTTTAGTTCACAGCCCCTTTTTACGAAGGGGCTTTTTTATTGCTGGCCCCGGCAAACCCGCACGTCTCCCTTCATTCGTTGCCGTGACCTACGCTTCACGATGGATTAAAAAACTAAAACCACACAACCAGAAAGGAGATTGAGCATGGATGTTCATTGCACCACCTGCGGCGAACCGTGGGATGTCTATCACCTGCGGCACGACGCCATTTACGAAACCGACCTGTCCCACGCCGAGGCGAAGGCCTGGACACAGTTGTCCCCGCAACTGAAGTTGTTCGACCGCTACCGTGAAAAGTTTCGGTCCGTCGGTTATGAGTTCGGCGGTTCGATCCTGAATGTGATGCGCTGTCCAGCGTGTCCCAAGGATGCGAAACCCGATCCCGACAAAGCCGCGCTGAAAGCCGGCATTGTCGAGTTGCTGGGGGACGACGAGGACGGCATCGCGGCCACGCTGGAGGATTTTGGCTTATGAAAAAACATCCGCCACCGCCGCCGCGCGATCCCCATCAAAATGAGTTCGCCATCATTTGGGAGCTGTCAGAGTATCCGTTCAAACTACGCGCCGGGGATGTCTTCAAGTTCAATGACCGGTTGTGCCGCGTCGTTCGCGTCAACGAATGCTCGGCGGTCGTCGTCATGAATCTGCCAGTGCGGGATTTCAAAACCCGCTTCGACAAACCGGTGCGGTTCCAGCCGTCCCCACGGATGTTTCGCATCTCACCCCAGTCGGATGTTCCGATCCTTAATCGCCGCTCAAGGCGTTGACCCACAGGCGATTCTTTGAATCGCCTTTTTTATTGGCCGCTTACGGCAAGTCCGCACGTCTGCCACCGAGCCAGGTATCGTTTTAATCTTCCCGTTGGGTTCATAGGGTTCATCACAAAACAATAACCAAACAAAAGGATAAAAAATGAATACAGTCAGTGAAACGACCGAACGCGTCGCGTTATATTATCGGGAAGGTTCGTCGGACAAGGTTTATCAGGCCGCCATCGAACCGGCGGGCAACCAGTTCGTGGTCAACTTCGCCTACGGGCGAAGGGGCGCAACCCTGACCACCGGGACAAAAACATCTTCGCCGGTGGATTATGCTGCCGCGAAGAAAATCTACGGCAAACTCGTCAGCGAAAAGAAAGCCAAGGGTTACACCGAAGGCCAAAACGGGACGCCATATCAGCACACCGACAAACGTCCATCTGGTATCTTGCCACAGTTGCTCAATCCGGTGGAGGAAGCCGAAGTGGAATTACTCCTGCGTGATGACAACTATTGCGCCCAGGAAAAGTTCGACGGCAAACATCTACTGGTTCGCAAACAGGACGATGACCTCGAAGGCATCAATAAAAAGGGCTTCGTTGTCGGCTTGCCGCAGACCGTGGCGGACGAGCTACGCAGCGTTCCCGGTAGTTTCATTCCCGATGGCGAAGCCGTCGGCGACGATTACCACGCCTTTGACCTACTGGAATACAATGGCGAAAATCTGCGCGGGTTGCCTTATCGCATCCGGTTGGCACGTTTGATTGACCTGCTATTGTTGACCCGCTCGGACTTCAAGCATGTCCGTTTAGTTCACACCGCGTTCAGCACCCGGCAGAAGACCGAGTTGTGGGAGCGGTTACGGCGGGAGCATCGCGAAGGCATCGTGTTCAAGCGACTCGATGCGCCTTATACGCCAGGCCGGCCCAACTGCGGCGGGCCGCAGTTGAAGTTCAAGTTTGTTGCCACCGCTTCAGTCGTGGTCGCCAAGATCAACGTCCAGCGTAGCGTGGAAGTAAGCCTGTTCAATGGTCGGAGCCTGGTTTCGTGCGGTAACGTCACCATCCCGGCCAATCAGGCGATTCCACCCGTCGGGACGGTGGTTGAGGTGCGTTATCTCTACGCCTACCGCGATAGTCTCGCGTTGTATCAGCCGGTTTATCTCGGCCCGCGCGATGACGTTGACCCTGGGGAATGTTTGGTGGCGCAGTTGAAGTTCAAAGCCGAGTGAAAATTCAGCCGGTCATGCCTTGAGCGTGACCGGTATTTTTATTTGGGCCTTTGGATAAATGAAAAAGGCCACTCCGTTAAAAGTGGCCTTGGGGATAAAATCAGCGCTTATTTCTTGGCTGCTTTTTCAGCTTTCACCTTGGCCCAGCGCAGCTTTTGAGCGGCGATGATCCGGGCTTTTCCGGCGGCGCTCATGCCACCTTTTTTCTTCGCCGGTTGGGCGGCTTTGGGCGCAGTGGCCTTGGCGCTGGTGCCCGTCAGGGCGGCGAGTTGTTTTTCCAGGGCTGCGATCTGGTCTTTAAGATTGGCGGCCTGGCGTAATTGTTGGGCGGATAAGTTTAAGATACTCATACTTCAGATATTAAAGCATTGGTTGCCAGTTAGGGAAAGTAAAATGGTTAAGTGAAAATGTCAGCATGGAGTTAATTACCCATGGGCTATTAGCCTGCGGACTTAGTGGTATCTCCATCATGTCGATTGCCAAATCTGGCAAACCCACAGGTCTCCCATCTAACTGCGCTAAGTCATACGCTTCACCATGGAACCATCAGGTTCATTCACAAACCAAAAACGAAACACTGGAGTAAAATATGAATAGCAAATCGTATGACCGTATCACCGAGCGTATCGTGTCCCTGCTGTCGCAGGGCACGGTGCCCTGGCACAAACCGTGGCACGTCCAGACCGGACTGCCGCGCAACCTCATCACGCAAAAGCCGTATCGCGGCATCAACGTATTCCTGCTCATGGCGATGAATTATGAATCGCCGAACTGGCTCACGCTCCGGCAGGCCAATGCGATGGGTGGACAGATCAAGCCGGGCGAAAAATCCTGCCCGGTCGTGTTCTGGAAACCAATGAAGGTGAAAGACAGAGAAACCAAGGAAGATAAGAAGATTCCGTTCCTGCGTTTGTATCACGTTTTCAACGTGTCGCAATGCACAGGACTGAAAAACATTCCCCCGGCGGATGAGTCAGCCTTCATCCAGACGGTGCCGGCGGAACTTGTGGCCAACATGCCGCAACGTCCCGTCATCAAGCATGGGATGAATATGGCGTCCTATTCGCCCGGCAGTGACGTGGTGAATATGCCCGACCGGGCACGGTTCAAATCGGAAGATCATTATCATGCCACGCTGTTTCATGAACTGGTGCATGCCACCGGCCATGAAAAACGGTTGAAACGTGCCAGCATCATGGAGCGGAACGGCTATGGTTCCGACCCTTACGCCAAGGAGGAATTGATCGCCGAAATGGGCAGTGCGTTTCTCTGCGGTTATGCCGGCATCGTGGATCGCACCATCGACAGTTCAGCGGCCTATCTCGAAGGCTGGTTGAAACAGTTGAAGGAGGACAAGACACTCATCGTCCATGCAGCGGCCCAGGCGCAGAAGGCGGCGGACTTCATCCTCGGCCATAAACCGGAGCAACCGGCGGAAGACATCATTCCCAAAATCTCGCTCCCGCCCAAACGGGAAGAGGTTCCGGCATGAAGGTAATACATCCGCAGGAGTTCAAGGTGATGTCCTTGCGGGATTGTCCCGTGCCCAGCGACATGCTGGTGTGTGAGACACCCAAGCAGGTCGTGGATTACTGGCGATTGCACATTGCCATGGCACCGCCCTTTAATCCCGAATGCGAGTGCATGGCGGTGTTGTTGCTAAACACGCGCAAGCGGGTGAAGGGACATCAGTTGCTAACCATCGGCACGATGGACACGATTCTCGTGCATCCGAGGGAAGTGTTCCGCTGTGCGATTATCGCGGCCGCAGCGGCTGTCGTGGTCATTCATAATCACCCCAGCGGTGAAAGCACTCCATCGGAGGCCGATATCAAAGTGACGCGCGATTTGATTCGCGCCGGTCAACTCTTGAAGATCGAGTTGATCGATCATGTCATCATCGGCAACCAGAACCATAGCTCGTTACGGGAGCTTGGTTATTTCTATGCCTAAAAAACAACCCCGACCATTACTGGTCGGGGCCTTTTATTTTGGTGGTGAATTGTCTCAAGAAAGTTCATGCTTTGGTTTTCTGAAATTCCCAACTCGTCAAAATTGAGAATGGGGCATCCGCCGCAGATAAAAATTTGAATTTAGCCGTGAACGAAAACATTCCAGCGATTTCTGTCCCGCCACCGTCCCGCTTTCTGGCCTTCTTCGACGAGTGCGGCGATCATTCGCTCGACAAGATTGACCGCGACTTTCCCCTGTTTGTGCTTGCCTTGGTTTTGGTGGAACGATCTGTTTATCAAAATCAAATTTTGCCGGAGTTCAACAATTTCAAACTTCGGTATTTTAATCACGAGGGCATCAATCTCCACAGCCGGGACATCCGGCTGGCCACCGGTCCCTTTTCATTGTTGTTGAATCCGGCCATCCGGCCGCAATTCATGGCGGAGTTAAGTGACATCATGGATCGAGTGCCGTTCACCCTTTTTATTTCCGCCATTCAGAAACAGGCCTATCTGGATCAACACGGCGGGGATGCTGCCAACCCCTACGATCTAGCCTTGGAATTTACGATGGAAGGATTGTTCCATTTCTTGGCCGCGCAGGGTGAGCGGCGTCTGCCCATCGTGGCTGATGCGCGTGGCAAACGGGAAGATAATATGCTGGAACAGGTATTTTCCCGAATGATGACACAGGGCACCGCCAATATATCGGCAGAGCAGTTTCAGCAGTTGGATTGTCCGTTAAGTTTTCAGTCCAAGAAAAATAACATCATGGGCGTGCAACTGGCCGATTTGTGCGCCCATCCGTGTGCACGGCATATCCTGAATCCGGCCAAACCAAACCGGGCGTTTGAAATCGCGCGAAAGCGCCTTTATCAGCGGGACGGTGTTAGTGGTTGGAAGGTGGTTCCCTGAAAATCAAATGGGCATCTCCCAGCTTTCGCCAAGAGACACCCACCGACCGAGAATTCTCAGTCCGCAGTCAGTATAGACCAGCGGCGGAAAATTGCAACCCCTGATCTGGGTCATATACCCCGGTCGCTACCGGCCGGGTATTACAATTGTTTCCGCGTCTATGTTAGAATGGGTTCATTATAAAAATAACCAACCCGCCCCATGGCCCACATCAAAGTCACCTGTAAAAAATGCGGCAATATTTTCGATTGGAATGACCGCTGGCCGGATGGCTTGAAGCGTTGTCCACTCTGCGGCATTCTGGCGCGGCTCAATTATTTATTGCGTTGAAGGCGGTGCAGTTTGTCCAATCGCCCCTTGAATCCGGGCGGTCACGTTGGTCACGCCCTCATTCAGCCGGGCCTGCAGCTTCTCCGATAATTGACCGAGCCGGGCCGGGCTGATGGGCACATAGTTCACCGCCATGGGAGTCCCGATCAGGTTGCCGATGCTGAACTTGATTTGGGCCTCCGCTTTGTATTCCAGAAGCTTGAACAGAATCTGCGTTTCATCATCCTTCGTCTGCGCACACACAATCACGCCACTCCGGTAACCGGCGCTGGTGGCCAGATAGGTGGAAAATTCCTGCCGGAAATCAATCTCATACGTTTCCGGCAGGGGTGAGAAATTCCTGGTGATATAAAAGCTCGGCGGGGTTTTTAACGCATACAAAATCGCGTTGTAAACTTGATCCACCGGCTTGGTGGTTCTGAACTCATGACTCGGGAACAGGTCGGCATCGCTGTTATAGAGAAAAGCTTTTTTGAAAGCGAGGTTGCCATGTTCCAACCGCTCCAAGCGCTGCTTCTCCCGTTGTTCCGGCTCGCGGCGCTTGTATTCGGCGGCCAGCGCCTTGGCCTCCGCGTGGTCCGGAAAAATTGCAAGCGTCGTGGCCAGTTCCTTTTCGCCGCCCATGAAATCGCCCTGCAAACCCAGTTGCTTCGCCCGTTGCAGGCTCCCCAAACCGGTGGCGTTTTGTTGTAGTGACAAAGCCTCCGCATCGCCGGGCTTGGCGATCAGCGCCTCACCGACGGACGTCAAGGCGGCATCATAATTTTCCGCGTCCATGGCCTGCCGCGCCGCCTTCATGCTGCCCGTGTAGTTGACGTTGATGAGATTAGTGTGAAAGGAACTCGACTGGTCGGCGGTAATCGTCAGCGGCGCCGTGACCGTTTCATAGCCGTCGTGTTGCAGCAGGAAGGTCCAGTTTCCCGGTTTTAATTCATTCACCGTGAGTGGCGTCATCCCCCAATACCGGCCATCCACCGTCCGAACGGCGGCTCCCGGCGGTTCGGTTTCCAACACCGCGCTGCCGTATAAAAATTCCAGAGCCAGTTGATTGGTGGTTCCCGCCGTGATGGTCACCGTTTGCGTCTGTTCATCCCGATGATGCAGGGCCTTCACTTGGTAGGTGCCTTCCGGTAATTCCCAGATTGAATACGGAAAGTTGACCGACTCGATGAGCTGGCCATCGGCTTGCATAAACTGGCCGGTGGCGTCCGCTTCGTTGCAGGTAATGTGGGCGGCTCCCAAGCGCGGCGTGATCCACCACGACGCCCGCGAATCCGGCGTCACCGCCACATCGTCCGAGCGCGACCAATGGGCGTAACGCGACAGGATGACATAATGATCAGTCGGCACCGTGGAAGTTATGCCGGGACTGTTCGTCAGTTCGATGTTGAATTCCGGCCCGTGAATGGAAAGCAGGGGGGCCGGCGGATTGACCATCACACTCAACGAACCGACGGCACGCTTCAAATTGATCTGCCCAAAATCCCTGCCGCCATACCAGCCGAAGAAATTGGTGGTAAAGGGTTCCGCTTTCGGATGCATGGCCGTCAGCGTATGGTTGCCGAGGGCGATTTTCTGACCGCTGACCGCTGGCTGGCCATCCAATGTGACCGCCGTATAAATGCCGACGTCATTCCCCTGCAACATGACAGAAAACTCGAGCCGCGTCCGTTCCATTGCCAGTTGATGCTGATGGAGAGCAAACAAGGCCAGCACCAGCAGCAACCACCAGAACAAGGGCCGCAGCACCCGTCGCCAATAACCCGCACGGTTTTCTGAGGAAGCAGAGTTGGAAGCGTTCGCCATATTCAATTTCCTTTCGTGGCCAGTCCCGAAGCGGCGGGCCGAATTTTCACACCCTGAATTTTAGTTGACGATGGCTCGGGGATAGCGCCATGCTGCATGGCAAATACTTGACCATGTCTGCTCCCAACGACAAGTCAAAAAAGAGCGAAATCTTTCGCCAAACCATACGGTGGTTGATCGACTTCATCTTCACCTTCAAAAACAACCGCGGCGAAGTGTTGGATTACAAACTGTCGCATGCTGATGGGCTCAATCTTTCCGCCCAGGAATTTTATGCGCAGGTCGAAGCAACACTGGCCGCCCGTAAGATTCCCGGCATGGAAATTTCCCGCGTGCATTTCAACGAAGGCGGCTTGTTGTCCGACCAGCGGGTGTATCTGCGCCTGATGCGGGAGCGGTTGTGCATTGATACCTGTGCGGCCCCCTTCGGCAATCTCTACTTCTTTTCCAGTCGCACGGTATACGTGCCAGCCTTGATCCGACTCTGGCATATTCTGGCCACCGGTATTTTCTTCGGAGCCACATTCTTCCTGCTGGTCAAACCCTTGGGTGCAAACTATGCGGTCATCGCGACGGTGGCGTTGGTGTTCGCGCTGGTCGGCGTGCTGCGTAATGCCGCCAACGACGGCGGTTCCGATCTGGACACGCTTTTGCTCAAGATTCCCGTCGTGGGCACGCTCTACGAAAATTGGTTTCGCGTGGACACCTATTACCGGGAAGACACCCGGAATCTATATGTCGATCTGCTGCCCAAATTCATTGATGAGCTGGCTCAGGAAACGTGCGCGGCCAAAGGTGCCAAACTGGAGCGCCGCTTTCAACCGACACCACCGG
>Ga0209698_10008861_pt1 | contig 10337 bp, 7 predicted proteins | sample LitLauG_LLR_2012_FD_187203 | JGI IMG/M metagenome (GOLD analysis project Ga0209698, IMG submission 187203) | Freshwater sediment microbial communities from Pennsylvania, USA - Little Laurel Run_MetaG_LLR_2012 (SPAdes) (version 2) | ecosystem: Environmental > Aquatic > Freshwater > Creek >... | reverse complement strand
GTTCCAGTGAATTTGTTCGAGGTAATCGCGAACGTACTGCTTATCGTACGAATCTTGCGCCCGTCCGGGCTGGTACTTGTCGGCCGGCCAGAAGCGGGAGGAATCCGGGGTGAGGACTTCATCCGCGAGCGTAACGCCTTTCTCGGTGCGGCCGAATTCAAACTTGGTGTCGGCGATGATGATGCCGCGGCGGCGGGCATACTCGGCCGCCTTCTTGTAAATGCGCAGCGTGAGATCACGCAGGTGGCTGGCGTCTTCGACGCCCACGATGTCGCACATCTGATCGAACGAGATGTTCTCATCATGACCGGTCGTGGCCTTGGTCGAGGGCGTGAAGATCGGCTCGGGGAATGCTTCGGATTCCTTCAGCCCCGCCGGTAGTGCGATCCCCGACACTTTGCCCGTCGCCTTGTACTCTTTCCATGCCGATCCAGAGATGTAGCCGCGTACGACGCATTCCACCGGGAACATTTCGGCGCGTTGGACGAGCATGGAGCGCCCGCGCAGTTGGTCTGCATATCTGCCAACTACCGCTGGGTATTGGTCGACGTCGGCGGTAATCAGGTGATTTGGCACTACGTCCGCGAGGAAATCGAACCAGAACAGTGAAATCTGGTTGAGGACGCGTCCCTTGTGGGGAATGCCGGTCGCCAGGATGTAGTCGAAGGCGGAAATCCGGTCTGTGGCCACAAACAGCAATTGCTGGTCGTTCAGGGTATAAACGTCACGGACTTTACCGCTGGCGTGAAGCTTCAGGTCTGGAATGTGAGTTTTTAAGAGGACCGAATCTAGGAGTTGTGGGCTCATGATGAAATTTTACAGGTTAGGAGCGAGGCGTATTCTAGCTGGTCAGAAAAAAAAGTCAACGATCCTGATCACGAGATGAAAGCACATGGGTGAAGCCGTTCCGAGGAAAGATGTTGACACCCATCGAAGTGCCCGAAACCGGGCGGGAGGCAAGGGTTCCCGCCGATTGACTTTGTGGAAAAGCTGAGGATGAAAGTGGATAACTTGGAACAAACTGGAAGAATTTTGCTGCCAGTTAACTCAAAGGTTAGCTCGCCACAGTCATTTCCGTTTTCATGAGACAATACCCGCTAACTTCCAGTGCCACGGTCGCGCCCGCGTCTACTGATAGTCATTTCCTTCGCAGGAGAATCCATCATGCTGAAGACGTTGTTGACAGGGCTTTTCCTTCTCGCGGTAAGCGGGTTAACTCCTGCACAGGACGAGGGCGCATCCGCCGGGCGAGTTCCATACCAACTGGACCAGCAACTCAAAGCGCTGCAGGGCGGGACACCACCCCAGATCCTCTATCACGGTGGTGCTGTCATGATCTCGGCGACTAACCTCTACATCGTTTACTACGGGAAATTCACGACCAGGCAACACACGATCCTCGATACGTTTCTGCAGGATCTGGGCGGCACCGGCGCCTTCAACGTGAACACCGAGTACTACAACAAGCAAGGAAAGCACGTCGAGAATATACTCAATTACCACCCGGCCACGGACTCCTTTGACGATGCCTATTCGTTGGGCAAGACCTTGAGCGGAAACTTCGATACAAAAATCCTGCACAATGCGGTAGCTGGCGGGCATCTTCCCGCCGACGCGAACGGCATCTACCTTCTGACGATCTCTCCCGATGTGAAGCTTCCCAGTTCGGTATGGTGCGCTTATCACTCCAACACCGGCGCGATCGTGAGCGGAAAGGACATCAAGTACGCGCTCGCGGCGGATCCCCCGAGCTCCATTCTGAGTTCTTGCTCGGGAAATCTGGCGATCTATCACGACAAGACGAGCCCGAACGGCGACATCGGCATGGATGAGGTCGTGGATTCCCTGATTCACGAGCTGTCAGAGACGGTCACAGATCCTGATGGAACTGCCTGGTATACGTCGAACGGAAGCGAAAACGGAGATCTGTGCAACTTCACTTACGGGAAGACGTTCCTGGCCGCGAACGGATCGCATGCCAACCACACCTTCGGTAGTTTAAATTATCTGGCGCAGGAGATCTGGTCGAGGGCGAATCCGGTGGCCTGCGTTCTGAGCCATTAGCTCTTCAGGAGAACGATATCTACCTTCTCGGAATTGATGTAGGCACGGGCGGAACGCGCGCTCTGATCATTAATGAACAAGGGCGCGTGATTTCGGCTGCGACCGAAGAACACGCGCCGTTTGCTTCGCCGCAAATTGGCTGGGCGGAGCAGGATCCCAATGATTGGTGGCGCGCCTGCGGCGTCGCCGTCAAGAAGGCGCTGAGCGATGCCAAGCTGCGCGGCGACGATATTGTGTGCGTCGGATTCTCCGGCCAGATGCATGGCGCGGTGATGCTGGATGAGCGTGACCGTGTGGTGCGGCCGGCATTGATCTGGTGCGACGTTCGCACCGAGAAGCAGTGTCGTGACCTAACTCAGAAGATCGGCGCCGAAAAGCTGATTCAGCTCACATGCAACCCGGCGCTGCCGAATTTCACCGTCACAAAATTTCTTTGGGTGCGCGAGAACGAACCCGAGGCCTGGAAGCGCGTGCGATCGGTCATGCTTCCCAAAGACTACGTACGCTTTCGCATGACTGGCGAGCGGGCCATCGATATGGCCGATGCTTCCGGCACGCTCCTGCTGGATGTGGCCCACCGGCGCTGGTCGAACCCGGTGCTGGATGCGGCGGAAATTGACGAGAGATTGTTGCCAAAGTTGTTTGAATCTCCTGATGTTTGTGGGCAGGTTTCGGACGAGGGTGCTGCATTCACGGGCCTGAAAGCAGGAACACCTGTGGTGGCGGGGGCCGGCGATCAAGCGGCTGGCGCGACCGGGATGGGCATTGTTGCTCCGGGAGCAGTGAGCGCGACCATCGGGACTTCGGGCGTTGTTTTCGCTGCGACGGACCGTCCTGCTCTTGATTCCAAGGGACGGTTGCACACGTTCTGCCATGCGATTCCGGGGCGTTGGCACGTGATGGGAGTGACGCAAGCTGCGGGATTATCGCTTCGGTGGGTTCGCGACAGATTGTGTGAGGGAGCAGAGACTTCTTACGACCAACTTACGGCAGAGGCTGCGGCTGTTCCGCCGGGGGCTGAAGATCTCCTCTGGACTCCATACTTGATGGGGGAACGAACGCCGCACCTCGATGGGCAGGCACGCGCGGCGCTGGTCGGGCTCACGGCTTCGCACGGCCGCGGACATATTGTGAGGGCGGTGTTAGAAGGCGTGGCCTTCAGTCTGCGGGATACATTCACAATTTTCGAAGAGATGAACGTGCCAGTTCGCAGCATTCGACTCGGCGGCGGCGGCGCTCGATCCGGCCTGTGGCGGCAGATCCAGGCGGATGTGTACGGGCGCGACGTGGAGATCGTCGAGGCGGAAGAGGGAGCGGCTTACGGGGCGGCAATCCTTGCGGGCGTGGGCGCCAGGACGTGGCCGTCGGTGGATGCTGCCTGCAATGCGGTGATCCGGGTCGCCGAGCGGGTCCCTGCGCGCGCGGAAGTGATCAAAGCGATGAATCGCAGCTATGCCGCTTACCGGCGTGTCTATCCCGCAACGAAAACGATCTTCAACGCTTAATGCCGGCAAGTTCGCGAAGACGATCGGCGGCGATCTCAGGCGTGATGTCCCGCTGCGGCATTCCCAGCATTTCAAATCCAACCATGAATTTTCGGACGGTGGCCGAGCGCAGCAGCGGCGGATAGAAGTGCGCGTGAAAATGCCATTCGGGATGCGGCTCCCCATCTGTGGGGGCCTGATGGAATCCCATCGAGTAGGGGAAGGGAACCCCGAACACTTTGTCGTAGGTAGAAGTAACCTTCTGCAGGATGTCGCTGAGAGAACGGCTCTCTTGCGAGGTGAGTTCGGGCATGTCTTTCAGGTGACGGCGACTGCAGATTAAGAGCTCGAACGGCCAGATTGCCCAAAAGGGTACGACAGCGACGAAAGCGTCGTTCTCAGTCACAACGCGCGCGTTCTGTTTGGATTCCAGTTCGACATAATCACAGAGCAGACAGCGGCGCTGCCGTTGGAAATAGTTGGATTGGGTGACGAGTTCCTTCGACGGCGCATCCGGAATGGAGGAGGTAGCCCAAATCTGACAATGAGGGTGCGGATTGCTGGCGCCCATCATGGCGCCACGGTTTTCGAAGATCTGCACGTGGTTGATGGTTTCGAGGCCGCCCAATTCACGAAACTGGCCAATCCACGTGTGAACCACGGGTTCGATCTGGGCTACCGTCATCGTGGCTAACGTCAGATCGTGACGCGGAGAGAAGCAGATCACTCGACAGATGCCAGGCTCAGTATTTGCGACGAGCAATCCGGCTTTGTCAACGTCAAAGCCTTCGCGCGCGATGTTGGGTTTCAGCGCTGCGAAGTCATTCTCAAAAACGAAGGTCGAGGTGTACTGAGGATTGCGAATTCCCCCGGCTCGCTCATTTCCGGGACATAAATAGCACGAGGGATCATAGGAGGGCTCCGGGGCGGTCTGAGGTTTCGCAACTTCGCCCTGCCAAGGCCGCGTTGCCCGATGGGGCGAGACCAGCACCCACTCATCTGTGAGAGGGTTGAGTCGCCGATGTGGATCTTCGTTGAGATTCAATGCGTACATTCCTCGTCAGCATTCTACGGGACTGTCGGCAACGGGCAAAAAGATTGCAGTCTTCTCGCGCCGAGGAGAACGCTCTGGATACTCTTGGAAACAACCTGCAAATCCACAAACATACGTGTCATAATCGCCGGCATCTTCCGATCTGAGGCCCACTCATGCGTCGAATGCCGGCTGCCCTTTTCTGTTGTTGTCTCTTGTTTTCGACTGCCCACGCCACTGCGGCCCCTAAACCAATGCAGATGTATTTCATCGACGTGGAAGGCGGGCAGGCGACGCTGATCGTGAGCCCATCAGGTCAGTCGCTTCTCATCGATACCGGTTGGTCGGGATACGAGGGTAGGGATGCCGATCGCATCATGGCGGCGGCCCATCAGGCCGGCCTCAAGCAGATCGACTATGTGCTCATCACGCACTACCACCGCGACCACGTCGGCGGTGTGCCGCAATTGGTCGACGGAATCAAGATTGGAACGTTCGTCGATCACGGGCCGAATCTCGAAGATTCCGAAGTGACGAGAACGGATTACGCGGCCTACGAGAAGGCGATCGCAGGGCACGCCCACGTGGTGGTGAAACCAGGATGGGGACTGCCCATGAAGGGCATCGAAGTGAAGGTGCTCAGTGCTGCCGGCGATCACATTACAGATCCACTACCGGGAGTGGGAGAGGCGAATACCTACTGCAAGGGTGAGGTCGCTGCGCCAGAGGATCCGACGGAGAATGCACGATCGGTAGGTGTGCTAATTACCTACGGAAAGTTTCGTTTTCTGGATCTCGGGGATCTTACGAAGAAGAAAGAGCTGGAACTCGCGTGCCCGAACAATCTGATCGGGACGGTCGATCTCTTTCTGGTGACGCACCATGGAGCGGATCTTTCGAATCCCAAGCCTCTCGTGTGGTCGCTGCACCCGCGCGTCGCTATCCTCGACAACGGAGCACGGAAGGGGGCGACTCCTGCGGCCTGGCAGATTGTGCACGATTCGCCGGGACTGGAGGATTTGTGGCAGTTGCACTATGCCGCCCAATCCGACCGCAATCACAATGTCCCCGAGGACCACATTGCCAACCCCAAGGAGAACTGCGAGGGCAAGTACTTTAAAGTATCAGCCGACCCGGACGGTGCGTTCACGCTGACCAACAGTAGAACGGGCGCGCGGAAGACCTACGCGAAGAAATAGCCAGATGATCGTCATCGTAATGGGAGTCGTCGGAGCAGGGAAGACGACCGTAGGGCGCATGCTGGCCGGGCAATTGGGATGGCAGTTCGCCGACGCCGATGATTTTCATCCCCCGGCGAATATCGACAAAATCCGCCACGGGATTGCATTGACCGATGCAGACCGTCGGCCCTGGCTCGAGCGCCTTCGCAATGCGATTGAAGAGTGGATCAAGGAGGGCAACAACCTTGTCCTCGCCTGCTCGGCGCTAAAAGAAAATTATCGTCGAATCCTGGACGTTGGCCTTGCCGTTCAGTTCGTATATCTGAAAGGCAGTGCGAGTCTCATCGCGCAGCGATTGCATTCCCGGCAGGGGCATTTCGCCAACGAGCAAATCCTCGCCAGTCAGTTCGCCGATTTGGAGGAGCCGCATGCCGCGGTCGTAGCGGATATCACGCAAACCCCTCAGGAGATCGTTGCGGATATTCGGCAGAAGCTGAAGTTAGCGTAGAATTCTCGCCTGCGTTGAATGGCACTCCGGATGCCAATACCCCCACTGCAAACGAACGATCGGATCGAGACCGCCGTCGTTTCACGCCTGATGTGGCGGCTGATGCCGTTTCTCTTTCTCCTGTACATCGTCGCTTATCTGGACCGCATCAATGTCAGCTTCGCCGTTCTGCAGATGCGCGGGCAGTTGGGACTTAGCGAGCGAGTCATCGGCCGCGCTGGCGGGATGTTTTTTATCGGATATTTCCTATTTCAACTTCCGAGCAACCTGGTGCTGGAAAAGATTGGCGTGCGCCGTTGGATCTCGGCGCTCATGGTGACCTGGGGTGTCGTCTCGTGCCTGATGATCTTCATTCGCGGATCCTTCAGCTTCTATGGAATGCGTTTTTTACTCGGCGCGGCAGAGGCAGGGTTTTTTCCGGGAGTCATTCTGTACATGAAGAATTGGTTTCCTTCGCAGGCAAGAGGGCGTGCCGTTGCCTGGTTCATGACAGCTAATCCGCTTGCAGGAGTTGTGGGCAGTCCGCTGTCAGGAGCTCTGATGGGACTTCATGGAAGCGGCCTCTCGGGATGGCAGTGGATGTTCTTGCTTGAGGGGGTGCCAGCGATCGCGCTCGGGGCGACGGTCTTCTGGGTTCTCGCCGACACTCCGCAGGAGGCGACCTGGCTGCGTGGCGAGGAGCGCACATGGTTGTTGGACAAGTTGGCGGAAGAGAAACGATCTGACACGCAACTGGGGAGTGCAAGTTTTTGGAAGGTTCTCATTGCTCCCAGAATCTGGTTTCTCTCCCTTGTATATTTTGGCGTCTCGACGACGATGTACGGCGTCACGCTCTGGCTCCCAAGTGTGATCCGGGCGATGTCGGGTCTGAACTATTTCTGGACTGGAGTCGTCGCCATTCTGCCGTTCCTGTTGAGTGTCGTTGTCATGGTCTTGGTAGGGACGCGTTCCGACCGGACGGGCGAGCGCCGCTGGCACACGGCCATTCCGGCGTTTACGGCTGCCGGGGGGCTGGTTCTCGCCGCCTACGGACACTCTACGTTCATCGTGGTCGCCGGTGTCGGACTGGGGTTGGCCTTCGCTGAGGGCATGGTGGGACCTTTCTGGGCGATGGCAACGTCGCGCATGGCCGGGCTGTCAGCCGCCGCGGGCATTGCCGTGATCAATTCTCTGGCAAATCTGGGAGGCTACTTCGGGCCCGACATTGTAGGCTTCTTCCGCAGCGTCGGCGGTGGATTTCGCGGCGGGCTGCTGGCGATTGCGGCAACGGTGGCGCTCAGTGGAATGGTTGCGCTGGGTGTAGGCCGTCCCGCGAAGGGCTAGATCCTCGCCGCCCTGGTGGGTCTTCTGCACCCATAAAGTCAGCAACATACGCGGCTTCCCGCTTCGTTCTGTTGCGCGTATTGTTTACAATATCAAGGCATTCATATTCGGGAGCCCGTTTCGCAGGACAACGCTTAATTTGGAACAGTCATCGCAAAACTCCAGTGCGGCCCCCACCGTCTACTGGCGGGTGGAGGGAAGTCTCCTCGACCTGACCGTAGTCCGGCCAGTGGCCTTTTTTACTTGGAACGCCCAAACCTTCGCCGAACGCATCCGCCGGCGCGGTTTGATCTTCGCCATGGCCCTGCTGCGGCCCTTGCTCTACGCCACGAACCGCAAATTTGCCACACGAGCCGTGCACACCGTGCTGCGCGGAGTCACTCGCGACCGTCTCGAACTACTGGGCGAAGAGTACTTCCAGTACAAGCTTAAGCCCCGGTTGAAGCCCGACGGCGAGCGCAAGGTGCAAGAGTTGATTCAATCCGGCGCGGAAGTGGTGTTGGTGAGCCAGGCTTTGGATCACATCATGCGGCCCTTGGCCGAGTACTTGGGCGTGAAGCGAATTATTGCCAACCGCCTCGACTTCCGCGACGGTGTGGCCACCGGACGGCTGCTTGATCCTGTGATTCGTCCGCGAGGAGCGTTTGCTCCCTTCCGCGAGAACATGCCCGACGGCCGTCGGGCTCCCAAAACGCTCGCGCGTCACCTGGGCATTTCGCCGGAAGAGCTACGGGCCTGCGTGACGACTACCGATCGTCAAGCCACTACTCCAAATCGGCCAGTCGTCCATTTTGATGGTCACAAGCAAGCGTCGGGCTTTTCGGTGCGTCGGGCATTCGCGGCCAAGCAGGTCATGTTGATTGGTGTGACCGGGTTCATCGGCAAGGTGTGGCTGGCGAACACGCTGCTGGACTTGCCCAAGGTGGGGCGGATCTATCTCTTGATCCGCCGGCAGAAGTCGAATCCGGCCGAACGGCGTTTCGAGAAGATGGTCGAAGAGTCGCCGGTGTTCGATCCGCTCTTCGACAAATATCGGGAACGCCTGCACGACTTTTTGCGCGACAGAATTGAGGTGATCGAGGGGGATGTCACCGAGCAGGGGTTGGGTTTAAGTGCCGACGTTGCAGCGCGATTGCGACAAAATCTCGATCTCATCATTAACAGCTCAGGCCTGACAGATTTCAATCCTGATCTGCGCGATGCACTTGCTACCAATACGGATGCTGCCCTCAATATTCTCGAATTCGTGCGCACCACCGACCATGCAGGTCTCCTACACCTTTCGACCTGCTACGTGGCTGGGGAACAGGATGGGCGCGTCGCTGAGAAACTTGTTCCCAACTACACTCCGCGCGGCCTTGCCGACTTCGATGCCGAGCAGGAATGGCGGTCTTTGCAAGAGCTAGTCAAACAGGCCGAAGCACGGGCGGAGAGCGAAGAAGTCACCTCAGGCCTGCGCATGCAGGCCAAGTCGAAGGAGCACGCCGCTAAGGACCTGCAAGGTGCTGCGCTTGAAAACCAGATTCGCAAGAATCGCGTCCGCTGGCTCAAGACATACTTAACCGAGGCGGGAACCCGGCGCGCGAAAGAGCTTGGCTGGCCGAATACCTACACGCTTACGAAGAGTCTTGCTGAGTCGCTGATCGCCAAGCATGGCATCGGACTGCCGGTCGCCATCGTCCGGCCAGCCATTGTCGAAACTTCCGTTTCCAAGCCCTTTCGCGGATGGAACGAAGGCATCAATACCTCGGCATCTCTTTCGTACTTGTTGGGAACCTACTTCCGGCAGCTGCCTTCGAATAAGAGCAAGCGGCTGGACATCATTCCAGTCGATTCCGTATGTGCGGGGATGACGCTGATTGCCGCCGCAGTCATGGAACGGCGGCACGACCCCATGTATCAGCTGGCGACATCGGTAACGAATCCCTGCGATATGGGGCGCTCGATCGAGCTGACCTCGCTGGGTCATCGGAAACACTATCGCGCTCAGGAAGGACTGGAATCCTGGTTGCGCCTGCGGTTTGACGCGATCTCCGTCTCGAAGACTCGCTACAACCGGATGTCGGCCCCGGCGCAAAAAGCGATTGTGAAGTCAATCCAGCGCATCATGTCCCCGTTGCCGCTGAAGAAGGCCCCTCTAGTCAAAACCGAACGCAGCCTGGAGCGCGTAGAGAAGCTGATCGAACTATTCGAGCCGTTCATTCTTCTCAATGAGCACAATTTCGCGGCGGACAACGTCGAAAAACTCTCCCATGCGCTTGTTCCGGAAGAGCGTGGAATCTTCAGCTATGACACTCGCTCGCTGGACTGGTGGGACTACTGGATCAACATTCACATCCCGGCACTGCGCCGCTGGACGTATCCTCTGATCGAAGGACGGCCCCTTGAGGCGCGTCCTCCCAGAAGCTTTCAACTCGCGCCCGCCAACGGTGATGCCGTGAGAACCGGGACCAACGGAGCAACGTGGCGATATTCCTGACCGGATCGACCGGATACATCGGCGCGCATGTGGCCGCCAACCTGCTGGACGGATACGGCGCATCCTTGAACCTGCTGGTGCGGGCGCGCGATCCGCAGGAGGCGCAAGGGCGCCTGTGGCACGCGTTGCAACTGCATTTGGATTTTCCTCGTTTTTTCGAACACCTGCAGACCAAAGTGCGCATATTCTGCGGCGATCTGACTGCGCCGGGATTCGGACTGAATCGCGACGACTACGACCGGTTGGTGCACACGACGGACTCGGT
>Ga0209698_10008860_pt1 | contig 10338 bp, 7 predicted proteins | sample LitLauG_LLR_2012_FD_187203 | JGI IMG/M metagenome (GOLD analysis project Ga0209698, IMG submission 187203) | Freshwater sediment microbial communities from Pennsylvania, USA - Little Laurel Run_MetaG_LLR_2012 (SPAdes) (version 2) | ecosystem: Environmental > Aquatic > Freshwater > Creek >... | reverse complement strand
GATGGCGTGTTCTTTCCATTCGTCATCGTCACCGGTATTGCTGCCCGTATCCTCACTGGCGGACGGTTCTTCGGAGTCAGCATCGTCCCCTGCACCGGCGGAGTCCTCGCCGGAGGCCTCGACATTGTCGTCGTAATCATCAAGCTTGCGGTTGCGGAGCTCCTGCTGGTAGCGTTCGCGGGCCACATCGACAAGATCCGCCGGGTCGATGGCAAGAAGCGCGTCATCGGACAGCGTGGCGTAATGACGGCTGAATTCTTCCGGATCGATCCGCATGAGTTTGTTCGCCTAGCGGAAGGATTCCATCAGCGACGAAAGCTGCGCCGAACCGGGGCAGAGCTTTTCGTACGGCAGACTGGTGAGAGCCGATTGCGGCGTCTTACTCATCTCATGCAGATCGGGCACGCCCTCGTCGGCGAAGAGAACGCCGGTGACGACTTCGCCCGCGTGCTGTTTGAGATACGAGAACGCCTTTTCACGGTCGGTGACATCGTAGTCATCCGGGACCTTCGTGAAACGAAGAACGCTGCCATCGTGCATGCGGACTTCGGTGGCGCCAACGGGAGCGATGTGAGCCAGAATCTCAGTCGCCGCCGGGACAAAATCCGATTCGGTGGCCGTGGAGTAGTGCTCGCGCGTGTACTTATAGCTCTTCGTGGAACCTTCGTGGTCGTTGAACGTAACGCAGGGCGAAATCACGTCGATCAGAGCAAACCCGCGATGAGAGAAGGCGGCCTTGAGGATCGGGACAAGCTGTTCCTTATCGCCGGAGAAGCTGCGGGCAACGAAGGTCGCGCCAAGACTGATGGCGAGCAGCGCGGGATCGATAGGCGTCATTGCATTGGCCTCGCCCTTCTTGCTCTTCGACCCGACATCGGAAGAGGCTGAGAACTGGCCTTTGGTCAACCCATAGACGCCGTTGTTCTCGATGACGTAAACCATCTTGAGATTGCGGCGGATGGCATGGCAGAGGTGGCCAAGGCCGATGGAAAGCGAATCGCCATCGCCGGAAACGCCGATGTAAGTGAGCTCACGATTCGCGGCGTTGGCGCCGGTCGCGATGGGCGGCATACGGCCATGGGCGGAATTAAATCCATGCGCGCCGCTGACGAAATAAGTGGGTGTTTTTGACGAGCAGCCGATGCCGCTGAGTTTGGCCAGGCGATGTGGCGGCGTCGAAATCTCCCACAGCGCGCGGGTGATGGCGGCGGTGATGGAATCGTGTCCGCAGCCGGCGCAGAGCGTCGACATGGAGCCTTCGTAGTCGCGGATCGTGAGGCCGATTTCGTTGCGGGCGAGGCTCGGGTGGGCTACGCGCGGCTTAGCGATAGATGGCATGAAGTTCCTCCACTCCGGGCATGATGGCGTCGAGCACATGGCTCGCGCTGAGCGGAAAGCCGCCGTAAATCAGGACGGGGCGCATTTTTTCTCTGGGCACGGACGTTTCGATCAGCAGGAGCGAATGCAGCTGCGCGTCGCGGTTCTGTTCAATCACGTAGCAGAATTCATGCTCGCGGATGAACGCCTCCACCGGCGCATCGAACGGGAAAGCCCGCAGGCGCATGTAATCCATGGGGAGGCCCTTGGAATCCAGCTGGTCGAGCGCTTCGCGGACAGCGGAGTCGCAACCGCCGATCGAAATCACGCCGACGCGCGCGCCGGTGCGGGTCTGAACGATGGGCGCCGGGACGAAGCCCGCCGCTTCCTTGTGCTTGAGCAGAAGGCGGTCCATTACCTCCTGATACTCATCCGGCATTTCGGTATAGCCGCCGAATTTGTTATGCCCGGAGCCGCGCGTGAAGTAAGCGCCGAGCGGATCCACGCCAGGCAGAGTGCGGTTCGGAACGAATGTGCCTTCATCTGGAAGGTAGCGGAAGAACGCCGCGAGTTTCTGAATCTGTTCGGTGCTGAGGACGTTGCCACGGTTGGGCCGGTAAGAATCGTCCCACTGCAGCTTTGGCGTGACCCAGTCGTTCATGCCGATGTCGAGATCGGTCAGCATGAAGACCGGCGTCTGGAAACCCTCGGCGAGGTCGAAGGCTTTGACGGCGAGTTCGAAACACTCAGCGGGGTTAGCAGGGAAGAGAAGGATGTGCTTGGTATCGCCGTGGGAGGCGTAGGCGCACTCCAGAATGTCGCCCTGCTGCGTGCGGGTGGGCATGCCGGTTGAGGGGCCGACGCGCTGCACGTCAATGACGACTACCGGAATTTCGGCGTAGTAAGCCAGCCCCAGCAATTCGTTCATCAGCGAAATTCCCGGGCCGGCCGTGGAGGTAAATGCGCGGGCGCCTGCCCATGACGCACCGATCACCATGCCGATGGCTGCCAGTTCATCCTCTGCCTGCAGGATGAGGTAGTTATTCTCGCCGGTCTCCGGATCCTTGCGGTACTTATCGCAGAATTCCCGGAACGCGTCCATCGTCGAAGTCGACGGCGTAATGGGATACCAGGCCGCCACGGTCGCGCCCGCGTAAACGCAGCCGAGCGCAGCGGCGGTGTTGCCATCGATCAGGATCTTGTCGCTGTTCTCGTTCATCGTCTGCAGGTGGAACGGGAGCGGGCAGGAGTAATGTTGTTTGACGTAATCCGCGCCGAGGCTGAGCGCTTTCTGGTTGGACTCGCGCATCGACTTCTTGCGGCCGTACTTTTCTTCCACCAGTTTCTGGACCACGTCGCGATCGATGTTGAGTAACTCGATCAGCGCTCCGGCGGTGGCGATGTTCTTCATGAGAACGCGTTCGCGCGCCTCTTTGAAGTTCTCATTGCACATCTTCGCCAGGGGCACGCCGATGTAAGTGACGTCGTCGCGGATGAGTTCCGGGTCAAGTGGCCAGGACGAGTCGTAGAGGATGTAACCGCCGGAGCGAACCTCTTTGACGTCGCGCCCGTAAGTCTGCGCGTTCATTGCGACCATGAGGTCGTAATCGAGTGCGCGTGCATTGTAACCGCTCTTATTGACGCGAATTTCGTACCAGGTTGGCAGGCCCTGGATGTTCGACGGAAAGAGGTTTTTGCCGGACACGGGCACCCCCATCCGAAAGATGGCCTGCATGATAAGGCCATTGGCGCTGGCAGAACCCGACCCGTTTACATTGGCCAGCTTGAATGCAAAGTCGTTTATGCTGCTGTACATGATTCGATGAGAGCCGTTTCACCCGCGTAGGAGATATTGAGTTCGAACTTTTGCATGTCCCACGCCGCGGTGGGGCATCGTTCCGCGCAAAGGCCGCAGTGCACGCAGAGATCCTCGTCCTTGAGCATCAGACGGCCGGTTTGCGGCAGAGGTTTCGAGGCGTACAACGCCTGATCAAGATTCACGGCGGGTGCGGAGAGCCGTTGACGAACCTGCTCTTCTTCGCCGCTCGGTGCGATAGTCAAACACGAAATGGGGCAGATATCGATGCAGGCATCGCACTCGATGCACTTGGCCGCGGTGAAAACCGTTTCCACGTCGCAGTTCAGGCAGCGCTGTACTTCGCGCGCGGTCTGCTCCACATCGAAGCCCAGTTCCACTTCAATGCTGAGCTCTTTGAAGCGGCGCGTCAGATCGACATGCTGCATCTTCTGGCGCGAAGCCGGATTGTAATCGTTGTGGTAGCTCCACTCACTGATCCCCATCTTCTGGCTGATCAGATTCATGCCGTGGGACGGCCGCTCGGAAACGGAGACGCCCTGGCAGTGATTGTCAATGGAAATCGCCGCCTGATGGCCATGTTCCACGGCCCAGATAATGTTCTTCGGGCCCCAGGCCGCATCGCCGCCGAAGAAGACGCCGGGGCGGGTGGATTCGAACGTCACCTTGTTTACGTTCGGCATGTCCCACTTGTCGAATTCAATGCCCAGATCGCGCTCGATCCACGGGAACGCGTTGTCCTGGCCGATGGCGAGAATCACGTCGTCGCAGGGGATGATGACGGTGTCGATGATTTTTGAGTTTTTGGCTTCGGCATCCCATTCGAGGCGCTCGAATTCCATGCCCGTGAGCTTGCCGTTTTCGACGACGAAGCGTTTCGGTGCGTGATTGATGACGATCTCGACGCTTTCTTCTTCGGCGTCTTCCAGTTCCCACGGCGAAGCTTTGAAGAATGTGCGCGGGCGGCGCGCCATCACCTTGATATCCTTGCCGCCCATGCGGCGGGACGACCGGCAGCAATCCATGGCAGTGTTGCCGACGCCGATGATGAGCACGCGCTCGCCGATCTTATCGATGTGGCCGAACGCTACGGAACCGAGCCAGTCTATGCCGATGTGGATGCGACCACTCTTATCGTTCAGGGCGTCGTGGCGGCCGGGGATGTCAAGATCCTTGCCGCGCGGTGCCCCGCTGCCGATGAAGACCGCATCGAAGCCTTCGGCGAGCAGGCCTTTCAGGCTCTCGACGGGCGAATTGTAGCGGACCTCAGCGCCGCGATCCAGGATATAGCCGGTCTCGTCGTCGAGCACCTGGGCGGGCAGGCGGAACGACGGAATATTGGTCCGCATCAGGCCGCCGGGTTTGTCGTACTTCTCGAAGACCGTTACTTCGTAGCCATGCGGCAGCAGATCGTTGGCCACCGTGAGCGAAGCCGGGCCGGCGCCGATGCAGGCAATGCGCTTACCATTTCTCTTCGCTGGAATGGGCGGCAGAAGCTCGGTAATGTCGTCGCGATGATCCGCGGCAACGCGCTTCAGGCGGCAGATCGCGACAGGCTTGCCGTCCAGACGTCCGCGGCGGCAGGCCGGTTCGCACGGCCGGTCGCACGTGCGGCCGAGGATGCCGGGGAACACGTTCGATTCCCGGTTGAGCATGTAAGCGTCGGTGTAACGGCCCTGCGCGATCAGGCGAATATATTCAGGAACATTAGTGTGGGCGGGACATGCCCACTGGCAGTCCACAACCTTGTGAAAGTAGTCCGGGTTTCCAGTATCGGTGGGATGCATTCAGTTCGATCCGTTGCCTCGTTACGGCCGATGAGCTTCGGCTCGCTCCAAACGGGACATTTTACCCCTACACATTATCAGAGGGCAACGCGCGGAGACCGGCGCGGGGACCGAATGCTAACGACGGAGGACTCAAAGAACGGCCGCGCGGGGCGAACGGCTAAGGAATTCCCGGTAATGATGCGTACCTTTCCAGGCGAGAAAAAAAAGCGTACTGATATGATTGTCGGTTTCACGGAGGTATGTCATCCCCCTTATAGTTGGTGTCCCACGCGAGACGTTCCCCGGCGAGCGTCGAGTAGCGCTTGTGCCGCGATCCTGCGAAGCGTTAAAGAAGCTGAAGCTTGAAATTATTGTCGAATCGTCGGCGGGCCTCGAGGCCGGTTTTACGGACGACGAGTACGTTAAACGCGGTGTCAAAATGGCGTCGCGCGCCGAGGTGTTTGCCGAGGCGAACATCATTGCGCAGGCGCGTTCATTGGGCGCGAATCCGGAGAACGGCCGCGCGGACCTGGCGCTGCTGCGTCCCGGCCAGATCGTCTTCGGTTTCGGCGAGCCGCTGACGGCGTTGCAGGACGATCAGGCGATAGCCGCGACCGGCGTAACGTTCTTCGCTATGGAACTGGTGCCGCGCATCACGCGAGCCCAGGCTATGGATGCGCTGTCTTCCATGGCCAGCATCGCCGGGTACGAAGCGGTGCTGATGGCGGCGAGCGCGCTGCCGAAGATATTCCCGATGATGATGACGGCGGCAGGGACGCTGACGCCGGCCAAGGTACTGATCCTCGGCGCGGGTGTGGCCGGCTTGCAGGCCATCGCCACGGCGCGGCGGCTCGGCGCAGTGGTACACGCTTACGACGTGCGCTCCGCGGTGAAGGAGCAGATCGAAAGTCTGGGTGCAAAGTTCGTGGTTCTCGATATGGGCGGCCAGAGCGCCGAAGGAACCGGCGGCTATGCCAAGGCCATGGACGAAGCGTTTTACCGGCGTCAGCGCGAGCAGCTTGCGCTCGTCATCAAAGAGCAGGACGTGGTGATCACTACCGCTGCTGTTCCAGGCCGCAAGGCTCCTGTCCTGGTGACGAGGGAAATGGCTGAGGTTATGGCGCCCGGCTCTGTGATCGTCGACATCGCGGCTGAACGCGGCGGCAACTGCGAACTCACCGTGGCCGGCCGCACCGTCATGCACAACGGCATCAGCATCATCGGACCCACCAACATCCCCTCGCTGGCTCCGGCGCATGCCAGCCAGATGTACGGGACCAATATCGTGAACCTTCTGAAGCTGATGATCAATAAAGAAGGCGCGCTGAAGATCGATCTGAACGACGAGGTGATCCGCGAAACTATGGTGTCGCACGAAGGTCAGATCGTCAACGCCCGGATTAAAGAATTGCTCGGCGTTACTGCCGACGGTGTGACAAACCAAGGGGTGGCAAAAGCTTGAACTACGAATTTGGACTCTACGTCTTCATGCTCGCGGCCTTTGTGGGCTTCGAGATGATCCGAAAAGTATCGCCGCTGCTGCATACGCCGCTGATGTCGCTCACAAACGCCATCGCGTCGATCTCGGTAGTCGGCGCGATTCTCATCAGCGGAGCGGGCGATTCGCCGACTCTGTCGCGTGTGCTCGGCTTCATCGCCGTGGTCTCGGCGACGACGAACCTGGTCAGCGGATACCTGATCACCGACCGCATGCTGAAAATGTTCAAGAAGCGGGAGCCCGCTCAGAAATGAACTCTGCTCCGGAAGCTTTTGGCGTTTATCAGGCTCTCTATATTCTTGCCGCCGCTTGCTTCATCCTGGCGTTGAAGTGGATGTCTTCGCCTGTCACGGCGCGGCGCGGCGTGCTGACCGCGGAGTTCGGCATGTTGGTGGCTGTCGTTTCCACCATGATGCGGCACGAAGTGATGACGTACCAGTGGATCGTGATCGGGCTGCTGATCGGCGCCGCAATCGGTGTGCCAATCGCGATGCTCATGCCGATGACTGCAGTGCCCCAGCGAACCGCCGTCTCGCAGGCCTGCGGCGCGCTGGCATCCGCGCTCATTGGTACTGCCGAATATTACCGGACCTTTCCGCACGGCTTCACCATGGCTGCGCTGATGGTGGAAACACTGCTCGGGTTCCTCACCGTGACGGCGAGCTGCATGGCGTGGGGAAAACTGAGTGAATTTGTACCCACGCGCCCTATCGTGTTTAAAGGGCAGACGATTTTCAATCTGTCGATTCTCGGCGCGGCGCTGGCAGTGGGCATCGCGATTGTGATCGAACCGCACAATACAATCCTGTTTCCCGTCTTCGTTGTACTGGCACTCATCTTCGGCGTCCTGCTGATCATCCCCATCGGCGGCGCGGATATGCCGACCGTGATCGCGCTGCTCAACTCCTATGCCGGCCTTTCGGCCTGCGCCATGGGATTTGCGCTCGACAACAAACTGCTGATCATTGCGGGCGCGCTCGATGGATCGAGCGGCTTCATCCTGTCCATCATCATGTGCAAGGCCATGAACCGTTCGTTTACCAACGTGCTGTTCGGCGGCTTTGGGCAGGTGCAGACTTCAGCTGCGGCCAGCGAGCAGAAGCCCATCCGTTCAGCGAGCCCCGAAGAAGCAGCGCAGATTCTGGCCAGCTCCAGCAGCGTGATCGTCATCCCGGGCTACGGAATGGCGGTGGCGCAGGCACAGCACAAGATCCGCGAACTGGCCGACGCGCTCACCAAAAAGGGCGTGGACGTGAAGTTCGCCATTCATCCGGTGGCCGGACGCATGCCCGGTCATATGAACGTGCTGCTGGCCGAGGCGGATGTCCCCTACGACAAGCTGATCGAAATGGACGACATCAATTCGGAGTTTGCCATGGCGGACGTGGCACTTATTGTGGGCGCGAACGACATTGTGAATCCGGCGGCGCTGAACGATCCCGGCAGCCCGATCGCGGGGATGCCGATTCTGGATGCGTACAAGGCGCGCACCATCATGGTAATCAAGCGCGGCATGAGCCCTGGCTTCGCAGGTATCGATAACGAGCTGTATTACATGGACAAGACGCTTATGCTTTTCGGCGATGCCAAGAGCTTCGTGACGGAACTGGTGAAGGAAGTTGCAGCGGCTTAGGCTCGCCACGAATTTCCAACAACTGAAGCACGATCCACTTAAACTGGAAGCTGGTGACTGAGCTTCAGCTTCCCGAACAGGCACAGGAAATCGAGCGGGCTCTTGGGGAACTACCCAACCGGCCCGCTGTTTTTTTGCTCTGGCCTGCTGCCGGAAAACCCTACCTTGCGCGCACCAACGTTCTGCGCAAACGCCTGCTGCGGTTGCTCGCCACGCGTGAGAGCCCGTCGAAGGCGCTCAATCTGCAAGGGACCGCGGAGCGCGTCGAATATCAACTCACAGGCTCGCGCCTCGAAGCGCAGATGCTGCTCCTTGAACAGGCGCGGGCACATTTCGGCGCGGCCTACCGCAATGCCATCCGCCTGCGCATGCCTCCGTACGTGAAGCTCGTCGTTTCAAACGTCTTCCCGCGCACGCTCGTTACAACCCACATCGGGCGCGCGAAGGCCGTCTATTACGGACCGTTTCGCAACCGGGCCGGCGCCGCTCGCTTTGAATCCGAGTTTCTGGACCTCTTCCAGTTGCGCCGTTGCCACGACGACCTGGTCACCTCTGCCGCGCATCCAGGCTGCATCTACGGCGAGATGGGTCGATGCCTGCGCCCGTGCCAGGAGGCCGTGGGAGTAGAGGAATATCGAGGTGAGGCCGAACGAGTCGGTGAATTTCTCCGCACCAACGGCCGTTCGCTCATGGCGCCTGCCGAAAGCGCCCGCGAGCGCCTCAGCGCGGAGATGGATTTCGAAGGCGCGGCTCTGATGCACCAGCGCTGCCAGCGGATCGCCGAGGTTCTGGCGCTGAGTGACGAGATGTGCCGCGAGGTGTCGCGCCTGAACGCGGTGGCCGTGGCGCCATCCTGCGCCGCGGATGCCGTGGAACTCGGTTGGCTGCGCGGCGGCGTCTGGCGCGGATTTTCCCGCATCGAATTCACGCCGGCCGAAGGGCGCTCGGTGTCACTCGACGCCCGCTTACGCGAATTCATGACGGCGATGACGACGAACGACCCGGCTCCGGCGAATCCCGTGGACCGTATGGAACGCCTGGCAGTCCTGGCGCGGTGGTTCTACTCCAGCTGGCGCGACGGCGAACTGATTCTCTTCGACGATTGGGATAAGCCGCCCTACCGCAAGCTCGTCAACGCAGTCTCAAGGGTTGCACAGCAGGGGCCAGCGCAAGCGCCAGCGAAGCCTCGTCCGAGCACTCATTTCTAGAGATCTTATTGGCTGCCAGTGTCACGCCAGGTGCCGCGCCTATGCAGTGCCGGGACATGCCGTAGCCCGTGATTTCATTGCCCTCCACCGTGTTGTCCTTCGCCGCGTCGGGGCGTTCCGCGCCCGCGCCCAGATAGATACCGCTGCGCAGCAGGTCAGGTTGATTCGCCGCGTAGCCGCAGTTGATGGGGCCAGGGTCGTTGCAGTGCGCCATGTTCAGGTGGAGCAGGTGGTTACCGGTGACCGTATTGCCCGAACCGATGATGAAGATGCCGCCAAACAGGCCGCCATCGATCGTGTTGCCCGTGATCCGGATGTTGCGCGACATCATATCCGGATTCGTATTATTCATGATGATGCCGAAATTGCCGTACGGGTAGGCTTTCGCCTCTTCGCGGTTCACGCAGGTATTGCTGCTCACTTCGCCGTCGTGGAAGCCGTCGAGGTCGAAACACTTGCCGTCGACCTCCTCGAACAGGTTGTTGCGGTAAACGCTCTTGTCGACGTTGCCGGCCGTATCCACGGCTACCGGGAACGCCTGGCCTTCGAGGTCGACTTCCGGCGCGGGATAGCCAATCATGCTGCCGCGATTGTTCTCCACCCGGATCTCTGTCGCGTGGCCAATCTGAATCGCGTCGCGCGCCAGCAGGGCAAATTCGTTGCCCGCGATGCGCCCTCGTGCGTTGCGTGCCGATTTGTACAGCGAATGCGTCCAGATACCATTGCCGCGTACGTTCCCGATCCGGCAATCCAGGACCTCAAAATCCGTGGTGCCTTCTTCGAGCAGAATGCCGCCCGTAGTGTTGTTGCGCTTGCGGGCGTTCAGGCCGCCGCTGTCCGATATTTCGGCATTGTGGATGCGAATCGATTTTCCCGCGTTGATCAGAATGGCGAATCCGGCGATTTGTTTCGCGTGGAACCCCGCGATCTCGAGGCCCGAGACCGTCTCCGCGAGGATGCCGTTGTTGGGCACGAAGCGCGAGAACATCGTTTCCGATGGCGGCAGGCCGATCGGGCGGCCCACGGCGTCACGATTGCCATCGAGCGACAGATCACCGATTTTGATGTTCTTTCCCGAAGGCAGCACCAGCAGCGCG
>Ga0209698_10008858_pt1 | contig 10339 bp, 6 predicted proteins | sample LitLauG_LLR_2012_FD_187203 | JGI IMG/M metagenome (GOLD analysis project Ga0209698, IMG submission 187203) | Freshwater sediment microbial communities from Pennsylvania, USA - Little Laurel Run_MetaG_LLR_2012 (SPAdes) (version 2) | ecosystem: Environmental > Aquatic > Freshwater > Creek >... | reverse complement strand
CCCGTGGGTATGCCGGCGAAGGTGACGCCGACATCGGAGCCCGTGCGCTCGATGCGAAACGACGGTGCCCGCGCGGCCGGTTGCGCGTCAGCGCCGGCGGGACGCTCGGCAATGCTGACGAGATCCGACAAGGCCGCCACGTCGCGCAGCAGGTCCATCATCTCGCGCGAAGCCGGGCTTTCATCCACGCTGGGCACCAGCGCGATGGGCCGCGTGATCCGCTGCAGGTAACCCTGCAATTGAGTCTTCAGGTCGTCGTCGAGCATCACAGTTCCTTGCAAAGAGTTGCCGGGCCCGCCTGCGCCCGCCGTGTGGCGGGCCGCAGGCAGCCGCGGTCGGCAGCCGCGGACAGTTCGATCAGATCTTGCCAACCAGGTCGAGGGACGGCTTGAGCGTCTTTTCGCCTTCCTTCCACTTGGCCGGGCAGACTTCGCCGGGGTGCGAGGCCACGTACTGGGCAGCCTTGACCTTGCGCAGCAGTTCGGTGGCGTCACGGCCGATGCCGTTGTCATGGATCTCGTACAGCTTGATCTGGCCTTCGGGGTTGATCACGAAGGTGCCGCGCAGGGCCAGGCCTTCTTCCTCGATCAGCACCTCGAAATTGCGGCTCAGCGTGAGCGTGGGGTCGCCGACCAGCGGGTACTGGACCTTGGCGATGGCGGGCGAGGTGTCATGCCAGGCCTTGTGCGCGAAATGCGTGTCGGTCGACACCCCGTAGATCTCCACGCCAAGCGCGCTGAATTTGCTGTACTGCTCGGCGAGGTCTTCGAGTTCGGTGGGGCACACGAACGTGAAATCCGCGGGATAGAAGACGAAAACCGACCACTTGCCGCGGATCGTTTCGTCACTGACGGTGACGAACTTGCCGTTGTGAAACGCGGTGGCCTTGAAGGGTTTGACGGTGGTATTGATCAGGGACATTGTGGAGCTCCAGTGGTGGTGAAAACGACAACCGGCACAGTGTGCGCGGCCGGGGTAAATTAATCCAATGAATTAAAAATGTAATTGTAATTGGGGAAATCGATAACATCCTGCGATTACCACGTTGGCTGCGCTAGGAACCCCGGCCGACAAAGGCATCGCCGGAATACCCGGTCAGTTCGAGGTAGCCGCGGCCCACAAGCCGGCCATTTTCGTGCAAAAGGCTGGCACCTTCCCAGTAGGCGATGGCGCCGGCATTGCGCGCGTCGTACTCCTGGTCGGGCATGATGGGGTGGGACTCGAACACCCGGCTGCCTGCCTGGATGCTCTGGGCCACGGGGTAGCGCGCGCGGGTCCGCGGCGAGGTCCAGTACTGCAGCGGCGTGAAGGCAATTTGCGCCTGCGGGTAGATGGCCGGACGCATTCCCGGCACGCGCAGGCAGGCGTATGAATGCACGGTCTGGCCGGCCGTTTCCCCCACCGCTGCGCGTATCCGGAACACTGTGAGCGCGCTGCCGTCGGCAAGGTTGTATCCGCCCCAGTCCCAGCCGGCAGCCTGCGGCGGCAGCAGCGTGCTGGACCATTCGTGATCCAGCCAGCCCAGTCCGCTGCGCTCTTCTTCCCGGCCATCGGTCCGTATGCGCGCCCGCAGGGCGAGTTGTGGTTCCGAGTAATAGAAGCTGGCGGCCGGCTGGTCCGTGGCGTTGCCGCTCTTGCGGGAGTAGCCGCCATCGCCCTGCAGGATCAACGCTTGCGTCGGAGTGGCCGTGAGGTCGAGCGTGAATCCGCTGGCGTTGACCTGGGCATGATACGAACCCTGCGCCGGGCTGCGCGACAGGGACCAGCGATCGACACCGACATTCGTGTCGTCGGTGGCCGCCCACGCAAGTCCAAAGCCGGTTCGCGCGAGGCGTTCGTCGTGCAGCAGCGCGCCGCGGGCCGGATCGGCAATGGCCGCGTGCGCCAGCACCAGTTCCTGCGCGGCGAAGCGGCTGGGGTTTTCCGGCGCTATGCCGGTGCCCAGGCGAAAGAATGTCACCTGCACGCCGATGGCTTTGGCCGGATCGCGGTCGGCCGCATCCAGCAGGCCCGTGAGATACCACCACTCGATGCGCGTATCCGGGTGGGCGCCATAGTCGCGCGGAAACACCAGTTGCCGCGGCACCTGCGGCGGGAACTGCGCGAGGCCGCGGCCACCAGCCGGCGCTGCGGCGGGCGTTGATGTGGAATGCGCCACCCCAGGTACGCCGTACAGGGCCGCCGGCAGAGTGCTGCCGGCGAGCAGCAAATGGCGGCGAGCGCGGTTCACCAGTCGTCCTTCACCGCGCGCACGGCGTCGATGGACAGGGCGCGCTGCCCTGCCAGCGTCGCAGTCAAGGCGGCGGCCAACAGCAGGCTAGTGCTGAGCGTGATCAGCAGGCCGGTCGGTACGCGCATTTCCATGGTCCAATGAAACGACTGCGGGTTCACCACATGGACCAGAACGGCCGCGATGCCCAGGCCCGCGCCCAGGCCCAGGGCTGCGGCCAGCAGTGTAACCAGCGTGGCCTCGGCAGCGAGCACGGCCAGCACCTGGCGCCGTGTCACACCCACGTGTCTCAGCATGCCGAACTCGCGGGTGCGCGCGATGGCCTGCGCAGAAAAGGTAGTTGCCAGTCCTGCCAGGCCAATGACGATCGCCGCCCATTCCAGCAGGTATGTGACCTGGAAGCTGCGATCGAAGAGCCGCAGGCTGATGGTGCGTATCTGTCCGGGCAAGATGAACTGGGCCGCTGGCGTGGCCAGCTCGCCCAGCAGGGCAGCGGCCACCGCATTGGCGTTGGCGCCCGATTGCAACCACAGGGCAGCATCGGTGCGTGCACTGTCGCCGGTCAGCCGCTGGTAGTCATCCAGGTCAATCACGATGCTGCCGCCCTGTCGCGCGTAGTCGCGCCAGACCCCGGCGACCACGACCGACGTGCCGCCCGCTCGCTGACCGCCACCCGCTGCCGCGGGGGTGGCTACCAGGGGCAACTGCAGCGTCGTACCGGGACGCGCGCCATACAGGTCCACCATCGCCTCGGAAACCCAGACCGGCACCGCGGGCGCGCTCACGGGGCTGACAGGTCCGATCAGCGGCAGGCGGGCCGCCGCCTGATCCTGGCGCAGGGGCCGGGCAATGAGCGCCACCGGCGCACGGGACGGATCGAGGACAAACGTCTGGATACGGGAAAATTCCGCGCGCGCAACCTGCGGATTATTGCGCAGCACGTCCAGGTCCCCACGGGCAAAGCGGCCGCTCGTGCCGGCCGCGCTGGCGCGCACATAAAGATCCGCGGCCAGGATCTGCGACAGCCAGGTATCGAAGCTGCCTCGGAAGCTGTTGACCATGGTTGCCATGGCAACCATGAGCGCAAAGCTCGCGACGATGCCGGCAGCGCCCACGGCCGCAAAACGGGGCAAGCGCGCCAGTCGCGTTGCCGCCAGCCAGGCCGGCGCGCGGCGTGCCAGCGCCGGGCTGCGGGCGACCAGGCGCGCCAGCGTGTTGAACAGTGGCGGCGCGATCAGCGGTTTGAGCGCGATGGTGCTGACCAGCAGCAGGGCGACCGCGCCGTAAGCGCCCAGCGGTATTCCCCCGATGGGCGGCATCAGCACCAGCATCGCGGCCAGCGCAAAGCCGCCGAGCGCAGTCCACGCACGGGGCTGCTGTGAACCGGGTACGGAGTCCACGCCTGCCTTGAGCGCGGGGGCTGGGGCCTGCCGACCCGCCTCCGCGGCTGGCAGCCAGGCGCCACCCACGGCCGCGCTTACCCCCAGCAGGAAGAAGAGCAAGGTGCTCTCCGGCGTTATCACCAGGTGCGCCGGGGCCGCGGAAAAATAGCCGCCACCCAGATCGCCCCCCAGCGTTCGCAGTGCAGCGGCCGCCAGTGCCGCGCCGCCGGCAAGTCCCAGCACAGCCCCCGCCGTCCCGAAGACCACCGCCTCGACCATCAGCATGCCGCGTACGGCCGCGCGCGTAGCGCCCAGCATCCGCAACAGCGCCAGCTGGGCGCGGCGCGCCACGATGGCCTGCGACTGGAGGGAGAAAACCAGGAATGCCCCGGTGAACAGCGCCACCATCGACAGCACATTGAGGTTGACGCGGTAGGAGCGTGAAAGTCCCTCGTCGCGCGTGGCGGCCGTGTCCGGTTGCTCGGTGTGCACGGCTGCCGGCAGTTGCCAGTCGCGCAGGGCCGCGTCGATATCCGCCGCACCGGTGCCAGGCGCAAATTTGATCGCGACGCGGCTCAAGCGCCCCAACTGGTCGAACCGCCACTGGGCAAAACCCAGGTCCATGGCGGCAATCGCACCGCGTGCGGCGGGCAAGGTACCCGTGATGGGCAGCTGGACGCGGTGATCGCCTGCTATGAGCACTAGGCTCTGGCCGACGGAGCGATGCAGCCGTGCGAGCGCTGCCGGCGAGAGGAAAAGTCCCTCAGAAAGCAAGGGGATGAGCCGGCTTGCCCCCGGTGCGTCAGCGGATCCGGGAGCCCCGACGAGATCCGGACTGAGCAGCGCGCTACGCAGCACGTCGATGCCCACGATGCGCAGGGATACGCCGCGCGCGCTTGTCTCTTCCGCTGCCGTGCTGGACGCTGTCGGCCGGGGAGTCTCGTCGATGACGGCCGCGTCGATGTCGAGTTGCGGCGCGGCGATCGCGACGCGGGGATCATTGGCTATGCGGGCATACAAGGCTTCGTCGAAGCCCCCCGCGGGACCCACCACCGCCAGGTCCGCCTTGCCCGAAAGGGTGCGCTCCGCCGCCGAAAATTCATCCAGCGCCGATGCGTTGATGAGGTTGACCGCAAAGCCCAGCGCGACGCCGGTCGCAATGGCCACGACCTGGATCACCGCGCGCCAGGGCTGGGTACGTGCATATCCCAGAGCGAAGCGGCCTATCAGCCAGCCCGCGCCGGCATTTGCCTGGCGCGGGTTCACGCGTGGCCCGTGCCTTGCGACCGCCGGCTGCCGGCATCGACCAGCCGGCCGCGCACCAGGCGCAGCACGCGATCCGCGCTTGCCGCTGCCGCGTCCGAATGCGTCACGAGTATGGTGGCGGCACCGCCGGCGCGCGCGCTCTGGTTGAGCAAGGAGAGGACGGACTGCGCCGTATCCGGATCGAGGTTGCCCGTGGGTTCGTCGGCCAGCACCAGTGCCGGCCGGTGCACCAGGGCGCGCGCGATGGCGACGCGCTGCAGCTCGCCACCGGAGAGCTCGCGGGGCAGTGCGCCGCTGCGCTCGCCCAGACCCACCGCAGCCAGCATGGCCAGCGCGCGCTGCTTGCGTTCCGGCGCCGGCACACCCTGCAGCACGAGCGGCAGCAGCGTGTTTTCCAGCGCCGTGAGGTGCGGAACGATGTGGAAGGCCTGGAACACGAAGCCCACGGCGCGGCAGCGCAGCCGCGTGCGCGCGTCGTCGTCGAGCGCGCCAAGCTCGGTACCTGCCAGCACCACGGTACCGGCGTCGGCCTGCTCAAGGCCGCCGATGATGTTGAGCAGAGTGGACTTGCCGGTTCCCGACTCCCCCACCACAGCCACCACCTCGCCGGGCTCCACGGTGAGGTCCAGCTCCTCGAGCACGGCGCGCGCGCCGTAATGTTTGACCAAGCCACTTATCGATAACATGCCGCAATTGTAGATGGCGCGTCATTGCCGAGCGAAGATTTGCCCATTGGCGCTGCAGGGCCGGTGGCGGCCTGCGGTCCGTGCGCGGACCGTGCACGATGCAGGCGCCAGCGCGCGGCGCGCGCATTCGCAGGGTATATTGGCCTTCTGGCCGGCTGCTCACGGCCGCCGCTGGCGCCGGAGTCTTGCGCGCCCGGCTGCGTAAACCTGAACCATGAGGGACCCGATGACGCACGCGGCATATGCCAGTGTCGAAGACCTGTTGCACCAAAAAACCACGGACGCCCCCGTTTTCTGCGTGCATCCGCAAACGGTGCGCGCCAATGCGCGCGATATCGTCGAGCGATTTCCGGGAACCGTACTGTATGCGGTCAAGGCCAATCCCGATCCCAACGTCATCGGCTGGATCGTCGAGGGTGGGGTCACGGGCTTCGACACCGCGTCGATGCGCGAGATCGCGCTATGCCGCGCAGCGCTCGCCGGGGCGCACTGTTCCTTCAACCATCCGGTGAAGCCGCGCGCTGCCATCGTGGCCGCCTATCACGACTGGCAGGTGCGCGATTTTGTCGTGGATCACATTGCCGAACTCGACAAGGTCATCGAGGAAGTTGGCACGGACCTCGTGATCCAGGTGCGCGTCGCGGCGCCCAATCCTTCGGCCACCATAAGCTTCAATGCCAAGTTTGGCGCCACACCGGACGAGGCTGCCGCCCTCATGCGCGCCGTGCGTGATCGCGGCGCAACCGCGGCCGTCTCCACCCATGTGGGCTACCAGACGCTGGACCCGGCGGCTTTCACGCGGGCACTGCGCATCATCGGCGATGTCGTCGACGCCTCGGGTGTGCGACCGTCGTATGTGAACCTCGGCGGCGGCTTCCCCAGCGTACTAATGCCCTCGGGTCTGCAGCTCGCGGATTTTTTCGGCACCATCGCGCGCGTACATGCCGCCGATGCGCGCCTTGCGGGCATCGCGCTGCGCTGTGAGCCCGGTAGTGCGCTGGCGCACCCAGGGGGTGCCGTGCTGACCCAGGTCATGCTCGTGAAGTCCAATGGCATCTATATCAACGACGGGATCTACGGCGCGATGTCCGAGCTGCTGCACACCCGGATACAGCCGCCGACGCGGGTCTACACGCGGGACGGCGGCGTGCGCGCGGGCCATCTGCGTCCGTACACGGTTTTTGGCCCGACCTGTGATTCCTATGACACGATACCGGCGCCGTTTGCCCTCCCCGACACCATCCGCGAAGGCGACTGGCTGTACCTGGGCATGATGGGCGCGTACTCGCACATTCTCATCACCGATTTCAACGGCGTGGGTGATCACGAATACGCCGTGATCGACGCGCCGGCGTAGGCGCGAAATCATCGTGGACAAGGAACACATCCTCGCGCAGATCCGCCGCACTGCCGCTGGCAACGGGGGCGTTGCGCTGGGGCGCGCGCGTTTCTTGCAGGAAACAGGCATATCCGAGGCCGACTGGCGCGCGCATTGGGCACGTTGGCCGGACGCCGTGAGCGAAGCCGGTGTCAAGGCAGCTGCGGCGGTGGCGCCGCCCGACACGGCGGCGGTGCTGGCGCACCTGGCGGCGCTGGTGCGGCGCCTTGGCCGGTTTCCGACACTGGCCGAGCTCCGTACCGAGCGCAGCAGCAATCCGGCGTTTCCGGCCGGTGGCGCGTTCGAGCGCCTGGGCAGCAAGTTCGAGCTCATCGACCAGCTGCGCGCCTTCTGCCGCGCAGCGGAAGGCTACGCCGACGTCCCCGGTATCCTCGATTTTTCCCTGCGGGCGGCGCGCTCCGAAGCGGCGCAAGCTGCCGATAGCACGGGCGATGACGGCTACCTCTACCTGCTCCAGTCCGGCAAGCATTTCCGGCTGGCGTGCACCGATGCGGAGGGTCGCGTAGCCTTCGAGTCCGCGCAGGCCGCAGAAGGCGCCAAGACTGTGCACAGCCTGCGCACGGATGATCCGTCCGGCATCCTCGCCTACTGGCAGTTGCGGTTTGCCGCCCGCAAGACCCGCGGCGAGTGGTTGGCCCTGGTCCCCGAAGAGGTCCAGGCGTTCAAGCGCCGCAAGTTCATGTAGCGGTCCACGTTCACAGCTCGCTGCTCGTTGACACAGCGCTGTGCGTTCACGCAGCGCTTCACCTTCGCACAGCGCTTCAATGTCAAGTAGCGCCGCGGATGGATGCGACGGCAGGCTCTGCCGCGTTCACCGGCAGGAGCCTGCGTTGCACGGGCCTCAGGACACGGTCAGCGTTATCTTCGCGGACCCGGACAGCCCAAGGGCATCCTTTGCAGTTACGGTGAAGGTGTAGGTGCCCTTCACAGCGCTGGCCCAGCTGAGCACGCCGGCGCTGCTGATGGCGAGCCCCGAGGGACCGCCACTTACGGCGTAGGTCAATGTGCTGCCGTTGGGGTCGGCCGCGCTCACGGTGGCGCTGAAGGCCTTGGCGCTTTTTCCCGTGAAACTGGCGCTCGACACCGTGGGCAGTCCGTAGATGGTGAGCTTGAAGGGCGCCGAGCCCGTGAAACCGGCGGCATTGTGTGCCGACACGGTGAACGAGTAGGCGCCCTTGACGGGTGAGGTCCACGTCAGCAAGCCAGAGCTGCTGATGGCCACGCCCGCGGGAGCGCCGCCCACCGCGTAGGTGAGTGCGCTGCCAACCGGGTCGCTGGCCTGTACCTGCACCGACACGGCGGCGCCGGTATTGCCGGTCAGGGTGGCACCCGCAACTGCCGGCGTGCCTTCGATATTGATCTTATAGGTGGCGCTGGCCGCGTAGCCGTAGCTATCGGTTGCGGTTACCACGATGCTGTAAATGCCGGCGACCGGTTTTGCCCAGGCCAGCATGCCACCGGTGCTCAGGGTCAGCCCCGAAGGAGCGCCGGTCGCGCTGAAGGCGATGGTGGCGCCGTTGGGATCGCTGACGCCAAGCGTGGCGCTGAAATTGCTGCCCGCCACGCCGTTGAGGCTGCTGGTCCCGGAAAATACCGGCGGTGTTTCGGGTATCACCGTGAAGCGGTAGACGCCGGATCCGGATGCGCCGTATGCATTGGTGGCGGTGGCCGTGACGGTGTAGCTGCCCTGCACGGCCTTGGCCCAGGTCAGCACACCCGCGCTGCTGACGGTGAGGCCGGCTGGGGCGTTGGACAATGTGTACGTCAAGGACCCCGAGTTGGCGGGCGCGGATACGCCCAGGCTGCGGCTCAGCGCCGTGCCGGTCTTCACGAAGAAACTGGCCCCGGGAACGGTGGGTGCTGCTGGCCGGGGGGCAATCGTAAGCGACTCGGTACCGGTAGCCGTCTTGCCAGCACTGTTCCTGACGGTTACGCCAAAGGAATAGGTGCCCGCGACCGGACTGGTCCAACTGACGGCACCGCCGCTGCTGACGCTGAGACCCGCCGGCGCGCCGCTAACCGTGTACGTCAGCGGATTATGTCCCGAGTCCGTCGCCGCCCAAGTCGTTGCATAGGCAACCCCCTGCATGCCGCTCGGCATGGTGCCGCCCGGCAGTGGCGGTAGGCTCTGTGCCGAGCTCAGCAGGGGCAAGAGGCTGGCATAGTTGGGTGTGCCCCAGCCGGTGGACTGGTCATAGCCTGCGCCGGCGTTGCAGGTTGGGCAGCTGCCGTCGTTGCCCGCGGTAATGTCGTCGAAAGCGCTGGCATAGTTGCCCGGCACTTCTGCAATCTGCGTATAGAGTGGCGCATGCATGTCGCCCAGCAGCGCCTGGCCATTTTGCACGCGGTTGGCATTGACCAGCGCAAGCACGCCCGCCCATTGCGGCGAGGAGATGCTGGTGCCGCCATAGACGTTCCAGCCGGCGCTGCCGCCCGGCGGCGTGATGACCACGTATTGGCCGGTGTTGGGGTCGGCATTGAACGATACATCGGCGACCGCACGGCTCTTGAGCGTGCCACCACCGGCGATGGTTACGCCGCTCTGGTAGGCAGGTATGGCTTCGTAGGCACTGACACCGCCGCTGCTGCCCGACCAGGCCGATTCCGATCGCGCGCCCGATCCCGAATAGCTGAGGCTGGTTCCGCCCACGGCCAGCACGTTGCTCGATACTGCCGGCCAGTTGACGCCCGCGCCCGAATCGCCGGTGGAGGCCAGGTAGGTCATGCCGGTCGCCGTGAAATAGCTGTCGGTCGACGACACCCAGCTGCCCTCGCCAGCGCCAAAGCTCATCGACAGTACACCGGGCCCCATCTGGTTGGCGAGCAGCACGCCGCCCAGCAGGTCGCCGAGGGATGCGCTGGCGGCCTCAAGCAGTACGATGCGCGCGAGCGGTGCGATGGCATGCGACCACTGGATGTCGAGCGCTATTTCGGGCGCCCAGCCCGCGTCGTAAGCCGGCGCGCTGCTGTTGGCCGCGCCCGAGGAATTGGGATAGGCGATGACCAGCTGGCATCCGGCGGGCGGCGCGGCAAGCGGCAACGCCGTCGACGGTGTGACGACGAGTTTCGTGCAGGTGGGAAGTCCGAAGGTCGTCGAGAAAGTATTGAGGTCCGGGAACGCATTGGGGTTGTCGTTGGCATCGACGATGTAGATGGTCTGGCCAGCACCCAGCGCTGCGGCCGCCGCAGCGGACAGCGTCGTGCCCGCGGCAGGCAGGGCCGGCAGTCCATAGGCCGCGCGTATCTGCGCCGGCGTGTAGACCGAGGTCGATTGCGGCGTTGCGCCGCCATTGGCGCTGAGGGCGATGCGTGTGCTCGGTGTCACACCGATGGAGGACGTGCTGGCGGGCACCTGGGACTGCGCCTGCAACTGTGC
>Ga0209698_10008857_pt1 | contig 10339 bp, 6 predicted proteins | sample LitLauG_LLR_2012_FD_187203 | JGI IMG/M metagenome (GOLD analysis project Ga0209698, IMG submission 187203) | Freshwater sediment microbial communities from Pennsylvania, USA - Little Laurel Run_MetaG_LLR_2012 (SPAdes) (version 2) | ecosystem: Environmental > Aquatic > Freshwater > Creek >... | reverse complement strand
AGGAAGTCATCGTCGATGCGCCGGTAGATGACGTCCACGCGCACCGGGCCGCGCGTCGTGCGCAGGAAGACGGTGTTGTCCTGCACGAACATGTCCTGCCCCTCGACGAGCTCGATGCCCATCTGCTGCGCGAGGAAGGCGTGCTCGAAGTACGCCGAGTTGTGCATGCCCGGGGTGAGCAGGGCCACGGTCGGGTCGTCGACACCCCGGGGCGCGACCGAGCGCAAGTTCTCGAGGAGGACGTCGGGATAGTGGTCGACGGGTGCGACCCGGTTGCGCTCGAAGAGCTCGGGGAAGAGCCGCATCATCATGCGCCGGTCCTCGAGCATGTACGAGACGCCGCTCGGAACGCGCAGGTTGTCCTCGAGCACGTAGTACTCGCCCGCGCCCGCGCGCACGATGTCGATGCCGGCGATGTGGGCGTAGATCCCTCCGGGCACGTCGATGCCCTGCATCTCCCGGCGGAACTGCGAATTGCGCAGCACGGGTTCGGCGGGCACCTTGCCCGCGCGCAGGATCTCCTGGTCGTGGTAGACGTCGTGCAGGAAGAGGTTGAGGGCACGCACCCGCTGGCGCAGCCCCTGCTCGAGGAAGGACCATTCCGGCGCGGGGATGATGCGCGGGATGACGTCAAAGGGAATGAGCCGCTCGGTCCCGTCGCCGTCGCCGTAGACCGCAAAGGTGATGCCCACGCGGCGGAAGGCGAGATCGGCCTCGGAGCGCTTGAGGCGCATGAGGTCCTCGCTCTGGCGGCCCAGCCACTCGCCGAATTCGCGGTAGTGGGTGCGCACGGCGCCGTCGCCGGAGTGCATCTCGTCGAAGGCGTTCATGGAAGGCTGCCGGGCCGCATCGAAGACATCTCCGGTGGAAGTAAGCAAAAAACGCGCCCGCACCCGGATGCCCCGAAATGGCGATGCTCCGGCGGGGAAACCGCACTACGGCGGTGCCAAGGCACCGCGGTCCGCATCAATCTGGTGCGGGCGCCCCCGGGCGGCGCGTCCGGGGACCGGGACATTCCTCCGACCGAGGTCGCCGGCGTCGCCGTTCGACCTCCTGCGCGCGGGGCCAATATAAACGTTCGCTTTCCGTGGAACGCTCCTTGGGCCGGATCTGTCCGGTTATTTCTTTCCCAGCCGGATTTCCGCGAAGATATTCCTCGCGCGCCCAACGGAAATCCCGAGTTTGTCGGCAATCTGCGCGAGCGACTTGCCTCGGGCATGGAGAACCTTGAACTTGGCCGTGATGGCTTCGTTGATGGAGGTGTTGCGTTTTTTGCCGCGCCATTCTTCGGGACGCAGGCGGCCGGGGGCCGTCGGTGCACTGGGTGATGAGGCGGGTGGGGACGCTTCCGCCCCGGGCCTTGCCGTTCGCCGGGAAGCGGCGGTGCTTTGGGTCTGGCCTGGCTTGCCGGGCTTCATGTGCCTCATCGCGGGGATTTGATTCCGTTCACGGGGCAGGAACGACGCCCGGGCTCCGGCAGTCGCAACGCCGTTCGAGATCATGCAGCCGCATTGTGAGGGATTGCGCAAATACCGGATGAACCGCAAGGATGCGACGGGCCTCGGCAATAAGGGGAGCCGCCGCGCCGCGGTTCCCGGTGGAAAGATGGACGGAGGCGAGTTGCAGTGCGGTGTCGCCGATCGCCGGGCTCGACGGGTCGAAGAGTTCCTGCGCCTTTGCCAGGGCCGCGGAGAGCTCCCGCACCGCCCCGGGCAGGTCACCCTGGCGCTGCGCCGATGCCCCCCGGATCATCGCCGCGAGATAGAGGAACTGGCCGAAGTTCACCGCAACGGCCGGAGGCTCGATGATCCGGCGCAGTTCGGCGATTTCCCGGTCGACGGGATCGAGGTCTCCGGCCGCGAGGTCCACCCTCGCCCGCAGGAGCCGGCCGCGGATGCCGCTCAAGGCGGGATGTCCGGCAAGGTCGGGTGCCATGACGAAAGCGGCCTGGGTCGCGCGCGCCGGGGCAAGTTGCGCTCCGGCGAGGTAGGCTTCCACGGTTTTTTCATCCTCGTCGTTGAGTTCGGCGCCGACGCGGTTCCTTGCTCGGGACAGGGCACCGGCCTGCAGCGCGTCCTGCAGGGAACGCGCCGCATCCCCGCGCAGGCCGTCGAGGGCGCTTTGCGCCAGCAGGAAGTCGCGACTCGACTCGGGCGCCTGGCCCGAGCGCCGGAAGACGCGCGTAGCGGTCTCCAGATCCCGGGCCGCTTCCTCGGGCCGGCCGTAGGCCAGGAGGGAGAGCGCGCGATAGCAAAGGAGGTCGGTCGCGTCCCCCGTGGGATCCGGGCCGGCTGCCACCCGGCGATCGATCTCCCCCCGCAGCCCGTCCAGGACTTCCAGGGACTCGCGAAAATGCGAGAGGCGGCGGTGGAGCACGGCGAGCGCCTTGACCGGGCCGAGGCTGCGCATCGTCCAGTTTCCGGCGCCATCGATCGCCTGGGCCGATTGCAACTGGTTGCGGTAGTCCGACTCGGCCGCGGTGTAGTCGCCCGAGTGGAATTCGAGGTATCCGGCGCCGCCGTACACCATCACGAGGTACTCCCGCGAGGCGTTTCCACCGTGGCGCGCGAGCTCAATCGCCCGGCGGATGGCCTGGGTTGCAGGCGCGATGTCGCCGCGCCGCGCAAGTCCGTGCGACTGCAGATGCAGTGCCACCACGAGGTCGTCGCGCGCATCCTGCTCGTGCGCCTGCAGGAGGCTCACGGCCCTGGTGGCGTGCGCGAGCGAGGAAGCGGCATCGCTGTCCTTGCGCACCGCCGCCATCACCACCTCGAAATGGGCGCGGTGCAGGGAGGTCTCGTCGCCCGTCTCCTCGAGGATCGCCTGCGCCTTCGCGAAGGCTTTCTCGGCCTCGGCATCGGCGCCGGAGAGGGGCGCCATGTTCGCGAAGTCCGCGAGGGCCTCGACATACTCGCCGCTCTTCTCCCCGTGGATGGCCTTGACGAGTTCGGTGCGCCGGCGGTCCATCTCCGTGGCCCGGTCGAACACTTCCATCTGCCGGTACATTTCCCCGAGACTCCCGTAGACGTCCAGCCGGGCCTCGGGCTGGTCCGCGAGGGCGGTCTCGATCTTGGCGGCACCCAGGTCGAGGAGTTCCCGCGCCGTGCGCGAGCGCGCCTTGACCGGATCGTCCTGGTTGCTGCTGTTGCTGGTGAAGAGATCGTTGACGAATGCCAGGGCCGCCCTGGACTTTGTCGCCTCGCGCTGTGCGATCTGCTCCTTGCCCTGGGCACGCCGCGCCTCCCAGAGCGCGAGGCCCAGCGCCAACGCGAGGCACAGCAAGGCGACCGAGGCGGCGCTTGCGGGAAGCCAGTTCCGGTGCAGGAACTTGCGTGTCCGGTACCAGCGCGAATCCGGGCGGGCCTGCACGGGACGGCCCTGGAGGAAACTTGCGAGGTCCCGGGCGAAGGATTCGGCGGAGAGGTAGCGCTGCGCAGGATCCTTCTTCAGCGCCTTGAGGACGATGGTGTCAAGATCGCCCCGCAACTGCCGCGCAAGCCGCGACGGCGTGAGCGAGCGCGCCGCGGCGGCCGGCGCCCCCGGGGCGGTGGCGCTGGGGCGTGCGGGATCGATCTCGAGGATCGCCTGCTCGAGTTCGCCGCGGGTGTGGCTCCGGAGCCGGTAGGGCAGTGCACCGGTGAGGAGTTCGTGGAGCACGACGCCCAGCGAGTAGATGTCGGCGGCGGTGCCGATGGGCCTGCCCAGGATCTGCTCCGGAGCGGCGTAGCTCGGGGTGAGGGCAAGTCCTCCGAAGGCCGTGAGCGCGGTCTCGTCGGTCGCGGGGCCGGCATCGGGCTCGAGCAACTTGGCGATCCCGAAATCCAGCAGCCGGACCTGCCCGTCCCCGGTTACGAGCAGATTGGAGGGCTTGAGGTCGCGATGGATCACGAGGTTGGCGTGCGCGTAACGGACCGCCTCGATCGCCTGCAGGAAGAGCTCCACCCGCCCGCGCACGCCCAGCCGATGGGCGTCGCAATAGGAGGTCAGCGTCGAGCCGTCGACATACTCCAAGGCGAGAAAGGGCCGGCCGCTGGCGGTCACTCCGGCATCGTAGAGCCGCGCGATGTGGGGATGGGAGAGGCTCGCCAGGATCTGGCGCTCGCGCGAGAACCGCTGCGCAAGCGCCCGCCGGTTTCCCGCGAGGTGCGGGAGCTTGAGAGCAACCTGTCTTGCCATGAGGCCGTCGCTGCGCTCGGCCAGCCAGACCGAACCCATGCCGCCGCGGCCCAGCGGGCGCAGCAGTCGGTAGGCGCCGACCTGGTCCCCGGCGGCAAGCTCCTCGGGAGAGTCCGGCTCCGTGCCGGATGCGGCCACGAGGTCGCCCGGAAGGGTGGCGGCAAGGCCCGTCTCCCCGAGCCGCGCGGCCTGCTCCAGGAAGCGGCGAAGAAGGGGAAGGAGCGCGGCGTGCTCGGGACCCAGTGCGCGCAGCCAGGCTTCGCGCGCCGGCGGCGGCAGGTCGAGCGCGACGTCGAGGAGAGCCGAGATGTCCGCCCACTCCTGCGGGGTGATGTCCATGGCCTGCCTTGTCCCCTTCAGCTTCGCAGCGCCACCATCAGGAAGGTCCGCGCCTTGTCCCAGTCGCGCCGCACCGTGCGGCCTGCGACACCCAGCGTATCGGCGATCTCGCGTTCCGAGAGCCCGGCGAAATACCGCATTTCCACGACCGAGGCGAGCCGCGGGTCGACCTTCTCGAGGGACTCGAGCGCGTGGGCGACGGCCAGCACATTTCCTTCCTCCTGCGCGACGACTTCCCCGTCGGCCGTGTCGAGGACCTCGTGCGCCGCCCAACCGCCTCTTTTTTCCGCCTGCTCGGCACGGACGAGGTCGACGATCATTGTGCGGATGACGCGCGCGGCGTAGGCGAGGAAGTGCCTGCGATCGCTGAGTTCGACGCGCCCGAGCTTCCGGAACCGGAGGAAGGCTTCGTGGACGAGGGCGGTCGTGTCCATGATCGTGAGCCGCGTGCCGCGCCGCAGGCGCGAGCGCGCGATGGTCTTGAGTTCCGGGTAGAGGCTGGAGAAGATCTTCCCGATCGCCTCCTGGTCGCCCGACCGGGCCTGGGCGAAGAGAACGGTCAGTTCGCTCATGGGAAAGAATGGGGATCCGGCAGGGTGCTCGCCCCGCCTGGCAATGGCTAGGCGGTGATCACGTCCGGCCGCTCGCGACCGAGCCTCGAAGAGATGCCGGCGATCTCGCCCGCCGCCTGCGCGACCTGCGCCAGAGCCCGGTCGGGAGAATGTTCCATCCGGGCGGGGTCGTTCTCGAATCGCTCGAGGTAGACCCGCAGCGTCGCGCCCTCGCTGCCCGTGCCCGAGAGGCGCAGCACCGCGCGCTCTCCCCCCTCGAAGCCGATGCGGATGCCCTGGTGCTCGCTCCGGCTCCCGTCCACGGGATCCGTGTAGGAAAAATCGTCCGCGCTCGCGACCTTGAGCCCCGCATGCGTCGAGCCCGGCAGGCGCGCAAGGCGCGAGCGCAGGTCCTCGAGCATCGAGCCCGCGATGCCGGCATCGAGCCCTTCGTAATCGTGACGGGAGAACACATCGCGGCCGTAGCGGCCCCAGTGGGCACGCACGATCTCGCCGACCGATTTTCCCGTCGCGGCAAGGATGTCGAGCCAGAAGAGCACGGCCCAGATCCCGTCCTTCTCGCGCACATGATCCGACCCCGTACCGTAGCTCTCCTCGCCGCAGAGCGTGACCCGGCCCGCATCGAGGAGCGTGCCAAAGTACTTCCATCCCGTGGGCGTCTCGAAGCAGGCAACCCCGAGCGCGGCGGCGACCCGGTCGGCGGCCCGCGAGGTGGGCATGGAGCGGGCGATGCCGCGGATCCCCCGGGCGTAACCCGGGACGAGCGTGGCGTTGGCGGCGAGGATCGCGAGGCTGTCGCCGGGACTCACGAGGATGCCGCGCCCGCCGATCATATTGCGGTCGCCGTCGCCGTCCGAGGCGGCTCCGAACTGCGGCCCGTCCGGCCGCCCAAGGGCCTCGACGAGCTCGTGCGCATGCACGGGATTGGGGTCGGGGTGGCCGCCGCCAAAGTCGGGAAGGGGATCCGCGTGGATGGCGCTGCCCCGCGGTGCCCCCAGCAGGTCCTCGAAAATGGTGCGGGCGTAGGGGCCGGTCACGGCGTGCATGGCATCGAATTGCATGCCGAAACCGGGGCGCCGAAGGAGGGCGCCGATGCGGTCAAAATCGAAGAGGCCCTGGAGGAGCCTTGCATAGGCTTCGACTGGATCGACCACCTCGACGCGCATCCCGGCGAGCTCAAAGGAACCGATGCGCGAGACCTCGACGTCCGCGGTCGCGACGGTGCGGTAGCTCTCGATCCGGGTCGTGCAGGCGTAGATCGCTTCGGTGATGCGCTCGGGCGCGGGACCGCCGTTCTCGCCATTGAACTTGATGCCGAAATCGCCCGCGGGGCCGCCCTCGTTGTGGCTTGCCGAGAGGATGATTCCGCCCATTGCGCCCTGCGCGCGGATGAGGGCGCTTGCGGCCGGGGTCGACAGGATGCCGGAGCGGCCGACGAGGACGCGCGCGATGCCGTTGGCGGCGGCCATGCGCAGGATGACCTGGATGGCGTGGTCGTTGTGGAAGCGGCCGTCTCCGCCCAGCACGAGCGTTGCGCCGCGCAGCGAGGGGACGGCGTCGAACACCGACTGGACGAAGTTCTCGAGGTAGTGGGGCTGGCCGAACACGGCCACCTTGCGCCGCAGGCCGGAAGTGCCGGGCCGCTGGCCTTCGAAGGGACGCGTGGGCATGCGGATCGGGTCCATGGCGGGATTCTAGGGGGAGGGCGTCTCAGCGCGTCAGGGAGAGGAAAATTTCGGGCAGGCGGCGCGGCAGCTGCGCAACGTCGTCGATCACCGTCCAGCGGCCGCCGAAAATGCGGCCGACGTATCCGTCGGCCCGGGCATCGAGGCTGATGCAGTGCGTGTGCAGCCCCTGCGCGTCGAGTTCGCGCACGGCGCAGGCGGCATCGCCGATGAGGTGCTGGGGGTCGGCGACGTCGACGTCGGCGGGCTCGCCGTCGGTGAGCACGAGGAGCAGCTTTTTCTCCTCCCGGCGGCCGGAGAGGAGATGCCCGGCGTGGCGCAGCGCGGCGCCCATGCGGGTCGAGTAGGCCCCCTGCACGCCCGCGAGGCGCGATTTGGGAGGGTCGTCCCAGTCCTCGGAAAATCCCTTGATGTGGAAAACCCGGACTTCGTGGCGCGTGTTGGACTGGAACCCGGCGATTGCCAGCGGATCGCCGAGCCGGCTGACCGCCCAGGCCAGGAGCGCGACCGCAGCGCGGCTCGTCTCGAGCACGGTCTCTCCCGCGCCCGGCACCTCGTCGTTGACGGAAGCCGAGAGGTCCATGAGGAGCAGCACCGCGATGTCGCGCCCGTCCGTGCGCGTGCTCATGTGGATTCGTGCATCGGGCTGCGCGCCCGCGCGCAGATCGGTGAGCGCACGGAGCGCCACGTCGAGGTCGAGCTCGGTGCCTTCCTCCTGGTAGCGAAGGCGGGTGCGGTCCTGGGGCTTGAGGAGGTCGAGCACGCGCTGCAGGTGCTTGGCAACGGGAGCGTGCCGCCCCAGGAGCGCCTCGACCGAGGCCGCATCGCCCGATGGCTGGAGCGTGTCGTACACGCTCACCCAGTCGGGGCGGTAGGTGCGCGATGCTTCGTCCCACTCCGGGTAGTGGCGCGGGGGCAGGGGTTCCTGCGGCGCCGTGCGGGCCGTGCGCGGATCCTCGAAGGCCTCCTCCTCGTCGCCCGATTCGATGTAGGTCCAGAGGTGGCGGTTGTCGTCGCGATAGGCCACGACCGTGTCGATGAACCGCACCCGCGCCTGCTGGTCGTCCTGCCGCCGCGTGCGCGCGGCCCATTCGAGGGCCAGGGTCGCCATCTTGCGGGTCGAGGACTCGCCGCCCTCCATCTCGGCGAGAAAGAGCGCGCGGAACTCGAGCAGCACGGGATCGCGATACGGATGGCCGGGGTCGAGCAGGGCGCGCGAGAGACAGACGAGGCGGTGACGCAGGCAGGACTCCTGCCGCGGGTCGCAGGCGTCCTCGGCGGGCGCGGGGTGGTGCGCAAGAAGGTCCGTGCGCATCCCCGGCAGGCGGCGCAGCGTGAGGAGGTCGACGCGGCAGTCCTCGAAGCACTCGATGGCGAGGCGCTGCATCGGGCTCAGGTTGTCGGCGACGAGGGACTGGCTCCAGCGGCGGTGCGCCGCAAGGTGCGCCAGCATGGCGCGGTAGTGGCCGATGTCCTCCAGGACCTCGGGCAGGCGAAACCCGTCCGGCTGGGCGTAGGGCATCGTGATGTCGCCGGGACGCGCCTCGTCACGGGGCCGCACGGGGTAGGGGATGAGGGGGACGGACCCGCCCCAGAGGCTGCGCAGCGTGAGTTCGAGACGGCGCTCGGCGTCCGCAAAGAGCATGCCGTGGCGCTCGCGCTGCAGGAGCGCCCGGCTGTCGGCCGTGGCAAGGGCGAAGAAGTCGATCTGCCGCTGCGGGTGGCTGCCGTGCAGGCGGATCCCCTCGTTCACCCAGCGCGCGAGGCCATCGAGGGGCACCATGCCCAGGAGGAGCGGCGCCTGCTGCAGGAACGTGGGAAGTCCCGGACTGGGATGGGTCGCGTGGCGACCGTGGATGGAGAGGCTGGTTCGCTCCATGAGGTCGACCGCGATGCCCAGGTAGCGGGCGAGCAGCTCGCGCGAGGGGATGCGCCGCGCGACCGCGCCGAGGGATTGCAGGAGCGGGACGATCGCCGGGCCGTTGGGTGACTTCTGGAAGGACACGATGGCCCGGTCGAGCGGCTCGATCGCGGCCTCGCCCGCGATGCTTGCGACCGTGGGCCAGATCTCGAGGAAGACGAGCACGGGCTCGACGCCGCGACCGAGCTTTCCGAGGCGCCGCGCCTGCGCGATCCAGGCCTCGAGGCCCTGCGGGCTCAGGACCCGCTGGGCTTCCTCGACGCATTCATCGAAGACTTCGTCGATGGCTTCGAAGTTGCAGTCGAGTTTGGCGCGGAGTTCGGCATGTCGCCCTCCTTCGCGCTTCGCGCTTCGGAGGGCGGCGCGCGTGCCGTAGGTGGCGAAGGGCTGGGCCACTGTGTTCGCCTCTTCTTGCTACGGGTTAACCTAGTAGCGCGCCAATCGCGTGCTCCAGCGTCTCGCGGATCTCCGCGTCGTCGGTGATCGGGCGCACCATGGCCATGCGGCAGGCTTCGGCAAGCGTCATTCCCTGCCCGACGAGGCGGCCGGCGTAGACGAGGAGGCGGGTCGAAATGCCTTCGTCCAGGCCATGGCCCTTGAGCCGCCGGGCTGCGGCTGCGACCTGGACGAGGGAGCGGGCCCGCTCGACGGACAGCCCGGTCTCGCGCGCCACGATCGCGGCTTCGAGTGCCTCGGCCGGGTAGTCGAAATCGAAGGCGACGAAGCGCTGGCGCGTCGAGGTCTTGAGATCCTTCATCAGGCTCTGGTAGCCCGGGTTGTACGAGATGACGAGCTGGAAGTCGGGATGCGCGCGCACGAGTTCGCCCTTCTTGTCCAGGGGCAGCGTGCGCCGGTAGTCGGTGAGGGGATGGATCACGACCGTCGTGTCCTGGCGCGCCTCGACGACCTCGTCGAGGTAGCAGATCGCCCCTCCCCGCGCCGCCAGCGTGAGCGGCCCGTCCTGCCAGCGCGTGCCCGAGGGCTCGAGGAGGAAGCGGCCGACCAGGTCGGCCGCGGTCATGTCCTCGTTGCAGGCGACCGTGACGAGCGGCCGCCCGAGCTTCCAGGCCATGTACTCGATGAAGCGCGACTTGCCGCAGCCCGTGGGCCCCTTCACCATGACCGGCAGCCGCGCCGCGTAGGCAGCGGCGAACTGCGCGACCTCCTCGCCCTGCGGCGCGTAATAGGGCTCCTCGGCGATGCGCCAGGCTTCGAGCGCGCTCATGTGCCGGACGCCCTAGCGGTGCGAGCCCGCCAGCTTGTCGCGCCACCCCGGGTAGAGCGCATCGGCGTCCTTGGGGAAGGAGTCGAAGGCGCGCGCGAATTCGCGGTGCTCGCGCGCCCACTGGATCGGGTCGGCCTTGGCCTTCCAGCACTCGTAGGCCTGGCGCAGGGACTTGGCGCCAGCGGCCGGGGAATCGATGTGGCCGTAGGAGCCGCCGCCTGCGGTGTTGATGACATTGCCGTGGCCCAGGTTCTCGAAGAAGCCCGGGAGGCGCAGCGCGTTCATGCCGCCCGAGATGATCGGGGTCGTCGGCTTCATGCCATACCACTCCTGGTGGTAGGCCGGGCCCTGGTAGCTGTCGCGCTCGATGATGTAGGCGATGGCGCGATCCTCGTTCTCGCCTTCCATCTTGCCAAACCCC
>Ga0209698_10008855_pt1 | contig 10340 bp, 7 predicted proteins | sample LitLauG_LLR_2012_FD_187203 | JGI IMG/M metagenome (GOLD analysis project Ga0209698, IMG submission 187203) | Freshwater sediment microbial communities from Pennsylvania, USA - Little Laurel Run_MetaG_LLR_2012 (SPAdes) (version 2) | ecosystem: Environmental > Aquatic > Freshwater > Creek >... | reverse complement strand
TTCAAATCTCCGCGTACGCCGCCGCGAATGTCGTGCGCGGTTGTGCTGGTCACCCCATTCACCAGGCTCCTCGAATAGATCGCATTCGTATACACGCTGATCTTGTCGCTGTCCGTCACTCGCGCGGCCTTCCCTGCCGCTGAAAAGGTGAGCGATTGGGAGTTTCCTCGCGTATCGCTCAAGCCCGTATCGATCAGGCCGCTCCAGAAATCCGTCAAATGCGGGTGTCGCAAACGTTCGACTTGGTCGTCATGGGCCTTCTGCTCAGCGTCGTTGCGCACGGCGACGACCGCATCCTTCGCAGCGGTGACCGCTCCCGTCTCCTTCGTCGCCACTTCGAACTTGCTCTCCGTGGTGCTCACCGTCCCTACAATGGTCTGCCCGTCCTTCAATCCCAGGTGCAGCGGTTGCGACGAAACGATGCCGCTCACTGCGTCCCATTGCACGTTCACTTCCCCTGCGAATTCCGTCTTGATCAGTAAAGTCTTGGCGTCCGACTTGACGATGCTTCCTGTCAAGCGGTCCCCATTCTTCAGCGTGACCTGGTCGGCCATCGCACCCATCGCAAACAAACTCAACACCCAAGCCACAAGAATACTTCGGCGCACGATCATTCTCCTTTGTTTCAAATCTCTCATACGCAATCGGGCAGGGCCTTTCTGGGAGCGGCAGCTTGCTTTTTATTGCGTAGCTTCCTGATGAAGTAATTTCAGTCTACGGGAGCGCCCGCCAAAATCCAACATCCCAAATTGCGTACTCTTTCTTCTGGCGCAGACTTTTACTCGTTCCCTCCTGTATAATCTGCCGCAGCGCCTCCGGAATCTCGATTCATCGTTCCGGGGCTGTACGCGTTCACCTTATTTCGCCGTCATATCTCTCTAATCCAGGGGAATTGGATGACATCTCGCCCTCGATTTTTCATTGCTTGCCTCGCATCCGTTCTTTTCGTCGCAGCCTGCTCGAAGTCCCCAGCGCCGAACGATTCCGCGGCCTCCGCTAAATCCGGTGCGCATCCCACCATCGTTTTCATGACCGACTTCGGCACCGCCAACGATGCCGTGGCCATCTGCAAAGCCGTCATGATCAGCATCGCCCCCGATGCCCGCATCATGGACATCACCCATGGAGTAACGCCTTTTCGGATCGAAGAAGGAGCGCGCAACCTGGAATCCGTTTCTCCCTACTATCCCGCCGGAACCGTCTTCGTTGCCGTCGTTGACCCCGGCGTCGGCACCTCGCGCAAAGCCATCGTCGTCAAAACAAAAAAAGGCCAGTACTTCGTTCTCCCCGACAATGGCCTGATTACTCCCGTGATTGACCGCGACGGCCTCGATTCCGCCCGCGAGATCACCAATCAAAGCTGGATGATCCAAGCGGCCATTTCCTCCACCTTCCATGGCCGTGACATTTTTTCTCCTGCGGGCGCGCATCTCGCCGCCGGATGGGATTTCAATCTCGTTGGTCCCGTGGTTCCTCAACTCGTTCGCCTGACCTTGAAAACCTCCACCACCACCGACAAAGGCATCGAAGGCAATATCATCGCGCTCGATGATCCCTTCGGCTCTCTGGTCACCGACATTCCCGGTGATGAATTCAAGAAACTCGGCTACAGCCTCGGCGACAAGTTCCGGATCGAGATCAACAAGAAATCCGTCACCGTTCCTTATGTGAAGACCTTTATGGACGTCCCCGTCGGCGATATCCTTCTCTTCATCGATTCCCGCGATCGCGTCAGCATCGCCGTCAACCAGGCCAACTACTCCAAAAAATTCGGCGGCGAGCCTCCCGGCACCATCTTCATCTCGCGTAAAGGCGCGCCCATCAAGGACAAGTAACGCATCCATTTCGGCTTCCCGTTTGGATTTAAACGCTTTCAACATTGCAAAGCTTCCATCGAAGGGTAGAATGAGCCCACGATCTCCTCGAGCGTGGCGGGTTTCTCGATTGCCGGTCCGGAGGTATTCATGTTCAAGCGAATCCTTTTTGTCATTGTGTTCGCCGCTGCGTTTCGTGTCTCTGCCTATGCCCAGGAACCCAAGCTTTCGCCGGAGGCCGAACAATGTGTCGCCTGCCACCAAACCTCCACGCCGGGTGTTGTGGAACAATGGCGCTCCAGCGCTCACTTCAAAAAAGGCGTTGATTGCTACTCCTGCCATCGCGCGGAAGCCACCGACCCCGCCGCCTTTGAACACTACGGAATAAAAATCGCCGTCATCGTCACGCCCAACTACTGTGCGCGATGCCACGCAGACGAAGTCAAGCAATTTGGAAAGAGCCACCACGCTCGTGCCGCCCAGTTCATCGGTTCGCTCGACAACATGCTGGGCGAAATTGTCGAGGGCGGCCCCGCGGCCATGAATGGCTGCCGCCAGTGTCACGGCAGTGAAGTGAAATCTCTGGGCAACGGCAAGTTCGATGCCTCCACCTGGCCCAACAGCGGCATCGGTCGCGTGAATCCCGACGGCAGCAAGGGAACTTGCGCGGCTTGTCACGGACGCCACAGTTTCAGTTCCGCTCAAGCGCGCCAGCCAGAAAACTGTGGCAAATGCCACATGGGCCCCGACCATCCGCAAATCGAGATCTACACCGAATCAAAACACGGCATCCAATTCCGCGCCAACATCGCCAAAATGAATCTGGACGCCAATCCCTGGATTGTCGGCAAGGATTATTCCGCCGCGCCCACTTGCGCCACCTGTCATATGAGCGCCACCTCCAATCAAAAAGTGACTCATGACGTCGGGGATCGCATCGGCTTCACGCTTCGTCCCGTGATCACCACACACCTCGAAAATTGGGAGGTGCGCCGCGCCGCCATGCAGGACGTTTGCCTCAACTGCCACGCGACGGGTTGGGTACAGAATTTCTATAAGCAATACGAAGACACCATCGAGCTATACAACGAAAAATTCGCCAAGCCCGCTAAGTCCATCATGGACAAGCTCTACGCCGCCAAGAAACTCACCCCCACGCCTTTCGACGAGAAAATCGAGTGGATTTATTACGAACTTTGGCACCACGAAGGCCGCCGCGCCCGCATGGGCACCGCCATGATGGGCCCCGACTACACCCAGTGGCACGGCTTTTACGAACTCTCCAAACACTTTTATACGGAATTTATCCCCGAGGCCGAGCGTCTCCTACCCGGCGTCACCGCGGACGTCATGAAGAGCGATTACCACAGGTGGACGGCCGGCCTCACCAAGGAACAAATTCAGCAGCAGATCGAGTTTTACAAGCAGCGCTACCCACAATAGGCACAAGCCCATTTCGCAGAAATTACCTAAACGGATGGATGGCCGCACGCTCGAGTCTCGCGCCCCGATTCCCGAGGGAACTTCTTCCGCCGCCTAACGTATATCTAGGACAGTTCGTCCAAGGTGTAAGTTCTCGGCAACGCCTGCTAACGATCGGGAGGTTTCGACCATGGGAGCGCTCGGCCAACAGCTGAAACAAGTCTTTCGCCGGCTCCGCCGCGCGCCAATGTTTACGGCCGTTACGGTGATCACGCTCGCCGCTGGCATCGGCGGTAACACCGTCGTCTTTAGCGTTCTCGAAGGCGTGCTGCTGAAACCTCTCCCCTATCCCCATTCCGAAGAGCTCGTTGGTGTCTGGCACAACGCTCCCGGCCTTCAGATCGCCGATCTGAACATGTCTCCCTCCAACTACTTCATCTATCGCGAACAGGGCAAGACTCTCCAGGATATCGGCATGTACCAGAGCGACTCGGTGAGCGTCACTGGCGTCGCTGAGCCGGAACAAGTGTCCGCCATGCGCATCACCGACGGCACCCTGCCACTCCTGGGCATTCCTCCGATGCTCGGCCGCACTTTTACGAAAGAAGATGACTCGCCCGGCGCTCCCGACACTGTGATCTTGATGTACGGTTACTGGCGCCACAAATTCGGCGGCGATCCTTCCGTCATCGGCAAGACTCTTATCGTAGACGGCAAATCGCGTCAAATTATCGGAGTCATGCCCCAGAGGTTCCGCTTTCTCGACGAGGACGACCTCGCCCTCTTCACCCCCATGCAGTTTGAGCGCGGCAAAGTCTTCCTGGGCAATTTCAGCTACGAAGCCCTCGGCCGGCTCAAACCGGGCGCCACTCTCGAACAACTCAACGCCGACGTCGCCCGCATGCTTCCCATTGTCTTCAGCACTTTTCCGGCGCCGCCGGGATTCAGCCTCAAACTCTTTCAAGACGCACACATCGGCGCGAACGTTCGCACGCTGAAACGGGATGTCGTTGGCGACGCCGGCGGCGTCTTGTGGATTCTCATGGGCTCCATCGGCATGGTGCTGCTGATCGCTTGCGCAAACGTGGCCAACCTTCTTCTCGTCCGTGTCGAAGGGCGCCGACAGGAATTGGCTTTGCGCGCAGCTCTCGGCGCCAGTTGGGGACGCATCGCCGCCGAATTATGGCTGGAAAGCCTGACCCTCGGCATCCTGAGCAGTTTGCTAGGTCTGGGGCTTGCTTGGGGCGCCTTGCGCGCTCTGGTGGTCACGGCGCCGGACGGGCTCCCTCGCGTTCATGACATCGGCATCGATGGCCCGGTTCTGCTCTTCACCGCTGCCATCGCCGTCTTCACAAGTCTCCTCTTCGGCGCGATCCCGGTCTTCAAGTACGCAGGCGCGCAGTTGAGCACCGGCATTCGTGAAGGCGGACGTGCTCTCAGTCAAAGCCGCGAGCAGCACCGTGCCCGCAGCGTCCTCGTCGTCGTGCAGGTTGCGCTCGCTCTGGTTCTCCTGATCTGCTCCGGTCTGATGATCCGCACCTTCCGAGCCATGACCAAAGTCGATCCCGGCTTCTCGCGCGCGGCAGAACTGCAGACTTTTCGTATTTCCATACCCGAAGCGCAGATCAAAGACCCGGAACCGGTTATCCGCATGGAAGAGGAAATCCTGCACAAGGTCGAAGCCGTGCCTGGCATTTCTGCCGCGGCTCTCTCCACAGCCGTCCCTATGGACAACAGCGGCTGGCATGACCCCATCTTTGTGGAAGGCCGCACCTACGCCGAAGGCGAGCTTCCTCCGCTTCGCGCCTTCAAGTTCGTTTCTCCCGGTTTCTTGACATCCATGGGCACCGCTCTTGTGGCAGGCCGCGACTTTACCTGGACGGACACTTACAAAAAGTTGCCCGTCGCCATGGTTTCTGAAAACATCGCCCGCGAGTATTGGCACGATCCCGGCGCCGCACTCGGCAAGCGCATCCGCGTCAGCACCAAGGATGACTGGCGTGAAATCGTTGGTGTTGTCCGCAACGTCTACTACGATGGCGTTACCAAGCCCGCCACTGGCGCTGCCTACTGGCCTCTCCTGCTGGATAATTTTGAGAGCGACACCACTCGCGCTAGCCGCGACGTCGCCGTTGTTCTCCGAACTTCGCGTGCCGGCTCGGAAAATCTCATGGGAGAAGTGCGGCAGGCTGTTTGGTCCGTGAATCCGAATCTTCCCCTCGCCAACGTTCACTCTCTCGAGTATTTCTACAAACGTTCCTTGGCTCGTACTTCTTTCACGCTGGTTATGCTCGGTGTTGCCGGAGCCATGGCTCTGCTTCTCGGCGTCGTCGGTATCTACGGCGTGATCGCCTATTCCGTCTCGCAGCGCCGCCGCGAAATCGGCATTCGCATGGCCCTTGGCGCACAGCAGCCTACGCTCACCAGCATGTTCGTTCGCCACGGGCTGTTCCTCACCGGCATCGGCGTCGCTTGCGGTCTCATTGTCGCCGTCATCATCATGCGGCTCATGTCCACGCTGCTTTTCAAGGTTAATCCCACGGATCCGCTAACCTACCTCGCCGTATCCGTCGGCCTAATCGTCACCGCCTTCCTGGCCAGCTACTTGCCCTCGCGCCGCGCCGCCACCGTCGACCCCGTCGAGGCCCTCCGCGCCGAATAGCACTGGTGAGAGGCAATCTGGGGCGGGGAGTACCCCCACCCCCGGGCAATTTGCATGAATATCAAAAGAAAAGACTTACGAAATTTGCATTTTATAATTGCTTGATTCTAAAGGAGATGTTTTCGCCGAGCAAAACGGGAAGCGCTTGGAAAAGGGCCTTGAAAAAAGAAGAGCGGGATCTGGACTCCCGCACTCCAACACAGTTATCTACGAGGACAAGTATATCACAAATTATGGGAAAGTCAAGGGCATTTTTGTAGTTTTTGGGGGGTGCTTATGGCCGAGGTTCTGGCATGCGTTGTTGCAAGAGTTGCAATTTCTTTCCGCTCGCCCAACAATTAGCATATGGCTCAGGCTTTCAGGCCTGAGGCTTTGTCTTACTGAGGTCCACCATGCCCGAAGCCGTCATCGTCTCTGCCGTCCGCACTCCCGTTGGCCGCGCCTATAAAGGTTCGCTCCGCGCCACCCGTCCGGACGATCTAGCCGCCCTGGCAATTAAGGAAGCGCTGGCCCGCGTACCCGGCCTGGACGCCAAAGAGATTAACGACGTCATTCTCGGCTGTGCCATGCCCGAAGGCGAACAAGGCATGAACGTGGCGCGCATCGCGGCACTCCGCGCCGGGCTCCCCGTTGAAACCAGCGCCATGACCATCAATCGTTTTTGCTCCTCCGGCTTGCAAGCTATCGCCTTGGCCGCTGAACGCATCCGCTCCGGCTCCGCGGAAGTCATCATCGCCGGCGGCACCGAATCCATGTCCATGGTGCCCATGGGCGGCAACAAGATTTCTCCGAATCCCTGGCTCGTCGACAACTATCCCGACGCCTACATTAATATGGGCCTCGGCACCGAAAACATCGCCCGCAAATTCGGCATCACCCGGGAACAAGCCGATCAGTTCTCCGCTGATTCCCACAAAAAAGCTCTCGCCGCCATCGCCGCCGGAAATTTCAAGGACGAAACCATTCCCGTCGAAGTGAAAATCACCGCACTCCCCAACGGCAACGGCGCTTCTTCCAAACCGAAAGGTGGATCGGTGAAGCCCGCGACGCAAACTTTCACATTTGCGACCGACGAACTTCCTCGCGCTGATACCAATCTCGAAGTCCTCGCCAAACTCAAGCCCGCCTTCCACGCGAAAGGCTCGGTCACGGCGGGAAACAGTTCCCCGATGAGCGACGGCGCCGCCGCCACGGTGATCATGAGCGACGCGCGCGCCAAATCGCTCGGCCTCAAGCCGCTCGCGCGATTCGTCGCCTATGCCACCGCCGGAGTTCTCCCCGAAGAGTTCGGCATTGGCCCCGTGAAGGCCATTCCCAAAGCGCTCAAGCTGGCCGGTCTCTCGCTCAGCGATATCGCCGTGATCGAACTCAACGAAGCCTTCGCCGCCCAATCCCTTGCCGTCATCCAGCAAGCCGGCCTCGACGCGAGCCGCGTCAATCCGAACGGCGGCGCAATCGCCCTGGGTCATCCCCTCGGCTGCACAGGTGCAAAGCTGACAGCCTCCATCATTCGCGAATTAGCGCGGCGCAACGCGAAATACGGCATGGTCACCATGTGCATCGGCGGAGGCATGGGCGCCGCCGGCATCTTCGAGCGCCTCTAAGTGGCACAGGCTTTAGCCCGTTGAAATCTCATCGTGGCCGGGCTTCAGCCCGACGGGTTTAGAAGTTGTAGCGGCGAGTTTATCTCGCCATCTTTCTTTTGACTTTCTCTCAACTTGCGCCCTTGTTCGGAGGTCCAGCGTGATGAAACCCTTTCTGTGCTCGCTCCCACTTTTGCTCACGTTTTCTCTGAACGCCCAAGCACCCACCGCAGTTCCACTCTCGCAAGAGCCGCACCATCATCTCGCCCTCGAAAACGAATACGTCCGCGTCTTTCGCGTAAGTGTGCCCGCGCATGCCGCCACGCTGCTCCACCAGCACGATGTGCCTTACATTTATGTTTCGCTAGGCCCCGCAGAGGTGGTCAATGCGGTCCAAGGCAAACCCGACTCTCTCATCGTTATGACCGACGGCCAGGTCGGCTACTCCCCCGGCCACTTCGCCCACATCGCCCGCACCGACGCCGGCAGCACTTTCGACAACGTCACCATCGAGCTCCTAAAGCCGCAAGGTGTCCCGCGCAATGACTGCGAGACAGTCATTGCGGGTAACATCGGTCCGTGCGACCTTAGCCACGCCGCTCCCAGCGGTGCGATCATTATTCGACCGCTCATGGAAACCGACGAGATGCGTGTGGACTCCTTCAGCGTTAAACAAGGCAGGGTAATCGACAGCCCTCATTCATCGCCGGGATTGCTTGTAAGTGTGGGTGCCGCTCCGGTGAGAATTGACCATGTGCCAGGGCAGCTCGGGAAAACTTTGCGCGCGGGCGAGGCTGTCTGGCTTGCTGCAGGCGCGAAACCGGAATTCCTCGTAAGAGATTTCCCTGAAGCGCGGCTCTTGTTGCTCACTTTCAAGTAGCGCAAGCCGTTGGGGCGCTGAACGAAATAAACTTCGAGCTAGCGTTTCTTCGCCTCGACGCGCACGAGCAGCGTTTCTGGCGCGTCCTTCGTGGTCATGAATTCTTCGCTGACAAGAGTTCCCGGGCCGGTAACCCTGGTGACGTTTCGTAGTTTCACGGAACCGCCTTCGGCCGGAAACTCGAAGCGGTACACCAGGGCGCCATCCTCGAACTGCCCGGTCTCCACGACGGCGCCAGGAATTCCGTTTCCGAAGACGTACGCTTTGTATGCTTTTTCCCTGGCGTCCCAGGTCATTACGATCAACCCTTCAAAATCGCCGACCGGCCCTTGCGAGTGAAACGAATTGACAATCGATTGCCCACCGGGTCCCAGCTTGCTGGTGTACACGCCGGTGTTTTTTCCTCCGTTGGGAGCGAACGGCGATTTAGGGTAAGTCTCGGTATAATCCCATTCGCCCACATAAAATTTCAGCCGCTCCATCTCCGCCACGCCCGGCATGGCCGCACCTGCCGGCTTCTCCGCCGTTTTTTCTTGCGCGGCCATCGTCACTGCGGCAGCCACTAGTAGCAGCCCGAGGATAGTTAAAAAAATGCCGTTACGCTTTTCCATGGATTTCTCCTTCATTTGAAAATATCTGTTTCAGACGTGCTTCCCATACGGCGGCAAATTTATCGACTTCAGGTTGCGGCAAACCAAACACGGAGAGCCATGCTTGGACTTCGATTTTTCCGGGTGAGCCTTCGATCGTGAGCCACAGTAACGCGTCGTTTAGTTCGCGGACACTAACACAGAATCCGCGCAGCGGGCGAATGAATTCCGCGCGCCCGCTGAAGGTTTCGCCCGCAAACGTTTTCAGCGAATACTCCTGGCCATCGCGAAGAATCTTCTCCGGACTCCCAGCAAACAAATTTCCCGCCGCGAGTAATTTGCGATAAGCCTCTTCGCGCGTAACATCCACTTTCACTCTCGGCCAGGCGACTTTTCGCTCTTCTCCCTTATGGCGCTCCAACGCCCAGCGCAAGCTCGCCAACATGAAGCCCCAGCCATAATTGGTGGATTCAAACCACTCGTTTTCCCAGTCCTCGTTGCCGACAAACGCGCTCTGCACGATACGCAGCAGAGTTTTTCCGCCGCGCGCTTCGAGCGTCCATTCGATCAAAGCCATGGACTCTTTCGATGCGAACTTTTTTCCTGGCTCCCAGGCGACAATCTCGGCTTCGCCCTCGCAGTCCGGCCCCCAGGACAGAAAAATCTTGCCGCCAACTCCCGGCGTGACGCGCGCTTCGAGCGGAAACCAGTTCGCCAATTCTTTCCCGTCGGTGAGCGCTTTCCAGACTTCGTCCGCTGGCGCGGCGATTTCGATTGTTTTCTCGAGCCTTCGCTCGGTTTTCTCTTTTTCGGGTTTGGCGGCTTCCGTCATTTTCTGCTCCTGGTCGAACGCGTGAGATGTGAATCGGGTTTGTTTAACACAGAGAACACAGAGAAACCGGAAATCGCGAAGTGAACTTTCGCGCTGAATTTCATGAGGCTTCCTCCATGCCGACGCCCACAGAAGTTGGCGCGGCTGCCTCTATGTCCTTCGGAATCGGATAACAACCGAGGATCAAACGGAACGGTCTTCCTTCGGCAGCCGAACCGTCGTCTTTGCGATAGGGGGAGCTATGGCGTCCGACAATTTCAACGATGGCGCGCTGCAATTCTGCGGTGAAAGCGGCGCGCTGCCTGGGAGAGGTAAATCGTAATTCGGTGTTGATGGAAAGAGTGGCCAGGCGCTTCCCTGTTTTGGCGGCGAGTTGCGAGGCGAGTCCCAGTTCCGACTGGATTTTGGAAGCGAGGCCTAACAGATAATTTGCAGACAGAGTGTCTGCGACTTGCGCGGGATCGGCGGCAAGTTTTCCAAGCAACTCCGGCGAGAGCACGTAGCCCCGCGCCGTCGCAACGTAGCACTGCTCATACATGCGCCGCCGGCGGCGCCGC
>Ga0209698_10008853_pt1 | contig 10341 bp, 11 predicted proteins | sample LitLauG_LLR_2012_FD_187203 | JGI IMG/M metagenome (GOLD analysis project Ga0209698, IMG submission 187203) | Freshwater sediment microbial communities from Pennsylvania, USA - Little Laurel Run_MetaG_LLR_2012 (SPAdes) (version 2) | ecosystem: Environmental > Aquatic > Freshwater > Creek >... | reverse complement strand
GTTCTGTTCCTTTGCTACAAGCTGAAGATTCATTTTCCCCAGCTCGACCCGTTCTAGCTCATCGACGACTAGGGGTTCACCGCAGGCCTCGATGCCGTCGAGTCGCTCAATGACCTTCATCGACGCGAGCTCCGCACCAATGCCAGCTTCCACTCGACCGCTCGAGCGCGTCGTAGTGCTGACCGTTGCGATACCGGAAAGGCACCACGCACGATGAGGTTGATTGGCCGGTCAAACCTAGTCACTTCAGCAATCGATCTCCAAGACCTACCAGAATTGCGACTGGCAGCCGGAGAGTGCGGACCTCTGGATCGTTTCCGCTGGTCGCACGGACTACTATGCAATCACCTTCATCAAAAGGATCCGAAACAATCTCAAAGCGCTGGCCATACATTTTTATGTGCCTGGACGCTGTGTAACCGAGATCCCTAATTTTTGCACAGCTATCAGAGCGAGTTTGCATTGGGTTCAGCCATTCTCTCCAGCAGTTTGTGCTTTGGATTGTGTCGGCCAGCTTAGGTACTTCTTTATTCCCCGACGGCTTTTTCAACGCGACCGATCAGTTTTTGAACTTTCCCAGCTTTCTTCTCTGCCTTGCCTGAGGCTTGCAGATCGGGGTCGTTCGTTGCTTTCCCGACCTCCTCTTTGATCTTGCCTTCCACTTCGTGAAGCTTGCCCGAGGTTCGATCTTCCGTACTTGGTTTCAATAACATGTGTCCTCCTTTTTCAGTTAAGCGTTATGCGACTTCTTTTCTTTCCACAGCCACCGTAGCCTGCACCAGTTCCTCAAACAGAGAGCGGTAGTGAATCATCGCTGTTCTGAGTTCTTCGGTGCTTGCTCCTTCTTTTCCGGCACGGAGCGCAATCTGGTGGGCCGACCGGTAGTTTTCCACAACACGAGGATGGTCGACAGAAATGTCGGCTGCACGTTGATCGAAATCGGCCACGGGATAGCCCCGAACCTTCATTACAGAAGACACCAAGTCGTCCGCCTCCGCGATGGCACCCTTCGGGGAATCGACGAAGCGGGACTGCACGGCCTGCCACTGCTTTGAATACCGCTCATGTTCCATCGAATCAAGATCACGAATGTTGAGCATTTCAACTCGCTTCTCGCGATCCGATAATTTCGTTTCTGCTTTTGACCCATGCGCCAGCACCGCGCGGTCGTACTCAGGCCCAAACTTCTGCCGCAAGCCCGCCGTCGTTTTCCTGCGTTGTCGCACGTACAGCCAGGCACCCACTGCGACGATTACAATTACGGCGGCGGCGAGAGCAATAATCCTCGGGTCCATCAGATTGAAGTCCATCGAAATCTCCTTTAAGAGCCAGGTTTGTTCATGACATTTGCGTTGTCGTGGAAATCTTGTTGAATCGCCAGTATCAAACTGTCGGATTCGGAATGCTGAGCACAATTGACCGCCTGGCGAGTGAAGAGTACGCGTGCGAAAGGATAAATGTCGCAGCAGTGCAGGGAATAAACGTGATCGTAGTTCGTCCTCGTAGAACGTTTCCCGCAAAGTGAGCGATTCTGCTCAGCATGGCACACATGAGCGAGTCTAGGCTTTTCAGGGATTAATTTGGATCCGACCAAAGGAAAACTATGAAAACCACAAAGTTGCTCCTCCCTCTGCTCACGCTGCTCGTACTCGGGAATATGATGGGCTGCTCAAGAGCCTCCGCGAAGTCACCCGATGTTTCGAACAGCATCCGTAAGTCGCTCGATCAGGCAGGTCTCAAAGATGTCTCCATGAGTCAGGATCGGGATAAGGGCATTGTGACCCTCGGCGGACAAGTCGCCAGTGAAAACGACAAGGCGCAAGCGGAATCCCTAGCAAGATCTTTCTCTGGCGCACAGGTCGTCGCCAATCAGATTGCAGTGATTCCGATGGGTGGGGAAAAGGCAGCCAAAGCTGTGAACTCTGACCTAGACCGGGGCATCGAGAACAACCTGGATGCCGCGCTGATCCAGAACAAAATGCACGACAACGTCAAATATGAAGTAAAGAGCGGAGTAGTCACCCTCACCGGAGAGGTGAATTCGGAAGCAATGCGTTCTAGCGCAGAGAGAGTAGCGGCCGGGGTGCCGAACGTTCAGCAAGTGGTAAACGATCTTCAGGTCAAAAACCAGAAAGCCAGTTCGTCACAGTAGCGACTGCGGAGTGGGTCGCTGGCTGCGGACAGCCCGCCCTTCTCAGGAGCGGCGCAACGATCAGCATGCTCCTAGGCGCAAGCGGTCAAACTGATCTCGAAGAGGGAGCCGCCATGCTCCTTTGGAATCTGCGCGGTTGGGTTCGCAATCATGACCTGCGGACTGATATACGGAGCGCACTTGATGCCCCAATGGCTGGCTACGCCCCGTTAATTCACCAAGCTTTGAGCTCTATCTTGCCACTTCCGACGTTCACGTCCCTGCGGAACTCAACCTGCCGCGAACAACGCGCCGACAGGAGGCGCCATTCATGCTGCACTGGCTTGCTCCTTCCATCGTCGAACGTTCACGCCCATCGTGAGGAGCCATAGCATTAGCGACATTTCCGCGAGGAAGCCGACGACCTTAAGAAAGGTGGATAGATGAATTGCGAGCGGTGACAGAAAAATCAACCAGCCCAGCCCGGCAACTGCCATTAGCACGCCCAGAATTCGCGGCAGGAAGGTAGACCTGAAAATGAGGTAGCCGAGGAGGAGGCAATAGGGCCCGAACAATAGCAATGAGCTGATTCTGTAGGAGGTGAGATTAAGGAGGGTTAGAAGATCATTGGCGCATCCCATGAGGCTAAAGACCGCCGCGAGTAAAGAAAGGCCTCTGTTCACCGGCTTAAACAGGTAATAGAAGAGCAGCGTCACAGCGATGTAGAAGGCGTAGGCGATGAAGTTGACGGAGTCATACAAAACGGGTCGGCTGTGGCCAACGAAGGCCTCGGCGCATACTGCCGTAAGAAAATAAAGCAAATAAACAACACCGGTAATCCTTGCGCTGGGTCGGGGTGACTCTTCTGCAATCCGTTCCTTCATTTCGTAGCCTCCGAGAGCGATTATTCGCTCTGATCGACGACTGCGTCTCCTCGCATTCGTCCCATGCTTGGCGACGTGGGGTCATTTTGTGTGCAGTAGTTCCGGGGCTGGCGTGATATGATGCAGTAGAGGTGGTTGTCACCTTCTCCTCTTTCAGGTTCCCTGAACTAAGTCAGCCCATCTGAAGTTTTTACTTCTTAGGCTTTTCCAGAAAGCCGCGTATCTCAATGCATTCGAACGCGATCCTGCAAGAAGCTCAACAACTCCACATTGTGAGCGACCGTCTCGACTCTCTGGCGGGACAACATCCCCGCGTCTCGGACGCTCTTATCACCATCTCGGGAAGCGTTCGTAACACCGCGACTCTGTTAGAGGTGCTGGTGGCGACGAAATTGGGGCCGCTCTCCGGACCAGATTTAGCAAACGCCTGACTTGTTCAAGGCCATGGTTCACGTCTTGGGATTTGGCGAAGCTAATCGTTGAGAACAATGTTTAGAAGTGAACTATGAACTTTCAGCCCACTCTCGCCATAGTCGAGAAAACCTAACGCTCTGAACCTGTTCATGAAAAAACTGACGCGGGGGCGAGTGGTGCCGATCATGTCTGCCAGGGTCTCCTGGCTGATCCTGGGAATAACAATCTGGGGTGCTCCTTCTTTGCCGAAGTGAGCAAGCAACAGCAGAAGGCGAGCCAGCCTCTTCTCGCTGGAATTGAAGAGTTGATCGACCAAGTCCTCTTCATATCGGATGTTTCGTGCGAGCAGATAGGAGACGAATAGATCTGAGAACGTGTGTTCCCGGTGAAGCGCAAGCATCATCGCCTTCTTGTCGATGCGCAGAAGTACGCATTCCGTCATTGCGGTTGCAGACCCCATGCGTAAATTCTGTCCAGCCAGGCTGCCTTCTCCGAAAAACTGTCCCTCGCTCAATATGCCCAGAGTTGCTTCCTTGCCAATCTTGGAAACAACCGTGAGTCGAACCTTACCTGCCTGGATGTAGAAAACCGAGTCGGCCGGATCGCCCTGCACAAAGATTGTCTCTTTCCTGACAAAGGCCACGACTGTCCGCCCCTCGCCGATGGTGGCAAGGAATTTCTTCGGGTCGAAATCGCGACTGTTCCCGGCCGATTTGGGCGGTGCGATCAAGAGACTTCCTCGAACGTGAGGATGCACAGCTCAAGATTTTGCCAGAATGGTGATCACAAAAACTGTTCACTTTTGCTCAGGATTGGAAAAACTATTGTGAGGTAGCAGAATTAGGCCTGCTCTTGGCTGCTTGGCGCCGAAGGTGACCAATATTGAACATTCTTGCGGCTGGAAACGGTGCATCATGCGTGCGTGAAGACCAAGGAACTTACCCCGCAACAGATGCTATCCGTGCCTTGTACCACCTGTGGTGCATCGATCGGTGAAGCTTGTGAACTACATTCAGGCGCCCCGCGCACCGAGCCACACCGGGACCGGAGACTCTCCGCAGCTGAGGCCGTTGAAAACGAAACCGGGCGCACGGTTATAACAGTCGGCTCGTGAATCTTTTCCGGGTAGACAGTTTATCCCCGCGATTGTGACGCTTTGCTTGTCTCAAGCGCTATCCAGCCTGCTAATGTCGAATGCAAGCAGAACAGTGCGAGTTGGGCGGTCTAAGCAGGGGTAGCGTTCTTCTTGCGATGAATCGGGCTAGGGGAGACGGTCACCCGTTTTCGTACCGCTCGCGCCTTCGATCACCGTTCCCGGCTTGGCCGAGCCTGTTGCTACGCCTTTGGGCCTTGGAGTGGCTCAATATCCTCGCCGACTGCATGACCTACTTTCCTTCTGCTGACTCCTGCAGCACGATCAGGATGAATGAATCGCTTGACCGTCAGTCACGATTCCGTGAACCTGCCCCAGATCTCCCAAGGTAAGTTCAACCGCTTTCGACGTACCACCGGCGGATTTACCACCAGTGGGTTTGATGGATATGGGCTTCGCGATCGTTCGCTCGCTCGCCCCCCACCGTAGGCCTCGTATCCGGTTCTTGTTCATCGGCTCGCATCTTTGCTCCACACTTCTTTCAGGCGTCGCCTCGCGGCGAATGTTATTTCACCCTCGCGCTTCGCTAACCCTTCGTCTCCATCAGACTTGGGTAGAGGGCTTTCACTCTCAGCTGTGAAACATGCTTGGCACACGAAGAAAGGCGCGAACCGAAAGCGGCTCGCGCCGGACGATTCGTCGTGGATAGAGGCGCTAGAGTGTGACGCCTAGTGCAATATTTACGCCAGGATAGGTGGCGTTGCAAAGGTAATACACTCCGTCAATTTCGACCACAAACACATCTTGCGTGTAGAGCCAGTTGCTCGGCCACGCCCCGACGAATTCGAACCGATAGCCACCGTATTGGAAGCTGCGATTCCGGTAATCGCCTTCGTTAACACGAAACCTGTGTTCCTGTCCGAACTGGGCACGGAAACGGTCCTCGGGAATACGGCCAGGGCCACTGCTACCACGGGCGTGTTCGTCTTGCTTTCCAGGCTTCGCTTCTTGTATGTGTTGCTGCTGAGCATTTTTCTCTTCCTTCGTGTTCTTCCCTTGCTGCGCATTCCTCTCTGCAGGAATAGTGTTCTTCTCTTCCTGGCGCGCGTTCTTATCCCCTTGCTTCGTAGGTTTTTCTGGTTGAATCTTCTTTTCTTTCGCTTTTTCTTGGTCAGGCTTGTCCTTGTGTTCTTCCTGGTTTTGCTGTTCCTGCTGAGCATATGCTGGAACCCCAACTCCGAGGGTCAAAGAGAGAACTGCCGTACTGATTGCTCCAACGAGTTTCATAAAGTATTGCCTCCATTACCGCAATCGCTGTTTATTCCTATGCCTTACTGCAAGCTTCCTGTGGTTGCGTTGACCGGACTCCCGATGGCATCGCCGGACACGAGAAGTTCGACTCTCCGGTTCTGCTGACGTCCAGCCGCATTACCGTTGGACGCTACCGGCAACGTATTGCCGAAACCCTTGGACGAAACCGAATTCGCTGCTACACCTTGTTGCACAAGGTAATCGCGCACCGAACCGGCACGGTTTTCAGACAGGGTTTGATTCATGGCATCGCCACCAACATTGTCGGTATAGCCGCCGACTTCAATGTTCAGGCCGGGATAAGCGAGCAGAATGCCGGCCACTTTTGCCAGCTTCTCGCGTGCTCCCGGTTTCAGAGAATATCTTCCGGTGTCAAACAGAACGTCGGACATACTGACGATGAGACCGCGCGCGCTGTCGCGAGTCTGGAGAATCGAATTCAGTTGCTCGGACAACTTGGTGCGCATGGCTGCTTTGTCGGTTTCCGCCTGTTGCGAGGCCAATTGGGCCTGCTGCGCCGCCAGACGGGATTGTTCCGCATCTGCCTGCGCTGCAGAGAGGGCTGCCGCTGATGAAGCCTGGCTGTTGGCCATGTCGGATTGGGCCTGCGCAGTCGCGGCTTGTGCAGCTGCGGCGTCATTGCGTGCCCTTTCCGCATCGGACTCAGCTTGCGCCCTAGCAGCTTGTGCGTTTACGGCGTCAGATTCCGCGCGAGCCTTGGCGACTTGCGCGTTCGCTGTATCGAACTCGGCTTGTTCCTTCCTCCGCGTGGCCTCATCGGCCTCCGCTTGCGATTTCGCTTGCGCATCGGCCGAATCCTGGCGCTCGTTTGCCAGGCGGACATCGTCCATCTTCTTGACCGCGACCGCGCGGGAGTCTTCCGCTGTCTGCACTGCCTCACGCGAAATCGCGATCAGGGGCTTTCGCTCCACGTGCCTGTTTATCGCTTGGCTGTCTGCCTCATCCATCAGTTGAACGGCGTGACGGTAGCTCTCCGGGGCGTACTGCTCAGCTCCCTCTGATTGCGCGATGCGAAGAGCATTGCGCGCCTCGAAGAATTCCAATGGCAGATTGGTATTCAGGACCACAGGGTCAAATTTGTAGCCGGTGGGAATGTAGCCACCGCGTTCCATAAGTTCGTACTTTGCGTTCACGGCCTCGGTCGTGCCCTTGGTATCCTCACGCACCACATTTTCGAGAATCACCACATTGCTGGGCTGACGTACTGCATAGTAAGGCTCCGCTGTGACAATGAGAGCGAATGCCTGAAGATCCGTGGTCACATTCAGCTTGCTCCGGTGGTTGCCGCCAACCAGGACTTCACCCAGATTCACGGCGCGGCCTTCGGGCGAGATCGCCCATAAGACATAAGTCAGATACTCAGTCCCAAACGTTGTCGGCTGTTGGAGAGAGCCGAACTCGGCTTCGATCGCTATGGAGCCCCGCCTGCTGTTGATCTTGGCGACTCCGTTGCCCGAGGGCATCAACTCCGTACCCGCGAAATCGAGTTTCGAGCTTCCGCTGCGATGCTGATAGTTCACAGCCTGCACGCTACGGCTGATGACGGTTACCCGGAAGGTTGGCATCGAGTTCATAGACTCGACGTTGGCGGTGATTTGAGGGTTGGTTTGAGCAAACGCGCTCAGGCTAAGCGTGATACCTACTGCTAACAACAGCTTGGTTTTCAACATATCTCCTCGTGGGCAGACGTCTGCCGATTTCGACTTGGATCAGAGCATTCAGCCAGCGGGCTGGCTTCACGGCATCATGAGCATTCCGATGTGGATCCGCGAAAGGGACTGGAAAAGCCCAAAGGCGTTCATGATCCACAGAACCACGGCAATTACCACGACACCATTCAGAATTGATTTGATCGTTCCCTGCATGGGGATGAAACGATTCACCAGCCACAGGAGGACGCCCACTACGACAAGAACTTCCAGCAGTTGAATTAAAGGCATAATCTTTGACCTTCCTTTTTCGTGGGCTAACACCACTCATCCGCCCGGAAGTGTTGCCCAGATTTCGATTCGAGAACTTGTAGGATCCAATCGTGTGTGCCGCCAGGTTTGGCGGCGCACACACGGATGAAGAATGCTGATGCTGGATGTGATCGCTTCGGGATGACCTAATCAGTGCCCGCTTTGGCCCTATGAGAGCTGCGAATCAGCCGTCGCTGCCCCGACTACACACTCAGTGAAACGAATAATGACAGATCCAGACATTGGAGTCTGAGCAGGATAGCTCACATGAGAAGAATCCAGGCCGGGAATCAGGGACAAGATAAAAGCGTGAGAGTTAACGGGTAACGATGAGGAGTGAAGTCTTAGCGGGCGCTTGCGGACTTATCAACCTTTGACCATTCGAATTGCGTGTGGCCTGCGAGAGAGAGCGCGCCCTTCAGGCCTGTACCATTCCTTCGAGAATCGACCTATTACAGATCGTCAAAGCGGAGCCTTTCGATTGGATCAACTGCTTCCTCTTGAAATCGGAAAACAGGCGGCTAACGGTCTCGCGGCTGGTGCCGATCATCTCTGCGATTTCTTCGTGCGTCAGCACTAGACGCAAATGTGGAGCATGGCTCGACTCTCCTCGCTCGGTTGGCCAATCCAGCAGCAGTTTGGCCAGCCTTTGGCCCGGGGAACTGGTTAATCCGAGAGTGCGGATTTCCTCATAGGCCGAATAGTAGTTGTGACTCAGTTCCTGTGCCACCCGCAACGCAACTTCCCCATAGTCGTTCAGAAATTGCAACAAGGCATCGGAAGGGATGAAGTTAGCCTGCCCCGGTTCCACCATTTCCGCCGTCACCTCATAGAGACGGTTGGAAACCGTTGCGTTCAATCCCAGCACTTCCCCGTGCCCAGAAACTTTGGTGATGATGGTCTTACCCTCGCGCGACGTAGTAAACAGCTTTGCCTTCCCAGCGCACAGCACAAAGGCCCCACGTCCCTGTTGGCCCTCAATGAACAGGACGGCTCCGCGGGGATACACAGCACTTGATGTGATCTCATTCAGTCTCTGCACTGCAGACGGGGAAAGGTTGCAGAAAAGATGCTGCTTTCGGACCGGGCACGCCATGCAGTTGTCCAGAATGTTGAGACCGTAGGGCGACTTCATGGCCGTTCCTCCTCTACCCGAGGAGTCCTCGAGCCCTTAGGGAGTCGCTCAGGGATGACTTCCTCGAATGTGAAACTTAGGGACCCCACGCACAGTTGGAGGATATTATGTCGCGAGGCGGCGTCAGGAGTGTTCTCAATTGCTCACTTTCTCAAACAATTTTCCGGCTCCGCACCGACTCTAGGCATTAACTTGAACGGCCAGAAGTTCCGGGCTGCACCGGGAGTTGGACACATCTGATGTTGGTCATCCGTTTTCCCTTTCTTCACGGCAAATCGGCATAGGGGGGCGGGTCGCCCCGCCTCCCCTGCCACACCACCGGACATGCGGGTCCGCATCCGGCGGTTCGGCGGATTAAGCCGGCCGCACGACCGTAGACGGGAGTCCGAGCTGGGCAAAGTAAGCATTCGGCAAAGCGATGGCCAGGGCGGGCGAGTTGGCGATGCGCCACGGGCCCTGGGGACTCCCAGCGGTTTGCGCCGCTAGGTCCTTACCCACACCCCGTTTGCGAAGCTCGCGAAACCGCGTTCGTCCGCGTTTCCATTGCTTCCACCCCACCGATCGAAGTCGGCGGCGTAGCCACGCTTCAAGACGGTGCAGCACCGAGGGCGTTTGACAGTCGCCGAAGTACCCGAGCCATCCCCGCAGGTAGGTCGTAATCTCCTTGACCATCTGCTGTAGGCTGGCGCCGCGGGTTCGACGTGTCTGTTCCCGAACTCTCTCCTTAAAGCGAGCGATGGCCTTGGGGGCGATCCGCCGCCTTGGTTCTCGTCCGCCGGTGAAGCTGAATCCGAGAAACTTTCGTTGCCCCGGTCGGGCCACGGCGCTCTTCGCCTGATTCACCTTGAGCTTGAGTCGGTGCGTGATGAAGTGCGTAACACTCTCCATCACTCGCTGTCCCGCTCGTTCGCTGCCCACATAGAGGTTACAGTCGTCGGCATAACGCACGATGCGGTGACCACGCCGCTCTAACTCCCGGTCCAGTTCGTCCAGCACCAGATTACTGAGCAACGGTGAAAGCGGACCGCCCTGAGGCGTGCCCTCATCCACCGGACTCACCAACCCATCCTCCATCACACCGGCCTCCAGGAATGCTCGAATCAGCTTGAGCATTCGTTTGTCGGCCACGCGCTCGGCCACCGCCGCTAACAGACGGTCGTGATTGACTCGATCAAAAACTTTCTCCAAGTCGAGATCCACCACCCAGCGGTATCCTTCGGCAATATATTGCTGTGCCTCGTGCACCGCTTGCCGCGCACTGCGCCCCGGTCGAAAACCGTGGCTGTGTTCGGAGAACGTCGGGTCCCAGCGCTTCTGCAGAACCTGCAACACCGCTTGCTGGACGAATCGATCCAGCACACAAGGAGTGCCTAGCTTGCGCACTCCCTGAC
>Ga0209698_10008852_pt1 | contig 10341 bp, 5 predicted proteins | sample LitLauG_LLR_2012_FD_187203 | JGI IMG/M metagenome (GOLD analysis project Ga0209698, IMG submission 187203) | Freshwater sediment microbial communities from Pennsylvania, USA - Little Laurel Run_MetaG_LLR_2012 (SPAdes) (version 2) | ecosystem: Environmental > Aquatic > Freshwater > Creek >... | reverse complement strand
TCCAGGCGACTTTATTTCCAGTGTTGCTTGTGGGTTCCGGTCCGTAGTGATCGAAGTTGTAGCCCGTCGTGTGGCAGCGTGCGCAATCAAAGTTGCCGTTCGGATAATTTTCACCGGTGAACCCTTTGTTGAATTGGGTGTTCAGTTGGGTGGCGGCGGGATTGGCTGTGCCTCCGTAGGTCATCCAGCCCCCCTGGAGATAAAACAGGTCCCGAACTCCGCCCGCGGCCGGTGTTGGAGCAACCGTGGTGTACGGGGCAGGGGCGTTCGCATTGGGCAGCGTGTAGTAGGGATACTGACACGTCGGATCCACTGCCGGCAAACCATTCTGTAACGGCGTGGCGATGGGGTCACACCAGCCCAGGGTCACTTGTCCGTTAGTCCAGTCATAGGTACTTCCCGATCCATAGTGATCGTCTGTCGTAGGGTAAAGTGTGCCGTCGGGGCCGCCCCAGAGCGCTCCCGGGGCAAACTTCCGGAGCACATTTTTGTGACTGGACTGGAGATAGGGAAGGGTGTCGGTGCCGTAGTGGCAACTCAGGCACTGATTTACGTCCGCGTAGTTTGTTGTCCAACCGCCAGCACCGTTGTTGGATGCGCCGTCCCCATGATAAACCTGCCCGGTTCCATTGGGTATGTAAGTCAGGTTGTCTACGGGCTTGCATCCTTGACTCAGGTAGCACTGAGCGTAGGAATTCAGCGGATATACCGCAGAAAATACCAGGATAAAAAACACAATCGACCACAAAACATTCCGTTTCTTCTTCATGTGAAGTCTCCGCGTCTTAGCGAGTAATCTGCTACTCGGCCTGAAATGCCGTTAAGGGATTCCGCATTCAATTGTCTGTGGGGGAGAGACAACGAAATGGAAGCGAGCGAACCTTGCTTCTTTCATCAGGTTATGTCGATATCAGTTTCCAGGCCGAGACTTACAAGGGCGGGGACGAAAACGACCTACTGCCCTTTGGAACATGGGCCTAGAGGTCAAAATGACGCGGCTCCTGTATCCCACAAAGACGATCCGCATTGCAGTGACAGACCGCACCGTTGCTCGTGACCCGCAACCGCGGGCTATGTGCGCAGAGCCTGGAAGGTTCTTAGCGGCGTGCAAAAACCGTCGCGATTTCATCGTGGAAGATGAGTTGGAAGCGCGGGTCGATGGTGAGAATCTTGGCGAGCGGCAAGCTGGAATCGAGGAGCACAACGCCCGATTCGTTCAGATAGGGGTTGGTGGTGTAGGACTTGCCTGCAATTTCACAGTCGTAGAAGACCTGGTCGAGGTCGTCGCCATAGAGATCATTGCGTCCGTCGATGGCGACGGGATACTCAGGCATATACCACATGAGGAATCCACCCCAGTTGAGGTTGTTGTAGAGCGGGCCAGGCACGGGATTGCGACGCAGGAAGTTGATTGCATTGACGGGGTAAACGCCACTAATGGCGCGGTCGAGTCCACGCTGATTGAAGTCGACGACGTTCGCAGAGAGAACCAGGATCACGGCGACCGCGGCGGCCACGCCCAGTTTTTCCAGCCACGTCTCGTGGAAGCAGGATTCCGGCCATTTGTTTTGCGCTGGTGGGCCGGAGGCGTCGGCGACGCATGCGGCCGCGGGAAGGCAGACGAACCAGGCATCGCGCATGGTGCGGTAAGCGATGACGGTTGCTGCGGTCAGCAGGGCGAGTTTGAAAAGGTCCAGATTTGTCCGCCGATGTTCCGGTGAGGAATTTTCGTCGCGCGAGCTTGCCTGCCATCCTGCGGCAAAGAAGCCGGCGGCTGTGAGGAGAAGCTCGGTGAAGTGGCTGAAGCCTCGGAAGGTCAGCGGCTGCAATTCGAGGATGACGGAGTAGGTGAACTTCGCTTTGGAATATTCAAGAACTACCTGGTAGGGATGATAAAAGTTTGGGCCGATCAGAGTTGCAAAAATGCAAGCGATGGACAGAGCTACCAGATTGGATGTGGGAAGAGTTGGAGGCAGCAGGATCGTGGGAAAAACGTGCAGCGCTTTCGCCAGGCGCTCGATGATGTTGATGCCGACGAACAGACCGAGCAGAAACAATCCGTAGATGAATTGGATGTGGAGATTGGCCCATATGAAGAAGATCAGGGGCAGCCAATAGAGCGGTTCGACGCGACCCGTGCGATTGGCTTCAAGGAGAAGAGTGAGCGTCACGGCAAAGAGTGCGATCGAAAAGAAGAAGGGCCGAGGCATTCCATTGAATAGGAATGCAGAGCACACGACTCCTGTGCCAATGCACGCCAGCCAGAAGCGACCGGAGAGACGGCGCAGCATCCAGTAGATGGAATAGGCGACCGCCAAGGTTAGCAGCGTGCCGAATACGCCCATGCCGACGAGCCCGAACCAGGCGTAGGCGCGGGAGAGTAGCACTTCGTATCCCCAGCTGTAAGCGACCCAGGGACGGGTAGCCGCGGTGCGCGAGAGTATGCCAGTGTGGGGAATCGCGAAGTGGTCAACGATCCAGTCGCCAACCTTGAGGTGCCACCAGAGGTCGACATCGAGTGCGCAGAACTTTAACTGGAGAGCGATGGTGCCGACGCCTGCAAGGAGAGCGGTGAGCGCGGCCAGTTGGAGCGGGCGCAGGCGCAGTATGGGACGCAGGTGGTCAACGACAGTCAGTGTGGGCACTCGGACATTAAGTGTCTCGGGCGATCGAGTGATCGGGTCATCAGGCGATCGAACCCCCGCTCTCATGACGCGAGCGCCGGAACCTTCCTGAGGTTTGCACCTTCCGCGCTCAGCGTTTCAGCACCGACGGCGCCTGCCTCGTGATATTCAGCATCCTGGTTCACGGCCCAGACATTGTACTTGCGCTCGCCGGCCAGAATGTTCTTTGCGGTGAGCATCGCGGTCATCATGGCATGGTCCTGGTTGTTGTACTTGTGCATGCCATTGCGGCCGACGAGGTGCAGGGTCGGGAAGTTGGCATCCAGGGTGGCGCGGATCTTTTCGACGTGCTGCTGATACGAGTCGTCGTAGACGGGATAGGCCTTGCGTTGGCGGATGACGCACCCATCGACCACGTCGGTGGAATTCGCCAGATTGATCTGCTGGATTTCCTTTTTGGCCAGGGCAAGCAGTTCTGCATCCGGAGAGTTCCACAGTCCGTCGCCTTCAAAGCAAAAGTATTCGAGTCCATACGAGGAATAGGCAGGATCGGGAACCATTTCCGGCGACCAGGACTTGTAGTTCTGCACGCGCCCGACTTGCACCGCGGGATCGTGGATGTAGATCCAGTTGTCGGTGAAGCGGCCTCGGTCGCGGACGATAAGCCCTACGGTCAGGAAGTCGCGATAACGCAGCGACAAAGCAGCGAGGTGTGCGTCCTGTGAAAGGCTCGGATCGATCTGCGCGACCAGTTCGCGGATCGGCATGGATGAAACCAGGTTCTCGCCGCAGAATTCTTCGGTTTGGCCGTTGGCATCGCGAGTGGTGACGAGCCAGACTTTGCGAGCGGAGTCGAAACGGCACCCGCTGACGCGACGGCCGAGGAGCACCTCACCGCCGAGGTTACGGATTTTCGAGGCGCAGGCTTCCCACATCATTCCGGGTCCCTGGCGCGGATAGCGGAACGTGTCGATGAGCGTTTTTACGATTTGCTTGCGGTCCTTCGGTTTTCGCTGCGGCAGGAGCGCGTGCTTGATGGCGGAACCGAGCGACAAACCTTTAATACGCTGGGCCGCCCAATCGGCGGAAATTTCCTGGCAGCTCATGCCCCAGACTTTTTCGGTGTAGGTTTTGAAGAAGATGCGGAAGAGACGGCGGCCGAACTGGTTGACGACCCAGTCTTCGAACGACTTCGGGTTCGATGTTGGGAGAAGGCGCGCCTGCGCGAATGACATCATGCAGCGAATCGATTCGAACAGCCCTAATTTTGACAGCGCTTCAAAAGGCTTCAGCGGATAGGCATAGAACTGGCCGCGATAATAGATGCGGGAGGAGCGTGGGCGATCGAGCATGTCGGTGCCAGCGATCTCGGTCCAAAGGTCCTCAACTTCGCGGGACTTGGAGAAGAAGCGATGCCCACCGATGTCGAAGTGAAAGCCCTTGTAGTTGACGGTGCGTGAGATTCCGCCGACGTATTCCGGGTCACTTTCGAGGACCACGACAGGCGCGCCTTGCTTGGACAATTCATAAGCGGCGGTCAATCCCGCTGGGCCAGCGCCCGCGATCACGGCTTTGAAGGTACATGGGGGCATATGCTTCGGAACTCCGTGCTGTTTTGAGCGTCCTCAATATCTCGAATGTTTTTTTGTCGACCCATTGATCAGTCTCCTGACCGCGGGCGACGCCGAACCTCACCATTAGCGAAAAGGCAATTGTCATGCCACCGTTGCCCACTTCTAAGTCCTTGAAGGACAGGGGCTATGCGCGGTTGATGAGAGGCGCAGCGAGGGGCCAAAGGGTCAAAACACACGCTCGGTGAGGGGAAATGCCCGATTTCCCTGGAGAGGCGGCGGTTGACTGGAGGCGATTGCCGAGTAACAGGCTGAAATCAAAGACGATGAGGCACATGGCGAAAACACCGGTTTTGGCATTTCTGATGCAAATTACGTGGGGTTGCCACGCTGCGTCTGAGCTTACACATCGCTTTCCTGGGCAAAACGGAATTCGCTTTCGGGCGGACCCGCTTGCCTCGGTACCGGGCAGGGCTGGATCATAAAGGTCTGACACCGCGGTTAGGCCCACGGAATCAGGTCTGGTCCAGCCCTGTATCGCGAATGTTGCTCGCCGAACCGGGGCGCTCACGCTGCTGCGATCGGAAGACGGGCCCAGAATGACTGCACCTCAAAATCCTGCATTGCCGAATGTCAAATCTGCGGGCGCGATCCCGAGTGAGGACGTCCGTCCGAGTCGCGGCGGTCGATATTGGGTGCCCCGGATCGCTACGGCGGTCGTCGTGCCCATTCTGTTGCTGGGCTTGATCGAAGGAGGTCTGCGCCTGTTTGGCGTGGGATTTCCAACGGACTTGACGGTTCCGTGTGCGGTTCAGGGACGGCCGGCGCAGTGTTACAACCTGTTTTTCCCGGCGCCGTATTTTCCTCCCGGCATGATCAAGACACCGCAGGCTTATGCGATTCCAGCGGAGAAGCCACAGGGGACGTTTCGAATCTTCGTGCTCGGAGAATCGGCGGCCATGGGCGATCCCGATCCGGCGTATGCCTTCAGCCGGTATCTCGAGGTAATGCTGCGGAAGCGCTATCCGGCGATGAATTTTGAAGTCGTCAACACGGGCAGCGTGGCGATCAACTCGCATGTGCTCTTGCCGATCGCCGAGGGCTTGTCAAAGCAGCGGCCGGATCTGTTCATTATTTATTCGGGCAACAATGAAGTCGTTGGGCCATATGGTCCGGGGACGGCGCTCACCTCCGGCGGCATGAGTATGCCGGTGATCCGGACCGGCATCTTTGTCCGCTCCAGCCGCATTGGACAACTCCTCACCAAGTTGGGAACCCAGAAGCGGGAGTGGGGCGGGATGGAGATGTTTCTCGATAAACAGGTCCCAGCCAGTTCGCCGCTCATGAAGAATACGTACGCCAACTTCGAGCAGAACTTGCGGGAAACGGTCGAGGTTGCGCGCAGCTCGGGCGCAAGGGTGATTGTAAGCACGGTGGCTACGAATTTGAAGGATTGTGGGCCGTTCGCGTCGCTGCACCGTGAGGGGCTGGGACAGGACGAGCTGCGTTCATGGAATTCGCTGGTTGAGCAAGGCTCATCGCTCGAAAACGCGCGGGTGTATGACGGGGCATTGAAGGCCTATCTGGCGGCGACGAAGATTGACGACCAGTATGCCGAGCTTGAATTCCGGATGGCACGGACATTGTGGATGCTGGGAGATTATGCGGGAGCGCGGCAACATTTCTCGCGGGCTCGTGATCTCGACACCCTGCGGTTTCGCGCCGACACCAGGATTAACGAGATCAATCGCTCGGTCGCGTCCTCGACGGGCGCGGAACTGGTGGATGCCGACACGCTTTTTTCGAAGGAGAGTCCGAACGGGGTGATTGGCAGCGAGCTGGTGTATGAACATGTGCACATGACTCCGCACGGGAATTACTTGCTGGCGCGTGCTATGTTTCTGCAGATTGCGAGCAAGATGAGGCGGGAGGGCGCGCAGCCGACGCCGGAAGGTGAGACGCCGCAAAAGGACACGAAGCAAGCTGCGTCTCTGCCACCGGCAGCGGATGATGGCGTTTCCTCTGAGGCGGAGTGCGAGCGGTTGCTGGCATTTACGCCGCACGATCAATCGCGCATCGCGAACGAGATGCTGCAGCGGTTGCAGAAGCCTCCTTTTACAAATCAGTTGAATCACTCCGATCAGGTCTTGCGGTTGGTGTTCAAGGCGCAGGCTCCGGATGAAAATCCCAATGACACCGTAGCCGAATATCAATGGGCGATTGCGCAAAGACCGGAGGACCGCGTCTTGCGCTACAACTATGGTCTCTTCCTCTTCGGATACGACCGGAGTGCAGCCGTCGCGCAGTTGCGGCTTTCACGGCCTTGGGACGGGTTCCCGGTGTTTACGCCGGATGGAATGCTGGTGGAGTAGCTCTCATCGCCCGTTTCCTCGGTGCGCAAGCCGCCAAGTGTCTACTTCCCGCTCTGCTTCGGTGATTTCCTGCTCGTTCATGGATTTTCTTAAATCGCTTAAGGCTGCGAAGCTCTCTTTGATCGAATCTTGTGCCAGCATCAACCATTTGTATGCGGAGACTCGGTCGCTCCGAGTTTGCTGTTTGCTCGCGAGCAGTCGTCCAAGCCGAAACTGCGCCTTCGGCATGCCTTCGTTAGCAGCTAATTGATAGAAGTGTTCCGCGAGTGACGGGTCTGCGGGAGTGCCTTTCCCTTCCTCGTACACGATTGCCAAATCATATTGCGCGTCCATCTGCCCCTGGTCGGCCGCCGCTGTGAACAGGCGGCGCGCCTCTTCGAGATCCAATGGAACTCCCTGGCCCAACGCGTAGCGAAGTCCAAGCCCGAACTGACCGTCTGCTTGTCCTTGCTCCGCAGCCTTCCGGTACCACTTCACGGACTGGTCGTAATCGGGTTTGCCTTGCATACCATTGGCAAAAATCGTCCCCAGAATGGCGTCCGCAATGCCGCTGCCAAGATCGGCTGCTTTCTCGTAGTAACGGATAGCGCGGTCGATATCGGGGGCTGAGGAATCAGATGGATGCATATAAATCCGTGCAAGATCCAGAATTGCGGGCAGCACGTTCTGGTCGGCCGCCGCGGTCAGCCAACGAATGGATTCCTTCTTGTCCTGAGGTATGGCGTCGCCTCGCTCATAAATCAAGGCGAGGTTGTACTGGGCGGCGGCATCGCCGCCTTCGGCAGCCTGACGAAACCAGCTCACAGCCTGCGCGGGATCTTTCGAAACGCCTCTTCCGTCGGCATACATCAATGCAATATTGGTGGCTGCATCCACCGACCCTTGTCGTGCCGCCTTCTTGTACCAGTCAAGCGCTTCGGCGGGGGCTGGCCGTTCCAAGCCGATTCCCATCTCCGAGAAGATCCCCATGGATTCCTGCGCGGCCATGAACCCATGATCTGCGGCCTGATGCAGTAGACGGAGCGCCTCAGCGTCATCCCTCTTCAGTAGAACGCCAGCATGATAAGCAAGCGCAAGGGTGGTTTGTGCCTCGGAATCCCCGGCATCCGCTTTGTCTTCCAGTGCCTGCAGGTCTTCGACGTTCAAGGTCTTGGCCTTTGCCTGAAGGCTGTAGGCGCTGGTTTGTTTCTCTGCGGCGCGGCCTGCGAGTTCGTGACCAGGCTGCCTCTGAGGAACGCGTGCCGTTGCCGCATGCTCTTCTTCCACCGATGGAGCTTGACGCGTTGAAGCGGCGGTATCGGGCAACGCATTCGGAAACGTAATTTCGATCACGACGTTGTTTCCCGAAGGTTTCACCTGGAAGTACACAGGCGATTTCGAGGCGACCACCACCCGTGTGACGGGCGGCTGAACATGAAAAAGCGAAACTCGTAATTCCTCCGCCGGCCCAATGTTGACGGGAATGTGACGGTTCGTCCCTTGCAGTTCACATCCCGGGAAATCGAAGACCAAGCGGTCGGGGTTCGTCAGCTGGTCACTTGTCGGAACGACCGGCGCACTGAGGGCGATCTCGATCGCGAGACCTTTTGGCCGCTGGGTAACGCTCACTTTCCCGACGACTGCCGCATGAGAAGTATCGGATGGCAACTCCCGACTTTGTTCCTCGCCTGCGAGGCTGGTCTGGGAACAGATGAAAAACAGAAGCAAAGATAAGACCGTGGGGAGGCGGTCGATCAAGGATTACCTCTGACTTCGAAACGTTCGTAGCATTGTACCCCTTCGCTTTGTGCCGAGAAGGTCCAAGCCCGGCCGCAATTTCAGCTCTGAAGTTCTTCGAGAGCCTCGCGAACGCGAAGTTAATGCTGGTGGGATAGCACCCGCGACTGCGCGTCGCAAGCTAGAAGTTGCCGTACATAAACTGGGCTGTGCTCGCACCGCGAGTCAGAGTCACGATCAATAGGAAAAGCAATGCCACGGCATAGAGAGGTGGGACCCAGTACCAGCGCCAGCGAGCCATGAACCCGATGAATCCTGGATGTGACCCCTCTTTCGAAGGCTCGTCCGATTCAATCGAATCGAGGTTCATGGCCCCTACCACAAACAGGACAATCGCATATCCCACCCCCAGAGCCAGGACAAGAACATACAAGCTGCCGGTCAGGAAGTGCGAGGGATAGCTTGCCGGTGACATGATTGCAGATAGCATCTGACGCGACTGGGCTAGCGAGTTGGCTCGGAAAAATATCCATCCCAGACTGACGAGGCTGATGGTCGTGACCCGAGAGAGTATCGCCCAAGGGATTTGGGGCGGGGTCCAATCATATTTGCGCTCCAGACCTTCGACTTGGCGGTGCAGGAGAAGAAGTACTCCGTGATAGGCGCCCCATAGGAGAAAGAGGATGCTGGCCTTGTGCCACAATCCGAAGAGAACCATGGCAATCAGCAAACTAAGATTTCGCCACCAGGCTTCGCGGCGCAAGCGCATTAACGGGAAGAAGACGTAGTCGCGAATCCAGAACGAGAGCGACATGTGCCAGCGTGTCCAGAAGATCGACGGGCTAGTCGATTCAAATGGCCGGGCAAAATTTTCGGGGATGGTGAAACCTAACGCCTGGGCCGCGCCGATGGCGATGTGCGAGTAGCCCGCGAAGTCGAAGAAGAGTTGCAAGCCGTAGCCGAACGCGAGACACCAGACGTCCGGACCGCTCCATTTGGCAACGCGATCGAAACCGGAGCTGATGCCATCGCCAGCCAGAATTCCCTGTCCCAGCAATTTGGACAGTTGCATCATCAACACGCCGATGGCGATGCGCTGGAATCCACGGGCGATGTCGTCCCAACGCGTGACGCTCTCGGAACGGAATTGCTGAAGCATCTCGGACATGCGGCAGATCGGCCCGGAGATCGTAACGGGGAAGAAAACCATATAGAGCGCAAATTCGAAGAAGGACGGGTCGACGTCGTCGCCCTGATAGACGTCAAACAGGTAGCTCATCGCCTGGAAAGTCCAGAAAGAGATGCCGAGTGGCAACGCAAGGTGCGCGAAGCGTTGCAACGAAGATAAAGGAAGATGGACGGTGGCTTCCGGCAGGTACTTGAAGGTGCTCAGCAGTGCGAGATTCAGAAGAATACCAACAGATAGAGTAAGCCCGGAGCGCTTACGCCGAATCCATTCTCCTACGAGATAGTTCATCACCGTAGAGGTGAGGAGAACGGCGGCGAACCACGCTCCCCACGTGAGATAGAGTGCGCAGCTGGCAATCAGAAGGGTCGCTTGCCGCACTGGCCGCGAGCGAGCTTTGGCCAAGATCGCGGCGCACAGAAGGAATGCCAGAGCGTACGAGATGATTCGGACCAGGGTTCCTCCCGTGTACGTTGAAATCGAGCGGTCCGCCTGAAGTCGGTGAATCCTCTCAGCTATTGGGTCCGAGACAGGCGAAGCAAGAATAATTGGGCGCGCACGCGGTTACAAGAACAGCGATCACATTCGGTTGCCTTTCGATCCACTACACTATTTGGTGGTCCGATACCGCAATCTCATCGAAGCGCTTGAGGCGGCTCCCGGCGAGCGCCCGTTCGTCACGGCGTGGGTCAACGAGGACGAACAAGAGACAGTCACATTTGCCGAGTTCCGCCGTCGCGCCCGTCTACAAGCTGGAGTCCTCCGCGCTCACGGCGTGACCGGCGGGGATCGGGTGATCATCATCATGCCGCAGAGCATTCCCGCGATGACGGTCTTTGCCGGGGCGATGATACTCGGCGCTGTCCCGGCAT
>Ga0209698_10008851_pt1 | contig 10341 bp, 8 predicted proteins | sample LitLauG_LLR_2012_FD_187203 | JGI IMG/M metagenome (GOLD analysis project Ga0209698, IMG submission 187203) | Freshwater sediment microbial communities from Pennsylvania, USA - Little Laurel Run_MetaG_LLR_2012 (SPAdes) (version 2) | ecosystem: Environmental > Aquatic > Freshwater > Creek >... | reverse complement strand
CAACGCGCGTTCTCCCTGATCGGACGCGGCTGGCTGCTGGATGGAGCAAACGCTTCCTGCGCCACTGTTATACCGAAGTAGTGGGATAGATGGTATGAGAAGCGCTACCGCTTTGCCGCAAACGAGTACTCGGATGCCGCGGATTGGTACTCGCTTCCGGCAAATGGGTACTCGGATACCGCAGACTGGTACTCGGCTGTTGCAGATAGGTACCCGTTTTCAGCAAACTGGTGCCGATTTCTGGCATTGCGGTACCTGTCCACCAGGCATCGGGACCGGTCACGTGCGGACCGGATGCCGGGCTGGATCGGCAGAGGCCCGGCCTTTGTAGGCGAAGGCAAAGACGATGAAGACGATGGCGACCGACGTGGCGAGGCCGCCCCAGAAGACCGGCCAGTGCGTGACTTTTCCCGATGTGCTGGCGGCGAACCACCAGCCGCAGCCGAGGTAGCCGAGGGTGTTGCCGAAACCGCTGTACATGAGGGTGAACAGCGCCTGGGCACGTGCGCGCCATGCGGCCTCGATGCGCTGTTCGAGGTAGATTTGCGCGGTGATGAAGAAGAGCGCGAACGCGAAGCCGTGCATGGTGATGCCGGTGAGAAGCCACGCTTTTCCGTCGAATGCGCAGAGGCCGTAGCGCAGCACGCCGAAGGCGATGGCGGTGAGAAAGACGGGTTTCAGCCGCCAGCGGGTGAGTACGCCGGCGAGGCTGAACATGGTGATGACTTCGGTGATTTGCCCGAGGGTCATCCACGCTGTGGTGTGGTCGAGGCCGATATCGTGGAGGTGCTTCGGCGAATACGGGTAGAAGGCGCAGAGCGGGATGTTGTAGAGCGCGGCGGCGATGAAGACGACGCGGTGGTCGCGATGCCGGAGCAGCGAGAGGGCGTCGAGGCCGAGGCGCTGTTTCCAATTGAGCCGCTCGGGCGAGCTGACGGGTGCGATGGGGCGAAGTGTGAAGCTGAACAAAAGCACGGCGAGCCACACGAGCGCACCGGCGTAGCCGGCGAGCGGGGTGCGGTCGGCACCGAGCGCGGAGATGATGAGGCAGCCGATGATCCAGCCGACGGTGGCCATCGCGCGGATCGGGCCGAATTCGCGGCGCGCATCAGCGAGGCGCGAAAAGACGATGGTGGTGGAAAGGCTCCATGTGGGCGTGGAGAAGAGCGCGTGAAGCTGGATGAGGACGAGGACGGTGGCGGAACTCCAGCGCAGCTTGATCGCGGTGGAGGCTGCCGCCATCGCAAGACCGGTGGCGAGCGCGAGCAGGCGGAGCAGGTGAACGGGCGCGATGCGCTGATCCGCGAGCGCACCGAAGATGAGCGGCGAGATGAACGCCGAGATGCCGCTGGCGGCAAACGCGAGCGCCTTCACGCTGACGGCCACGCCGAGGATGCGGACATCGCCGTAGCCCGCCGCATCAAGGACCGATCCGAGCGGCACGAACCACATCCCCATCGCCATCGCGTGGAGAAAGAAGAGGACTGCGAGTTCGGTGTATTCGCGCCACCATTTGGTGTCTTGCACGCGCGGAGGGAGGCACGGCGAAGCGGGGATTGGCAAGCGCGCGGAGGAGGCGGATGGCAAAGTTGCCTTGCGCCGCGAATGCGCACGCACATAGCGTCACCCGATGAAAATCCTCGTGACTGGCGGAGCCGGTTTCATTGGCTCTCACTTTGTCGAGAGGAGCCTTTCCCTCGGCCATGCGGTCGAGGTGATGGATGATTTCAACGACTTCTACGACCCGGTGATCAAGCGGGCGAATGTCGCGGGCTTTGCGGAAAGTGTGCGAATCCACGAGACGGACATCCGCGATGGCGAGGCAGTGTTACGGGTCGTGAAGGGCGGCAGATTTGACTGCATCGTGCATTTCGCGGCGCGTGCGGGCGTAAGGCCGTCCATCCGCGATCCGAAGCTGTATCTCGACACCAACATCACTGGCACTTTCAATCTTCTCGAAGGTGCGCGGCAGAGCGGGGTGCCGCGCTTCATCTGTGCGAGCAGTTCGAGTGTGTACGGCGTGCTGAAGACACTGCCCTTCCGCGAAGACCTCGCGCTGAACCAAACGATCTCGCCGTACGCCGCAACGAAGCTCGCCGCCGAGCAGCTTTGCTCGAACTACTCGCACCTCCACGGACTCCGCACGATCAGCCTGCGCTTTTTCACCGTGTATGGTCCGAGGCAGCGGCCTGACCTCGCGATCCACTCGTTCACGCGGGCGATTTTCGAGGGCAGGCCGATTGTGCAGTTCGGTGACGGCTCCACGCGGCGCGACTACACTTACATTGATGACATCCTCGACGGGGTGACCGCGAGCCTGCGCTACGAAGGCCAGCTCTGCGACGTCTTCAACCTCGGCGAAAGCCAGACGACTACGCTCTCGGAACTCATCGCACACATCGAAAACGCCGTGGGGCAAAAAGCGATCATCGAGTGCAAACCCGAGCAACCCGGTGACGTGCCGGTGACTTTTGCGGACATCACGAAAGCGTGCACCGTCCTTGGCTACGATCCGCGGACAAAAATCGCGGAGGGCATCCCGAAATTTGTGGAGTGGTTCCTGCGTTCACAGCGGTAGCGGGCGAAGCTGACCGAAAAAACGCCGGCGCTTTCCTTTTCGTTGCGAAGGTCTATTCACCTCGCTGCATGGCGACACCTCAGACTGCCGTTGAACTCCTCCAGACACTCATCCGCATCCCAAGTGTGAACCCCGAGGGCAATCCCGGCACGGCGCACACGGGCGAACAGGGAATCGCGGAGTGGCTTGCGGGCTGGCTGCGCAGCGAATTTCCGGAGGCGCGCGTCGAACTGCGCGATGTGCTGCCAGGCAGACCGAACGTGGTTGCACGATTTTCCGACAGCGGCGGGAAAAAGCCGCGGCTGCTTTTTGCGCCGCACACGGACACGGTGAGTGTCGGCGGCATGGCAATTGAACCGTTCGGCGGCGAACTGCACGACGGTCGCGTGTGGGGCCGTGGCGCGAGCGACACGAAGGGATCGATGGCCGCGATGCTCTGGGCGCTCAGCGAATCGCGCGAGCGTCTCGGCTCGCTCGGCCATGAAATTTGGTTCGCGGGATTGTGCAGCGAGGAGGCGGGGCAGCACGGTTCGCGCAGGCTCGCGGAGCAAGATCGGTTTGATTTTGTGATCGCAGGCGAGCCGACGGAACTCAATGCTGTCGTCGCGCACAAGGGAGCGCTCTGGCTCACGCTGACGACACGTGGCCGCGCGGTTCACGCCGCAGAACCGGAGCGCGGTGAAAATGCGATCTACAAAATGGCGGATGTGCTGCGCTGCGTGCGCGACGAGCTTCCGACGACGCTCGACATCGCCGAGCACCCGCTGCTGGGCCGCGCGACTGTGAGCGCAGGCACGGTGAATGGCGGGAGCAAAATCAACATCGTACCGGATGTCTGCACCGCCGAGTTGGACATCCGCTGCGTGCCGGGGGACGCGACAGTGCTTGAACGTGTGAGCGCACGGCTTCAGGCCGTATGCGCGGATTTGGAGATCGCACACACATCCTCGCAGCCGATGATCACCGACAGGTCGCACGCAGTGATTCGCCTGCTGGAAAAATGCGGCTCCGCCTGCATCGGTGCGCCGTGGTTTAGCGACGCCGGAGTATTTGCCGCAGCCGGGATGCCGGCAATTGCGCTCGGCCCGGGCTCCATCGCGCAGGCACATACGCGCGATGAGTGGATCACAGTCGAGGATTTGGAAAGGGGCGTCGCGTTCTTCCGCGCTTTCATCTCGTGCCTTTAGCCCGCGGCACCTTATTGCTTCGCAGCGGCCTTTTCCTTTTTCTGTCCGGGTTTTTTGTCGTCGTCGGGATTGCGGATGTTTTCGGCCTTCATCTGACCGCCGACGCTGCTGTAAACGACGCGGACTTTTTCCCCGACTGTGAAATCTGAAATCTTTTTTGCGGCGCGCTGGCCGAACACGGTCCCCGGATAAATTGCAAACACCTTCGTGCCGTTCTGAGCCTTGACGGTGATGGATGTCGCGCTGATAGCGGCGATCACGCCGTCCAATTGGGTACCCGGAGCCGGCTGTGCACTGCGGGAAGATGGGGCGACTGCAAACAGAAACAGGATGGCGGCGATGAATCGTAGGGATGTTTTCATTTGAAAAATTCTGCACCCGCGCAGCACTGCGGCAAGCATAGAAAACACCTACAGTTTCCGATCCGCCTGTGCGCTGCGGAGATGGATGGTCTTGCTGTCGAGATCGTGTATTGCGCGGATGTAGCGCACCGTGCGGCTGCGCGCACGCATGAGGATGCTGTGCGTGATAGCCTTTCTGCCGGTGAGTTTCACTCCGGGAAGCAGCGTGCTGTCGCTGATACCGGTCGCGCAGAAGATGCAGCTCTCTCCCCAGATCAAATCCCTGCAGCGATAGACGCGCGTGAGATCGGCTTCACCGACTGCGGCGACAGCTGCGGCGCGCTCGACGTGGTCGCGAGGTTTCATGCGGAGCAGCATTTCACCGCCGAGTGCATTCAGCGCGGCTGCGGTGAGGATACCCTCGGGCGAACCGCCAATGCCGTAATATACATCCACATCGCTGTCGGCGAGCGAAGGCGACACGGCTGCAGTGATGTCGCCATCGGTGATGAGCCTCAGCGCAGCGCCAGCCTTCCGCACGGCTGTGATGAACGAGTCATGGCGTTCGCGCTTGAGCGTCATCACGACGAGTTCGCTCACGCGCTTTCCGAGTGCCTCGGCGACGCGGCCCAGTGTCTGCGAAACAGGATCATCGAGGGAAATCTGAGGCATCCCGCGCTCGATGGCACGCACCACGTTCGGGCCGTATGCGAGCTTTTCCGAGTAGAAGGTGGGCAGGTTCCGCATGACGTGCGGGCTGCCTGCGGTCGCCTCGCTTGCGGCCATCACAGAGATGCTGTTTGGCAGGCCATAGGCGATGTTCGTCGTGCCGTCTATCGGGTCGAGCGCGATCTCAAAACGTGGCGAGCCAGGCTTCCACGTGCCGAGGTGGTCACCGAGAAAAATGCCGGGTGCATTGTCCTTTTGCCCTTCGCCGATGACAACTTCGCCGCAAATGTCCACAAGATCGAACACGCCGTAAATCGCATCGCACGCCGCGCCATCCGCCTTTTCTTTTTCGCCGCGGCCGAGCCACGGGAGCGAATTGAGCGCGGCGTTTTCCGTCGCGCGCACGAACTCGAATTCAATCGTTCGCTCGGGGTCCATGGAAGTCAGGGAATTCATCCGTGCCAAGTTTCGCGGATTTCGGAGCCCTTAGTCAATGCCGCGACCGATCCGTGCAAAACAGAACCGCCCCGACGGCCTTGCGACCGGCGGAGCGGAGAATCATTCGCCTGGAATCAGGCTCAGTTGTTCGCCGCGATCGCCGCGATGTCTTCAGCGTCGAGATTCGACGAGAGGAGGTGCTCAATCGGGTGTTCGCGCTTGCGCAGGGCGCGGCGGAGCTTCGCCAGCGCGATGTTCTGGAGCTGGCGAATACGCTCGCGGGTCACGCCAAATTTCTGGCCGACCTCCTCAAGCGTGCGGGCCTTGCCGCCATCAAGGCCGAATCGTGAATTGATGATCTTGCGTTCGCGGGCGTCAAGGACACCGAGCAGATCGGAGACTTCTTCCTGGAGATTTTTCTCCGAAAGATTTTCCGCCGGATCCACGGCACTGTCGTCGCCGACGAGCTCTCCGAATTCGGTTCCGTCATCGTCATTGATCGGCGCGTCGAGCGATGCCGGGCGGATGCTCACCGTGCGGAGCTGCGAAAGCTTCGCGGCGGAAATTCCGACCTCCTCGGCCAGCTCGTCGTCGGTCGGTTCGCGACCGAGTTCCTCGCTCATCGCCATAGCAAGGCGTTTCACTTTCGCGATTTTATCCACGAGGTGAACAGGCAGGCGGATGGTCTTGGACTGGTTGGCCAGCGCACGCTTGATGGACTGCTTGATCCACCATGCGGCATACGTGGAGAGCTTGCCACCCTTGGCGGGGTCAAATCGCTCGACCGCTTTCATCAGACCGATGTTGCCTTCGGAAACGAGATCCAGAAGCGGGAGGCCAAGATTGCCGTAGTCATGGGCAATCTTTACAACCAAACGCAAGTTCGCCTTGATCATCTTGGCACGAGCCTTCATGTCGCCACGCTTAATCTTTGCGGCGAGTTCAATCTCCTCCTGCGGGGTCAGGAGCGGTGTCTGGCCGATCTCTCGCAGGTAGATCTTGAATCCAGAATCAGAGTCGTCGTATTTGGCCATGTTGGTAACCTGTGCTTTCTAGTTAGTTAGGGTGAGCAGATTTCGTGCATCATTGCGAATGTTTGGAGATCGCTTAAACAGCGGTCGCTTAAACTATTCGTGTAATTGCATTGTATGGACGCATCTTAATGAATTTTGTTCAAAATAATCAAGAAATTATTTATCACGCGTGGTGAGTGGTTAATCGCTTAAAGGAATTCAGCTTTGAACCCTTTTGATGCAGCCAACTTTTTTTTGTTCAAATAAGATTACTATGTTAAGTAATTGTTCATCTGCCGGAGGGCCTCTCCCTCACCTTGACTCCGAGTTCTACAATCACACCGTAGCCACCGCAAACCACCCATCCTTACCTTTACATTGACGAGGCCCATTTCTTCCGCCCAGCACTTCCTCGGCTGGGCTTATGAATCGATTTCCCGGTGCAAGTCGATCTCGAAAAACATCTCGGACGGGTTTGTATCACTAGCCCTCGGCTCCAGATCGAGCGCACGGTAGGCGGCTTCCAACCTGCGAGCGTCTCCGCGCAACTCGGGGAAGACCGCAGCCAGACGTTGCTTTGTCCAGTGCCGGGCGAGACCGCGATCCACGTGATGAACCTTCGGTGCAAGCCCGAATGCCCGTTTGAAAAATTGATGCAAATCCATAATTTGTCCCGTGCTCAACCACCGACCCGGCATTTTTGTTTGGTTAAATCGAGTCGACCGCCGTCCATGCCCGAAACCTCGCTGCAAGCGCGATGGCGTTCACGGTCGCGAGAATCACCACCGGCTTCAGCGAGCGCGCGGTGACACCGGCCAGCACGGCCTTTTCCCTCATCGCAAGGGCAATCAGCCACGACCCCGCAAACCACGCCGCCCAATTCATCCACGGCACGCCAGACGGGCTCCTGAAGTCCCTGGCTTGCCAGACCCACCAGCCTCGGATGAATCGTGCCGGCCACTCGATATTGATCGCCGTAAGCAACACGAGCAGCGCAGTCGCCGCCGCCACGCCAGCATGGCTGGCACGCGGGCGCAGTCGCAGCACGACCCCGCGAGCGCTCACCACCAGCACAGCCCAGAGCAATAGCCAGCCAGGCGTCACACCGAGCGATTTCGGACCGAGAGTTTCACCGAAATAAAGCCATCCGAACGGCAGCCCAGTCCCCGCATTCACCATCCCCAGCATCAGCGCGCCACCGGCGCAAAATGCGAGCCACGCGCGCGCAGTCCGCAGGCCGTGCGCGCGTGTGAGCACGAGGTGCAGGTTCATCACTGCGAGCGCAAGCCACACGATGTCGGCATGGTCCGCAAGCAGCAGCACGGCACGGCGAAGGTCGGCGTTTGGCGGCTTGAATGCGTCGTCGGCGAGGCCGAGCGCATTCGCCCCAACCGGCCAGAGCCACACCACCGCGAGCCACGCCGTCCAAACGAGAAAGACACCCCAGAGCGCCGCGACGAACGGCCCGAGCGAGCAGGATGCAAATGAACGCGGCATCGGGTGATCGTGCCGAAACCTGCGGCGTTGCGCAAAATGATAGTTGCGATTGCCTTCCCAGCGGTTAAATGAACGCCCAATGACTTTCAAAGAGTTCGGCCTGTCCGAAGCGGTCGTGCGTGGAGTCGAGGCCAAAGGCTACCTCAACGCCACACCGATCCAAGAGCAGGCGATGCCCCTCGTTTTACAGGGAAAAGATGTGATGGGCTCGGCCCAGACCGGTACCGGAAAAACCGCGGCTTTCGCGCTTCCGTTGCTCACCATGCTCGGTGAGCACGGAAAATTGCGCGCGCTTGTCCTCGAACCCACGCGCGAACTGGCGCAGCAGGTTCACCAGAGCTTCACCGCCTACGGCAAGGAAACGGGTCTGCGCACCGTCATCATCCACGGCGGCGTCGGTTACGGCAACCAGCGCGAGGAACTCACCAAGGGTGCCGATATCATCGTCGCGACGCCTGGACGCCTGCTCGATTTCATGGAAGACGGCACCATCAAGCTCGGCGACGTGCGCCATCTCGTGCTTGATGAGGTGGATCGCATGCTCGACATGGGCTTCCTGCCCGACGTCTCGACAATCATCCGCCAAACCCCGAAGGATCGGCAGACGCTTTTCTTCTCCGCCACACTTCCGCCCGAACTCGAGACGCTGACAAAATGGATCCTCCGCGATCCCATCGCGATCGAGATCGGCCGCCGCCAAAGCGCCGCCGACACGGTCGCACACGCACTTTATCCCGTCGCGAAGGATCAGAAAATGGACCTCCTCCTCGCGATGCTCGAAGCGACGGAATACAAGAGCGTCCTCATCTTCACGCAAACGAAAGTCGCCGCCGACATGGTCACCGGGCGGCTCGCGAAAATGAACCACCGCGTCGCCGCGATGCACAGTGACCGCAGCCAGGGCGAACGCACCGAAGCCCTAGCGGGATTCAAGAACGGCAAATACGAAGTGCTCGTCGCCACCGACATCGCCGCACGCGGACTCGACATCGCAGGCGTCACACACGTCATCAACTACGACGTGCCACAGCATCCGGAAGACTACGTCCACCGCATCGGCCGCACCGGCCGCGCGCTGCAGAGCGGCGATGCCTTCACCATTTTCACCGCCGCGGAAATTGACGCCGTACGAAAAATCGAACGCTACATCGGCACCAAGGTGGAACGCAAAAAGCTCGAAGGTTTCAAATACGTCTACACCGCGCTCTTCGACGAAGCCTCCCTAAAGCCCGGCGGCCCCGGCAAGGGCGTCCGTACGCTGACCGGCTACAGCTTCGGCTGGCGGAAGTAGGCGAGCGCCGTATCACGCGTCCGTGAACGGACCGGTGTTTTGCTTGACGAGCATCTCGCGCACTTTCACTCCGTCGAGCGTGGCGACATCGATCTTCGCACTCAACGCCATCGCTGCTGCGGCACCGGCAGCTTCACCCATCGCCATTGCCGTGACTGTGACTCGTGTGGAGGCGTGTGCGCCGCGCGTGGCGGAATGGCAGCGTCCGGCGACAAGCAGGTTGCCGATTTTCTGAGGCACGAGCGAACGAAACGGAATGTCATAAGGCTCGGGCTGCACCTTCTTCGGATCAAAGTCGTTCGCACTGCCGGTGACGGTCTTGTTCGGGTGCAAATCGAGATACCAGCAACCGGTCGCAATCGCGTCGTCGAACCGGTGGCCCTGCATCAAATCGTTCTCGTTCAGCACGTACTGGCCGATGATGCGGCGTGACTCGCGCACGCCGATCCACGGATATGCTTCGAGGAAATACGATTCGGCAAACGCAGGCACGTCCTTCTTCCATGCGCGAAACATCGCGTGCGCATCCGCGCGCCCCTGCATCTCCGCGCGCGTAAGGTCAGCGGCGTCGGTGGGATTGCACGGGACTCGCACGCCATGCACATAGATCTCGTTTTTCCCATACATGAACATCACGCCCGGCCCGTAGTAGAATGGCAACTCGCCACGCGCCTGCGCCGCTGCGAGCGACTCGCGGCACCCGTGGTTGAAGTGTGGCACGTTTTGCACATTGCCGACTCGGAAGTGCAGGGTGAGCGGCTGCACCTCGGCGTTCTGTTCGAATGGCGCGCCCGCCCACGCGGCGACGTCCGCATCGCCCGTGCAATCAATCACCGTCTTCGGCTGCACCGTCACGAGCCCGTCCTTGTTCGCGAGCGTCACCGACTTGATGCGCCCCCCGTCGCTCTGCACGTCGCATACGAACGAATTGAAAAGCACGGTGAGCACATCCTTGTGCTCCTGAAAAATCCGATCCAGCAGCAGCTTGAACTCAAACGTGTTCGGGATCGTCGGATTGTGCTTTGCCACCGTTTTTGCATCCGGCTCGCACACTCCGGATTTCGAGAGCAGTTCCAGCGCGATGCCGCGCACGACGATGCGCTTGGTCGTGATGTGAGCGATGCCGTCGAAAAATGGCAGCCCCACACTCGTGATGATACCGCCCGCAAACGGCGCTTTCTCCACAAGCAACACCTTCGCTCCTGCACGCGCCGCCGCGAGCGCCGCCGCAGTCCCCGCGCAGCCCGCGCCGCACACGAGCACGTCCGTCTGAATTACACGCGAAGGTTTTGCCGACACCGGCTCAGCACTCTGCGCAGGCTGGATC
>Ga0209698_10008850_pt1 | contig 10341 bp, 9 predicted proteins | sample LitLauG_LLR_2012_FD_187203 | JGI IMG/M metagenome (GOLD analysis project Ga0209698, IMG submission 187203) | Freshwater sediment microbial communities from Pennsylvania, USA - Little Laurel Run_MetaG_LLR_2012 (SPAdes) (version 2) | ecosystem: Environmental > Aquatic > Freshwater > Creek >... | reverse complement strand
CCCACCCATCCGGGATAGCTCAAGCAACCCTCGTAACCGACCTGGACGCCGTCGAACTTGACGATCTCCGGGTTGACGAGTCCCCAGATCTGGTTTTCATCGCCCTTGACGACGCAGACACGGAGCGCCACACCGATCTGGTTGGCCGCCAAGCCTGCACCAGGGGCGGCGAGCATCGTCTCCGCCAGGTCGTCGATCAGCCGCTGCGTCGACGAGTCGACGCGCGAAACCTTCTTCGACTTTTCGCGAAGCACAGGATGCTCGAAACCAAGGATCGGTCGAACTGCCACGAGATCGATTTTACCCGCGCCGGCCTTGGGCCAACCCACTGAGCCGAACGTACGTCCCGGGACACTGCTCACCCCAGCCAGGTCGATCCGCGCATCACTTCGCGCCCTTCGAGCTCGTCGTAGCCCTTGAACGCCTGCATGCGGAGCGGCTTGAAGCGAAAGAAGCTCCAGCCCTGCCCCACCTCTCGCGGATCCCATCCCACCGCTCTGGCGAATCCCGCGGCGAGCTCGGCCCGTGCCTCCGCCGGCACCACCTCGACCACCCGCGCGTCGATCACGATCGCGTCTGACGGCGACCCAAGGGCGAGGCGCGCTGACGGATTCTGAGCGAGGTTGCGAGCCGTCCGGCTGGTGGCGGTCGTCGCGATGACGACTTCGGCGCCGTCCCACCACGCCGACACCGCGATCAGGTGCGGCTTCCCCTCCGGGCTCGCGCTGGCGAGCCATAGATCGGCCTGGCGCTCGAGGGCAGCCTTCACGTCGGCTACACGCGTCTGCGGGTCACGCATCTCCGTTCTCTCCTATGTCACAGGGTCGACGTCATAGCTCCAGCCCTTGCCGCGAGGCGCGAGATGCCGCGCCCGCTCGAGGCCGTGGCCCTTGAGAGTGATCTGCCAGCGGTACTCGCCGCGCAGACGGTGGATGAAAGCAGGCGCCGGTCCCATCACGCGTATGCCTTCGATCCCCTCCTCCAGCAGGCCGGCCGCCAGCGCGTCGGCGCCCTCGCGCGCGGAGGCAGCCGCTCGGGCGTCGTCGGCATCGGTACGCGTGAGCACGACCAGCTCCGCGTAAGGGGGAAAGCTGAAAGCCTTCCGGGCCGGCAGCTCGTCGGCGTAGAAGCTCGCGTAGTCGCCGGCGGCCGCGCTGCGGAGACTGTAGTGATCCGGATTGCTGGTCTGGACGACCACCGTCGACGGCCTGCCGCCTCGGCCTGCTCGTCCCGCGACCTGCGACACGAGGGAGAACGTGTTCTCGGCCGAGCGATAGTCCGGGAAATGGAGCGGCAGGTCGGCGTCGACCACGCCGACGCAGGTGACTGCAGGCAGGTCAAGTCCGCGCGTCACGAGCTGCGTCCCGACCAGGATGTCCGCCCGGCGCTCGCTGAACGTCTCCCAGATCTCGAAGTACGAATCCGGGCCGCGCGCTGCGTCGCTGTCCAGGCGCAGCACTCGAGCCGCCGGCCACAGCTTCTTGACGATGCCCTCGAGGCGCTGCGTACCCATCCCAAGCCCTCGGATGTTGCGGCTCCCACAGTGCGGGCAGAGGGACGGCATGGCAGTCGAGTATCCGCAGTAATGGCACACCAGTCCGTCAATCTCAGCGTGCTGAACGAGCGACACCGAGCACCCAAGGCACTGAACCGACTTCCCGCAGTCGCGGCACATGACGAAGGTGGACATGCCCCGCCGGTTCAGATAGAGGATGACCTGCTCTTCGTTCTCCAGCGCGCGCTCCGTCGCCTTGACCAGCTTCCGGGAAAGTGGACTGCGGTTTCCGGCCGGGACCTCGTCACGCATGTCGACGAGCACCACGGGCGCGTCCGCGCCCTTCACACGATGCGTGATCCGCGCCAGGGCGGTCTCACCACGCTGGGCGTCGTGGTATGCGACGACGCTTGGAGTCGCGGAACCAGCCACGAGGCGGGCGCCTGTGAGCGCCGCAAGGCGCCGCGCCACCCAGCCCGCTTCGTAGCGCGGCGTCCGGTCCTGTTTGTAAGCGCTCGACCCCTCCTCGTCGAGGCAGATCAACCCGAGCCTCGGGATGGGAGCGAAAACCGCGGATCGGCTCCCCAGCACAACCGAAGCCTCGCCCCGGCGAACACGCCACCACTGCTGAGCTCGCTCGAGCTCCGTGACCTGGCTGTGCAGGACGGCGATCGGCGCCAGCAGACGTGACCTCACCCGGGTGACCAGCTGCGGCGTGAGAGAGATCTCGGGCACGAGGATCAGCACTCGCAAGCCTTCGGCGAGCGCCCTTTGTGCGGCGGCCAGGTACACCTCGGTCTTGCCGCTGCCGATGACTCCATGGAGCAGGGTGACCGGGTTCGACATGATCACCTCCAGCGCGGCCTGCTGCTCGGCGGTCAGCTCGACGGGATCCAGGGCGCCGGCAGGAGCGGTGGCCAGGTCGACCAGGCGCGAGTGGCGGTGCTGGCGGCTGGAGGCATCCGATCCGCTGGAACCGGAAGAGCGAACTCGCGGCGGCAGCATCGCGCGCAGGCACTCGATCAGCGGCAGCCAGTAGTGGTCGGCGACCAGTCGGGCGAGGTCGATCTGGTGCGGCAACAGCATCGGCTCTGCACCCGCGGTCAGTATCGGCTTCACCTCGACGTCCGGATCAGGCGTGCCGACCGAGACCACGAAGCCGTAGGTGGTGCGGCGCCCGAACGGCACGGTGACCCGGTGCCCTGGCACGACCTCAAGCTCGGGCGGCACCGAGTAGGTATAGGTCTCGCGGCCGAGACCTCGCGCCGCCTCGACCGCCACCTCTACGTTCAACTCGGCATCAGCTGGGCAGTCTGGGCACGACCAGGTCCAGGATCCTGTCCGCCATCTCGCGCTTGGGCATCCTGTGGAGGGGATGCCGAGCACCGTCGGCGAAAAAAACCGTGCCTTCGTTGAAGTCGCTGCCAAACCCGATGTCGCGGCGTGAGATGTCGTTGGCGACGATGGCGTCGAGCTTCTTTCGCTTCATCTTCTCGACAGCTTTCGCGTCGAGGGCGGAGTCTTCGGCGGCAAAGCCGACCCGGAAGGCCGCCCTCTTCCCACCGACCGCCTCCAACGACCCCACGATGTCAGGGACTGCTTCCAGCGACAGGGTCATCGAGCCGGTTTCCTCGCGCCGAATCTTCGCGGGCGCCTTGCTCGAGGGACGGAAATCGGCGACCGCAGCAGCCATCAGGAGCAGGTCCGCACCCGCCAGGGCGGAACTCACGATCTGGCGCATCTCCTCAGCGGTCTCGACATGGCTCACCGACACGCCGTGGTGAGCGGGATGCGCGGCCGTGGTCACGAGGGTGACCGATCCACCGCGGTCCGCAGCCGCGGCGGCGAGCGCAAATCCCATCTTCCCGCTCGAGTAGTTGCTGATGTAGCGCACCGGATCGATCGGCTCACGAGTGCCGCCCGCCGTGACCACGACACGCCGCCCGGCCAGGTCGTAGCGGGCGCGAACCGCTTCCAACATCGCATTGAAGATGGTGGCGGTGCCGGCCAGGCGCCCGGCGCCCACATGCCCGCTGGCCAGGTGGCCCGACTCCGGCTCCACTATGGAGAAGCCGCGGCCACGCAGCATGGCGAGGTTTTCGCTCACGGCGCGCTTCGACCACATGGCATCGTTCATGGCCGGCGCGACGACCACGGGACATCGCGCGGCGAGTAGCGAGGCCGTGACTATGTCGTCCGAACGGCCGGAGGCGATGCGGCTGATCACGTTGGCGGTCGCGGGCGCGACCAGGATCAGCTGCGCCCAGTCTCCAAGGAAGACATGTGGCTCAGGGGAGGCCTCAGCCGGCCACATGCCCGTGAGCACCGGGGTGCCCGTGACCCCTTGAAACGATGCTGGGCCGACGAAGCGGGTGGCAGCCGCCGTCATGGCGACCCGCACCTCGCAGCCGGCCTGCGTCAGCGCGGAGGCGAGGTCGACGACCTTGTAGGCTGCGATCCCGCCTGAGACCAGCAGCGCTACGCGCAGGCCGCGCAGCTCATCGGGTACCGGCGTCGGGTCTAGAGGCACGTTCTCGGCATGGGTTAAGTTTGCCGCGCGCGCGCCTCCACAATGATCTGGCTCACCTCTTGCGCCGTCTGCTCGAGGTCGTCGTTGACCACCACCTTGTCATAGTGCGAGGCGAAACCCATCTCGAGCTCGGCGATCTTCCGACGGGAGGCCATCTCCTGGGCACTCTCGCTGTTGCGCTCTATCTGGCGGCGAACCAGCTCATCCGTCGAAGGCGGCACGATGAAGATGAACAGGCCGCCCGGCTCGCGCTTCCGCACCTGCTCGGCGCCATGCACCTCGATTTTCAAGACCACGTCGCGTCCGCTGTCCCGCCCGCGCTCGACGCGTTCCAGCAGCGTCCCGTACACGTTGCCGTGATACGTGGCGTGCTCGAGAAAGGCGCCCTCGGCGATGAGCTCCTCGAACCTCACGCGGGTGAGGAACGTGTAGTTGACGCCGTCGACCTCTCCCGGCCGGGGCGCCCGCGTCGTGCAGGACACCGAGTAGAGAAGGTTGTGATCGAGCTCGAGCAGGCGCGCGATCAGCGTGTCCTTGCCCACCCCTGACGGGCCTGAGATAACGATGAGGAGCCCGCGCTTCACGTGAGGGACTCCCAGAACGAATCGAAGTCCGCCGGCGGGGCTGCCTCGAAGCTCATCTGCTCCCCGCTCCGCGGATGACGCAGGCGGAGCCGCCAAGCGTGGAGCATGGGTCGCTTGGGCCCGCCCACGACGCGGCCCCCGTAGTCGGCGTCGCCGGCCACCGGATGCCCGAACGCCGCGAGGTGTACGCGGATCTGATGGGTTCGCCCGGTGTCGAGATCACAGCGCAAGAGAGTATGTCCGCGCCGCCGCTCGATTACCTCATAGCGTGTCCGCGCAAACCGCCCGCCGCTCACCACAGCCATCCGCTTGCGCTCCTTGGGATGGCGGCCGATCGGCCCCTCGAGCTCGCCCGCGCGGCCCTCGATGCGTCCTTTGACTATGGCGAGGTAAGAGCGGCTCAGCGTCCTGTCCGCCAGCTGCGCGGACAGCGAGCGGTGGCTGACGTCGTTGCGCGCGGCAACGATGAGGCCCGACGTCCCCTTGTCGAGCCGGTGGACGATCCCGGGGCGCACCGCACCACCGGCCGAGGACCATTCGCCGCCACGACCGAGGAGGGCGTTGACAAGCGTGCCGGAATGGTGACCGGGGGCAGGGTGCACGACCATGCCGGCGGGCTTGTTGATGACCATCAGATCACCATCCTCGTAGACGACCTCGAGGGGGATCTCCTCGGCCGGCGCGCTGCCGGCCTCGGCCGGCGGCGGAAGCACGTACTCGATCACCTCGCCCGCGGTGACCCGGTCCGAAGGGCGGGCTCGTCTCCCGCCGACCGAGACGGCGCCCTCCTTGATGAGGCGCGTGGCGGCGGACCGGCTCAGGTCAGGGGCGTGCTCCGAGAGAAAGCGGTCCAGGCGAGGCGCCGGCGCCTGCGCCACCAGGCGGCGCGGTTCCTGGGATCCACTCGAGCTCAAGGCCAAGCCTCAGCGTGCGGTGGGATTCTTGCGCAGGAGGTAGCCGGCCGTGAGAGCAACCACGCCGATCGAAACGGCCGAGTCGGCGACGTTGAACACCGGCCAGAAGTGGAAGTTCACGAAGTCGGTCACGGTGCCGAAGACGATTCGGTCGTAGAGATTGCCGACCGTACCGCCAAGGATGAGGCCCAGCGTCGCGTCGATCCAGACATCGCCGGGGTTGCGCGCGACGTAGACGACGAGTCCGACCGCCACCACCATCGCCCCGATGAGAAACAACGACGCGCCGGCCGGGGCAAACCCGAACGCGGCGCCCGAGTTGTGGATGTTCGTGATGTCCACGACATTGCCGATCACCGGCTGCTCGGAGCCGTACGGCACCTGGGTCGAAACCAGGTTCTTCGTCACCCGGTCGAGCACGAAGACCACGACCGCGACGATGGCGAAGACGACGCGCCCGGTCGTCAGTTTCGTTTGAGCCCGATCCAGACCTGCTCTCCTTCGATCATCAGCTGCTCCCCGTCGAACCCCTCGTGGCGCCCACCCTCGAGGGTGAGCGACAGGGTCTCCATCTTGATGTAGTCGGCGTGGCGCTGCATGGCCCGGACCAGCAGCCCGTCCGCCTCATGCCGCGTGTGAATGCGGTCCTCGACGTTGAAGCCGAGCTTCTTGCGCAGGTCCTGGATGGCACGCACTATCTCGCGGGCGAGCCCCTCGAGCTTCAGATCCTCCGTGATGACGGTATCGAGCTTCACCTCGGGCGCGCCAAATGTGAGGCTCTTCACGTTGAGCTCGTCACGCACAATGACGGCGATCTCCTCGGGGAGCGAGTCCCCTGGCAGAGCGATCCCGGCCAACGGCTGACGCACCTTGAGCCGCGCGGCGTCACGGGCGGCAAGGCCGGCTTCGACCGCCTGGCGAGCGCGGGTCATGTCGGCTTCGATGCCCGCGTCCTCCGCGCTGCCCGGCTGCGGGAAGTCAGCCAGATGCACCGAGGAGCCCGACAGGTTGCGGTAGATGGCGTCAGCGATGAATGGAGCGAAAGGCGCCATGAGCAGCGTCACTGTGCGCAGTACCTGGTAGAGGGTCTGGTAGGCGGCGAGCTTGTCGCGATCCGACTGCGACTTCCAGAAACGCCGCCTTGAGCGCCGGATGTACCAGTTGGACAGCTCGTCGACGAACTTCTGGATCCGGCGCGCGGGCTCGATCGCGTCGTAGTGGTCCAGTCCATCCACCACAGCCTTGTTGAGTCCGTCGAGCCGCGACAGCAGCCAGCGGTCGAGCACGTGGCGCTCATGCAGAGGCACTGGCGGTTTCGATGGGTCGAACCCGTCGAGCCTCGCATAGGTCACGAGGAAGAAGTAGCAGTTCCACAGCGGGATGAAGAACTGCTGCACGGTCTCGCGGAGCGCGGCGTCCCCGGTTCGGTAGTTCTCCCCCACCTGCGTCGACGTGTAGAAGTACCAGCGCACCGTGTCTGAACCGAAGTTGTCGAAGAGGTAGTCAGGGTCGAGCACGTTGCCGCGGGACTTCGACTGCTTCTTGCCCTTCGGGTCGACGACATGACCGAGGCAGATGACGTTGGTGTATGAGTTCTGATGGAACAGAAGCGTGGAGATCGCGAGCAGCGAGTAGAACCAGCCGCGGGTCTGGTCGATCGCCTCCGAGATGAACTCGGCCGGGAAGGTCTCGGCGAAAAGCTCCTTGCCGTGGCGCGGATACCCGCGCTGCGCAAAAGGCATGGCGCCCGAGTCGAACCAGCAGTCGATAACCTCTGGGACGCGGCGCATCACGCCGCCGCATTTCTCGCACTTCAGCGTGATCGTGTCGATGAAGGGCCGGTGCAGGTCGGTGTCTTCCTTGAGCCCCAGCTCCGCCGACGAGCTGATGCACCGCTGCTCGTGGCAGCCCTCGCAGATCCAGATCGGAACCGGCGTGCCCCAGTAGCGGCTGCGCGAGAACTGCCAGTCGATGTTGTTCTGCAGCCAGTCCCCCATCCGGCCTGTCTTGATGTGGGCGGGCACCCAGTTGGTGGCAGAGTTGTTCGCAATCAGCTCCGCCTTCCGGTCGGTCGTGCGGATGTACCAGGCATCGAGTGCGTAGTAGATGAGCGGGGTCTTGCACCGCCAGCACTCGGGATAGGTGTGCAGCATCGTCTCGGCCCGGAAGAGCAGGCCTCGCGCACGAAGGTCGTCGAGGATCACCGGGTCGGCCTCCTTGACGTGCAGACCCGCGAAGCTTTCGACGTAAGGGAGGAATTTGCCGTCGAGACCGACGGTGTGCTTGAAGGGTATGCCCTTCTCCTGGCACAGCCTCAGGTCATCGACGCCATACAGGGCGGACGTGTGCACGACGCCAGTGCCTTCCTCGGTCGAGACGAAGTCGGCATCGACGACGTAGTGCGCGCGGCCCTGCTCTGGGATCGAGTAACGGAAGAGCGGCTCGTAATCCAGGCCGACCAGGTCGCGCCCCTTCATGCGTTCGAGGACCTCGTATTCGACCCCGAGCACGCCCAGCCGCGCCTCGGCGAGGATCAGGTTCTCCTCGCCAACTCGCACCTTCACGTAGTCGATGCCGGCGTCGACAGCCAGCGCCACGTTGCCCGGCAGGGTCCAGGGCGTGGTCGTCCACGCGACGATTGCCGTCGTCGGGTCCTTCTTGATGCGGAAGCGGACGAAGACGCTGGGGTCGGGGACGTTGTCGCGATATCCCTGAGCCAGCTCGTGGCTGGACAGCGGGGTGGCGCAGCGCGAGCAGTAGGGCGCGACGCGAAAGCCCTTGTACACCAGACCCTGGTTCCACATCTCGCTCAGCGCCCACCAGACCGACTGGATGTACTCCGGGCTCAGCGTCCAGTAGGCGTTGTCGTAGTCCTGCCAGAACGCCATGCGCTCACTGAATGTGACCCAGTCGGAGACGTATTCGTACACGCTGGCGCGGCAGAGCTCATTGAACTTCTCGACCCCGATCTCGTTCTCGATCTCGAACTTGCCGGAGATCTTCAGCTTCTTCTCGACCTCGATCTCGACCGGGAGGCCGTGGGTGTCCCAACCCGCCTTTCGCTCCACGTAGAAGCCCTTCATCGTCTTGTAGCGGCCAAAGAGATCCTTGAAAGCGCGGGCCAGGATGTGGTGCGTCGCGGGTTTGCCATTGGCGGTCGGCGGGCCTTCGTAGAAGACGAATCGGGGCCGGCCTCGTCGAAGGTCCAGCGATTGCTGGAACGTCTTCTCCTCCTTCCACCGAGCCATGAGCTGTTTCTCCAGCTCGGGGAAGCTGACCTTCTGATCGACCTTGTCGAACACGGTCAGCCGACGGTGCGAAGCGCCGCGATCAGAAAGTAGGCGACGAGGCTGACCACCAGCGGCGACAGGTCGACTCCCGACATCGGCGGCAGGATCCTGCGCACAGGCCCGAGGACAGGCTCGGTGATTTGCACCGCCATGCGCGACACCGGGTTGGTCGGATAGGGGCTGACCCACGAGAAGGCCACCCTCACCAGAATCACGACGATGAAGGCGTACAGCGCAAAACGGAGCAGGGCAAAAATCAGCATTTGATCAGGTCGGGCGCGGACCGAACAGCGCCTGGCCCAATCGTAACATCGAGCTTCCGGCCGACAGCGCTGCCTCGAAGTCCCCGCTCATCCCCATAGAAAGGACGGGGAGCCGTCTCCCGATGCGCTGCTGGGCGTCGTCACGCAGCCGCGCCAGCTCGAGGAAGGCTGGCGTGGGATCGCCCCGCAGCGGGCCCATGCCCATGAGGCCCTGCAGGTCGAGCCGGTTGGAGACTGCGTGGATCAGCTCCAGTGCATGGTCCGGGTCGGCGCCTGACTTCTGGGGCTCTCGCGCCACGTTCACCTGCACCAGCACGGCCTGTGCCGGCGCGATCCTGGCGACCGCTTCGGCCATGTGCAGCGAATCCACCGTCTGAATCAAGGCGAATCTGCCGGCGGCGTGCCGCACCTTGTTCGTCTGGAGATGACCGATCAGGTGCCACTTGGCGCCGGCCACCACTTCCATCTTCTCGAGCGCTTCCTGCACGCGGTTCTCGCCCAGGATGGTGAGCTCGGCGTCGAGCGCGGCCTGGCACACGCCGGCCGGAAAGCCCTTGGTGACGGCCACGATGGCGACCTCATCCGGGTTCCGGCCAATCGCACGCATCCTGTCTCGGACCAGGGCGAGCCTCGCACCGACGCTGATGGCGGTGCTCACGTGCTGATGGCAACGATGCCGCCGAAACGTTTGCCGTCAGGGAAGCGGCGATGCGACGGGAAGAGATAGCTCTCCTTGGTGCACATGCCGATGTCGTAGACGGCTCTGACGCCCGCCTCTTCCAACGCGCGGCGGTTGGCCGCTGCGAGGTCGAGCAGGAGTCGATCCCCGGCGCCCTGGCCAAGGAATCGGGCGTCGAACTGCGAGGCGACGTCCGGACCCACCTCATAGCACCGCCCGCAGATGCCGGGGCCGATGCCGGCCCGGATGAAACTGCAGCCGTACTCGTTCTTCATGAATGTCACCGCCGCCGAGGCCACGCCGGCCGCCGTGCCGCGCCAGCCCGCATGCACAAGTCCCGCAACCCGGGCCGCAGGGTCCCACAGCACGATCGGGAAGCAATCCGCATAAGTGGCGAAGATGACGACCCCGGGACGGTCTGTGACCAGCGCATCGACGTCGTCAACCGCGCCGATCGGGCCGTCGACCCGTGCGACAGAGGCGCCATGAACCGAACCGATGGCGGTCAATTTGAGGCCGTCGAGTCCGAGGATCCGCATGAAATCCGTGCGTGAAGCCAGCACCGGTCCGGGATCGGGAGCATGCC
>Ga0209698_10008849_pt1 | contig 10342 bp, 6 predicted proteins | sample LitLauG_LLR_2012_FD_187203 | JGI IMG/M metagenome (GOLD analysis project Ga0209698, IMG submission 187203) | Freshwater sediment microbial communities from Pennsylvania, USA - Little Laurel Run_MetaG_LLR_2012 (SPAdes) (version 2) | ecosystem: Environmental > Aquatic > Freshwater > Creek >... | reverse complement strand
GGTCGTTCCGCGGGCGGGACCTCCCGTTTCCGGATTACCCACGTAACTTTTTGCCCGGTACCGTGCGTTCTACCATGCTTGTGCACTGCGCGTTTCAGAGGGGGAATCCGCGGGATGGGCGATCGTGTGACTCCATCGAATCGGGGCGATCGGGTTCGCGCCGGGCAGCTGAAGGAAGCGCTCGACAGCGGGAGTCCTCCGGCATTCTATTCTCCTGAAACATCCGCCACTCCTGGAAACGGAACCTGTTCTGGCGCATCCTGCCGCGTCCCTCCAATTTTCGAGGAACACAAGCATCAGGAGAGTCCGGACACTCGGCTGAAGTTCTTCGAGCAGATGTTTGAAGCTTCGCCCGACGGGCTGAGCATTGCGGACAGCGAGCACCGGGTTCTTTGGGCGAATCAGACATTCGCGCGCATGTTTGGGTATGAGGCGGCCGAGGTTGTTGGGCAGCCTTTGGAGCATCTGGTTGTGCCCTCGAATCGTATCGCGGAGTCGCGCTGGGTAACCGAATCTCTCTCCAAAGGCGAGCGCATCACGCTTCAGACCAAGCGGAGCAAGAAGGATGGAACGCTGCTCGATGTGAACGTTTCCTGTGCGCCGCTTTATCTTGACGGCGAGGTGGTTGGGTTCTATGCCGGATACCACGACATTTCCGACCGCAAGCGTGTGGAGGCGTTGAGTTCGGCGCTGTACCGAGTCGCGGAGAAGAGCAGCAGCGCGCATGACCTGCAGCAGTTCTTTGCTGCGGTGCATGGCATCGTCGACGAATTGATGCATGCGCGGAACTTCTATATCGCGCTCTACGACCCTGCGACCGAACTTCTGACTTTTCCCTACTTCGTCGACGAGCAGGATTCCGCTCCCGGGCCGAAGAGACTGGCCCGCGGGCTCACGGACTACCTGATCCGCACGGGCGAACCGTTGCTGGCCACACCCGAAGTCTTGCAGGCGATGGAGGACCGCGGGGAAGTGGCGCGCAATGGCTCACGGTCGCTTGACTGGATGGGCGTTCCGCTGAAGGTGAACAACCACACCTTCGGCGCGCTGGTGGTGCAGACCTATTCGAAGAATATCCGTTACGCCGAGCGGGACAAAGAGATCCTGACTTTCGTGGCGCGGCAGCTGGCGAGCGCGGTCGAAATCAAACGCAACGAGCAAGCGTTGCGGCGCTCGGAGGCCCGCTACCGCTCGCTGGTGCAGAGCTCGGTCTATGGCATCTATCGCTCCAGCCTGGAAGGACGCTTCCTGGATGTGAATCCCGCGCTCATCACGATGCTGGGATACGGGTCGGCGGAAGAGGTACTGCTGCTTGATCCGGAGAAAGACGTCTTCGAGCAAGCGGATGAGCACGCGCGGTTAAACGATGAATTCCGCCGCACCGGACGCCTCGACGGGTTAGAGGTGAAGTGGAAACGCAAAGACGGAAGCGTGATCACGGTACGGATCAGCGGACGGGCGGTCAGCAGTGCCGATGAACCGGCGGATGTGCTGGAGGCGATCGCTGAAGACGTGACCGACCGGCGCGCCCTGGAGGACCAATTCCGGCAGGCGCAGAAGATGGAGGCGGTGGGCCGTCTTGCCGGGGGGGTGGCGCACGACTTCAATAATCTGCTGATGGTTATCAGCGGTTATGCCGAAGTGATTCTCAGCCAGGTAGACCCCGCCAGCGCTCTGCACGAAAAGGGACAAGCCATTCAACTCGCAGCAGACCGGGCGACGACTCTGACCCGGCAACTGCTGGCGTTCAGCCGCAAGCAGTTGCTTGAGTTAAAAGTGGTGGACGTAAATGCCATCGTGCAGGACATGGAGCGGCTGCTGAGCCCGTTGATCGGCGAAAACATAGAACTGGTTACGATGCTTGCTCCACAAGCGGCTCATACCCGCGCCGACGCTGGCCAACTCGAGCAGGTCCTGATGAACCTGGTGGTGAATGCCAAGGACGCGATGCCCGGCGGGGGGAAGCTGACGATTCGCACCGAGCAGGTCGCGATGAATGAAAATCACCGGCGGGGACAGCATTTCATCCGGCCTGGACACTACGTCACACTATCGGTGAGCGATACGGGCATGGGCATGGATCGCGAGACGCAATCGCGAATCTTTGAGCCGTTTTTTACGACCAAGGAAAAGGGAAAGGGAACCGGGCTGGGACTCTCCACCGTATATGGAATCGTGAAGCAGAGCGGCGGATACGTGATAGTGCAGAGCGAACTCGGACGCGGCAGTACCTTTCACATTTATCTGCCCCTGGTGGAGGGTGTTTCTGAGCGGCAGTCCGTGACTGTGCCCGACCCAACGCATGGCGGCACGGAGACGATTCTGCTGGTGGAAGATGAAGAGTCGGTGCGCCAATTGGTACGGGATACGCTCACCGCCAAGGGATACCGGGTGCTGGAAGGTGAAAATGGTGAATCGGGCTTGGCGGTGGCTGGCCGGCACAGCGACAAGATCGAGCTCGTGATCACCGACGTGGTGATGCCCGGCATGGGCGGCCGGGAGATGGTCAAGCAACTTGCCGAGACGCGGCCGGGAACCAAAGTCCTCTATCTATCGGGCTACACTGAAGACGCGATCGTGAGTGACGGGTCCATCGAGAAGGGAACTGCCTTCCTGCAAAAGCCTTTTACCCTGCAGAGCCTCTCCCGCAAGGTCAGAGAAGTATTGGGGTAACGCGGCGGCCCTCGCAAGTCTTTAACCCCAGAGCTGGGACGACCGATTACGCGTGAGACTCTTGCCTGGAACTCGGGCGTTTGACGCTGTCTTTACTCGTCGCTGCGCGACTCGGGGCGGACGAGGCGTCCGCCCCTACATTACCGATTCCGCTCGTGGCCGAACAATCCTGAGGTTGCAACTTTTTCCTGCCTTCTGCGTCTCATTTGTTTGAAAATAGACGACAGGGTACGAATCCGCCGGTGGCGGACTGTGCGTACAAATATTGGGGTTCTCATGCTGATCAAGAAAGCGGAAGACATAAAGTCGTCGGAAATCACGCCCAAGAGTCTTTACTTGAACCGGCGCAAGTTTCTGGCTGAGGCCGCAATGGTTGGAGCCGCGGCCGTGATCGGTGTGGGGCTGAAGGAAACGGTCTTGCCGACGTCCACCGTCTTTGCCGGCAATAAGATCGACGGCATCAAGAAGAGCTCGTTCAGCACCAGCGAAACGATTACTCCGTACCAAGACGTTACCCGATACAACAACTACTACGAGTTCTCTACGGAGAAGGACGAGCCGGCTGAGCTGGCGAAGAATTTCCGCACGCGCCCGTGGAAGGTCAAGATCGAAGGTCTGGTGGAGAAGAAGCTGGAATTCGACATCGACTCGATTCTCAAAATGGCTCCTCCCGAGGAGCGCATCTATCGGCATCGTTGTGTGGAGGGATGGTCGATCGTTGTACCGTGGATTGGCTTCTCGCTGAGCGAGCTGATCAAACGGGTGAATCCAACGAGCAAGGCCAAGTACGTGGAGTTCACCAGCGTTTACGATCTGTCGCAGATGCCCGGGCAGCGCCGGCAAGTGCTCGATTGGCCGTATGTGGAGGGGCTGCGCATGGATGAGGCCATGAACCCGCTGGCGCTCCTCTGCTTCGGGATGTATGGGGAAGGTCTTCCTAATCAGGACGGGGCGCCGCTGCGCATCGTGCTGCCGTGGAAGTACGGATTCAAGAGCGGGAAAGCGATCGTGCGGATCCGTTTCGTTGAGAAAGAACCGACGAACAGCTGGAAAGCTTCGGCCCCGCAGGAGTATGGCTTTTACGCGAATGTCAATCCCAGTGTCGACCACCCGCGCTGGAGCCAGGCGAAAGAGAGGCGTCTCGGGGAATTTCTTAAACGACCCACGCTGATGTTCAACGGCTACGGAGATCAGGTGGCAAGTCTGTACAGCGGAATGGATTTGAAGAAGAACTTTTAAGGGGATGGATCAGGGCCAGGAGCGAGTATTCGTATCACCCTCGTCGATTTCTGACCTCGGACATCGGACGCCTGGCCCCTGAATCCTGATTTCAATGTCTCGCTATTTCAAACCCGTTCTTTTCCTCGCGTGCCTGGTGCCTCTGGGCCGATTGGCGTGGCGCGGCTTTCACGCCGGATTGGGTGCGAATCCGATCGAGTTCATCACGCATGCGACTGGCGACTGGACTCTGATCTTTCTTCTGGTCACGCTGGCCATCACGCCTCTGCGCAAGCTCACGCGGCAATACTGGCTGATCAGCTTTCGCCGGATGCTCGGCTTGTTTGCCTTCTTCTATGGCTTCCTGCATTTGATGACCTACGTGTGGCTCGACAAGTTTTTCGACGTGCATGAGATGCTGCATGACATTGCCAAGCGGAAGTTCATTACGGCTGGGATGACGGCATTCACGCTGATGATTCCCCTGGCACTGACTTCGACAAAGTGGGCGATCCGGAAGCTGGGGAAACGCTGGCAGATGCTGCACCGGCTGATCTATTTCAGCGCATCGGCGGGAGTGATTCATTACATCTGGCTGGTGAAGAAGGATTTGAAGAAGCCGCTGGAGTATGCGGCTGTGCTGGGAGTGCTGTTGCTGTATCGCGTGGTGATGTGGGCGGTGAGCAGGAGATCCCTGCCGCACGCGACGGTAAACGAGGAGCAGCAAGTTGTCGTGCAATAGTCTGTGTCCGCGCCCGGCCGAACCTGGTTGTTGAGTCGGCCAACCAGCAACCAGGAAACAAAGAATTCCCCCGTCTCGCAAATGCGGCGAGACATGGGGCACCCAACCACAAATAAAAATGGCGCGGCCGAGTGTGACTGGCCGCGCCGGTAAACAGCGATTGGTTAGTTGGTCGGACGCTTCAGAGTTCTCTTCGCCCGCATTGCGGCTCCCTTTGCGGCTCGCAAAACTGACAGATGAGTTGCAGCCGCATTCGATTTCGCGGTGGCATTCTGTTTGACCAGTACGCCCAAAGCGACGAGGCTGGGGTCCGTGCTGACGGCTACCGTGGTTGTACCGTCTACGGTGTACGTCGTCAGCAGGTATCCGTTGTTGCTCGGTGCGACGGTTCCACGGCCGGGAACCGTACCATCAGCCGTATAGCTCGCTTGGAAGGTGCTCTTGAACTGAAGCGTTCCCTGGCCGTTGAAATCAATGATGCCGGGCCCTAGTGTGCCGTTGTTGTTCGTAAACTCGGCGATGTCATCCTCGGCGTTGGTGGTGGCGCCGAGGCCTGAATTCTGAAGGAACACGCCGCTCAGATTCATGGCGTAGCCCTCTCCTGAGGCGAAGGATGGGCTCGCCGCTTGCGAGTACGCGACCCCGTTGGTAGTTCCGAAGCCGTCGATCTCGAGGATTTGCAGGCCACCGCTGGAGGGATAGGCCGCAAACAGACATGCAGTGCAAAGCGCTCCGTTATTGCCGTTGACAAAGTTAGTCAAACTGATCTGTGTCCGGCCGGAGACCGCGGAATAGCTGCCGGTGATGCCCGTCGCCTCGCTGGCTGCGAACGAATCATTGATGTCTTCTACGGAACTGGAAGTGATCGCGCCGTTCCCATCAGTGTTGAGGATACCCGCCGCGGTGAAGGGGCCGCCGACACTCGGATTGTTGTCGAATCCAGCCAGGGTGAAGACATTATTGCCGCTGGGGATGACAGATGACGTCTGCGTAAATGCATCACCGACGAGGATGGCGTTGGCATCCATCTCGACGAATTTCAGATGCGTTGCATCAATGGGGAAGACGTCAAAAGTGTAAGTCGTCGTACTCGCGTTGATGGTGCTGGCAATCGAGGCCTGGCCCGGCGATCCGACGGTGACGGATCCGCCGCTGAGCGAAAGACTCGGCGGACCGGTCCAGACGCAGTTGTTGTTGAAGTCTTGTACTCCGCTGGAGATGTTGCCATTCGCGTCGAGGGTGAAAGCTCCCACGGTCGTCAGGGGAACGGGAATGCTGACTCCGAGATTGAAGCCGCACAGGAAGCTGTTAAAGCCAGACGATCCTGTGAGATTAAATGCGAAGGACTGCCCGTTGATCTCAGACTGCGAAACGGTCGTCTGCAGGTCTAGAGTCCCGCTGGCACTTCCCAAACCGTCATATTCAGTGATCAGGCCATGCTCGCTGGAGGTGAGTACGTAGTCGAACGTGAAGGTATTTGCACCGGCTTGTAATGTGATAAGACCGGTAGGAGCGTTCGAACTTCCGGTTGGCCGGCCATCTGAGCCGACGTTGTACGTTCCCGAGGTGATGGGCGCTTCAGCGGCTAGAACTCCTGCTGTGCCGTTTTCATCGATCACGCCGCCAGTGGTGCTGATATTGCCCTTCCCGTCGGCAGTAAATATTCCGACCATGGTTACAAAATTGTTATTCGTGTCGGTTCCGGTCACAGAAAACACGTATGTGCCGCTCAGATTGCTGTTGGCGAAGCCGCCGCTCGGGGGCGGAGTCACAACCGGGTTGCTGGTTCCGCCGCAGCCTGCCAGGACGGCCAGCGCGGAAAGTAATACGGGCACCATAAGGCGAGTGCGAAGCGACATATACATCCCCCTAACGAAGGTTTGGCAAGAAATCTCGGGCGTTGTGCCCAGACTAACACTTAGGAATTACGCTTAGTCCAACCCGAACCTAGAAAATAAGTAGCGGAGGTAACCAAAGATTTTCGCTGGGTTTACAACTGTTTACAAACGGTTCGACTTCGCCATGTCTCGATATTGGTTGAGACGATGGAGAAGCGCAATCGTCAGGCGCGGCAATCGCGAATTCTACTTCTGGATTCCCGATTCCTGTCCGGCCAGGCGCCGTAGCGAATCGTTGAAGGGAGCGCGCGCCACACCCTTCTCGGTGATGATCGCGGTCACGTATTTTGCCGGGGTCACGTCGAACGCGGGGTTCTCCACGGACACGCCCTCGGGCACCATCCGCTTGCCCGCGATGTGGGTCACTTCTTTTCCGTTGCGCTGTTCGATGGGAATGCCCGAGCCATCGGGGCACGCCATGTCGACGGTGGAAATCGGCGCAGCTACGTAGAAAGGAATGTCGTGTTCTTTCGCGAGGATGGCAACTGTGTATGTGCCAATCTTGTTGGCTACATCGCCGTTGGCGGCGATGCGGTCTGCGCCCACCACGATCGCTCCGATCTTTCCCTGCTTCATCATGGCGCCGGCCATGTTGTCGGAGATGACGGTTGTCGGGATGCCATCTTTCATCAGTTCCCAGGCGGTTAAGCGGGAACCCTGGAGGAACGGCCTGGTTTCGTCCGCATATACATGGATCTTCTTTCCCTGTTCTACTGCGGCGCGGATCACGCCAAGGGCTGTGCCGTATCCGGCGGTGGCGAGAGCGCCGGCGTTGCAATGAGTGAGCACTCCGCCTTCGCTGGGCATGAGGGTTGCGCCGTGGCGTCCCATAGCCTGGTTGGCGGCGATATCTTCGGCGTGCATGTGCTTCGCTTCTTCGATCAGGTCTTGCTTGATCTGCGGAATGGGACGGATGCGGATGCGCTCGAACTTCTGCTGCATGCGGTGAATGGCCCAAAAGAGATTGACCGCCGTCGGGCGAGTCTTGCTGATCAGGTCGCAGATCGCGTCGAAGTCACGCTTGAGGTCGCCCGTGCTGTCGGCCTTGGAATTGTTCACGCCCAGGGCGATTCCCATGGCGGCGGCTACGCCGATCGCGGGTGCTCCGCGCACCACCATGTTGCGGATCACGTCGGCGACCTGCTCGTGCGTCTTGCAGGTCACATACACTTCTTCGGTGGGGAGCTTCGTCTGATCGATGAAGCGCACGCCCGTATCGGTCCATTCGAGGGTTTGAATCATAGTCTTATGTAGCGATGTTGCTTTGCCGTCTCGCTTGGCGGAAATTCGAACTGCTGTCGGCTAGACGTAACAAGCTACGTCTCTACGATACGTTATGTGCTGCGCACAGATTTCTCGGATTATTCGTCACTGCCGGGCTGCCACATACTTCGCACTTTGCCGCCACCGCGGAGAGGCTCGGCTCGGTGTCGTCGTTTTGCAGGATGTGTTGCTGGCGAACGTCGTTGGCGGTGAAGATCGAAATGAACGGGGCCGGAGCTGCGGCTTTCTCTACATTGGGACGTCCCTTGGCCTCTTCGCGCTCGACCAGACACATTACGCCGACGATCTCAAATCCGAAAGCGCGGGCTGCTTCTATGGCCTGGATGGTTGAGGCTCCTGTGGTGCAGACGTCGTCTACAATCACGATGCGCGCGCCCTTTTCGCGGAAACCTTCGATGCGTTGTCCGGTGCCGTGTTGCTTCTCGGCCTTGCGCACCAGGAAGCCATTGAGTTCGCCGCTGACTACGGAGACTGCGACGACGATGGGATCGGCGCCCATGGTGAGGCCGCCGATGGCCTGCGGTTTCCATCCACGCTGTTTGATTTCCTCCAGAAAAACTTCGCCCGTCAGCCGGGAGCCTTTGGCGTCGAGCGTGGTCGTGCGGCAGTCGATGTAGTAGTCGCTGTTCCCACCCGAGGAGAGTTTGAACTCCCCCAGCCGGAAAGACTTATGGGCAAGGGTGCTGAGCAGCTTTTGCCGCGCTGTATGCATGAAAATCTACGATATCACGCGCAACAGTCTCTCTGCGTTCTCCACGGTTGAAGCGTTTAGCGCCGAGATGGCTGAGAAACCCCGCCGAGAACGCTGAAAGCGTACGCATCTGACGGTGAACCTTCGGATTTGGAGGAACGCAGCAATACTGCGCCAGCGCGTGTTAACCTGAAGCTACAGGCCATTTTGCGGAATGATCGCAATCTGGATTCCGGATTTCCCAATCGACTTATGACATTGCACATCCTGCGCAGAATCCCGAGTCATCTTCTGGTTGCTCTCTTTTTGACCGTCGCCATCACTGGTCCTCAAACCGGCTTCGCCGAAGGCACCCGCACCTGGGAGCAGTCGAAGTTCGACGAACTGGTGAAAGGCACGGCCAACGGCATCGCCGTCCGCAGTTCGGGTGGGCTCGAGCTGGCACCGTCGTTCAAGCTGCTGTACTCGACGCCCTCAACCTACATCTGGGCGGTGGCGGCCGACGAGGCGGGGAACGTGTACGCGGCCACTGGATCACCAGCGCGCGTCTACCGCATCACTCCCGATGGAAAGTCTGCCATCATCTTTCAGCCGCAGGAACTGCAGGTGCAGGCGCTTCGGGTGGCGGCAGGAGGCGTAATCTTTGCGGCGACCGCGCCTGACGGCAAGGTCTATAAGATTGAGCACAAGCCGGGACAAAATGGCTCGCCGGCACCGGCCGAAAGCAAGCCCGCCGACGCAGCCCAGAAAGATTCCAGTAAGCCGGCACTTGATCCATCCTGGAGTTTCTCCGAGTACTTCGCACCCGGCACCAAATACGTCTGGGACCTCGCGCTCGATAAGGCCGGTAATCTGTACGTCGCCACCGGAGATCACGGCGAGATCTATAAAGTCACGGCCAAAGGCGAGCACTCCGTTTTCTTCAAAAGCGATGAGACCCACATACGGGTGCTGGCTCTCGATACGCAGGGAAATCTGATCGCTGGAACGGATGGGAGCGGTCTCGTCTACCGAATCTCACCCTCGGGTGAAGGCTTCGTACTCTACAGTGCTCCGAAGAAGGAAATCACCGCGCTCGCCCTCGACCGCGACGGCAACATTTACGCGGCAGGAGTTGGTGAGAAGCGGCCAGGCGGCGGTGGCGGGACGCCATCGATCATGATCAACATGGGAAATCCGGGCCCGGTTCCGGGAGCACAGACTCCGGGCATGGTGACAACGCCAAACCCCACCGGAATGGCTACGTTTCCGATTCCGGGAGCAGGAGCGGTCGGCGGGTCAGACGTTTATCGGATCAGTGCGGACGGATCTCCCCTGCGTGTGTGGAGTTCGCGGGAAGACATTGTGTACGCCTTGGCGTTTGATTCTCACGACAAGCTGCTCGCCGGCACGGGAAACCGGGGACATGTGTTTGCGATCGACGGACCGGATGATTATTCGGATCTGTTGAAGGCTCCGGCCTCGCAGGTTACCGGCTTTGCCAAAGCTCCAAATGGCGCTCTCTACGCCGTGACCAGCAATCTGGGCAAGGTATTTGTGTTGGGGCCGGGCGCCGAGAAGGAGGGCTCGTACGAGAGCGACGTATTTGATGCCAGGATTTTTTCCCGCTGGGGCCGGGCGGAATTCCGCGGGAGGGGCAACGTCGATCTGCTGGCGCGCAGCGGCAACGTGGATAATCCCGACCGTAACTGGAGTCCGTGGAAGCAGGTGGATTTGAGCAAGGGCGCCGAATTGAGCATTCCGCCGTCTCGTTATGCGCAGTGGAAAGTCGTTCTGCACGATGGAGGGAGCCGGCCCGCGGTGGATTCGGTCACAGTGAACTATTTGCCGAAGAAT
>Ga0209698_10008848_pt1 | contig 10342 bp, 6 predicted proteins | sample LitLauG_LLR_2012_FD_187203 | JGI IMG/M metagenome (GOLD analysis project Ga0209698, IMG submission 187203) | Freshwater sediment microbial communities from Pennsylvania, USA - Little Laurel Run_MetaG_LLR_2012 (SPAdes) (version 2) | ecosystem: Environmental > Aquatic > Freshwater > Creek >... | reverse complement strand
ACGCGGCCCACTTCGTACGGCCCGCGCAGAAGTTCGCGCGCGGTCTCGCAGATCTTGTACAGCTCGAACAGAGGAATCACATCCTCGTGCGCGGCGACTTGAAATACGCTATCGGCCGAGGTATAGACGATCGGCGAGCCGGTGCGGACATGCTCTTCGCCCAGTTCCTTAATGATCTCCGTGCCCGACGCGGCCTTGTTACCCAGCCAGTGGCGGCCGATGCGGCGCTCGAACTCGTCCATGATTTCAGGCGGAAAACCGTGCGGAAACAGCGGGAACGGCTTCTCGAGATGAATGCCTACCATCTCCCAATGACCTGTGGTCGTATCCTTGCCGGGCGAAGCGAGGGTACATTTGCCGAACGCAGCAATCGGCTCCGCAGCGGGCGCAAGTCCGGTGAGCGGCTTGATATTCGCCAATCCTAGAGCGCAGAAATTCGGGAGGTGAAGCGCCCGCTGGCTGGCAATGTTGCCCAGCGTATCGCTACCCACGTCGCCATATTTGGCGGCGTCCGGCATTTCGCCGATACCGACGCTGTCTAGCACGATCCAGATTACGCGTTCGAACGTCATGGTTGCTCCGCAAGAGCGGCGTCAATGCGCTCTGTTAATTGCTCGACAAAACGGTCCGGCAGAAATCCGTTCATGCGGCTGGCGATACGGCCGCGGCGGTCGAACAGGATGGTGGTGGGAATATCGTTCACCTGCAAAAGCCTTAGCAAGCCGTCATCGAAATAAACGTTGGCCTTGGGCCATTTTTGCTGATCGAGAAACGGCGAAACCAAGGTGTGATCCTCATCCGCGTCCACCGATAGCAGCACCACATCGTCGCGATCCTTAAAATGATCTTTCACGCGCTCGTACATCGGATGCTGCACTCGGCAGGGTCCGCACCAGGTGGCCCAGAAATCGAGAATCACGACCTTGCCCTTAAGGCTGGCGAGCCGCAACTTATGGCCGTCGAGACCGCTGATGGTGAACCCTAGCGGGTCGGTGATGGACGCGTTTGGATCCAGCGCCGCGAGCACTTTCTGGCGCGCGGCCAGAATTGCCGACGTACGGTCGTAGGCCTCCAGAACCGCGTCGCCCAGGCCTTTTTCTGAACCGTGAGCCTTACGGTATAACTCGCCCACACGGGTCCGATCGATGGCGCGGTCTGCATCCTGGGCGCGAGTATCGGGGATCATCAACGCGTCGGCGTAATGCTGGATGGCCTGCTCCTCGAAGCCCTGCGCGGCCAGCGCGCCGGCCCATTCGCGCGCCGATTCCTCGGTGGGATAAATCGAAAACGCCAGTGCGGCCAGGCGAGTAGCCTCAGGAAGGTCGCCCAAGCTGGCGACTGCGCGCGATTGATAAATCAGGGCACGGGCATCGCCGCGGTCGCGGTCTTCTTTCAATTTGGCCGAACCCGCGCCTTCCACCGAAGGCAATTTATCCACAATCTGCTGGAACTTACGCGCATAATCGAGCGCCTTCGCCGCGCGGTCCTTGCCGCCCAGCCCCAGTTCCGCGCGCGCCACCCGGTCCAGGAACAGCATGTCGTCGGGCGTGGAGGCCAACACGCGTTCGCCGTAGAGCACCGTGCGACGGTCGTCATGCGTATCGATGGCGGCCTTAGTCAGAGCCCTTTCGATGTCCTTCAACTGCGTGGCATTGGGATATTTTTTCAGGAACTGCTCAAGGCGCCGAGTCAGGTCCAGGGGGCTGTTCGCGGCCTCGTCCACGGCGTGCTGCAAATCCTGCTGCTCTTGATTTGGCTGCACGGGCGTTTGCCCAAACAGCATGGCGGCCAGGAAAAATGGAGCCCACTTCATCGCTTACCCTTGGCCGCTCGAATCTGTTCGCCCAGCACGGCTGCCCGCTGGCGCGCCATGTGCAAATAAACTTCGTTCTGCGCGATCTGGTCCAGCAGCGGCAGAAACTGTTCCGCTCCCGTTAGGCGGCGCATATTCCACTCCTCTTCAATGTGGATCAGCGCGTCATGCACGCCCAGCTTGTCGTGGCGCGCGGCGCGCTTCAACTCGGCATACAAGCGCTCGGTTTCGGTGATCGCCTCGAACCAGTCGTGCAATGCCTTGGCGCTTTCGTCGAGCGAATAGTTGAACTTCTGCTCGTTCTTCTCGTCGCCGTCTTCCCAACGGAACGTTTTTACGCCCATATTCGCCACTTTCAGGCCGGATTCGAGAGGACGCTTGAAGTGATCCAGCTGTCCGGCCAGGTCGAACACGGTGTCGCGTCCGGCGTCTTCGAGCTGGAACTTCTCCGGATCGTCGTCGGGGTCTTCCTTATAAGAAACCTGGCCGGCGCGGTCGATGGCGATCCAGACGAAAGCGGGCGTGGAACCGGGGAAGCTTTTCGTATAGACGATTCGTCCGGCGTCGCTTGAATACGCGACTGTCGCCGCGATGCACATGCTGAGGAGCACCTTTGTCATCGCCCCGCTCCCACCGAAGCGGACGTCGCATGGCAGATGGCCACGGCCAGAGCGTCGGCCGCGTCTTCTGACTCCACCTCGACGCCGGTCAGCGACCGAACCATTAACTGCACCTGTTGTTTTTCCGCGCGTCCATAGCCCACCACGCTGATTTTCACTTCGAGCGGAGAATACTCGCCCAGCGCGATGCCCGCTTCGGCGATGGCCAGCAGCGCCACGCCACGGACGTGCGCCAGCTTCAGGGCCGTCTTCACATTTTGCGAATAGAACACTTCTTCTACGGCGGCGGCTTGCGGCGCGTGCTCCGCCATGACGGCACGCAGGGCACAGGCGATCTCCTGTAAGCGCGTTTCTAAAGGATCGCGCGTCTTCAGCCGGATCGTTCCGTGGGCGATCACAAGGTGGCGGCGGCCATCGCTTTCGATGACACCCCAGCCGGTGCGCTCCGTGCCGCAATCGATGCCCAGAACGCGCACATCAGTCCCGGGCGGCCTACGCCAGGGCCTCCAGTTCGCTTTCGTCGATGTCGAAGTTCGAATAGACGTTCTGCACGTCGTCGTTATCTTCCAAGGCCTCGGTCAGCCTCAGCATGCCCGACGCGTTCTTGCCTTCCAGCTTCATCAGGTTCTTGGGCACCATGGCGATTTCCGCGGATTCGGGCTTAATTCCCGCCTTTTTCACCGCGTCGAGCACCGTCTCATGCGCTTCCGGAGCCGATAGAATCGCCCAATTGCCGCCCTCGCTCTTCAGGTCGTCCGCGCCGGATTCCAGTACCAGGTTCATCAGATCGTCCTCTTTGGCCTGATCGCCATCGATGATGATCTGGCTCTTGCGCTCGAACATCCAGGCGACGCTGCCCTGCTCGCCCAGATTGCCGCCGTTTTTGGAAAAGCAATGGCGGATGTCGCTCACAGTGCGGTTGCGGTTATCGGTGGCGACGGCGACCAGGACGGCAGCGCCACCGGGTCCGTAGCCTTCGAACATGATTTCGTCGAGTTGGCCGCCTTCCAGTTCGCCCGTGCCGCGCATGATGGCGCGCTTGATATTGTCAGCCGGCATGCTCTCGCCTTTGGCCGCCGCGATGGCGGTGCGGAGGCGCGGGTTCATGTCAGGATTGCCGCCGTTGCGCGCCGCAATCATGATTTCTTTGATCAGACGGGTGAATATCTTGCCGCGCTTGGCGTCAGCGGCACCTTTTTTGTGCTTAATCGTGGCCCATTTGGAGTGACCGGACATGTGAGGATTCCTCTAAGATTTACCGAGAGTTATGGGCATTTCCGCCCAACTTTCGAGCATACCACGCAGCAGGCGTTTTGCCCAGCGGAGAAGCAGAGGGGCCCCGCTTTGAGCGTGTGGGTTATTACCCATTTAAGGAGCCGCCATCCGTCAGGATGCATGCTGACGTATGGCGGCTCAATGAAAAAGGGCGTCCCGGTTTCCCGAGACGCCCTTTGGTTAACGATCTGCCTGCGCTTAGAACCTCAAGCGCAAGTTGAAGGTGAGGTTACGCGGCGAGTTCCCCTGGCCATACTCGTTCGCACCCAACACGCCCCAATCCGCCGGGCTGGTGATATCCAGATACGGATCGGCCAGCACAACGTGATTAAAGACATTGACGAACTGGAACGAAAGCGTGGCTGCCACTCGTTCGCGGAAGAGGTTGAAGTCCTTCGCGACGTTCATGTCCACATTCCAGCTCGACATACCGCGGATCATGCCCGCCGCTCCGCAGTTGGTGTCGTAACCGAGGACGCAGGGCCGGAACTGGGCGAAGGTCTGCGCCGGATTCGTGAACATGTTGATGTTGTTGCCGCCGTTGGCCAGGTTGCCGTTGACGCCGGCACCTGACGCACTGCTGGCAGGCGTGAAGTTGTAGTGGGCGCTGTTGCCACCCGTCCACGGCGCGGCCAGAACCGCGTAATCGTTGGTGCCCGCAGTCTGGCTTTCGCCGAACGACTGGGTTGTGCCACTGGCGCTGTAGACAGCCAGCGGTGCTCCGCTGCGCGCGGTGAAGATCGGCGCGATTGTCCAGCCGCCGAGTGCGTGTCCCAGGATTCCCTTCTGGGAGCGGAACCACGGCTCCGTCCATAGGAAGGTCTGGCTGTAGACGAACTTGTAATCCCAGTACTGCGGACCGTACATGGATTGCCGCACATTATAGGGGTTCAGCGTGGTGTACCCGGAGGTGGCTTGCGACTGGTTCCCGGTGCCGAGAGCCCGGCCCCAGGTGAAGTTCGAAAGCGTGGTCACGCCATGGTAATCCCTGGTCGTGAAGGTGGTGTACAGAGCGTTGTAGGTGGAGAAGCCCGAGCTGTCGTCCGCGTTAATGGCGGACACCTGCGCGGGTGCGCTCGACGGAATCGTGCGGCCCTGCGTCCAGCCCTTTGCATTGCTCAGCGCGGACCAGAGATTGAAGACCTGCGTCTGCTGGATGTAGCTGTTCATCGCCGCATTCTTCATCACCGCGGCGGTGCAGCTTCCGTAGCCGGCGCAGAACGTAGAGTTCGCGCCGCCCAGCGCCGCTTCAAAGAACGGCTGCGCAGCGAGGCTGGTCCCATTTTGCAGAGCAAAAAACGTGTTGGCGTAAGCCTGAGCGAAGCTCTGACCGTTCAGGGTGAGCATCGTCGGAACGGCGTTGATGTCGCGCTGCATCCATTCGTGCGTGATGCGGCGGCCGATGTAGCCCACTTCAAACAGCATGCGCGGACGAATTTCGCGCTGAATGCTGACGTTGAAGTTGTAGGTCGCGGCTGGCCGGAAGCTCGGATCGAGCACCGAAGCAGCGCCTGACGCCCCATTCCCGTTGACGCCAGGGAAGTAGGGTTGGGCGAGGGTCGTGGAAGGGGTCGGAATGGGAGCCACCAGACCGTCGGTTCCGATGCGGAACGCGGTGGCCGGATTGACGCCGGCAGGGCCAAGGCACTGGCCGCTCGAGGAAGCACCGATACAGGATACGGGCTGGCCTAGGCCGACGCCCAACAGCGGAATCAGAACCAAGCCCACACCGTTCAGACGGCTGTAGACTTGGCCGTAACCACCGCGGATGACGGTCTTGCCGTCGCCGACAAGTCTACCGAAGAAGGTGTCGCCGCCCTTGGGATTCCAGGCGATAGCCGCGCGCGGGCTGAAGCCGCCGTAGAACGGATTGAACGGATAGGTGTGGCTCGCTCCCACCACGTTGCCTACCGCTGTGAAGCCGAGGATCGGGTTATAAACCGTGCCCTGCAGCGCGTCCTGGGACTTGGTGTTGAAGTAGCTGCTGAAGTTGACAGGGTTGCCGCTGGTATTCACCAGCTCAATCTGCTTTCCGTTCTGCTCCGTCGGAGGCGTTTCCACCGCGTAGCCAAAACCGTAGGTCAGGGTGATGGTCGGCTTGATGTGCCAGGAATCGGTGAGATAGATGTTGTAGTTGTTGATCGTGCTCTTGTCGAACATCGGCGTTCCGGCCGGGTTCAAGGTGAGCTGCGCACCGGAACGAGTGAACAACTGCTGCGGCTGGTTGACGATGCCGAGCACTTCGGAGTAATAGTTATTCCAGCTGCTGATGTCGCTGGAGGGCAGGCCCACGGGTTGGGTCGCGGCCGAGTACGAAATACCGCTGCCGCTGCCAATCTGATACACGGGCGAGGTGTTGATGCCCTGGCCGTTATCGTTGCGCGCGTGATAGTCGAAGTTGCGGGTAAAGTTGCCGCCGAACTGCACCACGTGGTTGCCCTTCACCCAGGTCACGTCGTCCTTGAACATGCTGTCATGTTCGTCCCAGAAACGCTGGCGGGTGTTCTGGTTGTTAACGTTATACGGAATCAGCGCCGACGAACTCTCGCCGCCGATTTCGAGAGCACCGCCGAGGCCGGGAAGCTGCGGAGGCGCGGCCGATGACGCCCACTGCCACCAACTCTTGGTGAAACTGAAGTGGAAGTCGTTGGTGATGGTCGGGCTGATGTTCCACGTCAGGCCGCTGGCGAGGAACTCCGGCTTCTGCGGACGCGGAGCGCGCGCGGCATACTGGCCCAGCTTATCGCCCGGCAGCGCGCCGCCGATATCCAATTGATTGGTGGTTAACTGGGACAGGCCGTAGTAGCGGTAGCTGCCGAAGAATCGGATCTTCTCGCTGAAGTCGTGGTCCACGCGGCCGACCATGAACGCCGTCTTTTCGGGTAGCGTAGCGGTGCCCTGGAAATTCTCGACGTTGGGATTGCTGGAAGTGAACAGGTTCGGCAGCGGCATGTACTTGTTCCACAGCGTCGAAACAAGGGCATTCGGGCCGATGCCGCGGGGATCGCACGCGCCTCCGCCGCAAGTGGCGGGGGCGAGAGTCTGTCCATTGTAGGTGACCGCGCTATTGTTCAGATTGAACGGCACGTAGGTGCCGCCAATATTCATCTGCACGATGCCCTGCCGCAAAGCGGCGGACGGCACTGGCTTGGTGATGATCGCGGCCTGATTGTAGCGGAAATACTCCTGTCCGAAGAAGAAATACGTCTTGCCGCCCGCGAACTTGGGCAGCAGTGGACCGCCGATGGTATAGCCGACGCGGTTGTTGTGCGTGATCGGCAGGGGAGTGCCAGTGGAGTTATTCGTCCAGCTATTGGCCGCGCCGACATCGCTGGCGGTGTAATACCAATATGCCGAGCCATGGAACTGGTTGGTGCCGCGCTTGGTGACGGCGCTGATCTGCGCTCCCGAGGAGCCGTTGAAGTCCGCTGTCTGACCGGAGGTGGAGACCTTGAACTCCTCAAGCGTGTCACCGGGTGTGGGAAGAACACCGCTCGGCGCTTGGCCCCCGTTGGCGAATTTAGCCCCGCCGGTATAGGCGCCTGTATAGCTGGTCATACTGCCATCCATATTGTTGGTGTTACTGCCACCGTCCAACTGGTAGGTGTTCTGATCGTTCATCGCGCCGGCGACATGGCCCTCCGCCGAAACGCCGGGTTGGAAGACCGCCAGGGCCGACGCGTCGTATCCGAACGTCGGCAGTTGCGTCAACGAGGCGCCGGACACCGTGGTGCCGACCGAGGCGTTGACAGTTTGCAGTTCCGCGCCCGCAGCCGCGGTGACTTCCACCACGTTGCTGACCTGGCCAACTTCGAGGACGGCGTTCATCGTGAGAACCTCGCCCACGTTGACGGCTTGCCGGTTCACGCGCCGGGAACTAAATCCCTGCTTCGCGAAGGTGATGTCATACGTTCCCGGCCGGACATCGACCATGGTGAAACGCCCAGAATCATTTGTCTTCGCCGTCAATGTAATGTTCGTGCTTGGGTCCGTCAATTTGATTTCGACCCCAGGCACAGTCGCGCCCTGTTGGTCGGTCACCTGGCCGGCGACGGTGCCGCCGGACGCCACCTGTGCATTTGCCGTTCCGCTGCTAAAGGCAAGCACCATGGCGAACAACAGCATCGCCACGAATCCTTGCCTGAAGTAAGACCTCATTGCTAGGTACATCTACCCTCCCCTTTTCGTTTCGTTTTTTCTACAAGAGCCTTTACTGCCCGCTGAGGAGGTGGATTGCGCCTGGAAATCGCGCAAGGACGAATTCGCCACGAGTCCCGAATGCACGCTCACCTGTGCCCAGGATGCCTGACCGAATTTTCCCCAAACCAACCACTTTCCCCAACAACAACGATTTCGTGGATTATAACGCTATCAGCAGACGAAAGTAAATAGTTAACTTTCAATGACGTTGTTTTGGGGCAATTCCGCTTAGTCGCGCCGCATCATTGGGATGGAGGCGGGAGGCGGCAGGGAGCGCACGGAACCACGCTCCGAGCCGCGGCTGGCCCCTCAAAAGACGCGCCGCCGCGCGATCCAGGGCCTCCCCGGATGGACGTCCATGGACAGATATGATAAGAGAAACATGAAACGCACGCTGCTTGCCCTGTTCGCAGCCGGCCTCTGTGCCGCGCAGACCGGAGTTTTCGAGTCGCACGCCGACATCGGTGTGACGCCCAAATCGGGCGACGCCACCTTCAACGCCGGAGAATACCGCGTCACGGGCGGCGGCGCGAACGTCTGGGACAAGGCCGACGCGTTCCATTTCGTTTATAAAAAGCTCTCGGGCGATGTGACGATCACCGCCGACGTGAAGTTCTTCGGCACGGGCGCGGTGGCCCATCGCAAGGCGATGCTGATGATCCGGCAAAGCCTTGACCCGGGCTCGCCGTATGCCGATATCGCGCTGCACGGCGACGGCCTGACGTCGCTGCAATACCGGACCTCGGCGGGCGCGGTGACGCAGGAGATGCGGTCGGATTTAAGCGGTGTAAGCCACCTGCGAATCGAGCGCCGCGGCGACACACTGATGATTTACGCAGGCGATGAACTGTGGCCGGGCGGTCCTGTAACAGTGCGGCTCGGCGATCCCGTGTACGTCGGCCTGGGGATTTGTTCGCACGACGCGAATGTGCTGGAAACGGCCGTATTTTCGGGCTTGAAGATCGACAATGGTCCGCGCACAACTCTCCAGACTCTGGTGCATGTGTACGACGTGAAGACCCGCAAAGACAAGGTAATTTATCAGGCCAAAGGACACTTCGAAGCGCCCAACTGGTCGCCTGACGGGAAGTATTTACTGATGAACGCCGATGGTTCGTTGTACCGTATGCCTCCTGAGGGCGGCGCTCCGGTGAAGATGGAAATCCCGGGCGTCGCGAACTGCAACAACGATCACGGCATCACGCGCGATGGAAAAATGCTGGCGCTATCCTGTCGCGGTCCGGCTGGAAATTCGCAAGTCTATCTGGCCAACGCCGACGGATCAGGCGCGCGCTTGATGACGCCCAAAACTCCCAGTTATTTCCACGGTTTTTCACCTGACGGAAAATGGTTCGCCTACGCGGCCCAGCGCGACGGCAACTTCGACATCTACCGCATGCCGGTCGACGGAGGCGAAGAGCAACGCCTGACGCATGACAAGGGCCTGGACGACGGGCCGGATTACTCGCCGGATGGAAAATGGCTCTATTTTCATTCCGAACGAGCCAACGGATACGACGCCTGGCGCATGCCTCCGGACGGCGCAGGTGCGAATGACGAAAAAGCGCAGCGCATCACCAGCGACGATCTGGAAGACTGGTTTCCGCACCCGTCGCCTGACGGAAAGCGGCTGCTGGTGGTGTCATTCGCGCACGGGACAAAAGGTCATCCGGCGAATCGCAACGTGGAGATCCGCATGCTGCCCGCGCCGAAGGACAAAATTAAACCGGTGAAGCCCGTTACGCTTGTAAAGCTGTTCGGCGGACAGGGGACCATCAACGTGAATTCCTGGGCTCCCGATTCGCGGCGGTTCGCCTATATCAGCTACGAATACGTGCCCGAATAGCTTAGCGCTTGCTGGCGACTTTGTAATCGCGCTCGATGCTAGCCGCGATCTGTTTTTCCTCGAACAGAATCGGACGCCACTGTTTTTTCGCGAACAGCTCCGTTTGGTCGGTGTAATGCGGCGACGCGGGGTCACCCGATTCCGAATACGTCAGAAACGCCTTAGCATGTGGACCTTTATCTGTATATTCCATCACCATGATGAAGCTGGACCCGTGCGCGATAGGGTAGCCTTTCTCGGTCAGCAGGCGGCTGCCCTTCACCAGTTTCGGCTCTTCGAACGGTTCCAGCGTGGTGGTGTTGCGAGAGGCATGTTCCATGTTCATCAGGCCGTCGATGAACCCGTCGCCTCCGTGCACCGGCATCCGGCGGCCATGCTTGTCGAAATACTGCAGCTCGCCCAACGGCACATCCAGCGCGATTTTCTGCGATTCCAGTACCACCACGGCGCGCTTCAGATTATCGATCGCCTGCGGTCCCTCTGCCAGCGTCCGCGGAGTGCCTACCGGATCGGCCGGATCGAAGTCCACCGCGAACAGCTTGCCTTTACTCAGAAAATCCGGCTGCTGAAACTGCCCCAGCCATTCGC
>Ga0209698_10008847_pt1 | contig 10344 bp, 15 predicted proteins | sample LitLauG_LLR_2012_FD_187203 | JGI IMG/M metagenome (GOLD analysis project Ga0209698, IMG submission 187203) | Freshwater sediment microbial communities from Pennsylvania, USA - Little Laurel Run_MetaG_LLR_2012 (SPAdes) (version 2) | ecosystem: Environmental > Aquatic > Freshwater > Creek >... | reverse complement strand
GCCGCACAAGAAGCCATGATGGCGGCGGTGATGGCGAGGGCGAGTTTATTTGTAGAATGTGAATACATCATAACTTGTGGTTAAATCGGCTGTTTTTTTATAACCTGAAGCAATAATTTCACTTTTTGCTATGAAACATCAGGTTTGTGAGCCGGGCTGGCAAATCGCCTTTATCGGGCTAAGGCCAAATGCCAAAAGCATCGAACGGGTTATGAATTAAAGGTGACTAAAATAGCCTTCTAGCGGAATGGAGCTTCGGCGGGTGGCGAAAGAAACTTTGGGCATCGTTGATTGCTGCTTCCCATTTTTATTGTGGCTGGTGAGGACGAAGATTTCTATTGTTGGCGCAGTAAGAGCGAAATTCACGACCACCTCTTAGCTTCAAGGAGAATTGTTCGGCCCGCCAATTCCAGCGACTGCAACCCGCCACAAATGTGACTGTAAATAAAAACCGGCCGGCCGGCAACGAGGAACCTAAAGCTCTGCGGCTGCCCGCACGCCCGGAAACGCTACGAGCAAATCCCAATCATACAGTATTGATTTAAGCTTTCTGGTTTTGAACTTCAAACTTCCTAACTTAAAAATCTGTCTTTGTTTTTTAGTAGTTTCAGACAACAGGCTGTAAACTGTCTTAAAAAGCGGCCCAGTGTCCACGCCGCGTCCCGAGTTGGGACGGCGGAAGACATTTTCAGACCGCCTCATTCCGGCGATTGGAACAAGATGGGAATGGAAACCTGCAGGGCTCCCGCAAGCCGTTCAATGCTGTCCAAGGAGGGATTGCGCACCCCTCGTTCGACATCGGAGACATAGCTGCGCTGCAAGCCCGATTGGTTGGCGAGCTCCTCTTGCGTCAGGCCCAATTCAAAGCGCCGTGACTTGACGGATTTTCCAAATATTTTTTTAACGATGGTCTTTCTCACGATATTAAGCGCGTTTTGTCGCTGCACTGGTTCAGCAACTTCTGCGCCGTCCGGGTAAGTTTTGTGGCGAGCTTAAAACAGCACTCCTTGCCCCAGCGGCAAACCTCGCCGGGTAGGTTCGCATGGTAAAGAAGTTATGAAGCTGAAACGCTTCGGCGCGACGAGGGTGCGGAAGGGCGCAACCGGCGGCAATAAATCCTACCCCGGCCCCAACGTCGCACGACTGAGCCCCGAATTATTTCCTTCCGCCGTCCGCCGGTTCGACGGCCTTAAACAGCGCGGGAATGGTGACCTGCAGCGCCGCGGCGAACCGCTCGATGCTCTCCAGCGAGAGATTGCGTCCGCCCCGTTCGACATCTGAGATATAAGTTCGTTGTAATCCCGTCCGTGCCGCGAGTTCCGTCTGCGTGAGGCCCAGTTGCTCTCTCCAGAACTTGACCGAATTGCCAAACACAATTTTTATATTGGTTTTTCCCATAGACGAGCTGACCGTAAACGCGTGAAGGCAATTTGGCAAGTCACCTCTGCGAAAAAGCCAGTGATGCCACACAGCCAGCATCGCCGACCGGGGCATGGTTTATAAGGGAATCCCCAACCTCAAGCGCAGCGGCTGGAGAGCCGGTTCGCTATTGTCAACCCGGTTGAATGTTGCAAAATTAATTCCCATGAATCGGCGCCGGAAAATTATTTCCCCGGTCATTACTGGCGCCGACTTAACCCCTGCCCTCTATGAACACTGAAACTGAACTCACCGAATTGAAACAGGAAGTCGCCCGCCTCCGCCGCGAGATGAATGAATTGCATCAGTTCATCCGCTATAATCCGCCGGGCGAGGGTGATGATGGGAAGCCGCAAGCCGCTTACATCACCATCCGCTGCGCCATCTTCACCCTGGCGCACCCGAGCAATCCAAGCTGGTCGCAGGTTAATATACTGGGCGGCCCGGACGGGGCGTTTGTATCCGTGATGGGCAAGGATGAACGAACGCGCGTGCTGATGCAGGTGGAGAAGGACGTGCCGGAACTAAGCCTCTTCGGCAAAGACAATCAATACAAGGCTTGTCTGCGGCTGGATCAGGGCGAGCCCTCGTTTGAACTCTATGGTCAGGAAGGCAAACTGGGGGTGCAGTTGAAAGTGCTGGGCGAGGAAGGTCGCGGGCAGGTGGGCGTGTGCGAGGCGGGCAAGGCGCGCGCGGTGATGAAAGCGACCGAACTGGGTGCGGCCATCAGCGCCGTGCACGATGACGGTCATTCGCGCATCACCATGGTCAGCACGGTGGACAATGGGGAGCTGCTGGCGGTGACGCCGGATATGAAAATCGGGGTGAAAGTGGCCGCCAACGGCATCGACGGCGGCTTCATCACCGTCAACCGCGCGAACGGTCAGGCCGGCGTGATCTTGTCGAACACAGCGATCGGCGGCACGGTGATGGTAAACGACCATGCGGGCCAGATCACCGCCACATTGCCGTCCTTGGAGGAGTGACGCCCACTTCCCCAAAAAAATGTCACTCAGGGTCTGTAGCAATGACCGGGAAAGATGCTTAAATAAACTAGGCATTTGCCTGAGGCTTTTTTTAGGGTTTATGGAAACAACCAACGACAAAAAAATGTTCGGCGTATCCGTCAAGGTCTGGCGGGAGCTGCGCGGTCTTTCCCAGGAAAAACTGGCGGAACGGGCGGAGCTGCACCGCACCTATATTTCCGATATTGAACGGGGCGCCCGCAATGTCTCTCTGAAAAACATCACCCGGCTGGCCAAGGCCTTGGATGTTTCCATCGCCGCCCTGTTTCCGCAGCCACTGCAAAACAAACTGCCCGGCGCCGAGCAGGCGATCGTCTCTGAACGAAAACTGGTGGAAATATTATTGGTGGAGGACAACGATGACGACGTGGCGCTGACTGCCGCAGCCTTTCGGCAGGCGCATTTCACCAACCTGGTTTACACCTGCCACGACGGCGAGCAGGCCTTGGATTTTCTGTTCTGCCGCAGAGATTTTTCCCATCGCCGGCTGGCGAACCATCCGGACGTCATCCTGCTGGATCTGAACCTGCCCAAGGTGAACGGGCTGGAAATTCTGCGCCAGATCAAGGCCGACAAGCGCACCCGCATGATTCCGGTGGTCATCCTGACCAGCTCACAAATGTTCAGCGACATGGAAGAATGCCAGCGGCTGGGGGCGAACAGTTACATCGTCAAGCCGGTGAACTTTCACAGCCTGAGCCGCATCACGCCGCACCTGAATCTCGAATGGGCCTTGTACAAACCAGCCGAGAAGCCGGCACCGACGGTACAGCCACAGCTGCAAAAGTCCATCCGGCGACAATCGTAAGTTCATCCGACGCGGCGATGGGACAAACCGGGCGAAAGAAAATTTGCCGCCAAAAAATGAATTCGTCACTGGCAATCTGTTGTGAAGCCACTCCGCTGGTGGTTTAATCATGTATTCCCATCGGGGCGAGGTTTGAAAATCGACGGCAATCCAGGCTGGCTGTCCATCCACCGGCACTTTGACAAACCCAACAGTTGCCGCGAGCAAAAAGACCACCATGGCAAAACAATTGATCGCGGCGCTGGCCGGTTCAAAAATTTATCAGGACTACGAACGCGCGTTCAGCCAGACCACGGGATTGCCGTTTGCCTTGCGGGCGGTGGAATCGTGGCAGTTGCCGCATCATGGCAAACGTCTGGAGAATCCCTTCTGCGCGCTGCTGGCGCAAAAAAACGATTCCTGTGCGGCATGCCTCCAGGCGCAGGAAACGCTGGCCCAAAGCGCGACGCTCACGCCGCAAACCGTCACCTGCCACGCCGGGTTGTGCGAGATCGCTGTGCCGGTGCGCATGGGCGACCAGTTGATCGGGTTCCTGACCACCGGCCAGGTCTTCACCCGCAAGCCCACGGCCCCGCAGTTTCGCCGGACCGCGAAGCGGCTGGCGGAATGGGGCGTGCCCCTGACCGAACCCAAGTGGCGCGCCTTGTATTTTGGCACGCGCGTGCTCACGGCGCGGGAACATGCCTCGGTCATCCAGCTCCTGACCATCTTTGCGCAGCATCTCTCGCTGATGAGCAACCAGATTTTCGTGCAGGAGCAGGAGCACGAACTGCCGGTCATCACGCGCGCCAAGCAGTTCATTCACGACCATCAACACGAAAAACTTTCACTGCATCAGGTGGCCGCAGCGGTGAACATCAACAGCTTTCACTTTTGCAAACTGTTCAAGAAAGGCACCGGCATCAACTTCACGGAATATATCGGACGCGTGCGCACCGAGCGGGCGAAACATTTGCTGCTGAACCCCAACCTGCGCATCAGCGAGGTCGCCTTCGAGACCGGCTTCCAGTCGCTGACTCATTTCAACCGCGTGTTCAAGCGGGTGCTGGGCCGCTCGCCCACCGATTATCGCGAACAACTGGCGCGGGTTTGAGATTGGCCATGCAAAATAATTTCCAACGATGACGGACGACAAACGGGATGGCGGTTGCCACCCCGTTCGTTTTGGTTTTGATCCGGAAGAAACCGGGTCAGGCTTTGGCGTTCAACTGGCCACGGCTGCTGTCCACGACATTCGCGGAGGACTGGGCACCTTTTTCGGCGGCCAATTTTTGCGCGGCTTGCTGATCCCCTTTGGCTGCTTCGGCCTGGGTTTGCGCGGGTGTTTCCTTGGCTTCCTGGAGGGCGGTTTGCGTGGCGGTGGTGATTTTCATTTTATTCCTTGTTTGGTTGTTTGCTGCCCCACCCTATCGGTTGAACCACAGCCCACTTGAACTTAGTTTGGAGATTTCGCCGCGCGCAAAACTCCCCAAGCGCCGCGTTGGCAAGCCCCCCCGCAAATAAAAATCTGGCGGCTGGCGCTTGTTGCAGACGCCTGATGCTAGCACGGCTATCCGAAGCATTGCACAACACACGCCGACAATCGGTCAATCTGGAAAAAATACGCCGCAAACAAGGCCAGCGACCGCTATGCAAATCGTGAATTTCGAAAACTTGGCTGTGGAGCTGCACAGATTCGGGAACAAGAATTAATATTTAGAAAAAGACTCAGCTGATGCAGCGGATAAATTTTATTTTGGATTCAAAAAAACCGCGTCAGATTTAGTTTTTGAAGCAACCTTTAATATCCGGCAATTGGATCCGTCATCTTGACTTATATTCTCTAGACTTATTGGCCAAGTCTTTATGCTTTAAACCGATGCCGATAAAATTTAGTTCCTTGCGGATATTGGGCTTTAACGTCCGTAAAGCGCGCGAGCGTGCCAGCCTCACGCAGGAGCGCCTTGCCGAAAAGTCTCGACTGCATCCTACGTATATCAGTGGGATTGAGCGCGGCGTGCGCAATCCGACTGTGCTAAGTTTGATCCGTATTGCTGAAGCATTGGGTGTCACCATTTCCGTGTTCACACATGGAATTCAAGGCGAGACTGGACAGGACGTTGCCCCGTTCATCTCCAAGCGCAGCAATAAAGTTAACCGGAGGTCTGATGCCCAAAAACACTAAACCAGACCCCGCGCCAGATTCCATCCTGCCTGCGAGGCTGCCCGACCACCTTCAAAAGCTCATTGATCTGCTGCCGTTGAATGTTCCCGTTCATCGTTCGACGATTGATAAGGCATACGGCCGCCCCAATTATGCCCGACGCATACGCAAGATCATCCACGAATATGGGTGGGATATTGAGAGACGACGCGGAACTGACGGCGCGAATGATGACTGGTATACAAGAAAATCTGCAGGCCCAATTCGGACTCAGCGCATACGTCAGGAAGTTAAGCCTGCTCTCAGAAAAACCATCTACGAGCGTGATAACTTTACCTGCGCTATTTGTAGGCGCTTGCAAACCGCGGAAAACCTAATGGGCATACAACTACAATGTGATCACAAAATTCCAGCCGAACGTGGTGGAGGTTCAGATGCAGAGAACCTCCAGACGCTTTGCACAGAGTGCAATCTGAAAAAACGACAAACATGCAAACATTGTAAGCTCAAAACTTGTTCGGGTTGCCCCTTCGCATTTCCAGAATTGTATGCGTGCCGGTTCACCATCCACCTGACTGAAACGCAACTTGCAAATTTGCGTTCACGGTCCCAGAAAATAGATCAGACAGACCAAGCTACACTTCAACGAATTTTGATCGACGCCCTCGATCACTAGGGGAGTTCAGTCCTAGCCACCCACCCACATGGCGTGCGATAGCGGTTGCCAATAGCGGTGGCACGGCGTTACCGATCTGCTTTGCCGCCTGAAAATTGCTGCCTTGGAACAGAAAGTCATCAGGAAAAGTTTGAAGCCTCGCTCCTTCCCGAACAGTGATAGCTCTATCAGCCTGAGGATGAAGATAACGCCCTTTCTCAGGTTTAATAAATTGAGTTCGAATTGTGTAAGCTGGTTCATCCCACAATAGTCGGCCCATCATGTCTGTGCTACCGCCGGATTTTGGATTCTTGTAACGCCAGCAATCAGGAAGAAGTTTTTTTGGTAGGTTCTTCCATCCCCCGCCTGGCGGCACATGACGATACCTATCCAAGCTCAGTTTCGAAACCAGACGCACGTCATGTCGATTTAGCCCGTCGGGTTCAAGAGGAAGATTCCCAATTGCGTCTCGGACCGTAACCCAACGGGCTAGGTGTTGATCCAAGAGCATCGCATTTGGATCACAATGCGTAGCTAGAGGTAAAGTCGCCCGCCCATCTCTCCGACCGATAATGATTGCTCGTCGCCTTCGCTGAGGCACGCCATAATCTGCAGCATTTAGAATACTAAACACCACATCGTAACCTAGTTCACATGCACCCTGTCGAATACCTTCGGAAGCAGAATCCTTCAGGAAGTCTGGAACATTCTCCACCACGAAAGCTGCTGGCAATGTCTGTGCGATACAACGCATATATTCACGCCAGAGAAGATTCTCGTGACGGGGTTTATTGGCTTGTTTTCCCAAGCGGCTGAATCCTTGGCATGGTGGTCCACCGACAACAACATCTGCTGATGGAAATTCGTCAACCAAACGGATATCGCCGCAAACGACTTCCGACTTGAAATTCAGTCTGAAAGTTTCTACCGAATGCCGATCGTTGTCATTGGCGTAAATGGTCTTAAAACCAGCCATCTCAAAACCGAGTGACATGCCACCAGCACCACAGAAAAGATCGCAAATGGTCAACACGGCGAGCCTTCGGATTTATCAAACCAAGATGAGCCCGCTTCGGCCTCGATGGACATCATCAGAACACGGTGAGTGTTTGGAAATTTCATATTTTACACTAAGCTCGAACATTGCACAGGCCACACACCACTTGCAAGAAGCATTTTCAAGCCCGCAATTGTTCCGCAAATAATGGGTTGTGTTTCAAAAAATGGTCAACCGCGGACTGCATTCGTGAGGTGAAAAGCAAATGATTATTTACCGAAAAAGCATCCCACGCTTTGACTCGTTGGCGAGCCACCCGGGCAATAAAAACTCGGGCGGCCAGCAACGAAGAATCCAACCCATTGCCCGCCGCCCGTTGCCCGGAAACACTCCGGACAAATCCCTGTTTGAAATTGAGCTGGGGACGGGCGGGTGCCCGTCCCCAACATTTTAGGTGGACATGATGGAGCTGCTGCCGGTCCAGTTGCTCGCGCCGGTGCTGCCACCGATGGCGCGCGCCCGCACGGCATACGTCGTGCCCGGCACCAGGTTCATCAATACTATCCGCCGCGGTGCTGTCGCAACACACGCATCGAGCCAGGTTTTGCCGCCATCCGTGCTGATCTGCACCTGGTAGGATTTGGCATTGCGCACCGAGAGCAACTGCAGCAGCACCCGCGTGGTGCCGTTGTTGAGCAGGCTCACAATGGCCGTGTCGTCGAGGGGCGACGAGGCGCGGTTGGTGCTCACCGGGAGATAACCGGTGCTCAACAACAGTTCCATGTCGGTGCCCACCACGTTCTCGACCACGTTGGCGTCGCTGTCCAAGGCATCCACCAGGTAATCAAACGCCTTATACATGGCCTGCGTCTCCACCGGGCCGCCGAGGACCGTGGCCGCCAGCTTGGCACTCAAGTCATCCGCCCTAGCCTTGATGTCCTTCGGAGCGACGATCAGGTTGGGAAACTTGACCGGGTCCAGGCTCTGGGAGATGTTTACCGCGAAGGGCACCAACTGCGTGGCGGGATAATTTTTAAATGACCGCAATACGCTTAAGTCTGCCTGTTTTGTCTTCATACTCATTTCAACTTTCTGGATTCTTCTCGCCCCTGCCCTTTCTTATGGGCAAAGGCCTTGGCAGCTACTTTAGCAGCCGCCATGCCAACATCTATCACAACATCCTACCGGCCATTTACTTACATAACTATAAATTGCCAGCAGCAGGACAAAAAAGGGTAAGTTTTAAAGTAAATAGGCCATAATTCTTGGCTTTTTCTAATGACAGGGCGGCTGGCCACCTTGCTGGGAAATATTAAAATGCAAGTTCCACCGCAACCGATGGCCGGCGCGTGGTTTTCAAACTAAGTCTCGCTTTAAGCTTAAAGGATTGGTCGGTGCCCCATCCTGTCCGGTCGGAATTAATAAAAAAAGTCAGTTTGCTTTGAAGACAAGTCAGTTTGTTTTGAAGTTCACCCACGGATCTTGGAAGAAAAGTTAGTGCTCTTCTAAGATTACTCAGTGTTCTTTGAGGAAAAATCACTTCACTTTGAAGATCAGTCACCCATCTTGGAAGAAAAGTCAGTTTGCTTGGAAGATAACTCAGTGAGATTCGAAGATAAGTCAGTTTTCATCCAAGTTCACTGGCTGATCTTGGAAGATAAATGGAGGGAATTCATCAACAATGTCCATAGAGTAGTAAACATTGTCCAACCGTGCCCGATAACAGGACAAATCTGGTTAAATCAATTTCTTCTGTGCCGCGTAGCTTTCGGCCTTGTCTTGCTTGCAGTTTGAATCCGGCGCGTGATCGAGGTGCTCGGCGCTTTTTTACCGGCGCGCAAAATTCACTTTTTCAGCATGAAGCTGCACACGAATATCACCATCACGGCAACTACGCCCACGCCAAACGCCACCGGCCAGGTTGGCTGATTGATCAGCGCAATGACGGCAAAGAAGGCCGCCATGCTGGCCGTCCAGCCTGCCGCCGACACTTGTTTGGAACGTTCAGACTGCGCATTCTCGTCCGCGTCTTTTTGGGGAGGTTTTTCCGTGGTATCATTCATAAGGGTGCTGGGGGTTAATTGGTTGGGTTAAATCAATTCCTTCTGCGCCGCGTTACTCTCGGCCTTGGCTTTCTTGAAGTTCAAATCCGGCGCGTGGTCGGGATGCTCGGCGCGCTGTTTGCCGGAGAGCAAGCCTTCGATGGTCAGCAGTTGCACGCGCGGATATTTCTTGCCGGTGGCGCTTTCGTAAAAGCCCGCGCTCGCCGCGTCGGCGATCATACCGCGCGTATACCGCGCGTGGGTTCCTCCAGTGAAATGAGCAAGGCTATCCCCACAGCTTCGCGGTCACACACGGCCATGGGGTGCGGCCGCTGATAATCAGATATTGCAGGCCGTCCATGGTTTTGGCTTTGTGCATGCGTGGCTTGCCACTGATTACAATGAGTCCATGATTTCTTTCTTCTTTTTATCGTAATCGTCCTTGTTGATCAATCCTTGGTCATATAGCGATTGGAGTTTTTTCAATCGTTCCGATAAATCAGATTTCGGTTGGGCACCCGAGGCTGCTTCATCCTTGGGAAACAGAGAACGCACATCAGAAAGTTTGACCTCGATACGCTTGAACACGCTGATGCTCTTGAATGCACCCACTGCAATCCCTTGCGCGTCCTTGCTTTCTTCGTCTAGTGCTACGGCCACCGTTTTGTTGTTGGCAACCAGCATGAGTTTTCCACCGGTGACCAGGAACTCCATTTCGAAGAAATCATCAAAACCCGCCGGAGATTTACCAGTTTGAAGCCGCTCAAAATGATCGGTGAACCGGCCGATGGCAAAAGAGTCCCCGCCATAAAACTCACCAGTGTCCCGTCCGAAATTTACATGAAAGTCACGACCGCTGACCTTTTTTGCCTGAACTCTCAAGGCGGCTTCATGTCCCTTTAATTGGAATGAAAACGTCGTGGAATCCACCCACAGGGCCCCAGCCTGAAGAAAAATCTTTCCTGACTTGAAGCATTCGTTTGTGGGATCGCAACCGGACAAATGTTCACCATCGAATAGGACAATCCAACCATCACTGTCTGGCTTGGGAACCGTTTGGTTAATCCATGGCACGGCGGATCTCGTGACTTGAGCGTTGATATGTTGGACGGCAGCGAGGATCGCCAGCCCCATGAAAAAGGATCGAAGTTTGATCTTCATTCAAATTAGTCTTACAGGTTATGTCTGCCGCTTTTCTACTCGGGGCCCAATCATAAGACAATAAAAATGTTTACCGTTGGGATCGCAGTGGAGG
>Ga0209698_10008846_pt1 | contig 10344 bp, 4 predicted proteins | sample LitLauG_LLR_2012_FD_187203 | JGI IMG/M metagenome (GOLD analysis project Ga0209698, IMG submission 187203) | Freshwater sediment microbial communities from Pennsylvania, USA - Little Laurel Run_MetaG_LLR_2012 (SPAdes) (version 2) | ecosystem: Environmental > Aquatic > Freshwater > Creek >... | reverse complement strand
GGCCTGATGGCGGTGGAATGACTATGACGTTCAACTTCAAACAAGACGGAACCAAGTTGACCGGCACGGCGGATGGACCCGGCGGCGAGCCGATGACGATTCAGGACGGAAAGGTAGACGGAGAGAAGATCACGTTCGCAATATCGTTCAATGACATGAAAATCGTGCATGAGGGTACGATCAACGGCGACGAGATTACGCTGACCATTCAGATGGATGGCGGCCCCGGCGGCGGCCCCGGCCCAATGAAGCTGAAGCGTGTCAAGTAGCCGGTAGAGGAGCATCAACCATGCGGGTTGCACGGATTGTGGAATCATCCGAATGACATTATGCACGAGTGCGGAGGAGCCGGTGAAGTTCAATTTCGTACGGATGCGCTGAACGTTGTACCGCGTCGAAGGCAGGCGATGTACAAGACTTACAAAACAGTTATGGAGAACTGAGACAGGAGCCGCAATGGCAAGGCCCCAGCGGCTTGCTGGCCAGCCTGCATCGCACTCAAGGCCTGCAAAGCTTCTCTGGGGGCGGCGGGAGGGTTCGCTCGCTGGCCCCAGCGAGCTCAGCAGCACCAGAAACTGGCTGGCGTGGATGTGGCTATGGGAGAAATAGGGTCCATCCCCGCGCCCAACGTGGTTTGATCTGATTGTTGATGAGAGACTTGTACGCTGACCCGGTTGAATACTGTTCGGGCGTCTGTTCCTGCTCGTATCGGGCGATCACGGCTCCAAACTCCGCAGTATCAGTCGCTGCCGGTTGTTCTCCGTTGAGCTGCAACACACCGGCGACTTTCTCGTAGCGGGCGAGCCGCGTGCTTCCGCTTCGTGCCACCGAGGCGTGTGACCGCTACAGTTGGAGGTTGCCCCATGTCTCTGGAACCTACGCAGCCAGTCGCTTTTCTCTAGTACGCGGTGCGGTCTACCAGAAGTACGTTGTGACGATACTCGGAGGCCCGGGCGTATCGTCGACGATCGTCGTGCGCAGCAGCACCTGCAGGTTCTTCTTCGGCCAGTCGCTCGGCGCGCTCGCAACGAGCCTGGCCATCAAATGCGGAGATGTCAGAAATTCCCCCGCGGCGCGCGTACCGTACTGGGTGATTCCAGCCGCTGCGATCAGAAGCTCGCCAGTCTTGGAGTCGAAGACGCGCGACACGATCGCGTAGTCCTCAGGTGTGCGTCCCTCCGGCGTAAGGTTCGGCAGCGTGTATAACCGGTTATCGGACCGGTCGCGAATCGTCGGGTGCTTGTCGAAGACGAACCGCAGATCATTAGTTGTCTGCAGCGTCCAGGCATTGTTGAATGCGCCGATCAAAATTGAAGGCTGGTATCTCAGATCGCCGAACGTGAGGTCGGTACCATACCGCATCTGGTAGAGTTTTCCCGTGCGAGTGAACAGCGAAGTGAGCAGGACGCTGGCGTACGCATCGCCGATACACGTGTACTGGCCGCGAACGGGCACGAGGTCGTGGGCGGAGCTGGTAAGGTCGGGAGACTGAAAAACCGTAGTGGTAGCGTTGTAGACCAGGATCGGCTTCGGGCTGGTCAACGCCGGCGCCCAGAACTGGTCCATCGCGGAAGGCGCAAAGGAGGGAACGGTGCGGAGACCGCGTGCCACCATGGCGCTCGCAGCCGTCACCAACACCGTTAGGAGTACCCACCGCCATCGGGACTTCCCCAAAGCAGGCTGATGCGTCTCCGCTGGGTTCAGCGGGCCGGCCTTCCACTGGAAGACGGCTCTGTAGGAGCCCAGCGGGATGTCGATCTGGACCGGGCTGTCAACGCGGGTCTGATAGTACTGCGCCAGCCGCTTCCGCACCTCGGCCGCCCGCACCCGAACCACGGGGTCGTCGGCGGGCTCGTAATCAGGGCTGCGGCCGAATACTTCGGTCCCGATGACCCGTTCGCGAAGAAGATCGTTTTCCCCGGCGAGCGTGTGCTCGACTATATACTTCAGAAAGCTCTGGCACTGGCGCGTATTCCGAAACGGCGCGCCCAGAAGGACCTCGCCCAGCGCTTCCCGGATCCGGACGGCGTCGGCGTGTGATATCACCTCGGGGCTCGTGTGCGGACCCATCGCTGGACTGCCCTCCACCAAAGTCTATCAGTACTCTACTCGCCATGTAACCCCTTTGCAAGCCATGGAGAACACTGCCGTCCCACAGGGGTAGAGCACAGTACAGTACCTTGCGAAAACATTCATAAAGAAATACTTTCACACGGACGGGAGGCAGTGTGTGTGCGTCTCGCCTCAATGCGTTCTCAAGAAAAGGGGGTCTTCCATGTTGCGCAAGTACTTTCCCGGAGTCGGCTTGGCCTTGGGCATTGGCCTAACAGCCGTACTCACGCTACTCCTGCCGCCCGCCCACGCCCAGACGCAGGCATTCAGCGCGTCCTTGGGAGGTGTCGTCCACGATGCTTCCGAAGCGGCCATCCCCGGCGCTAAAATTACACTGACGAGCCGGGAGAAGGGCTTTGTTCGATCCTTCACAACCGACAGCCAGGGGCGATACTCATTTGCCACGCTGCCGCCTGCCACCTACACGCTCGAAGTTGAAGCCAAAGGCTTCTCCACGTACAAGCAGGAAGGCATCGCTTTAACTGCGGGCCAAGTCTCAAGTCAGTCGATCACCCTGCAATTGGGGCAGGTACAGACGGAGGTGACGGTTTCCGCAGGCGATACACCGATTCTGACGGTGGACAACTCCAACGTTTCCGCTGACTTGAATGAGCAACAAATCGCGCAGTTGCCGGTCAACCTCCGCAACGCGTTCGGCTTGGTCCTGCTGAACTCCTCAGTGAACAACTCGACGCAGTTCCAGTTGCTCAATGGCGGCGGGCAGTCGGGAACTGCCGACCAGGACATCTCTTTCCTGAATTTCGGCGGCGGCTATTTCGGAACCAGCGCGTACCTGCTGGACGGACACTGGGACACCGCCGCCGATTGGGGCGGAGTCATTTACGTGCCTTCGATGGACTCCGTGCAGGAAGCGAAAATCCAGACCAACTCTTTCACCGCGCAGTATGGCTGGAGCACGGGCAATGTCTATAACGTTGTGACCAAGTCCGGGTCGGGCAGTTTTCATGGGGACGCGTTCGAGTTCCTGCGCAACGAAAAGCTGGATTCGAATTTCTTCTTCAACAATGCCAACGGCATCGCGAAGACAGCGTTCCGGCGGAACCAGTTCGGGGTTGTTGCCGGCGGACCTGTGTACATCCCCCGCGTCTACGAGAAGCGCAATAAGACTTTCTTCTTCTTCGCTTACGAAGGACTCAGGCAGTCCTCGCCGGTCGCCTACACGGCAACGGTGCCGACCGCCGCCGAGCTGACCGGCAATTTCTCTGCCATCCCGCAGGCCCTCTACGACCCGTTCTCGACTACACAGACGGCCACCGGCTTCACTCGCACTCCGATCCCCGGGAACCAGATACCGTCGTCGGCAATGAGCACCGTGGCCAAGAACCTTGTCACGTATTACCCGAAGGCGACCACGTCCGGCTTGGGGAACAACTACGTGGCCGCCGCTTCCGCACCCAGCGCTTCCGATGAATGGAGCATCCGAATCGATCACAACTTCGCCGACAAGGTGCAAGTGTTCACGCGCTGGTCGAATAAGAGCGAATACAAAGTGGGAAACCCCGCGTTTTACGGCGCTGACGATCCGGGAGGCCCGGGTCTCCGCCAGCCTAATAACCGGTGGGATGAAGCTTCCGGGCTCACCTGGGTGTTGAGCCCAGCCACTATTTTCAGTCTCAATGCCGGCATGAGTCACTGGGTCGAAGGGAATGTGGTGCAGGCCTATCCATTTAACGTTAGCAGTCTCGGCCTACCTGCGTTCATCAATGCAACTTCGAACCAGTTCCCGGTTGTCAACGTCGGCGGGTATGCGCCGCTGGGTCCGCAGAATGGATCGGGCCAGGGAGGGTTTCCGCGCAACGACGGAACCTGGTCGGCGGGCCTGAATAAGGTGGTCGGTGCGCACTGGCTGTCGTTCGGATTCACGAACGTCATCCTCCAGGCTGGCGGCGGAAGAATCTACGCCACCACGTTCAACTTCAATCCGACTGCCACCGCTGGACCGAATCCGCAGACAGCCTCCACTGCCACCAGCGGGGATGGTTTCGCTTCGATGCTGCTCGGAGCGGGCTCCGGCGGGTCCACTGGCGTCTCTGTGCTGCCGTTCGGTTCCAAGCACTACTACGGCACCTATGTGCAGGACGATTGGAAGATCACTCGCAAGCTGACGCTGAATCTGGGCCTCCGCTGGGAATACCAAAGCGCTCCGGTGGACCGGTTCAACCAGCAGTCCTTCTTCGATTTCAATGCCACCAATCCCATTAGTTCAACGCTCGGCACCTCCGTCAAGGGCGAAGTTGTATTCAATGGCGTCAACGGCGTGCGACGCGGCCTTTACAACCCGGCGAAGAGGGATTTCGCTCCTCGTCTCGGCTTGGCCTACCAGGCCACGCACAGATTGGTTGTCAGGGCGGGGTTCGGCATGTACTATGTGCCCTCATACCTTGGGTCGGGATCGACGCAGGGCTATGGGCAATCCACTCCCTGGGTAGCGGTCAGTTCCGACGGCTTCACGCCGCTCAACAAGCTGGATAATCCGTTCCCCAGCGGAATGCTTCCGCAAACGGGCAACACCCTTGGCGCCCTGACGAACGTCGGCTACTCGACCGGCGGCACAGAAAGCAACCGACCCGATCCGTACATGGACCAGTGGATGGGCGGAGTGCAGTATGCCGTGACCAAGAATGACCTGTTCGACGTCAGCTATGTCGGCAACCGGGGCGTTCACATGCAGCAAGGGGGCATAAACTTCAATCAGTTGCCAACGCAGGATCTGTCGCAGGGGAACCAATTGCTTCAGCCGGTTCCGAACCCGTACTTCGGCAAGATAACCGGCAGCGGGTGCGGCCTCTCCAGCCCGACGGTGGCTTACGGCCAGTTATTGCGGCCATACCCGGAATTCTGCGATGTAAGCATTTCGCAGGTCCTGAACAGCTCGTCGCGCTACGATGCGCTGCTGATCAATTACACCCACCGCTGGAGCAACGGCCTGAACGTGCTCGCTTCCTACACGTTCTCGAAATTCACCGACAATACAGCCGGAACCAACGCGTGGGCGTCAGTCGGCTACGGAGTTCCTATTCGCAACAATTACAACCTGGCCGTGGAGAAATCGGTGGATGCAGCGGACATACCGAACAGCTTGGTCATCAGCTACATTTACGAGATTCCCGTCGGCAAGGGCAAGAAAGTTGGAACGAACTTCAACGCCGTCACCGACGCCGTGGTCGGCGGTTGGCAGATCACCGGCGTTAGCACATTCAAGTCGGGCTTCCCGGTTGGTGTGGTCGGTGGAGCAAACAACACCGGCTCGTTTGGAGGGAACCAGAGGCCGGACCTGGTGGGCAACGCGGCATCGAGCAATCCGACGATCCAGCAGTGGTTCAATACCTCCGCGTTCCAGCAACCTGCGCCGTTCACCTTCGGCAATGCGCCACGCTACATGTCGAACGTGCGTTCGCCGGGAATGGAAGTTTTTGACGTCGGAGTTCAGAAGTGGTTCCACTACCGCGAAATCCTGAGGCTGCAGTTCCGGGCCGAAATGTTCAATGCCTTCAATCGCGCGAACTTCTACTCGCCCAATAACAGCTTTGGAGATCCAGCTTTTGGACGGATCTCGTCCACGCTGCCGCCGCGAGACGTGCAACTTGGGATGAAGTTGTACTGGTAAGTGCGCACGCTACTCACCCTAGGCCTGGTGGCTTGGTTGCCGGCTATCGCACAGCCGGACCAGGCCGCCAGGTTGCAATCGCTCCTGGCCGAGGCTCACAACGCCCAGGCCAGGAGCGATTTTCGTCGCGCGGCCGGCGCGTACCGCCAGGCACTGGCTATCCGGCCCGATGCCGCCGAACTCTGGAGCAATCTCGGGCTGATGCAATACGAGTCCGGCGAATATTCCCCGGCGCTGGAAGCATTCCACATGGCGCTGAAACTGAACCCGTCGCTGTACGTCCCGGACCTGTTTCTCGGTCTCGACCTTCTGCAACTGAACCGCCCGCGGGAAGCTACCGCGTATTTGCTGGCAGCCGAAAAACTCAAACCCAGCGATCCTCAGCCAGTGTTGGCTCTGGGACGTGCCTACCACAGGCTGAGGGAGCCCGATAAATCCCGTGAGTGGTATCAGCAAGCGACTGAGCTGGTCCCCCGCAACGGAGAGTCCTGGTACGGACTGGGACTGGCGCATTTCGATTTGGCGGAAAGCGCCGGAGCGAGAGTGGCGGACTCGTTTCGCGAGTCTGTATATGCCACCGAGCTCACGGCCGGCGCGCTTGCGGAGCAAGGCAGTCTGACGGAAGCGATCCATGCTTATCGCGACCTGCTGTCGTCGAAATCGGCTCCGCCCCGATGTTCGCATGCCTCCTACGGTTTCGTCCTGGTCAGACACGGCGACCTGGCGGAAGCGGGTGCGGAATTTCAGCGCGATCTGGAATCGTGTCCCGCGGCGCGCGTCGGAATGGCTCGCGTTCTATTCGACAGTGGCGCGCCGGCAAAAGGGCTCGCAGTGCTCGCCGATCTCGCGAGTTCCGACCACGAGGGGTTCGAATCATCCTTGCCTCGGTTCTGGGAAGGCCTCGATACGCAACAACTCGAGACGCGGCTGGCACAACTGCGGCAGTCTGAAGATATCATGGCCGGCGTCGTGTCGGCGCGTATGTCCGAGGGTGTCCGTTCCGCGCCCCGGCTTGAACCGGAACGCCCCATCCCGGAATTCGGCAACGTCGAAGACCTGCAACGGTTCGCGAGCGATGCTTATTTCTCCGGGCACCTCCGGACCGCTGCCCTGGCGAGCGATCGCCTTCGGAAGAAGTATCCTAACGATCCTGCTGGCTGGTATTGGGCAGTGCGGGCGAATCAGAGGTTGGGGGTGGCCGCGTTGGCGCGCGCCGGTGAAGTTGACCCCGATTCTCCAAGAATCCACGCGTTGCTCGGCGATCTGTACCAGCGCCGGAAGATGTTCGACGAAGCACGGGGGGAGTATTCAAAGATGCTGGCAATCTCACCGGCAAGTGTGGCCGCGCTAACGGGGCTTGCCGCAGCGTACTTTGCCGAGGCCAGACTCGAAGAAGCTCAAGCCACCGCACTGAAAGCACTCGATCTAGACCCGGCGGATAGCGACGTCAATCTCCTAATGGGGCAGATCCTTGTGGCGCGACGCGAGTACGCGGATGCGGAGCCTTATCTAAAGCAGAGCCTGCAGGCACGGGCGGACCTTCTCCCACGCGTGCACGCTTTGCTCGGCAACGTGTTTGCGAGGACCGGCCGATCAAAGGATGCGTTGAAGGAATTGACCCAGGGACTCGCCAGCGACGAGGACGGTTCGGTGCACTATCAGCTTGCCAGCTTGTATCGGGAAGCCGGCGACTCGAAAGCCGCGGCCGCGGCGTTTGAAAAATCGAAACAGATCCGGGCCAGCCACGACGAGCTGGCTCGCAAAGCCCTGATGCCTATTAACTGAGATCTATCCTCATCCACAATTACATGAACACTATCCCGCAGAGCAAACGTTTAAGCTATGCCGCGACGGACACCGCTGGGCAACTGGTGTTTGCGGTGATCTCGAGTTACCTGCTGTACTTCTATACCGACGTGTACGGGATTCCGGTGGGCATCGCCGGCACCATCCTGTTGGTGGCCCGCGGCATCGACGGTGTCGATGCGCCGGTCTGGGGAATGATCCTGGATAAGACTCGCAGCCGGTGGGGCAGGTACCGCCCTTGGTTTCTCTGGCTGTGCGGGCCGTACGCCGTGTTCGGGGTGCTGACTTTCCTGACACCGGACCTGAGTGCTTCCGCGAAAGTTTGGTATTCGGCCGCCACGTATATCGTGTGCGGCATCCTTTACACCGGAATTAACACGCCGGTGACCGCCATTCTGTCCGCGCTCACGCCGGACCCGAATCAGCGCGTGATGCTGACAACGTACCGGATGATCGGCTCCAAGGTCGGCGTGTTGATTGTCAACGCCACGGCGCTTCCCCTCGTCGCCCTGCTCGGGGATGGCAACGACAAGCGCGGTTTCATGCTGACGATGCCCATCTTCGCGGCGGGTGCGGCAATCTTGTTCCTGCTGGCGTTTCGCAACCTGGAGGAGGTCGTCGAGGCGCCGAAGAATCCGGGGCGCACACGGGGTTCGTTTGGCGCGATTGCCGGCAACTGGCCATGGATGATCATAGCCTCGAGCACGTTTCTCTTCTGGATCGCTTACGTCTCCAGAGTATCGGCGGTGATCTACTACTTCACATACAACCTTGGGCGAAAGGATCTGGTCCCGCTGGTCAACAGCCTGGATATCGTCTCGCTCAGCGCCGTTGTCTTCCTGCCATGGCTCTGCCGCTACACGTCGAAGAGGAACCTGTGGGCTTTGGGATTGGCTGGGTCAATCGCCGGTCAGTTGCTGATGTATTTCGCGGAGCCGTCGGTGCCGGCGGTGCTGGCGGGCTGGATTTTTGCCGCGATTGCCGGCGGAGTCGCTATGACGCTGCCGTTCTCGATCCTCTCCGACAGCGTCGACTACGGCGAGTGGAAGACCGGGATCCGCGCGGCAGGCCTGTTGACCGCAATCGGCGCCGCGTTCTGCTTCAAGGCGGGCAGCGGCATCGGCGGCGCGCTGCCCGCCTGGACAATGGCCGCGTACGGCTACGTTCCGAACGCGCGCCAGAGTGCTTCGTCGCTGGCGGGCATTGAGATCGGATTCATCTGGCTTCCGGCGGTCTTTTTCGCGCTTAGCCTGCTGCCAACCCTTTTTTATGCCCGGTACGAGGCAATGGAGCCGCGGATCCGTCAGGAGTTGGACCAGCGCCGCGCCTTGGCGGCGATCGATAAGACATGAATATGTATCAACTCGAAAGCCATCGCGAGTCTCTCGTCCTGACTTCGGAAACATCGCGCCTGCGAGTCGGCTTCATCACCGAGTCCGTCGTGAGGATGACGATGACAGGGAAGCAGCCGTTTCAAGACCGTGCCAGTCTCTCGGTTGTGGCGAACTCCTGGTACCGGAATTACCGGATGGACGAAGATGCCACCGAATTTCGAGTCGCGACCGCGTCGTTAACCGTAAGCGTCAACAAGAAGACAGGTGCGATCGCCTACTTCGACGGAGAGGACCGGCTGCTGATGCGCGAGCCCGAGCGTGGAGGCAAATGGCTGACACCGATCGATGTCTACAGGAACCGTTTTAACAACTCCGCAGCCGCGGCGTCCGCGGACGGAATTGACGGTGTACGCGTTTCGGCCGCGGAATCGGTGCGTATCCTGGATCGGCATGCCTTCCAGGCGAAACTGGAATTCGTTTTCGCCGAGGACGAAGCGCTGTTCGGCCTCGGGTCCCACGAAGAAGGCTACGGCAACCTTCGCGGCAAGTCGAGAGAACTATACCAGCACAACCTGAAAGCGGTTATTCCCTATTTCGTCTCCACCCGGGGATACGGGGTCCTGGTCGATTGTTACTCTCTCATGACTTTTCACGACGACGCTCTCGGGTCCTACATATGGGCGGACGTCGTTGATGAGCTCGACTATTTCTTTATCCGCGGCGAGCAATTCGACGACATTACCAGGGGGTATCACGTACTGACCGGCAGGGTTCCCATGCCGCCGAAATGGTACTTCGGCTACACGCAATCCAAAGAGCGCTACGTCAACGCCAAGGAACTCGTGGATATCGTCCGTGAACACCGCCGGCGCGGCATCCCGCTGGATCTGATCGTACTGGACTGGAAATCCTGGCCCGATGGCGGGGGCTGGGGACAGAAATCGCTCGACCCGGGGCGGTTTCCCGATCCGAAGGAGCTGACCACCACGCTGCACGGGATGGGTGCGAAGCTGATGGTGTCGGTCTGGCCGGCGATGACCGGCGACGGCGCGGATCGGAAGGAAATGCTGGAACGCGGCTTCATGCTGGGGAATCAATCGACTTACGATGCCTTTCAGGAGGAAGCGCGGCGGTGCTACTGGGAGGAGGCCAAGCGCGGACTGTTCTCCCATGGGATTGACGCGTGGTGGTGCGATTGCACCGAGCCGTTCGAATCGGACTGGCACGGCGCAGTCAAGCCCGAGCCGCACGAACGTCTGCCGCTCAACACCGCGGAAGCGAAGCGATACCTCGATCCTGGCTACATCAGCGCATTCTCGCTGCTGCATTCCCAGGGGATGTATGAGGGCCAGCGCGGCGTCGCCGCCGGCAAGCGCATGGTCAATGTCACCCGGTCGTCTTACGCCGGCCAGCACCGCTATGGGACAACCACCTGGTCCGGCGACATTTGCGCCACCTGGGAGA
>Ga0209698_10008845_pt1 | contig 10347 bp, 7 predicted proteins | sample LitLauG_LLR_2012_FD_187203 | JGI IMG/M metagenome (GOLD analysis project Ga0209698, IMG submission 187203) | Freshwater sediment microbial communities from Pennsylvania, USA - Little Laurel Run_MetaG_LLR_2012 (SPAdes) (version 2) | ecosystem: Environmental > Aquatic > Freshwater > Creek >... | reverse complement strand
GGTCGCGCACTCGTCCCTGATCGGCGCCGAAATCACCCTCCCTTACGCCCAGCAAGTGCTGAAGAACTTTATCGACTCGCAGGCCCGCAAGGTCACGATTGAATCCATCCAGAAAGCCACGGCCGAACAATTCGGCTTGCGCCTGGTGGAGATCAAGGCGAAGAACAACTCGCGCGCCATCGTGTACCCGCGCCAGATTGCCATGTACCTGTCGAAGCATCTGACGGAAGCTTCTCTTCCCGAGATCGGCCGGCAGTTCGGCGGCAAGCACCACACCACCGTGCTGCACTCGGTTGAGAAGATCGACGAGGCTCGCAAGAACGATAAGGATTTGAACAGGCTGATTAATAAACTGACCGAGCAGTTGGGCGGTTAATCGGCGGCCTGGCGGAGTTTTCCACGAAACAGGAGTCTGTTCCTCGCCGCGTGCTGTGGAGAGGATGTGGAAGCTGTGCAAGAGGCGGAGTGAATCCAGCCAAGTGGTAAAAACGTACTACGGACTCCGCCGCCGGCCGGACCTATTTTGGACATGAAGAGTACTTCGGAAACGTGATGCTGAAATGGGACTTGCCTGCGTTTTCCACATTTCCGAACCACCTGCTGTTACTGCTGGTTTTATAGGTTTTTAATTTGGTATAACGAGAAGTACTAGAAGTAGCGCCGCCATACGGGAGAGTCGGTTATGCCGGTTGAAGAGGCCACTGCCACTGCCACCACGTTCGAGATCACGATCAGCAAGTTTGAACTGTTGCGCGAACTCACGGCGACCCAAGGAGTAGTCGAACGCAAGACGACGATTCCAATCCTCTCCAACTACCTGTTTGAAGCATCCGCTGACAAGCTATCGCTAACCGCGACTGACCTCGATCTGAGCCTGCGTACCGCCTGCAATGCGAAGGTGAAAAAGGAAGGTTCTTGTACCATCCCGGCGCGCAAGCTGTATGACTACGTAAAACTGCTGCCTGACGCCGACATCACCATCAAGCTGCTGGAAAATCACTGGGTCAGCATCCGCTGCGGCCGGTCGAACACGAAGATGGTAGGCATGGCGAAGTCGAATTTTCCCAGCCTGCCGGTATTTCCGACCGCTGGTGTGGTGAAGATTCCGGCCCAGGTTCTGCGGGCCATGATCGCGAAGACGGGCTTCGCCATTGCGAACGAAGAATCACGCTACACCCTGAACGGCGCCTTGATGGTGCTGAAGCCGGAGTCGATCACGATGGTCGCGACCGACGGGCATCGTCTGGCGCACATTGAGCGGGGCGGGGAAAAGTTCGAGGGCATCTCCGGCGAAATGAAAACGCTGATTCCGAAGAAGGCGATGGACGAATTGAAATCGCTGGTTGATTCGACGGATGTTGAGACCATCGAATTTGCCAAGGACGAATCGACGCTCTTCTTCCGCATCGGCCCCCGGCTGCTGACCTCGCGCCAATTGACTGGGCAATTCCCGAACTTCGAAGCGGTCCTGCCCAAGGACAACAACAAACTGGTCAGCCTCAACGCAGACGACCTCAGCGCAGCCATTCAGCGCGTCGCGCAGTTCTCTGACGAACGATCGCGTGCGGTCCGCCTGCGCCTGGAGGCGGGAGAACTGAAGCTGTCGGCCTCTTCGACTGAGACGGGAGAATCCGAGGACTCGGTCGAGACACCATTCCAGGGTGACGGCCTGACCATCGGCTTTAACGCCCAGTATCTGCTGGACTTCCTGAAGGCGGTGGGGACTGGCGATGTGAGCCTGGAGCTGAAAGACTCGCAGTCCGCCGGCCAGCTGCGGCCGCTGGGCAGCGAGGACTACAAGTACCGCTACATTGTGATGCCGATGCGGATCTGAGAAGCGGCGCGGGGTTTTGCCTTCTTGCCGGTTGTCTGCAAGTCCTTTCACTTCCAGCCATTCTCCCGCAGCACGTGTGCCCTATGTCCTTGACCTCCCTAAGGCCTGCGGATTAGAGTGTCGGCCACTCGAATTCGAAAGGGGCAGCCTATGCTAGACGGCTTCAAGAAGTTTATCCTTCGCGGGAACGTAGTCGACATGGCGGTCGGCGTGGTGATAGGCGCGGCCTTCGGCGGGGTGGTTACGGCGCTCACCAAAGACCTGCTCACTCCTCTAATTTCCGCCATTGTCGGCAAGCCGGATTTCTCCGCGCTCGGCTTCACCATCGGGACGACGCATTTCCCAGTGGGTGATTTCATCAACTCGGTGGTGTCGTTTCTGCTGATTGCTGCGGCGATTTACTTCTTCGTGGTAACGCCGGTCAATGCGCTGGTGGCGCGCATGCGGAAGGATCCGGTGCCGGCCGATCCGACCACCAAGAAGTGCCCGGAATGCCTGAGCGAGATTCCGATCGAGGCGCGGCGGTGTGCGCATTGTTCGCAGCCGGTGCCGTTGGGCAAAGCGGCTTGATCGAAAGGAAGTTCTCATGATGCCCGCGCTCGGCTTTCTGCGCCTGTGGGTCTGGGCAGGGGCGTTGACCCTGAGCGCCACGCTGGTGGCCCAGGACGCTAAAGAGAGTCCCCCAAAGCCCCTGCCCGTGCCCGAAGTGGGAACTCCTGTGCGCGTCCGCGTGTCCGAGAAGATCTCACAGACTCTTCTCGTCGCGAAGGTGCCTCCACACTATCCTGACGAGGCGCGCGCGAAACATATCGAGGGCTCGGTGGTGCTCGTGACGGAAATTTCCCCTGAGGGGGCGGTCGAGAGCATGAAGGTGGTTTCTGGCGACTCGTTGCTTGCTACCGCAGCCACCGAGGCCGTGGAAGCAGTGGAAATACAAACCCTTTCTGCTGAACCGCAAGCCAATCGCGGTCGAAACTCAAGTGACGGTCAGGTTTACGCTAAGCGCGCAGAGATGAATCAAGCGGTCGGCGCCTGTACAATCGCTGGGGGATGCACCGCCTCGGCTTACTTGTACTAGTCTTGCTTTTGCCCGTTCACGCTCGAGCCCAGAATTCCGGCTCCTCCTCCTCAAAAGCGAAGCACAACACCGAGCAGCATGTGAAGGCTCCGCCTGCTCCAGCAGAGAGCGACCAGGGCGTCTATCACAACAGCGATTTCAGCTTCACTTACCACCTTCCCTATGGCTGGGTCGACCGCACCAAGGACATGCAGCCGGATGCCAGCGACCCTTCAACGTCCCAACTGCTGCTGGCCGTGTTTGAGCGTCCTCCTGAGGTCACGGGCGACACGGTGAATTCCGCGGTCATCATCACTACGGAGAAGGCCGCGTCGTACCCAGGGCTGAAGACTGCCCTCGACTACATGGGGCCGCTGACCGAGCTCACGACCAGCAAGGGCTTCAAAGTGACGCAGGAGCCTTACGAGTTTCCGGTGGGATCGAAAAAGCTGGTGCGCTCCGATTTCACAAAGGATCTTGGGAAACTGACGATGTACCAGTCGTCGCTGGCGCTGCTGCATAAGGGGTCGGTGGTGTCGTTTACCTTCATCGGCGGGAGCGCGGATGAGGTGGAGGAATTGATCGAGAAACTCGGGTTCGGCCCGGCGGTGAAGGGACGGTGAACCGGCAACGTCGCGCGCCCGAAGTTGGACCTCGCAACGGGCTGTAACTCCCTCCAAAAGCACAGGTTACCGAGCCGGTTCGCGGGTCGAAAATGGCCCCCTTTTATGGTACAATTTTACTTAGCTTGCGAAGCCCCTAAGTGCAATAAATATCAATAATTTGAGGTCGATTCTGGGGCGCCCGAAAAGTACCACCAGCCTGGGCCCGAAGACCAAGCTTTTTCCACGGAGCTGAATGGCCACGAAAGACACTCTCGATAGCACTGCGATCGAAGACACGAAAGCGAAAAACGGAAAGGCTTCCGCCATCAACGGAGGCAACGGAGACTACACCGCCGATTCGATCAAGGTGCTGGGCGGCATGGAGGCCGTCCGCAAGCGCCCGGCTATGTACATCGGTTCCACCGGCGAGATGGGACTGCACCACCTGGTCTACGAAGTCGTCGACAACTCCGTCGACGAAGCGCTGGCGGGGTATGCCGACAAGATAGAAGTCACCATTCACATCGACAACTCGGTCACGGTGGTCGACAACGGCCGCGGTATTCCTGTCGACAACATGGACATCGACGGAGAAAAAGTGCCGGCCGCGCAGGTCGTGATGACCAAGCTGCACGCCGGCGGGAAATTCGATTCGTCGTCGTACAAGGTTTCCGGCGGTCTGCATGGCGTGGGTGTGTCGTGCGTAAACGCGCTGAGCGAGGAACTGGAGCTCGAGATCTGGCGCGACGGGTTCACCTGGGAGCAGACGTATTCCAAGGGCGAACCCACCAGCAAGTTGAAGAAGGCGGGCGCCGCCAAGGTAAAGACGGGGACCAAGGTCCACTTCATCCCCGATAAGACGATCTTCACGGCCACCGAGTATAACTACGACACGCTGGCGCAGCGTCTGCGCGAACTGGCGTTCCTGAACAAGGGACTGGTCATTACGCTCACGGACGAGCGCACGACTGATGCCAAGACGGGAGAGCCCAAGCAGGCTACCTTCAAATACAACGGGGGCATTGCCGAGTTTATCAAGCACCTGAACCGCGGCAAGCAAGTACTGCACGACAAGCCGATCTACTTTGAATTTCCGGATGCCGACAAGGCCGAGGTCGAAGTGCAGGCCGTCGCCGATGCCGCGAAGATGACGCAGAGCAGCGTCAAGGACATCAAGATCGAGATCGGTTTGCAGTATAACGACGCCTACTCCGAGAGCGTGTTCAGCTTCGCCAACAACATCAACACGGTCGACGGCGGGACGCATCTTTCCGGCTTCCGCACGGCGCTGACCCGCACCATCAACTACGCCGGCCAGCAGATGGGCCTGTTCAAGGACGTCAAGGAGAACCTGACCGGCGACGACGTGCGCGAGGGCCTGGTCGCCGTGATCAGCGTGAAGCTGCCCCAGCCGCAGTTCGAGGGTCAGACCAAGGGCAAGCTGAACTCTGATATTTCTGGGCTGGTTCAGAAGGTGGTCAACGACAAGCTGGGCGCTTTCTTCGAGCAGAATACGACGGTGGCGCGCAAGATCATCAACAAGGCGATTGACGCGGCGCGCGCGCGCGAAGCGGCCCGCAAAGCCCGCGACCTGACACGCCGCAAGGGTGCGCTGGATGGCGGTGGGCTGCCCGGCAAGCTGGCCGATTGCTCTGAACGCCAGCCGGACCGGTGTGAGTTGTTCCTGGTGGAGGGCGAGTCGGCCGGAGGGACGGCCAAGCAGGGACGCGACCGGCGCTTCCAGGCGATCCTGCCGCTAAAGGGAAAGATTCTCAACGTCGAGAAGGCGCGCTACGACAAGATGCTGGCGCACGAGGAAATCCGTGCCATGATCACGGCGCTGGGCACCGGGATCGCGAAGGACGACTTCGACGCCACCAAGCTGCGCTACGGCAAGATCATCCTGATGACCGACGCCGATGTGGACGGCAGCCACATCCGCACGCTGCTGCTGACGTTCTTCTTCCGCCACATGCAGGAACTGATCAAGCGCGGCAACATCTTCATCGCACAGCCGCCGCTGTTCGGGGTGAAGAAGGGCCGCTCGCACCAGTACATCAAGAACGAGGACGAGTACGACAAGGTCATGCTGAAACGCGCGGCCGAGGGCGTGGTCGTCCGTTACGGAGAAGGCGCGGCGAAGCTCGACGGCGCGAATCTCTCGCGCTTTATGTCGGTGCTGAAGGAATATCTCGGCTTCTTCGACAAGGTGAACAAGCGCGTTCGTGACGAGCGCATCACGGAGCTGTTGCCGAGGCTCGATCTCGCAAAGCGCGCCGATTTCGAAGGCGACAAGAAGACGCCGCCGAAGAAGATCGAGAAACTCGAGAGAGAACTGAAGAAGCTACAGAAAGACCTTGGCCTGAAGAGCCTGGAGATGCGCTTCGACGAAGAGCACAACCTGTGGGAAATGGTGTTTATGAATTCGCAGGGCGCTGAGCACGTGATCAACTGGGAAGTGGCCTCGAGCGCCGAGTACCGCCAGATGACCTCGAAGTTCAAGCAGGTGGAACCCTACATGGAGCCGCCATTCGTCGTGGAGATTGCGCCCAGGGGAGCGGCGGCTGCTAGCGAGGATGGAGACGAAGCGGCTGAGGCTGAATCTGAGAGCGGCGAGAAGGTGGAGAAAAGGACGGCCAAGTCTCCGGCAAAGGGCAAGGCCAAGGAACCGGAGATTGTTGAGCTGCAATCGGCCCGCGACCTGTTTGAGTTTGTGAAAAAAGAAGGCAGCCGCGGCTATGACGTGCAGCGCTACAAAGGGCTGGGCGAAATGACGGCCGAGCAACTCTGGGAGACAACGATGGACCCGGAGCGCCGGACGTTGTTATCGGTGAAGCTCGAAGACATTGCCGAGACCGAGACTATCTTCACCACGCTGATGGGCGAAGACGTCGAGGCGCGACGGAAGTTCATCGAAGAGAACGCGCTCGACGTGAAGAACCTGGATATCTAGAGTGAAAGCCGAGCTGCGCTCGGCCAGGACCCTTCGACTTCGCTCAGGGCAGGCTTCCCGAAGCGGCCGTCCCCACGTGAGCACATCCCTTCGATTCGCGGGCGGCCTGAGCGCTGCCCTTCTTTTCGACCATGCCCCGCGTCGCGCTCGTCACGTCGTCGAAGTATCCCGATCTTACCGACGACGACCGCCTGCTGCTTCGTCCACTCGCCGAGCGAGGTATCGACGCTGAGGCTGCCATTTGGGATGACCCTGCACACGAGTGGACTTCCTTCGACGCTGTCATCCTCCGCTCGTGCTGGGACTATCACCTTAAGTACGGGGCATTCCTGCGCTGGATCGCGCTGCTCGAACAAGCGAAGACTCCAGTCTGGAATTCTGCTGCGCTCGTCCGGTGGAATGCGAATAAGTCCTACCTGCGAGAGTTGGACGCCAAAAGCGTTCCGATTGTTCCCACGTTCTGGCCCGAGGCCGGCGATCCGGTGCGCTTGCGGGAGACGCTTCACGAACTGGGCTGGGCGAAGGCTGTGGTCAAGCCGCGCGTCTCCGCGACGGCACATCGTACGCACTTGATCACAGCGAACGAGGCGGATTCCGTGCAGGAGTTGTTCGACGAACTCCGGCGCGGTCCTGGAGTCATGCTGCAGAAATTCATGGATGGTGTGGTGACGGAGGGCGAGTGGTCGTTGATCTTTTTCGGCGGCCAATATAGTCACGCGGTTCTTAAGACGGCGAAATCGGGAGACTTCCGCGTGCAGAGTGATTTCGGCGGGACCGATCAGGCCGCCGATCCAACTGCGCAAGTCCTTCAGGCAGCAACCCGTATCGTGCAGACGGTTGAGGCCACGCTCTACGCTCGCGTCGATGGAGTGGTCTACGACGGGCAGTTCCGCCTGATGGAACTCGAACTGATTGAGCCGGCGCTGTTCCTTTCGTCACATCCCAAGGCGCCGGCGCGTTTCGCGGAGGTCATCACGACCGTGGTGACACCACGAGCCACATAGCGCCCTCGCATGTCCGGCGGAGCGAAGCTCCGCTCCGACGTCGTCTCAGCGGGTGTAACACCTGCCTGCTAGCAAGCACCGCCAGCCAACCAGTCGGGCTGCCGCCCGACTGCCCAGTACGGAGGCGTCTGGGCCTACGCGGCTGGTGCCGACAAACGAATCTCTGCAAGGCGCCGCTGGACTCACGTTCTCCGGGACAGGGAGATCAGATATGTCGGTGACTACAGCTTCCTGGCCATTCGGGAATCGCTTTCTGGTGAAGCTCGCGATCGGTGGCGCAGTTGTCTTGTTGGCGGCTTGGCTGGCCACTCCAAACTTGATGCGCAGTCGGAGTTCTGCCGATGAGGCAGTACGCTGGGCCGCCTCTCAGCAGATGTACGAGGGCACGCGTTTCCAAGATTCGGCTCTCCACGACGCCGGCCCGGTGTCTCTATCAAAAACAGGCGCGGTGGTGGCCGAACTGAAGTCGGCCGCCTCGACCAAAGCCCAAACCGCGACCAGTGATCGCAAGATGGTCCGCACGGGAGCGCTCGAACTCATCGTGATCAGTCCGGCGGACGCCGCCGAGCAGATCAGTCGGATGGCCGAGAGCATGGGTGGGTACCTCGAAGCCGCGCAGATCGGCGGCACGAAAGAAGCGCCGACCGCGGCCCTCACTATCCGTATTCCCGCGACGCGTTTTGAAGACGCCAAGGCGGGGATGCGCAAGCTCGCTGCGCACGTCGAGAGCGAGAAAACCGATGCCCAGGATGTGACGCGGCAGTACGTCGACATGGAAGCGCGCCTGCGCAACCTGCGCGCCGAAGAAGCGCAGTACCTCGCCATCATGAAGAGTGCTTACAAGGTCGACGATCTGATTGAGGTCAGCCAGAAGGTCAGTGAGGTTCGGGGCGAGATCGAGCAGCAGCAGGCGGAGTTTCAGACGCTGTCGAAGCAGGTGGAGACAGTGGCGATCACAGTGTCGCTGCGCGCGGTTGCGGATGCGCAAGTCTTTGGGCTCACCTGGCGGCCGCTTTACCAGTTGAAGGTGGCGGCTCGGGACGGGCTTGACGCAATGGCCGACTATGCCACCACGATGACTGCCATCTTGTGCTACGCGCCGGTGATCCTCGCGTGGAGTCTGACCATCCTGTTCGGCGGCGTATTCGGATGGCGCCTCTTTCGCTGGGGAAGCCGCCGATTTGTCGCTGCGCAGGCCGCCGTTGTGCCCGAGAAGGCGGCTGGGGCGATCTGAATCTGTCGGAGAGTTGGAAATTTTCCCATGGCCACAATCCACACGAAGAACCGCATTTCGATTCCCAGTTCACAATTCGCGGAGGTTCCCATGAAGTGCCATGTCCGGGGCCCGAGGATTTTCGTTTTCCCGTTCACGCTCACCCTGTTGCTCCTAGTCGCCGCAAGTCTGCAGCCGTCCGTTCTCGCCGCGCCCGCCCCGGGAGAAACGCCGGGGTCACTCGGCATCGTTGGCAAGGATGGCGCGATTCAGGGCACGTGCCCCCTGAAGCACACCGAGGTGCGCGCCGGCATTAGCGGATTCCTGGCGCGCGTCACGGTTACACAGATTTTCAGCAATACGGCGACGGAAAACATCGAGGCCGTGTATGCCTTTCCGCTGCCGCAGGACGCGGCGGTCGACGACATGACCATCCAGGTCGGCGAGCGCACCGTGCGCGGCCTGATCAAGCGCCGCGAAGAAGCGCGTGCGATTTACGAGAATGCGAAGCGGACCGGGCATGTTGCGGCGCTGCTCGACCAGGAGCGGCCGAACATCTTCACACAGTCGGTGGCGAACATTCTTCCGGGCGAGCAGGTCACGGTGACGATCAGCTACGTCGAGACGCTGCGCTACGAGGCCGGATCGTACGAGTTCGTTTTCCCGATGGTGGTGGGGCCGCGGTACATTCCGGGGCAGGCGACGGGACACCAGGGAGGCGGCTGGGCGCCTGACACAAACCGCGTGCCGGACGCGTCGCGCATCACGCCGTGGGTTGCCGGCAAGGGCACGCGCGCGGGGCACGACATCTCGCTCGAACTCGCGCTCGACGCCGGGGTTGCTATCCAGGAGTTGCGCTCGAAGACGCACGACATCGATGTGGACCGCAAGAGCCCGAGCCGGGTCACGGTGCGCCTGCGTGACGAGGCCACGATCCCGAACAAAGACTTCATTCTGAAATATGACGTAGCAGGGGCGCAGATCGCGGATGCGATCCTGACTACGCCGGCCCCGGGACGCTCCAAGCCTGCAGGCGGTTATTTCACGATGATCCTGCAGCCTCCGGCACGGTTGCCGGAGTCCGACATTCAACCCAAAGAATTGGTTTTCGTGCTCGATACCTCGGGCTCGATGTGGGGGTTCCCGCTGGAGAAAGCGAAGGAGGTGATCAGCCGCGCGCTCGATGGACTCTACCCGGGCGACACCTTCAACCTGATTACGTTCTCCGGCGACACGCACATTGTGTTTCCGAAGCCGGTGTATCCGACGGCGGAGAACATCCGGATCGCGAAGCAGGTGCTGGCGAACCGCACGGGCGGAGGCGGCACTGAGATGATGAAGGCGATCCGCGCGGCGCTGGTGCCTTCCGATTCGCAAGATCACGTGCGCGTGGTGTGCTTCCTGACCGATGGCTATGTGGGGAACGACATGGAGATCGTCGGCGAAGTGCAGAAGCATCCGAACGCCCGCGTGTTTGCTTTCGGCATCGGCACCGCCGTGAACCGATTCCTGCTCGACAAGATGGCTGAGGCCGGACGCGGCGCCGTGGAGTACGTGACGCTGGCCGACAAAGCAGAGGAGGCCGCGGACCGCTTCTACGTCCGCGTGCGCTCGCCCTTGTTGACCGATCTCTACGTTGACTGGGGCGGGCTTCCGGTGGCGGATGTTTATCCGCAGCGGT
>Ga0209698_10008844_pt1 | contig 10347 bp, 5 predicted proteins | sample LitLauG_LLR_2012_FD_187203 | JGI IMG/M metagenome (GOLD analysis project Ga0209698, IMG submission 187203) | Freshwater sediment microbial communities from Pennsylvania, USA - Little Laurel Run_MetaG_LLR_2012 (SPAdes) (version 2) | ecosystem: Environmental > Aquatic > Freshwater > Creek >... | reverse complement strand
GTGTTGTAGAGGCTGACGAAATCGCTAGCGGAGCCGTCGAGATAGATCGTGTCTGCGCCGCCGACGAAACTGGCCTGCGACCTGGTCACGTAGGCGGTCGCGTTCGATCCGTAGAGGGTGTCCCAGGCGCTATGGGTGTTGTAGAGGCTGACGACGTCGCTGGTGGAGCCGTCGAGATAGACCGTGTCGGCGCCGCCAACGATACTGGTCTGCGAATTGGTCACGTTGACTGTCGCGTTCGATCCGTAGAGGGAATCCCAGGCGTTGTTGGTGTTGAAGAGGCTGACGACATCGCTGGTGGAGCCGTCGAGATAGACCGTGTCCGCGCCGCCGACAATATTGGTCTGCGCATTGGTCAAGCTCACGAAGCCGTTGGAGCCGGTCACCTGGTCCCAGGCGTTGTTGGTGGAGTAGAGGCTGACGCTGTCGTCTGTGGAGGCCTGGAAGACGATCGCGTTGGCGCCGCCGACGACGGAGGCCTGTGCGCCATTGAGCGTGATCGCGCCGCCGGACCCATTCACGGTGTCCCACTTGTTTTTCGTGAGGGAAAGCGTGGCGACGTTGCCGGGGCCGGCGACAAAATTTACGGTGTTGGCGCCGCCGCTGAGGGCGACTTGAGACCTCGTCAGCATGACGACGCCGCCGGCGCCCGATGCGTTTACGAGGTTTGGAGTTCCGGGGTTGGCGTCGAGCGAGAGCGTCGCGCCGGCGCCTATATTGACGGCGCCGCTGATCACTCCGCCCGGCAATTGATTGACGACGCCGCCGAAGATCGTAATCGGCACGGCGACCGACCCGCCGGCCTCAATGTCAATCTCGCCTTTGATGGCCCAGATTTGGCCTTGGACTTGCGCCGCGGCCGTCGCCGGACCGGCCGTCACGGCGCCGGCGATCAGCACTATTCCGCCATTCGCCTCAATCGTGCCGCCGAACGGCGCGGCCTGAATACCGGGAACATAGGATTGTCCGGTCAATACGGTCGATTCGATGATCAGAGTGGCGGCGTTTTCCGCGTCGATCACGCCGCCGCCGTCGTCGATGGCGCTGGCGCCCGTGTCGAGCGTCAGCGTGACGCCGGCCCCCGACGCCACGACCGCGCCGTGATTGTTGAAGGTCAGGTAGTCGGCGTTCAGGGGTCGGTTGAGAGTATCAAGTAGACCGTGATCGCCGATCTGCGCGGAAGCGGTCACGCGCAAATTGCTGTTGTTGACGAAGGTCGAGGCGCCGAAGGCGTTGCTGACGATCGCCGCGCCGGACCCGCGCACGGCCAACGTTCCCGCGCCGGAAATCGTCACGGTTCCGTCGATTTCGAGCTGCGCGCCGGTCCCTGCGTTGGCGCCGTCCCAGCCCAGATTGACAGACCCGCTGTTGTTGAGCGTCGAGGCGCCGAAATTGCCAAGAGCAAGCCTTGCGTTGGCGAAGACGTCGATCTCGCCTTCGTTGGCGACGCTGGGCGCGTAAATATCGAGAAAGTTGCCGCCGCTCTGCGAGGCCTTGATCGTCCCGGCCGCCTGATTGTCGAACGCGCTGACCGTGATCGTGCCGCCGCCGTCGATAATGTCGTTGATGTTGGTCAGGCCAGGGCCATTGACACTGGCCCGGGAATATCCCCCGCCCGCAAGCGCCTGACCTAGGTGCACATAGCCGCCGCCGCTCAGCGCTACCGGGTTTGGCCCATTCAAGAACAAATACCCCGGAACGATGTCGGTGGGTTTGAACACGCCGACGGTGAGAACGCCGGAGTTGAAGAAAGCGCCGCCAAGCCTCAGCTGCGCATTGCTGTCCACATATATGGCGCCGGCGTTGCCGCTTAGCGTTGAGCCGACAGTAGCGCTGTTGATCTGGGCGCCATTCAAGGCGTTTAAGGCATAGCCGCTTTTGATTTCCAGCGTATTTCCGGCCTGCGTGCCGATGCTGTTGACCGCAACGTTGCTGCTAACCGTTGCATTCACCACGTTCGGCGAACCGCCGATAAAGGCGTCTTCCGGGTCGGCGATTGGCATGCAACCCAGGCTCCACGTCGTCGTATCCTGCCAATCGCCAGAGGACGTCATGAAGTCTTCCGGCATCTGCTCGCTCCAACCGAGCGCCTGCAGGACGGAAATCTCGCTCGAATTCATATTCAAGGTCGACGCTGGCGGTACGCCCGAGAACACCGCATTGTAGTTTGGGTCCCAGTCCGCAGCGTCAACGGGGTTGCTCTTGGTAGGATCAGCTTTGGTGAATTGGTTGTTCAGCGGGTAAACGCTTTCCGTCTTGCCCCCATCGGACGAGAAATAAACCGGGTTACCGTCGGTTCCGTTGCTATAATCATAGATTCCGGCGGCTGTGTATCTGAACAAATCCATTGTGGTCCAAGCATTGCTGTAGGAGCTTCCATTTAAGTTTTGGCCTCGTCCCAGCGAGTCTATCCGCCCCATCACGCTTTCGCTCAACTCGTGGATGAGGCCAGCGATAACATCTTGATTGAACTGCCATCCTGGCGTTGTGTTGTACCAGTCGGTGTTGAGGAGGACCGTACTATCAAATGTCCCTCCTGGCAGCGCGGTGTTGTCTATGCCAAGCATACGACCATAGGCGGACGGCACGTACCAGGTCGAACTGCTACCGCCCGGGTTCAGGGCAGGGAGAACGTCGCTGGATGGCAACGCAGCTTTGAGCGTGTCAAAGCTGATGATATCAGCCCTTTGAAAGCTGTTTACGAGAAAATATGAATTCAGACCTGCAGCCTTGAACGATTCATAGCTGAATTCTACGTTGACTGTTACGGAATTGATGGGATGGAATACGCTGCTCAGAAAGTTCTCAGCGGCTAACACGCATTGCCTAAAAGCGTCCGCCTTGCCAAGCGGGATGATATTCGGCGTTATGATAGTGTTTGTGAATGTGAGAGAGGTGCTCACAGCGCTTGCCGGCGCCGCTGTCGTCGTCACGTTGCCCGTTCCCGAGGGCGCGGCCTGCGACGGCGCCAGTGCGTTGGAACTCAAAATCCCGCCCGAAAAGCTCGTCGTGAACATCGGTTGCGCAAACGCGGAGGAGGCGTCGTCGTCCTGCCAATAAAAGCTATCCGACGTGTCCAAGAACACGGGTTTCCCGGTATTCGCGGCGGCGGGAAGGAAAATCTTGGTCATCCCGTCTACCTCAAACTCTCGGACAAAATCGAGTTTGCAAAGGCTAGGCGAGTGTTTACCCACGGTCATCATTCATTTGGATGAAGCCGCGCGTATTCACGAAGTCGATTGCTCGGGAATTTCTATTTATCCCCGCCGTGCTCGTCGGAGCGCCAGACGGGGCCGCGCACCGGCGCGCTCAAGGATCGCAGGAGGTCGCGCAGGTCCGCTTGCCGGGCCGTTCCCGTCTTTTGAAAGACGCGGGACAATTGGGTGCGCACGGTGCTTTCGGAGACGCCGAGGTCTTGCGCGGCGTTCTTGGGCGACTTGCCGCCGCCGATCTCCATCATGACCCTCGCCTCCGCCGGCGTCAGATCGTAGATCTTCACCACCGTCGCTTCGGAGGCGGCGCCGATCGCATCGGCGGCCTGTACGAACACCGCGACCGACGCTTCGCGCCCGCCGAGCGGCAGCACATAAGCCAGGATCGGCGTCTCGCCGGGAAGAGACACCGGCAGGCCCAGCGCCGTGGCCCCGAGCCGGACAGGATTGGTCGCCGCCTCCGCGATGGCGCGCTGCAGCTCCAAATTGGCGCCCGGCTCGGCGGCCGCCAGCCGGCCCGCGACGAGTTTGACGCCGCGGCCGTGAACCAGTTGCTCTTCGCCCGCTCGGTTGACGTGGTGTATTTGGGCGGCGCCGTCGACGAGAACGACGCCGATCAACAGCCTGTCCACCGCCGCGATGAAGCTCGTCGCCGCGATCGTGCGCGCTTCGATCAGGTCGCTTATAGTGACGGCGCGGCGCAGATGCGGCGCGAGAAGCCGCAGCAGCACAACCTGGGCATCGCTTATCGGCGTCCGGCTGCCAAACGAAAAGCTGGCAAGTCGATTGGCCTGCCGGATCGAGACCAGGCCGATCACATCGACGATCCCCTGCGGCGCCACCCACTCGCGATAATAGCGATTCTGCAAGCCCCGTTGCACGTCGGTATCCCGGGTGAAGACAAAGGGTTCGTCCAGCGGGCGCGTCGGGTTCAGCACGATCTCGCCGAAGATTTCGCCGACTTCGCTCGTGTAGTCGTCCAAGCGGTCGCGGAATGCATCGGGGACGCCTTGCGTCACCATGAGCAAGGTCCGGAAAGTCAGGAGATCGCTCAATCCCAACGCCGCGTTCGCGGCGCCCAGGAGTTCGCGGGTCGCCAGCAGAGCGGCGGGCCACGCCGACGCGTCGATGGCGGCGTCATAGACGAGGCCAATGCAGTTCGACAACTCTTCGTGAGAAGGCGACAGACTCGACCTATCCTGCAAAGCTGGCCCCTCGTCAGCGGCGCTAAATCGTTCGATTTTTCTTGAGTATACGAAGTCTACGAATGAATATTCTGAGGCCACATTTTCCGTGCGTCAAGTTTCTCCCCAGGAAGCCAACTAACGATCAAGCCTCAGGCGGCCGTTTTTTCGCGAAGCGCCGAATAGGTGCGCTCCGCGAGGTGTATAAGCGCGTCGAACTCCGCTTCATTCAGCATCGCCTTGTCTTCGCGAGCGTCGCGCTCGATGGAGGCTGCGGACTGCGCGACCGCCTGAGCGCCAATATTAAGACTCATGGATTTCAGCGCATGCGCCGCCGAGGCCGTGGCCTTAATATCCGCGCGCGACATCGCTTCGCGAAGATCGGCGATCCGGGCCGGCGCGGTCGCGCAATAGAGCCTCGCGACTCTGGCGACCAACCCCGGATCTCCGGACATTTCGCTGAGGCCGTCGAGGGCTGCGGAGTCGAGAAGAGCATCGCCCATTGGCGCGGGCGCGTCAGGGGGCGGCAGGGGCGCCCGCCCGCGCAGGGTCGAGCCCAGCAATGCGCCAAGCCGGTCCAACGTGAACGGCTTGTGCAGGACGCCGTCCATATTGGCGCTGCGCCATTGCTCCGCAGCGGCGCCCACGACGTGAGCGGTGAGCGCGATAATTGGCGTGCGTGGTCGCGACAGGCGCCGTTCTGCTTCGCGGATGGCGAGCGCCGCCTCAAAGCCGTCCAGTTCCGGCATCGAGCCGTCCATCAGGATGAGGTCCCATTCGCCCCCGGCGTGCGCCTCCACGGCCTCGCGGCCATTTTCCACGCACTGGGGCGTAACGCCAAAGCGCGCCAGCGCGGATTGGGCGACTTCCAGATTGACGGAGCTGTCGTCGGCGACGAGCACGCGCGCGCCGGCGAAGTTCGGCAGCGCCACGCTCACCGCAGCGGCGATCTGCGCGCGCGCGGGCCGTCCTGCCTGTAACCATTCGGCGATTTCGTAGATCTCCGAGCGCGACAACGGGTAAGATAGGGCGACGTCGGCGACGCCCCCGGCGACCAGGTCGTCCGCCGGCGCCGCCGGATCGGCGAGAGCGGCGACGACGGCGCCCCTCGCAACCGCGCGGCGGCCGGAGCCCCGCAGCCACTCACTGGTCGTCAGCACGAGGTCCGCCCCTCGCGCGGCTTCGTCCAGCGCCTCGGGCGTCGCCATCGACGCCTGGAAGCCGATCTCTTCGAGATAGAGAGCGGCGCTCGCAGCGCTCGCCGCGCCCGGCAGACAGACGACCGCATTTCGCGCGGCGCCGGGCGCGCGTGCGACGAAGCGTGCGTTCGCTGCGCTCGATAGCGGCAAGGCGAAGGAGAAGATCGAACCTCGGCCGGGCTCGCTGCTGACCGTGAGATCGCCGCCCATGGCGGCGACCAGTTTGCGGCCGATCGCCAGCCCCAGCCCCGTGCCGCCGAAACGGCGCGTGGTGGATTGGTCGGCCTGCGAGAAGGCGTCGAATATCGAACCCAGCTTGTCGGCGGCGATGCCTATGCCGGTGTCGCTGACGCTAAAGCGCACAAGTCGATCATCGTCGGCGTCCGGCCCGATGTCCAGACTGACCGACCCCGCTTCCGTGAACTTCAGCGCATTGTTGACGAGATTGCTGAGCACCTGTCCCAGCCGGACGGGATCGGCCACGATCAGCGTCTGCGGGGCGACCCTCACGTGACCCGCCAGATCCAGTCCTTTCGCGCGCGCACGCTGCGAAAACAGCCGCAACACCGTTTCGCCCGCCTCTTCGGGATCGACGTCGAGCGCCTCGACCTCCAACCGGCCCGCCTCGATCTTGGAGAGGTCGAGGATGTCGTTGATGATCGCCAACAGACTTTGGCCCGATTTCGAGATCACGTCGGCATGACGCCGCGCGCGGCCGGGAAGTTCGCAGCCTGCGAGCAATTCGGCCATGACCAGAATGCCGTTCATCGGCGTGCGGATCTCGTGGCTCATGGTGGCGAGGAAGTCGGACTTGGCTTGATTGGCTGCTTGCGCGGAGGCCGCGGCGGACTGATAGTCCTGCGTGCGGTCGGCGACCTCCTGCTCAAGAAATTCGAGGTGGCGGGTGAGCTTAGCGTCGCGCTCGTGAATGTCCTCGATCATCGTATTGAAGCCGGCGATCAATACGCCCACTTCGTCACGGCTTTCCGGCCTGACGGTCACGCTATAGTCGCGCGTATCGGCGATCCCGCGCATGGTCGCCGTCAGGCGCCGCAATGGCTGGGTGATCGAATTCTGCAAGCGCGCCGCAAACACGAGCGCGAGGACGAGACCGCCGAGAAACCCAATCGCGGTGACGCGCGCCGCCGACCAGAGCCGGGCGGGAAGATCATGGGTGTCGGCGATCAGATGCAGCTTCCCAACGGAAACTCCGCCAACGACGATGGGCGCCGACACGTCAATAGTTTTGCTGACCAACAGCCGCGACGGCGCGATGGTCGGCGCGGCCGCGTCGATCCTGATGTCGGTCGTCAGGCTGGCCGCGCCGCCGAGATCGGCCAATACGCGGCCCGCGCGATCACGGACCTCGACAAAGGCGACGCCCGGAATCCGCCCGGTGGCGCGAAGGGCGCGATAAACCGCATCGACGTCATTGTCCGCCGTCGCCCGCGCGGAGGCCGCCGCCAGGATTTGCGCGGTCGCGATCAGGGTTTCGCTCTTCTGCTCGGCGTAGCGCGCCGCCTCCTCCCATAGCGAAAGTCCGGCGGCGAGCGCCTGCGCCAAAGTCAGCGCGCCGACAATCACCAGCAACAGTTTTCCGCGAAGCGTTGCCATTGTAATAGGGCCATTCCAGGTTACGGCGTCTCGATGCGTTAACGGCGCATTGCACCGACTCCCTGTTCTAGCGACCGGATATCAACGGAGAGTTAGAAACGAAGTGGTAAGGCCAGTCTGTTGCTATTCCCCGAAGCCCCGACATTCCGAGACGGCCATGATGCGAACGACTCCGGCAAAAGCTGATTTTTCATTCGTCGCCGGAGAGCCGACCCGTATTCTGGCGGTCGACGACGACCCGATCATGCGTGAATTCGTCGCCGTTTATCTCGCGGCGCCGACAACCTCCATCGACGCCGTCGAGAGCGCCGAAGCCGGCCTCGCGATGCTTGAAAGCAACAGTTACGACATTCTGATTGTCGACATCGATATGCCCGGCATGAACGGCATCGACATGGTGAGCCAGATCCGTTCGCGACCCCGCCTTGCCGGGATTCCCATCGTTATGGTGACCGGCTGCGAAGATGTCGTCAGCATCGACCGCGCCTTTGCGGCCGGCGCGACCTCCTTCGTCACGAAACCGGTGAATTGGCGCCTGCTCAATTATCATCTGCGCTTCGTGTTGCGCGCCAGCGGTTGCAGCCCGCAGCCATCCCGCTGCGTCACGCTTCCTCTGGCGGCGAATTCGACAAAGTTCGAGTTCGCGGCGAACGGTCTCTGAGCGGCGATGAGCGTGACAAATAGACGGCGAGCGTCGGGGTTCATACAAGACGTCCACGGCGGCGCGGCGATAATGTTCGCTCTGAGCTTGCCGGTGCTGTTCGCCGCCTGTTGGATCGCCGCCAATTACGCCCTGATGGCGACCCAGCGAGCGGAGGTTCAAGCGGCCGCCGACGTCGGCGCCGTCGTCGGCGCGCAACAATTCGCTCTTTCCCAGCAAACGGTCGCGAGCATCCAGAACGCGGCGGTCGGCATGGCGCGTGAAAACCTTCACCCCACCGACCTCGCGGCGAACGCCGACGTGATCGCGGCGGACGTCAACCTCACGCAGTCCGCCGTCACCGTCTCCATCACGCGGACGTTGAACCCCCTCTTTGGCGAGAATCTCGGCGTCAGCGCCAATGTGGTCTCGGCCAGCGCAACGGCGACCACGAGCGCTTCGCCGATCTGCGTGCTGATCCTCGACCCCAGCAGCGCGGCGGCCTTCAACGCTTTCGGCAACAGCAATCTCAGCGCGCCGGGATGCACGATCATTTCCGACTCCAACGCATCGACGGGCCTTTCGGGAACAACCGGCGGCGCCATTACGTCGGCGAAGGCGTGTTCGGCAGGCGGCTACGCGGGGTCCGCGTTCGCGCCGCAACCGGTCACGGATTGCCCCGTCGTGCAGGATCCGCTGGCCACCCGGCAGCCGCCCCCGAACGTCAACGCAGCCTGCGACTACAACAACTTTACGTTCAGCAGTTCCGTAGTCGCGCTGAACCCCGGCGTCTATTGCGGCGGCATATCCGTCAAGAAGGGAACGGCCACTTTCAATCCCGGAGACTACATCATCCGAGGCGGCGGCCTCACCATAAACGCAGGCGGCGCGGTTCAGGGTACGGACGTCGGCTTTTACCTCACAGGCGGCGCCGTTCTGGACGGACAACCCAATTCGGGCATCTCCCTCTCGGCGCCTTCCAGCGTGAGCGATCCGATGGTCGGCCTCGTCTTCTGGGAGGACCGCAACAACATGCCGGCCGGGTCGCAGGCGACCCACAAGATCTGGAGCAACAACGCTCAAAACCTGCATGGAACCGTTTATTTTCCGCAGGGGATTCTCAATCTGGGCGGTCACGCCAACGTAGGCAGCGCCTCGGCCTATACGATCATCGTGGCCTATGATCTGGTCGCGTTTCAATCCGCCAACGTCGTGCTCAACACCAACTATCTGGCCAGTCCCATCCCGGCGCCGCCCGGCGTCGGCAACACCAAGAACAACGTCGTGCTCACCAAATAAGGCCGTTGTCAGCCGACGCGCCGCTCCGTTTGTCCCGCCGCCAGCATTTGACTGATGGAAAGCGCGGGAACCGGTTTTGAAAAGAGATAGCCCTGCAAATAGTGGCAGCCGCAGACGCGCAGGAACGTCCTTTGCGCTTCCGTCTCCACGCCCTCGGCGGTGATTTTGAGCCCGAGCGCGCGCGCTATCGCCACGACCCCCTGAATGATCGAGGCGGAGGTGACCTTGTCCGCCTCCTGCACGAACGACCTGTCGATTTTCAGCTTGTCGAGCGGAAACTTGCGCAGATAGGTCAGGCTCGAATAGCCGGTGCCGAAATCGTCCAGAGCGATCTTGACGCCCAGGCGGCGCAGACGGGTCAGCACCTCTTCTGCGAGATCGAAATTCTCCACCAGCGCGCTCTCGACGATCTCCAGCTCCAGCCGCGCGGCCGGAAGCCGGAAATCCTGCAGCGCTTGCTCGACGAACGGCGCGAAATCGGGTTCTTGAATCTGCAAACCGGAGACGTTGACCGAAACGACCAACTGCGGCCAACCCACCGCGTCCTGGCAGGCTTGCCGAAGAACAAAGGCGCCAAGTTCCTTGATGACGCCGTCTTTCTCGGCTCTCGCGATGAAATCGCTCGGGCCGACCATCCCACGGGTGCGGCTATTCCAGCGCACCAGCGCCTCCACGGCGGCCATGCGGGCGCCGTCCGCCGTCATCTGCGGTTGGTAGAGGATGTGAAACTCGCCGCGTTCGAGGCCGTCAAGGATTTCGCCGCGCATGCGCTCCGCCTGATATGTCGTTGGCGATCATTCAATATGGCCGGAAATAGTGTCTGAGACCTTATCGTCCCCTTCGACCCGCGCTTGCGCCTGGCGAGGTGTCGACGCCTCCCCAACGGAAGGACGCCCGCGCGCCAAACGCGGGAACGCCACCCAATTGTTTTGGCAATCTTTGGGATACTCAACTCGGGGAGCCAATACCTTGTCATTCGCGCTTCAGGACGTCGTTGGACGTCTGCGATATCCCCTGTTTGACCGTTTTTCGTTTCTGGCGATGTCCTGGCGTCCCGGTGGCGTTTCGATCCGGTTAACGCGATAGACCCAGTCGAGGGAATGCGCGCAGGCCCGCCCCGCCGGCGTCTTCAGGTTGAGGCCGTCGGAGCGCTGACGAAAATACGCCCACGAGCCCAAACGAACGAAACGATGCGCCTA
>Ga0209698_10008843_pt1 | contig 10347 bp, 18 predicted proteins | sample LitLauG_LLR_2012_FD_187203 | JGI IMG/M metagenome (GOLD analysis project Ga0209698, IMG submission 187203) | Freshwater sediment microbial communities from Pennsylvania, USA - Little Laurel Run_MetaG_LLR_2012 (SPAdes) (version 2) | ecosystem: Environmental > Aquatic > Freshwater > Creek >... | reverse complement strand
GGCATGTCTTGAACGGGTGCCCACCCGAGCTTGGCACCGCCAAACCCACAAGCCAGTTGCCAATCCTACTCCGAAAATCTATCCGTCGGTCCTCCTGCCAAAACTCGTGCGCCTGAAAATCTTTATCCCTCAAAATCCAGGACCCATCGTAATGATCTGGGACGTCGCCCCTGCGGGGCCAGGTTGAGATTGACGAAAGTTATTTTGGTGGACGTCGGATCCGGGGCAAACGGGGTCGGGGAGCTTTTAAGAAAGTGCCGGTTTTCGGGCTGCTCAAACGGCAGAGGAAAGTTTACACACAAATCGTGCACAACTGTTCCTGCGCTGTATTGACGGCCATTTTGAAGGGCAAGGTGGCCTTGGGCAGTGTGATCCATTCGGATGGCTGGAAGGGCTACAGCGGCTTGGTGGATCTGGGCTACAAGAAGCATCACCGGGTGGATCATGGCCGCAATGAGTTTGTGAAGCGCAAGGCCCACATCAATGGCATTGAGAACTTCTGGGGCATCGCCAAGATCGTGACGACCGCGCGCCCAGTCGAACCCGGCATAGTGAGTAATGTCAGTCCACGGTTTAATCGGTTTGCCTTTGGTTGCGAGCACTGCGGCGCTGTCGGGAGTCATGCTGATACACATAGCCTTGTAGGCTATATTGTTCTCTCAGACATTCTGACAGCCGCTGCTGAGGGAGCCGATAAACTGTCGCGAGTCTTCGTGAGACCAGCCGGACTGGACCGTGATCCCCCGGAGCAATGCGGCCAGTATTGACTCTACCTGGTCGCAAATTTTTTGTCGCGGCAGAGTTATTCACCGTCGGCGGCGGGGAGCTTCCGTGGGCTCGCGTCGCCGCCGGTTGAATCCCTCTGGAAACCGTATCAGCGGAACTGACCACTTTAAATGTGGCTCCGGTGAATTGGTTGGCATCATATTCATATCTCGAACAGATAGTTATTGGCTACCACCACATCCTTTGCTGTGCAGCTGTATCCGCAGGAATCGTGGGCTTCCAGTTCGGGTTCATCTGCTTCCAGTTCCAATCTGATTCCGCCTCTGGACTCACACACCCTGATACCATTGCCAAGATACACATCGTTGCCGCAAAAAAAGTATTCTAGTCGCTCCTGAAAAACTCCTTTCAAGCGCGGGCGGATAAATTGGGTGAGGAGTGAACGGCCAAAAGCCAGCGCCAGAGTTGGAGACAAAAAAGAACCGCCTCCCGCATCCACTTGCGCAGATTCCACGCCGCGGCTGCGAGCATCACATTCACGCTGTCGCCCAGAATGCCTTTGAGATAGCTCCTCATCAGCCGGTAGTCTTGCTTCAAATGCCCGATCACCGGTTCGATCGCCGCACGCCGCCGAAATGCTTTCCTCAATCGTGCGCTCTGGCTCTTGCTTTGCCCGGCCTTCGGGACGCCGGGGACTAATACCTCAGTCTCTCCTACAAACTTCCTCCCGCGATAACCCCGGTCCGCTATCGCCCGGTTCGGAGATTGTCCGCTAATGGCCTGTGTCTGGGTCAGCGCCGCCGGCAAGGTATCTCCATCATACTGGTTCTTCTCATGCGCCACCGCGCCCACGATCACTGCGCTGTTGCGGGTCATCACGATCGACGCCTTGCTGCCAAACTCATACTTCTTGAGATCCTTGCCCTTGGCCACACAGTAAACCTGCGGCTCGTGCAAACTGTAAACCTTGTGCTTATCCGCAGGGGCTTGCTGCAACACCTTGCGATACAGTTCAAAGTTCTCCTGCTGTGCTTCTTTCACAATCACAGGCAGCTTGCGTTCCAGCTCGCGAATCAATCTTCCGGCAACCACCTTCATCTTCTTCAACGCCCCCACCGCCAGCTTGCGCTGCTTGCGATCACGCCGATGCCGCTGCGCCATCATACAATGCCTGACCAGCTTGCGATATCTTCGCCTCAACCTCACTCCGTTACAGTCGGCCAGCTTCCAGCAGCGCTGAATGATCTTGCGGCACAGCTTGCTGTCCGTCGGATAGAGCGTATTAAATAAAACTATAGCCATATTGTCTGGGGTGTGGGAGACTTGGGAGATGAAGACCATCTCCTTGGATTTGCGGGAACGGATTCTGGCCGCCTACGACGCCAACGAGGGCACCCGCGCGGAGGTGGCCCATCGTTTCCGGGTTTCGTTGGGCCTGGTCAAGAAGCTGCTCCAGCAGCGCCATCGCCTCGGCGACATCCGCCCCCAACATCATCGCTCTGGCTGCAAGCCCCGCATTGTCGCCAGCCATGAGCACCAGTTGCGGACGCTGCTGGCGAAAAAGCCCGATCTGACCCTCAAGGAACTGCGGGCCGCCACGGGTCTGGCTTGCACCTTGCCCGCCATCCACTACGTGCTGGTCCGGCTGGGACTGACCTATAAAAAAAGACGCTCCGGGCTGCTGAACAAGACCGGCCCGACATCCGGAGGGCGCGGCGGGCCTGGCGGCGGCAGCAGGCCGGCTTCGATCCGGCGCGGCTGGTCTTCCTCGATGAATCGGGGGCGAAAACCAACATGACCCGTCGTTGCGGTCGTGCTCAAAGCGGTCAGCGGGTCCACGCCAGCCAGCCCTGCGGCCACTGGCAGACCACCACGATGCTCGCTTCCCTCCGGCTGGACGGTTCCACGGCCTGCATGACGATGGAAGGGGCCACCGACACGGAAGTGTTTCAGAGCTATGTGCGGGACGTGCTGTGCCCAACCCTGCGCCCGGGCGATCTGGTCGTGATGGACAACCTCTCGCCCCACAAGCACGACCCCACCCTGCAATTGATTGAACAAACCGGGGCGGCGGTCCGGTTCCTGCCGGCCTATTCGCCCGATCTCAACCCGATTGAGAAGATGTGGAGCAAGATCAAACAGTTCCTGCGGAGTGCCGAGGCCCGCACCGGGGAGCAACTTCAGCGAGCCCTCGCCGCCGCCCTGGCCGGCGTCACAGCCCAAGATGCCATGAACTGGTTCGCTTCGTGTGGCTACAGTTTCATTTAATTTGCTCTAGGTGATGTTCTTCTCCTGCACCGTCGTGTCTACGACCACCTCGGTTTCCTGGATTTTCTTGCCATGCAACTGCGCCGAGACTTTGAGAATGAGTTGCATCCCCGATTCACCAATCCTATCCCGGAAATAAACCAGATCGCTCGGATCGCAAGGCAAACTCCATTGAAAGTCGGCGCAGCCGCAGAAGTACTGCCAGTAGGGATTCTGCACCCAGGCGGCCACCGCCGTCTCATCACCCAGATTGAACATCTGCTTGAGCAGGAGCAACCCCACCATTAACCGCACCGGCTTGGCTGGACGTCCCTCGGCGCTGTAATGCTTCCCAAAGGCCGACTCGAACTCCGCCCCGGGCAGTTTGTCAGCAAGCTGTTTCAGCGGCTGACGCGGATCCAACTGCTCGGAGAGTGAAGGCATCAGAAAACAACTTTGATAAGTCGTCGAGGCTTTGGCTTGCATCGAACCTTTCGACCGGATTTTCAAACCGCCATTCAATATTCCGGTCGAAAAAAGTTCACTCCCTCGCCCAATACTCCTATACCCATAATGCGTTCACCACTTTTTCAGGAACGACTATTCTAAAATGCTTTATATTCGTCATGTGTGACGAAGCCCTAAGCGGCTGGTTTGACCAGCAATCCTTAAGACATATTCAAGATTGGTTTCAATTCTTCGTCGGCGCAGGCGGAATGATTCCCTGTGCCCGTAGAAAGTCAGCCATGTGTTTCATTGTTGGGAGGAAAGTTGGATTGGTCGCTGGCCAGTCGCAGGAATGGTCCGCGTTGGTGACGGTGATCAGTTCGCAGGCGTTGCCCGCCGTCTGCATTTTTTCAGCGAATTGCTGTACAAACCGGTAAGGCGTCGTCTTGTCCAGCGTGCCACAGGAAAGAATCGTCGGCGGCCAGCCCGCGCGAACGCCCTTAATCGGCGAGCAATCGGGATGTGCGGCAAAAAAGTCCGCGCCGAATCCCAAACCCAGCACCGGATTATGCAGCACAAGGGCGTTCGGTTTTGAACTCACGCGCGTGTCCTCGTTCGTTTCATCGTTGCCGTCCAGCATCGTGGCCGCTGCCACATGACCACCCGCCGAACCGCCGGCGGCAATGATGCGGTTTGGATCGATGCCAAGCTCCTTTGCGTGCGTACGGACGTAGCGGATAGCGGATTTTCCGTCCCGGACGCATTCCAGCGGGGTTGTGCCGTGGCGGCTTTTCACGCGATAATCAGCGGCGATGCCGATGATTCCCTGTTCACGAAACCACTCGGCGTTGGCGATCATCCCCGCCGCCGTGCCGTTGACCCAGCCGCCGCCGGTGAAATAGACGATGGCTGGCAGGGGCGACCCGGATTGGCCGGCCGGTCGCAGGAGATACAGCCGCAAATCTTCCTGCGGCGTCCTTTTGTAAACAACCTGTTCCGCGCAGCGGAGCAGGTTCGTTCCGGGTGTCAGGTAGGAAACATTTTCTGCGACACGCGGATGGCAAGAAATGATTGGCAACGGCGAATCCGCTTGCGTTAAAGGTGCCGGCAGTTCGCCAGCAGTTAAAACACATCCAACCAGAAACAATGAGCAAAATATATGTTGGGCAAATTTATTCATGGTAGAGCTTCGCAATGCCGCCAAACGTGGAAGACTGAGTAACCGTCGACTCGCGACGTGAAACGTGTCAAGAGCGTTCGGTGATGTTGCGCATGCCATAGTGTCGAAAGAGGACTGCACCGCCTCCGATTGCCAGCAGCGCCAAAACCGAAGGTTCAGGCACGGGCAGGATTTCATTCTGAAAGGCCAGTCCACTCGGAGCTGGCAACCCGGAGGCAAAGGTGCTTTGCACCCCAGTTGAAGTGAATTCAAAGATATTGCCAGTGCCAAAATCTGCCTCAAACAAATTGCCCATGCCGTCAAAAGCCAGCGCCGACGGATGATACAACCCGGACGCAAAGGTGCTGCGAACGCCACCCGGCGTAAACTCATAGATGTTGCCGCTGCCCAAATCTGCCTCAAACAGATTGCCCGCGCTGTCAAAGGCCAGCGAACTTGGTTCATTCAACCCGGAGGCGAAGGTGGTGCGCGTTCCGCTTGTTGTATATTTGTAGATATTGCCGCTGCCCAAATCCGCCTCGAATAGCGTGCCAACGATATTGAATGCCAACCCTTCAGGATCTGAAAGGCCAGAGGCGAAGGTGCTGCGCACGCCGCCCGTCGTGAACTTGTAGAGGTGGCCGGTTAACGTGTCCGCCTCAAAGAGGTTGCCCGAGGTGTCAAAGGCCAACCCCCAAACACCGTTCAGTCCGGTGGCAAAGGTGGTGCGAGTTCCGCCCGGCGTCAATTTATAGATCGCTCCTGTGTTCTGCACACCCACATACAAGTTGCCCGCGCCGCTAAAGGCCATGGCTTCATAATATGGCAGTCCGCTGTCGAAGACGCTTTGTGTTCCGTCAGTTGTATACTGATAGAGGGGGCCACCGTTGGCATAATTTGACACAAACAGATTTTGCGCGGGTGCATTGGCGCTCATCAACAGGACTATTCCCGCACAGACCACGGCGGCAGTCACTTGGAATTTGACACTAACGATGGATTTTAGATTTGTTGTCATAGCATGTAATGCTGCCTCATGAGCCACCGCTGACTCGTGATGTGAACCGCGACAGCGGAACTGACATCGCCAACGGCGGTTGGCTCCGGCGATTGGTTAGAAAACATTATTGTGATCCTCGTCTAAAACCCACTTCTTCATGTGTTCATGTAACTTGGTGAAAATCGCTGGTAAATTGGCTGCCTCCTCTGGTGCAATCGAGCCTCGTTCCATGCCAGGCAACTTCAATGACATGACCCGACTAAACTCCTGCCAGCAAAGGCGGCATATAGCTCTCGTCCTGTGAGCGCCACTAAGAGCGGCGGCTAAATCAGGACAAGCGCAGTAAGGCTCGCCGCCACAATAACAACAACCAGCTTTCAACTCGGCTGCGATCTCGCGAGCATCTGGGCTGAAAGCCTCGAAGCACTCGCCGCACAAATTGCTGGTCGTAGGAACGTCATCAGCCCTGCTCGTAACATTCGTCACATGGCATGTCGCCTCACGTTGTTGGCATTTTTCACAGAGCATACGTAATGTGGCCTAACAGATAATCGACGGCCGACTTGGCAGCCTATCCTGGCCCAAGAACAGCCTATCCTTTTGCATGAATTGAGCCTTAACCCGGCGCAAAGGACGCCAGCTATCCCCAGCAAAACCAGCGTGTTGGCGGGATCGGGAACCGTTATGGGAATCACGCTCACGGCGTCCACTCCAGGGTAGCCATACGTGCCGATGCTATACGACGCCTGTTGAAAATCCAGCTCGGTGAGCGAAGTGACGGCCACAACCGTGATGACATGGTAATTCCATCCTTGAACCTGATTGTTGGCGGTGTAGCTGCCAACTTCCTGGCTGCCCCAAAAGACATTGAGCAGACTGGTCCGTTGCGACTGGCCCGGATCATCCCCGCGTTCGTAGAAGCTGAATTGATAGGTCTGGCCAATGACGGTGTTCAAATACTGCCACATGTCGCCGCCCCCCACGCCGCCGACGAACACACAGTTGTTTCCACTCACGGACTTCGCCGGTTCATTGATGAACGCATCGAAGCCGTGCGAGAACTGCCATGGTGGAAAAAACGGGGTGCGACTATTAAAGATTTCAAAGTCACCGTTCGCGACAATGTTGCCGCCCAAGGGGACAGCAGTGGCGCCATGCGTCAATACTACTATGGACCATAGAATGAGGGACTGTTTTATTTTCATATGATTTTCAGGTCGCCTGCATGGGGTGGGTCGCCCCAACCACCGGGGACGAAGGGGCAGCTCGCATCCTTTGCCAGCCAGCTAACAGAAGGCAGAGGCCGATCAAGCTGAAGGTGCCCGGTTCAGGAGCCGACTCCACGGTGAAGAAAGCCGCGTCGCCCACGGCCAATGTCGGGACGTTGTCCCAATTGCCGTTGCCGAGATAGGAGCTGGTGCCCGACAATGTCGTGACTTGTTCGCCAACATTCGGCAGGCGGCCGAGTATATTCAGAAAGATATCGGTGCCGGTGTCCGCTATCGGGGTCATGTCCCCCAGCAAATAAGTTCCATTGGGACCGGCAAATGGGGACGGCGTAGTAAGGCCAAATGCATTCGTTAAGCCTGTCCCATCATGGTTGAGCACATAACCGACGAAGGTGTTCATAAATGGGGACGGGGCATTCAGCAGCGCGCCGGTTCCGGGTGCCAGCAGCAGGTTCAGCGTCCAGGCGCCGCCAAGGTATTCTGAGGTGGTGTTAAAAGCAGACTGGGAGGCGTCCCATACGGAGATGGTGGTTCCATTGGGAACGGGCTGATGAAACAGATTGGTGAGATTATCCGGGCTGTTCTCCAATGGGTTTTCAAACAGATTGTTTCCCTGATTGAACTGCCGGTTGACGTAACCAACAACATTCTGGCTGTAAACCTGGGCCGGGGCGGCTTGCACCGCCAATGACCAAGCAACCAGGAGTGCCACCTTAAAGCTGTTTGTATTCATATGATTTTGTCTGTATTGAATGCGTTGTGCCGGTGCCCTTATAGGGCAAGCCGAACTGCCACCGATAAATTTTTACCGCGAACAGCGCCACCACCGTCGGGAACATGAGCGCCAGCGCGGATGAGACTTCGGGCACCGTGGCCGTGACTTTGAAGTTCATATCATAAAGCGACTGCACGGCCCAAGTGGCACCGGAATCAGCGGAATCAAACAAGGAACCTCCAGCATAGGGATAGGCAATGTAGAGGCACCCGAACCACAGGCATCCGCCACTCCTTGTCCCCCAATCCGCAGCGAGAAGGCGTAAACCGCCCCGGCGACAAGCCGGATACCATCCCCCGAAAAATCGGCCGTGAGCATGACCGGGGCTCCCGGCTGGACGCCCGCCAGCAGGTTTCCGTTTATGAGTGCGCTTGCCAGCACGGTGGAAGTCGGAACGCCCGCCAGCGTCTGCCGAAATTCGACAATCACATTCGCCGGCAAGGTTGGGCCATTCTGGGCCAACGCCACTGAGATGCCGGCAAGTTCACCGCTGGCGAGGGCGGTAAAAGTCTGCGCGGGCCTGTAGGAGTCAATCGTGAGGTAAAGCCGGCGATGCCACCGGTGAAAGACGAAATCGGGAACGCGGCCACGGTGATCGGCACGGCCCGCACGGCCATGGCTGATAAGGCAAACATCGCCATGATGGCAATAGAACCGAAACAGGGTTGGAATTGCTGCTTGGCTTTTTTCATACGCTTCCGATTCTTTTACTAGGTTGAACTGTCTTGCTCATCGCGCGAATGCGGACTGAGGAAAAAGGCCGTTGCCGGCTCGCGGCGTGAGTCGCGATTGCGGAACGCCAGCGCCAACCGGCATCGTCTCCTTTTGCCTTGTAAGGCGGCGGCGCTCACTTTTCGTTGAGAATCTTTGTCTTTTGCGCCTGAAACTGGGCATCCGTGATTGCTCCGGCATCCTTGGCTTTTTGCAAATCAACCAGTTGTTGTCCCACCGTGGGGGGATTGGTTGTAGTTTTGGTGCCGCCGCCGAGCGACAGGCCGCCCACGCAACCGGTCTGCAGCGTCAGGGCGCAAAGGCCGGCCAGTGCTGGTATGAATAGTTTTTTCATATGGTTTTATGTTTAGTTGCGAAGTGTTCTCTGCAGCGAACGAAAAAAATGCTGAACCATCATCGGTTCGTGGCCGGAACCGCGATAGCAGAACGGCCAGCGCCAACGGCGTTTGGCTCCGGCAACTTGTTAGGTGCCGTCAAATTGTCAACAATCTCCATCAATGGTTCTCAATCTGGCGTTTAATCTCCAAAACTGGTGTGGTGAAAAACTCCTCACCCTTCTGAACAAGCTCCTCCCGCGAATGCAGCTCTGCCTCATGTCTAAAAACTCCTTTGAATAATTTGCTAATCCATGACGCCGTCGGGTCTGTAGTCTCGAACTTGTAAGAAATCTGTGTCGGGCCATTGACACAAATCTCGATGAACTCCGACTTGGAACGGCTGAATCCGAACATCGTCGCAGCTATCGCTTCCTCGACTGTCTGAAACTTCTCGCTGCCGCGAGCCAAGTAGCGGTCAACAATCTTCAGCGCCTCGTCTAGCTCGATGGGATCATGTTCCTCAACGGCTAACTTCGGCTTCATGACTCCCAATGAAGTCTATTACTAACCATTTTGTCGCACTACAAATGTGAAACTAAACCGCTGGTTACTTTGACTCAACATAAAACAAAGACCGAATGCTCGGACGGGTGAGGACTCGATAAATCCAAAGCTCAAATATAAAAAACACAACAGAGACTACTGAAACCCAGATAATTGGAACATCTTCGTAGCGCCAACCGAATATCTTGATGAATGCTGGGCCACTTCCAAAGAATCCGCAAACGAACACGATGGGTAACTCAATCAGCCAAGGCCAAGTGAAAAGCAAAGCGCAAGTGCGCCAACCTTTCGAAAAACGCCTCAAACCAAAAAATATCCAGAACCCAAGGACATCAAAATCCAGGTGAAATGAACCATGCGTCAACTCGCCAAGAATCTCGATGGCTGCCATAACGCCCATAAGTAGAAACAAATACGAAACCACCGAGAGCGACTTCGGAATGTTGCGTTGTTGTGTCATTAGTATGTGAAGCGGCCTAACCGAGCCTCTGAACCTAAGAATCAAGGACGTTAATTTTGAACGGCGCACCCTCGCCATCCGTGATGCCAAAGGCGGCAAGGATCGGGTCATTGCCCTTCCCCCTTCACTGCAACCTGAAATCAACCAGCAGCTAAATGCGGCACGTTCGGTTTGGCTGTCGGATCAGCAAAACCAAATCCCCCTTCAAATCCCCGAAAAACTCGGTAAAAAATATCCCGAATATTAATTCGCATGGGCGTGGGCATGGTTGTTTCCCGCCCATCATCCTTGCCGCCATCCCCGCACCGGTCAGTTGGTCCGTTTTCATCTTCACGAAGCCAATGTGCAGCGCGCAATTAAAATGTGCCGGCGAAAATTGGGCATGGTGGTCCTGCCTCATGAACTGCGTCACGGCTACGCAACCCACGCCTTGGGTTTTGGAGCCAATCCGCGCGCCATTCAGGAAGCGATGGGCCACAAGTCCTTGGAAACAACGATGAAATACCTTCACGCTGAAAGTCTCAGCGTACCCAGTCCGCTCGAAAAACTCTTGGGTGCCAATCTTGATTTGGTTTCGCTCTCATTGAAGTCAAGCGCTCCGTGAAGGAAAAAGCTGCCGCACGTGCACCCCAGCTCGCCAAAAGTGCATTTCCCCACTCGATTTAATTGGCCTAACACCTTCATGTCGAGT
>Ga0209698_10008842_pt1 | contig 10348 bp, 8 predicted proteins | sample LitLauG_LLR_2012_FD_187203 | JGI IMG/M metagenome (GOLD analysis project Ga0209698, IMG submission 187203) | Freshwater sediment microbial communities from Pennsylvania, USA - Little Laurel Run_MetaG_LLR_2012 (SPAdes) (version 2) | ecosystem: Environmental > Aquatic > Freshwater > Creek >... | reverse complement strand
GCGCGGCGCCGCCACTGCCCGCTCTCGATGAGCCCGATGAGCACGGCGTTGACCCGGATCCCGTCGGACGCCAGCTCCTTGGAGAGCGCCTTCATCAGCGCCATGCCGGCGGCGCGGGTGACCGAGCTCGGCTCGCTGGCGCCCCCCGGCGCCTTGGCCGCCGTCGCCAGGGTGAAGAGGACGGCGCCGCCGCGGGCCCGGAGGTGGGGCAGGGTGAGCCGGGTGAGCCGCACGGCGGCCATCAGCTTGAGCTGCACGTCGGACTCCCAGTTCTCGTCGTCGATCGACTCGAGGGGACCGGCCGCGGCGCGCCCGGCGTTGTGCACCACCCCGTCGATGCGCCCCCAGCGGGCTGCGGCGGCGTCGGCGAACGCCGCCAGGTCCCCGGCGACCGACACGTCGGCCCGGACCGCCACCACGTCGGCGCCGTCCTGCGCCAGGCTCGACTCGGCCGCCCGCAGGCGCTCCTCGTCGCGGCCGCAGATCGCGACCGACGCGCCCTCGCCGGCGAGCCGCGTGGCCAGCGCGAGGCCGAGCCCGTCGCTGCCTCCGGTGACGAGCACGACCTTGCCGGCGAGCTCGAGGTCCATGGTCATTCCTCCTTGGTCGTGGCGGCCGTCACGCCGGCCAGGAAGCCGTCGGCCTCCGACTGCGAGCGCAGGCGGACGAAGCGGAGCGACGCCCAGCGCGGGTCGTGTTCGGCCTCGCTGAACCGGCGACGGTAGACCTTGTGCCGGGTCGCCGCCCAGGCGATGATCGACCTCTCCGGCTTGACGGACCACAGGTTCGACAACGGCTCCCGGTTGCCGTTCCACAGTTCCTCGCGGGTGATGGTGCGGCACACCGTTCGTCGGATGGTCCGCGACATCACCGTCGCGTAGGGCAGGTCGAACCAGACCACCGTGTCGGCGCGGCCCCAGACGATGTCCTGGACCACCGAGTAGGTGCCGTCGACGACCCAGCGGTCCGCCTCGGCCACCACCGTCACCCGCCGCCGGAACTCGTCGTCGGTGAGCTGCGTCCAGCCGGGCTGGTGGTAGATGGAGTCGAGCTCCACGTGGGGCGCGCCCCGCGCTCGGGCCAACGCGGCGGCCAACGTGGTCTTCCCCGACCCCGAGCACCCGACGACGGCGACCCGTTCGATCTCTAGCGCTCCTGCTCGGTCGGCCGCACGAGGATCTCGTTCACCGCCACCCGTCGTGGTTGCGTGACCGCGAACCTGATGCACTCGGCGATGTCCTCGGCATGCATGATCTCCATGCCCCCGAATTGCTGCGCCATGCCCTCGAGGATCTCGGGGCGATTGTGGAAGGCCAGCTCGGTGGCGGTGGCCCCGGGCTCAATCAGCGTCACCCGCACATGGCGCGTGGTGACCTCCTGGCGCAGCGACTCGCTGAAGGCGCCCACGCCGTGCTTGGTGGCGTTGTAGACGCCGCTGTTGAGGCGCGCCACACGCCCGGCGACCGAGCTGACGTTGACGACGTCGGCCACCGAGCGCGGCTCGGACTCCGCCGCGGCCAGGAGATGCGGCAGGGCGGCGTGGGTGCACGAGAGCAGCCCCAGCAGGTTGAGGCTGACCATGCGCTGCCACTCCTCGACGGGCGCACCGACGATCGGCCCGAGGAGCATGACGCCGGCGTTGTTGACCAGGGTGTCGAGGCGTCCCAGCTCCCGCACCGCCATGGTGACGGCTCCCTCCGCCTGGGCCGGGTCCGTGATGTCGGCCTCTATCACCAGCCCCCGCCCCGTCCCCCCGATCCGCTCGGCCAGGGCGTCGAGCTTGTCGCGTCGACGGGCCACCAGGGCGACGGTCGCCCCCTCTTCGGCGAGGGCGACGGACGTGGCCTCGCCGATGCCGCTGCTGGCACCGGTCACCAGGGCGACCGTCCCTTCCAGTCTTTTCGTCATGGAGCCTCCACCTCGTCTCGTCGCGGCCGCCGGCGCGGCCCGGGGAGGCTCTGGAGGCTACCCGGCCCCGGTCGGCTCCTTGTCCGGGTTGTCGGCCCCCGCGGCGTCGCCGTCCCCGTCGAAGGGCTCGATCCCGAAGAGCCCGACCGGGGTGCCGATGTCCTCGGGCACGCGGGTCGGCGTGTCGCGGTTGAGGACCTCGCCCCGGAAATACGCCGGCCGGATGGCCTTGTACACGTACATGAGGATGACGCCGAGAAGGGCCGCGCCCACCATGAGGACGAAGATGCCCCCGATGTGCGAGTGCGGTGGGAACGGGAGCGTGTACGTCGTGTAGCTGTTCACCGGCTTCCAGTAGTGGACGAGGAGCCACGGGATGCACGCCCACAGGATCACACCGCCCGTGAAGGGCAGGATGCCCCGCAGCCAGAGGTTGCGGGCGCTCTCGGTGAGCGAGTGGCGCCAGTACCACGCGCAGCTGAACCCGGTCAGGCCGTAGTAAAACGCGATGAAGATGCTCAAGGCCGTGACGGAGTCGAGGATGACGCCGTTGCCGGTCGCGAGCTCGTTCATCGTGACGTACAGCGCGATCGAGACGCCGCCCATGGCAAGGGTCGAGGTCGTCGGCGTCAGGAACCGCTTGTGGATCTTCGAGAAGGCGGACGGGATGGCCTTGTACACCGCCATCGACAGCGTGGTCCGCGCGGTCGGCAGGATCGTGGTCTGCGTCGACGCCGCCGCGGAGCTCAGGATCATCAAGAAGAGCAGGTGCGTCATGAAGCTCCCGAACCCGGAGCTGCCGAAGATGGAGCTACCGAGGACGGAGAGCACGTCGCCCGTGTGGGCGGGGTTCTGCAGCCCGACCCCCTTGGTCCCGATGCCGGCGTAGGACTGGGTGGCCACCACCACGAGGGCGTACGTCGCCAGCAGAATGACCGTCGAGAGGACTGCGGCACGCCCCGGGATCCGATGCGAGTCCTTTGTCTCCTCGTTCACCGAGACGGCCGTGTCCCAGCCCCAGTAGATGAACAGCATCAGCGTGAAGCCGGCCATGAACCCCGTGGCGGAGAAATGGTTGAACGGGTTGAACCACGAAGCGCTCGCCGTGAGGTGGCCAGGGGGTGCCGTGCCGTTGCCGACCTTCACCAGCGCCACGACGGAGAGGATCAGCAGCATCGTGATCTCGATGCCGAGCAGAATCTTCTGGAAGTTGGCGGAGACCTCGATGCCGACGTAGCAGATGGCGGTCATCACGACGATCCAGGCGATGCCCACCAGCAGAACCCAGCCACTGGTCGGGTTGCTCGCGATGCCGTCGGCGTTGAAGAGGAAGAAGACGTAGGTCGCGGCGACCTGGGCCAGGCTGGCCATGACAAGCACGTCCGCGGCCACGATCGCCCATCCGCCCAGCCAGCCGGTCTTCGGACCGAAGGCTCGGGCGCCCCAGGTGAAGGTCGTCCCGCAGTCGGGGTCGGCGTAGTTCATCTCCTTGTAGCCGTAGGAGATGAGCAGCATCGGGATGAAGGCCAGGACCGTGATGATCGGCGCCCCCACCCCACCGATGTAGATGACGACGAAGCCGAGCGTTGCCGCGAGGCTGTAGGCGGGCGCCGTCGAGGCCACCCCAACCACGACCGAGGAGACCAGCCCGAGCGCTCCGCCCTTGAGCCCCTTCTCCCCCGGGTCCTCCTGCTCAGCGAGTGAAGCGTCGAGATGTACCACGTGCACCCCCAGGTTTTGTCAAGGATGGCTCTGCACCATACTCAAGCAGCGCCGGAATTTCCGAGATTTCTTGCCGATCTCGTCTGCAGGCGGGAGATCCCACCACCTTTTCAGGAGGCAACCCGGCTCCTCCTGCCCGATTTCGTCGCTACCTCGGCTCGGATTCGGTCTGGCCGATGCCTTCCCGCAACTTCTGGAGGCTGGACGAGAGGAGCCTCGACACGTGCATCTGGCTCACGCCGACCGCAACGGCGATCTCGGACTGGGTGAGGCCTTCGACGAAGCGCATGCGCAGGATCGACTGCTCGCGGGGCGGGAGCGTGGCCAGCGCCGGTCCGAGCAGCGCCCTGTCCTCCACCGAGTCGTAATTGCCGTCGAGCTCACCGAGGCGCGCCGAGAGGGGATCGTCCTCACTCTCGGTCGCGTCGATGGACGTGGCGCGGTACCCCTGGCCGGCCTCGATCGCCTCGATGACCGCTTCCTCGCTGGCACCCGTGGCCTCGGCCAGCTCGGTCACGGTCGGGTTGCGGCCGAGCAGTTGGACCAGCGCCCCGGTGGCGTGGCCCAGCTCGAGGTACAGCTCCTGCACCCGGCGGCTGGCGCGCACCGCCCATCCCTTGTCGCGGAAATGCCGCTTGAGCTCCCCGATGATCGTCCGGGTCGCGAACGCGGAGAAGTCGACGCCGCGCGCCGGGTCGAAGCGGTCGACCGACTTGACGAGGGCCACGGACGCCACCTGCACAAGGTCGTCCAACGGCTCGCCGCGGTGCAGGAAGCGGCGCGCGAGCTGATGGGCGAGCCCCAGGTTCGAGGTTATGACCTCCTCGCGTGCTGCGGCGTCGAGCGGCGTGAGTTCAGTACCGGGGTCCTCGGACTGCGGCTCGGGAGTCCCTTCCCGGCCGCCTGTCACTCCGCATGCCCCCCCCGGCGCTTGCGCAGCCACGCGCGGACGGACCCGTCCAGGCTCTCCCGCCCGTGCTCGTCGACCAGCGCGTCGAGAATCTGCTCGCTGAGCTGGGCGATCTCCGCCGCCTCGGGTCCCGGCGCTTCGCCGGCGGCGGCCCGCTCCAGCGTGCAGACCACGCTGATGGCATCGCCGAGCACGGTCAGCTCGAGGCAGAGGTCCCCGGAGCGCGCGTCGCTTCCGTGCAGGGTGAGGAGGCACAGCTCGCCCACGGCGAGCCGGAGGTCCTCGAGCTCCTCGATGTCGAAGCCGGCTCGGGCCGAGATGGCACTCGTGACGAGCCGGGCCAGCACGATCAGGTCTCCGCGCGCCGGGAACCTGAGCTCAATCCGGTCGCCCGTCACGAGCACGTCGGCTGCGTCGGTCACGATGCTCCCGCGGCCTGGAGGGAGTCGGCGATGGTGAACACGTTGGTCAGGCCGGTGATCTCGAAGATCTTCATGATGCGCGGGTCCGCCACGACGATGTAGAGGTCGCCGCCCGCTTCCCGGCACCGCTTGAGCGCGCCCACCAGCACGCCGAGGGCCGTGGAATCGAGGAAGGTCACGCCCAGCAGGTCGAGGACGACCGTCGACTCACCCTGGGCGATGACGCGTTGCAGCCACTCGCGCAGCTGGGGGGCGGTCGCCACGTCGATCTCCCCGGTGACTGCGATCACCGGTGGCGTCGAACCCGCCCGCTCCGTGATGTCGAATTCCTGGTCCACTCCACCTCCTGCGCCCCACGGGACGGTCAGGGCCGTCCCCGGCGAATCTGCAATGGCGATTGGCCAGAGCGTTCTATAGCCCCTGGACAGAGAACCTAAACCTTCGGCCCCTGGACACAGAACCTAAGCCTTCGGGGTTTCTCCCGGTGCGGGCACGGGTAGATCAGGCGCACAACCCCGGTGCAGGGCGGGCACGGGACGGGCCGTCCTGCAGGGGGAATAGCGTTTCACCCACGAGCTAGACGGCTGTGACCAGGAAAGAGATTCGTGCCCGAACTTGGCGAAGACGACCTCGAGGCAACGCCCCAGAGCCAGCGCGCCGATCGAGCCGAGGCCGTCGCCACCCTCATCGCGCTCCTCTGGGTGTCGACGGCCGCGATCGTCTTCGCCATCTACGGCGGGAACATCTCACTGGTCGGCTTCCTGGCCATCGCCCCCTTCATCGCGGCGGCCTTCGCACGGCCCTCCCGCGTCCTCATCGTCGGGCTGCTGGCCTCGTTCTTCGCCCTCGTCATCAGCACGCCCCCCCACAGCTACGGCGGGCTGAACCACACATTGCGCGTAGTGAGCCAGCTGGCCGCCACCGCGGTGGCGATGTGGATCTCCTACCTGCGGGGCCAGCGCAACGTGCAGCTGTGGACGGCGCGTTCGGAGACGAGGAACGAACGGCGCCGGCGGGTCGCCGCCGAGACGGCCCAGCGCATGCAGGCCATGGCCCGGGCGCTCACGACGGCGGCCGACCCGGCCCAGGTCGCCGACGCGGTGTTCGCCGCGCTGCGTGACGAGTTGCACGTCGATGCGGCCACCTTCGCCCTGATCGGCGATCGTGGCCGGCTGCACACACTGCGCCGCTTCGGCTACGGCCCCGACGAACCGGTCGACGCGGTGCTCCCCGTCCTGCAGCCCGGCGGCCCGGTGCTGGGCGACAACATCGCGCTCTTCGCGGAATCGCTGCCGGACCTGCGGCGCCTCCGGCCCGACATCTACGCCGCCCTGGAGACGAACCGGTTCCGGGCCCTGGCCGTGGTGCCCCTGGTCGTGTCCGATCACACCATCGGGGCGGTCATCGTCCACTGGGACGACGACCGCGAGATCGCGGATCCCGACCAGAGCTTCCTCTTCACCATCACCGGTGCCGCCGCCCAGGCCGTCGAGCGGGCGCGGCTCACGCTCACCGAATTCGTCAACCTCGAGCGCGGGCAGCACCTGCACCAGCTCAGCTCGGCCTTGGCCGCGGCGACCACACCGGGTGACGTCGCCCACGCCGCCATCGCGGGCGGGCGGCGGGCGCTCGGTGCGCAATCCGCCGTCGTGCGCGTCCCGGCCCCGGGGGAGCGTGCCCTCACGTGCCTGGCCAGCAGCGGGCACCCGTCCCTGCTCTCCCGAGGCGTGGTGCCCGTGGACGACAGCCATTCCGGCTCGTGCTTCTCCGCTGGCCGCACGGTCGTCACGACGATCGACGCCGAGGGGAAGACGCCTGACGACGTTGCAGCGGAGATTGCGCCGAGAGCACTGAGCACACTCGGGGAGCCGGTCACGATCGTGACGGAACCGCTCATCGGAAGCGTCGGGCCGCTGGGAGTCCTGTCCCTGGCCTTCGTAACGCAGTCCGAACTGGGCGAGCCCGACCTGCGCTTCCTGTCCACGCTGGCCGGACTCACCGCCCAGGCGCTCGAGCGCGCCCAGGTCTTCGAGCACGAGCGAGAGGCGCTGCGTGCCGCCGAGGCCGGGCGTGAGCGCCTGTCACTGCTCTCCGAGGTGACGCGCCTGTTGAGCTCGAGCCTCGAACCCACCACCGTGATCAAGCGGACGATGAGCCTCGTCGAGGGGCGGCTCGCCGACTCGTGCATCGTCCAGGTACCCGGCGACGGCGGCCTGGTGCGTCTCGACGTGCGCGAAACCAGCGCATCCGAGAGACCGCGGGCCGACCGGCGCCGCGCCCGCGAGCTCGTGCCCTTCGACTCCGATGCCCCGTCTGCCGTCGCCTACCGGACGGGCCGGACGCAACTCGCCCCCCTGCATCCCGACGGGGACGGGGCGGATTCCCAGGTGGCCGCCACGGCGTTGGCGGTCCCCCTCACCGCCAACGCCGAGGTCATCGGTGTCATGACGTTCATCGACGGCCCCGGCCGCCTCTTCGAGCCCGACGACGTCTCGCTGGCGACGGAGGTGGCCAGCCGGGCCGGGGTCGCGCTGTCCAACGCCACCCGCTTCCAGCGGGAGCACGTCGTCGCCGAGGTGCTCCAGCGGGCGGTGCTCCCCGACTCGTTGCCGGCGGTCGATGGTCTCCAGCTCGACGCCGAGTACCGGGCCGGGGTGGCCGGCACCTATGCCGGGGGCGACTGGTACGACGTGTTCGAACTGGGTGAGGACTCGGTGTTCTTCAGCGTCGGCGACGTCATGGGCAAGGGCGCCGCTGCGGCCGCCCTGATGGGTCAGGTCCGCAGCGCCATCCGCGCCTATGCGGTGTCCGGGCTGTCGCCGACGGAGGTGCTCTCGTCCCTCGACCGCCTGTTCGACGTTCTCATTGAGGACAGGGTCGCCACCGCCGTGGTCGGCACGTTGACGCCGTCGACCGGCCGCGTCGTCCTCAGCAACGCCGGACACCCGCCGCCCCTCGTCGTGCGGGCGGACGGCAGTGCGACCTTCTGCCCGATGCAGCGCTCCCTCCTCATCGCAGCGGGGCTCAGCGGCGCTCCCCGGCCCCGCGACGAACTCGTGCTCGACCGGGGCGACTCCCTCCTCATGTACTCCGACGGCCTCATCGAGCGGCGCGGCGAGGTGATCACCGAAGGCATGGAGCGCCTGGCGGCCACCGCAACGGTGATTGCCCGTGACGGCTGGCCCGCGCGCCCGGCGGCGATCCTCGCCTCCATGTTGAGCACCGAGGACCGCACCGACGACGTCGTCGTCCTCTACCTCAGCTACACCGGCGTACCCGACGGACGCTTAAGCGGCCAGCCTGTGGGTAGGTCACGGGATGGCATGTCCACGTTGCACCTCGAACCCGTGGTCGAGAGCACGCCCACCGCGCGCCACTGGATCGCCGCCCATCTGCGCGATCTCCCGGCGGAGGTGACCGGCTACGCGGCGCTCTTGACGTCGGAGTTGGTCACGAACGCAGTGCTGCACGCGGCCACTCCGATGTGCGTCACGCTCCACATCCTCCCCGATCGGATCCGTGTCGACGTGGCCGATGGCAACCCCGCGTTCCCCTCGCTCAAGGAGTACGGCCGGGAGGCGGCGACCGGGCGGGGCCTGACCCTCTTCAACACGCTGGCGTCGGACTGGGGGGTCCAGGCGGTCGACGGCGGGAAGATCGTGTGGTTCGAGCTCCCGGTGGACTTCCCGGTCTCACCCGCCAGCGTCTCCGACGGGAGCTTCCGCTTCGACCTGGCCGGCATCACGCACCCCGACCTCCATGGTGCGACGGACCTGTCGCCCGACGTCGCGGTCCGCTTGATCGGGATCCCCGTGGGGCTGATGCAGAAGTCGAGCGAGGAGTACGAGGCGCTCTTCCGAGAGCTGCGGCTCATGAAGGAGCGGTCCGACAGTTCAGCTGGCGCCCCCGTGCTGCCCGAGCGGCTGGCCGTCCTGGTGACCGAGATCGGCACCCGCTTCAGCGGCCTCGGGCCGGGCCTGGACGAAATGTGGCAGCGCGCCGTCGACGACAAGGTCGACCACTTCGACTGGACGCTCGTGCTGCCGCAGTCGGCTTTGGTGGCGTGCGAATTCTACGACGCCCTGCTGGACGAGGCCGACGAGGTCGGCCTCTCGCAACGCGTCCTGACGTTGCCGGCGTCGCCGACCAGTGTGGCGGTGCGCCGCTGGTTCCTCTCCGAGCTCATCGGCCAGCTGCACGGGAAGGCGCCGGTCGCCTGGAGCGAAAGCCGGTTCCACACCGAGCTGCACACGGTCTCTCCCCGCTGAGCCCGGGGCGTCAGCGCCGGGACGTCGCCCTCCTCAGCACCTTGCCGTAGTGCTCGAGGCCCTCGGTCGAGAGCCCGGCTGACGGCCCGCTCGCGATGGAGACCCGCTCCGGGACGATCCCCCACACCGGGACCTTCAGGTCGGTCCACCACGCGATGGTGGCCTCGAGGTCGTTGGTGCCGAGCCGGGCCGAGCAGATGACGACGCCGGCCGGGATGTTGCGCGGCGTCATCTCCAGGGTCGTCACCACCCGGCCGGGCTCGACCCCGCCGGCGCGGGTCGGGATGACGACGGCGTCGGCCCGGCCCAGGGCCGCCTGCACCACGGTCCCCTCCCCCGGCGGGGTGTCGACCACGACGAGCCCGTCCTCCTGGCTCATCGCCTTGGTGACCGTCCGGACCGAGGGGCCCTCAATGAGGTCGACGCCTTCGAAGGGGTCGGCGTCGTACCACTCGGCGGTCGAGCCCTGGGGGTCGGCGTCGACCAGCAGGATGGGGCCGCGGCCCCTGCGTGCCCCGACGGCGGCCAGGTAGACCGCAGTGGTCGTCTTGCCGACCCCGCCCTTCACGTTGCTCACCACGATGTTCATTGCGTCCGGTCCCCTGTCGCTCGGGAAGTCGGCCCTACGGTACCGGTCGACCGGGCCCGTCCGTCACGGCAGGAGCAGCAGCCCGAGACGGCGCCGGGTGATGATCACCCCGGCCACGGCCATCGTCACGAGGTAGGCGATATGGCCGAGGAGGGTCCAGCTCCAGATGCCCAGGTCGGCGGCACGGACGAGCACCACCCCCTGATAGAGCGGAGTGCAGCGCACGACGGCCTGCAGCCACCCCGGATACACGGTGATCGGGTAGAAGGTGGCCGAGAAGAGGAACAGCGGGATGAAGGCCAGCGACACCATGTCGAAGTCCTGCCAGGTCCGCATGTAGGTCGTGCCGGCCATGCCGGCGGCGGCGAAGGCCAGGCTGATGAGGATCGCGGCCGGCCAGCACAGGATCGCCCACGGGGAGACGATGTAGCCCAGCATCGCCATGATGGCGAGAAAGGCGGCGGAGTAGAGGGCGCCCCGCAGCACGCACCAGCTCAGCTCGCCGAGTGCCACGTCGCCCACGCCGAGC
>Ga0209698_10008841_pt1 | contig 10350 bp, 6 predicted proteins | sample LitLauG_LLR_2012_FD_187203 | JGI IMG/M metagenome (GOLD analysis project Ga0209698, IMG submission 187203) | Freshwater sediment microbial communities from Pennsylvania, USA - Little Laurel Run_MetaG_LLR_2012 (SPAdes) (version 2) | ecosystem: Environmental > Aquatic > Freshwater > Creek >... | reverse complement strand
CTTCAGGTAGGCCTCTTCTTCGGTGAGCCCGAACTTGGCTTGCATGATGCCCTTGGCGCGCTCCACCACCTTGCGTGTTTCGAGCGCCCGCTTGGCTTCCAGAGTCTCCGACATCAGGCGCGCATTCTCGATGGCGATCGCAGCCTGCCCGGCCACCACCTTCACGAAACCGATTTCGTCGTCGGCAAACTGCCGCACTTCCCGCGTGTAGATGTTGATGGTGCCGATCACCTGCTCGCGGGTAATCATGGGGACCGACAACAGCGAAGCCAGATTGGTCTTCCGCGCCAATTCCGGATACCGGTACTGCTTCTCCTCCAGCACGTTGGGAATCATGATGGGCGCGCCTTCGCGCACCACCCGGCCAATCAGAGAATCTTCGATCTTCAGCGGCATGCGGTGAAGATATTCCTCGGAGGAGCAGCGCGCCGCCGTGATCACCAGTTCCTGGCGGTCCGCATCCACCAGCATGATAGAGCAGACCGGCGAATCCAGCTTATCGGCCACCATCTCCGCGATGGTCTGCAGAATGCGGTCCAGGTAATTCTTCTCCGAAATCTTCTCCGCCAGACCGGCCAGCGCTTCCATACGGCGCGCTGCCCTTTCCGAACGTTCGGCCAAACTGAATTTGGCCAGAGCGCCGCCCATTTGCTCGCCGATAAAACCGACCAGAGCGATTTCGTCGGCGGTGTGTTTATGCTGGGCCTTATGGTGAATGTTGATGACGCCGATCAGCTCGCCGTTGGACACCAGCGGCACGGAAAGAAACGCTTGATAGGTATCTTCCGGCAGCGTTTGGAAGGTCTTGAATCTGGCGTCGGACGCGGCGTTGGAAGACAGCGCCACCACGGATTTGTGTTTGGCCACCCAGCCCGTGATGCCTTCGCCCATTTTCATGCGGATGTGGCCGATTTCCGACGCGTGCGGCAGCTGCGACCCGCGCAAGACGATCTCTTTGGAGCTGCGATCCACAAGATAGACCAGACAAGCATCGCAACCGGTCACATCCACCGCCAAACCAATCAATTCCTGGAGCACTTTCTCCAGGCTGAGATCGGAACTGACGATGTTGCTAATCTGGTGCAGCAGCTCAACCTGACTCTTCGCTTCAGACACAGGCACGTTTCACCCCTTGGTTCCTCTTTCAGTCTAGGATCCCGCTGGAGGCGGGTCCAATCTAAATTTTCTATGGGTGCGATTGCAGCCTGATGACAAGGCCCTCATTCCACCGGCGTAAGGGTGATGCGATCCACGTCCAGAGCCAGCGCAACGCCTCTGTTATAAGGACTTTGCGCAATCCGGAGGGGGATGGCATCTTTCGGTGTTAGATCGACAGTACCAATGGTTACAGAACCGGACCCTTTCGAGCGGTCGATCTGCCCCACGATCGTTCTTCGGTCCACCAGCAACTCGATGGTAGCGCCCGGCTCCACCTGGTTATAGAAGATTTCGACCTGGTACCGGCCCTTGCGAGCGATCGCAAAATGCCAGGCGCGCTTATAAACCGTCGGAGGATCGTAGTAGCCGCCGCCGTTGTAGTTGTACCAGGTGTCGGCCTGGGCGGCCGTGAGGGTGATGGCGCCTGCGGCATCGGGACGGATCACCGGCGGCGTAACGTTGGGAGCGCCGTCCAAGTCGGCGACCACCACGGTGAGCGGAGCGGTCTCGAAGCGGTGTGCGGCTCGAAGCGCGGGCACGCCGCCCACCGATTCCGCACGAAGCGGCGTCCGTCGCCGGTCGGCCAGGAACCAGGCGCCACGGATCCTATTCTTCAAACCGGGAAGGCGCAGCAACCCGTCGGTTGGCCAGTTCCGCACCAGCAGATACAGGCGGCTTCCCTTCACGGTAGCGTGGCCGAAATCCAATTGGCGGAACGGCTGAGGCTTGGTGCCGTAGATGGCCTCGCCGTTCTTGTCCAGCCATGTGCCCACGCCCCGCAGTACGTCGGCCTCGAACTCCACGATCGACCCGTCGCCGCGCGGGCCAATGTTCAACAGGTAATTGCCACCACGAGCCGCCACCTCCGCCAGTTTGAGGATGTGCTCATTGATCTTGCCCGGCAGGTCCTTGCGTTCCTGCCAGGAACGGTAGCCCCAGGTCTCACCATAGATCGAGGCCGGCGTCTGCCAAGGCTCGTCCAGGATGATCTGCGGGATGCGGTTGTCGCCCATCACGGCGAAATCGCCCTGGTGGTTGAAGACACGTCCGCTCACCATGCACTCGGGCTGGATGGAATGCACAGTGCCTGCGAAGCGGCGGCTCTGCGCCAGCGTCGGGTTGCCCATGTCGAACCAGATTTCGGAAAGCGGCCCGTAGTTGGTCATTAGCTCACGCAACTGGCGGACGTTGAAATCGGCGTGTTTCTCGGGGATGTCGTTGTTGTTGTCCTCGGTCCAGGTGGTTGCGTCCGGATAGTGCCAGTCGATGGTGGAATAATAGACCCCGAACTTGAGACCGTTGCGCGCGCAGGCTTGGGACAACTGCTTCACTACGTCTTTGCCGTACGGTGTGGCGTCCACGACGTTGTAGCTCGTCTGTTTGGTGGCGAACATGTTGAAGCCGTCGTGATGTTTGGCCGTAATCACGATGAACTTCATGCCGGCCTGTTTGGCCAATTTGACCACCGCCTCCGGGTCCCATTTATCCGGGTTGAATTGGGCCGCCAGCTTTTCGTATTCCTCTTTCGGGATGTCCGCGTGGCTTTGGATCTGCTCGCTGTAGCCCTTGGTGATGCGCTGGCCGTTCCAGACTCCCGCGGGGATTGCATAGAGGCCCCAGTGGATGAACATGCCGAACTTGCGGTCCTGCCATTGCTGAATGGTGGCCGCGCCAGGACGCGGGTCGGGTTGGGCCAGGGCCAGAAACGAACCGGTGAGTACGAGAGCCACGGCGCGAGTCATGTACCATTAGCTCCAGTGCATCATTTCGCGCGACTCGACCTTGGCGTCATCCAGTTCGATTCCGTACCCGGGTGCATCGGGCAGAGGAAAGTGCGCTGTTTCGATGGCCGGCGGGTGCTTCTCGAAATGGTAGTACGACTGCATTTTGAGAATCAGGTACTCGGCCAGCGGGCAGACGGCCGGCGACTGGCTCGCGATCACGTGCAGCGCCGCGTGCAGACTGTGGCCGTGCGGAATCACAGGCACGTCGAAGATCGAGGCCAGCGCGCAGATCTTCTGCAACTCCGTGGTGCCGCCGCACCATTCCGGATCGCACTGCACCACGTTGAGCGCGCCGGCCTTCAGGTAGTCGTAAACTTCCCAGCGGCCTTGGATATGCTCGCCCGAAGCCACCGGGATCGACGTGCCCTTCCGCAACGCGGCGAAGCTATCGATTTTCTCGGCCTGCGTGGCTTCTTCGATCCACCGCGGCCGGTACTTTTCCACCTGCCTTGCCCATTCCAGCGCGTAGGTCAAGTCCCAACCGCTGTAGACGTCGAACATCAGCTCGGTCTCTTCCCCCACCGCCTCTCGCAACAGCCGGACCAGTTGCACGTTCTTCTTCAGGCCGTCGTAGCCATCGCCCGGACCGTATCCGAGAAACCACTTCTGGTAGCGGAAGCCCGCGCTCTTCACCTGGACGGCGCGCGCCTGCACCTTGTCCGGCTCCAGCGAGTAGCCCAGGCAGCTTGCGTAGGCTTCCACCGAAGCCCGCGTGGGCCCGCCGAGCAGCCGGTAGACCGGCGTCTTGAAATAGCGCCCGCGCAGGTCCCACAACGTGTTATCGACAGCGCTGATGGCCATCAAAAAGTGACCGCGCCGCGAGTGGCGGTTCGACCGGTACATCTGGTCCCACAGCTTCTCGTGCGCCAGCGCATCCTTGCCTATCAGGAAGGGCCGCAACTGCTCGTCCACCACGATGGCTACTTCCTTGTCGATCGGCCCGTAGAAGCCCTCGGCGCCTTCGCCGGTCCGGATCTTGAGGTACAACGAGCTCACCGGCGTCCTGGCGGCCGTGCCCGCCGGCGCATCGTGATACGGCTTGGGCCGCAGTTCGTCATAGATGTAAAGCGGATTGACCTGGTATTGCTGATCCACCCCACGCATGGTTTCGCGGTGTCCCTGCACTTGCCAGATCTCGATGGCCGCGATTTTGGCCGGCTTGGTCTCGGCCAGCGCGGCGCCGACCGGGACAGCGGCCAGAAAAGAGCGCCGGGTAAGAGAGCGTTGCATCCTGTGGATCAGAGTAGCATCCGTGCAGGCGGGCATCCGCCAGGACCGCGAGGGCGGATTTCCTTGCAAGTTTGGGTAGGGGCCCGCTGCGGTTTTGAAGCGCCGTCTCTTAGACGAGGTCTTTCAGATAAATATTCGCATTACCGGGTGCCCGGACGTATTCCGTAAGCCGGTCGTTGCGGAATTCGAGCCGCATAAAGCCGTGAGGGGAAAAATCGGTTTCGAATCCGGGGATATAGAGATTAGCTGTGTCTAACACCCAACCTCCCGGGATGCTTCCGTCCACAACCTTCACGTATCGCCATTGCGATCCGAACTCATTGGAAGTCGGGGCGTTGCTGAGATCCGGGCGAGCCTGGGGAAAGCCGCTGTGGCCCACGCACCTGCCATGAAACTTGTACTTCGGGTGCGGGTCGTACAGCACGCAGCGGTGCTCGTGGCCCCAATACCAGGCAAACACTTTGCCGGTTTCCAGAAACTCGCTCAGAGCCGGCAGCAGGTTCCCACCCTGGTTGTCGTCCAGAAGCGTAAACGGCTGGTGATGAGTAAACAACACGACCTTGCGGTCGCCGGCCGCGCGCAGGATTGGTCCTAACCAACTCACCTGATCCGGATCGATGACGCCTTCCCTGCCGCCGAAGGCCTGTTTGTACGAAGTGTCCAGGCCAACCAGAAGCCAGAAGTCGTTCTGCAACGCGAAGTAGCTGGAGGTTTGTCCGAACGCCGGCAAGATGGAGCCGAAATACGCGTGCCCGCCGGTGTACATCTCGTGATTCCCGTTCAGCGCCCGCATCGTGGCACCCGGCACTTTGGGAAAAACCTTCAGGAAACGCTCCTGTACCTCCTCGCCCAAGCCCGAGTAGTAAACGTCGCCCAGGTGCAGCAGCAGGTTGTACCCGTCCTTATCCGTGGCGATGCTTTGGGCGCACACGGGCGCGCCGTAGAGTCCGGTTCCGAAATCTCCCAGCAGCCCGAGATCGCACCGATTGGAAAAGGGCTCGGGGGTATTGGCCGCTGGCGGACGGCCGGCGGGGAAGATACTCTCGATCCAGGTGAAAAAGCTGGTCACATAGCCCAGCCAGTCTTCCTGGGAGAAGCGCACTTCCAAAAACTCGAGCACCAGTTCGGCGCCCTTCAACAAGAATGATTCGAGCTGGTTCTGCTCGCTGGCCCTGCCCGCGAGGTGGGTCTGGAGCAGGGCGGCAGTGGTATCTCTGGGCGTGTGCATCACGCGAGGGAAATTGCCCTGGGCGATGCGCATCTCTTCGAGTCCACTGGCGACCTCGGCCACCCTGGCATCGGCCCTGGCGGAGTCGGGAATCACCTGCCGGGCCGCCTGCCTAGTCTTATCTAGCAGCGCATCGATGCTGGAAAAGGGCCTGGTAATGCTCTGATAGCTGACGATGGTATTGGCCGGCTGCACTTTTCCTCCAGTTCGAGAGAGTATACCAAAACCGCCTGCCGACCGGATTCTATTTGGCCTTGTAGACCGTCCTGTACCCCGGCGGCGCGGCGCCGATGCCGGCGAAAATCGCAATGGGCGCGAGGTATGTGAGCGCGCGGGCGCCGCTGGTTTCGCCTGATTCGTTGCGGAAATAAGCGCCCAGGGTATTGTCCACCGTTGCGCCCACGGCCACGCCGATAGCGGCGCCGATCAAGAGGTTTCGCACGCGGCGGCCATTGGCGCGGACCTTCACCGTACGAACCCTCGCCTTTTCGATAGCGACCTCACCTTTGCCTTCGGCCAGAGAGATCGCATCGGCGGAGACCGCGCGGAACGCTCCGGAGTGTTCCCGGCCGCCGGACTCCTGCACCTTCACCTGGTCACCGGGCTTCAACGCGCGAAGCGTTTCCCAGGGCTGCGCGGGCGCGGAAAGCCCCGCGCCCACGACCGCTAGGATTGCATAAGCAGATAAACGGATTGCGTTCATACTCACCCCTTTCAGATACGTTAGCTCCATTAATCCCCGTGCTGAAGCGCCCTCTCGGGGGTTCTCAGTCCAGCCCGGCAGGCGGATTCACAACCCGCCGCAGATTTCCAATCTGCCCCACAAAAGGCATATCATCGGCAATGCATGCGTACCTTAGCCCTGTTCGCCATCGTGCTCGGCAGCCTGCAGGCTGCGGTGCCGCTTGATACCACGGGCGTCCGGCCCGGTCCAGTCACGGTGACCCCAACCGCCGATTCCGTCACGGCACGCTGGAGCGACGAAGCTAACCGCTCCTGGTCCGCCGAGTTCTCGCTTGACCCCAAGGCCGCGCTGATCACCAGCATCAAAGTGAACGGCGCCGTGGTGATCGATCACGCGCGCCCGTTCTACCAGTGCACCACTGGCAAGCGGCGCGGCGGGTGGGACCAGTTCTTCGATTTTCCGCCGAGCCATCCGGACGGTACTCGTTCCTTCGCCGGCGATTTCGGTCTCAAGGCCGCGCGCGCCCAAACCCGTGGCGATCGTCTGGAACTCTCGTTCGACGGTCTACGTATGGGCATCTTCGAAGGCAGCATCCGCTACGTGATCTTCCCGGGCAGCCGCCTCATGGAGCAAGTGGCGGTTATGTCCACGAGCGAGCCGGACTCGGCCTATTTCTACGACGCCGGACTGCGCATGACGGCCAACGCCGACCGGCGCGTAGGCGGCAACATGGAAACCCAGGTGTTTTATTACGACACCGCCGGCGATTTCCGGACTGCGCTCTCCGATGGGCCGGAGCGGCATCCGGCCGCCGTGCGCTACCGGAGCATCGGGACGCGCGCGGGTGCGGGCAGCGTGGCCGTCTTCCCCGCGCCTCACGAGTACTTCTTCCCGCGCGACTTCACTACCAACATGGCGTACCTCTGGCACTCGTCGTGGAAAGGCATCGTTTCGCTGGGCATCCGCCAACTGCCGGACGATGCCACGGCCTACTACCCCTGGTCGAACGCGCCGCCCGGCACCGCACAGCGCATGAGCCTGTTCCTGATGTTGGGAGCGGGCGACCCTCACGCCACCGTGGACGACGTGCTGCGGCTGACGCATGCCGACCGCTATCCCGCTCTCGATGGCTACGTCACCTTCGCCCCGCACTGGCATTACGCCTACACCGTGCAGGCGATGGAACGCGGGATGGCTTGGACGCCGCCGTTCAAACCGGTATTGGAAGCGATGGGCGTGAACGCGGCCATGATCATGGACTTTCATGGCGATGGCCACCCCGCCGATACCGGCCAGACACGTCTGGCTGAGTTGCAGGCCTACTACGCCGACTGCCGGGCTCAATCGGGACCGGGCTTTCTGCTGATCCCGGGCGAGGAGGCCAACGTCCACTTCGGCGGCCACTGGGCGTTGTCCTTCCCCAAGCCGGTGTATTGGCACATGAGCCGCCAGCCTGCGCAGCCGTTCCGGGAGCAGGACCCCAAGTACGGTACCGTCTACAATGTGGCGGATGCCAAGGAACTGCTGGACGTGGTCCGCGCCGAGAATGCGTTTGTGTACCAGACGCATCCGCGCACCAAGGGGTCGATGGGATATCCCGACAAGATCCGCGACAGCGCGCATTTCCTCGATGCCCACTGGTTCGGCGCCGGCTGGAAGGCGCTACCCTCAGACCTTTCTTCACCGCGGCTGGGCGAACGCGCCTTCAAACTGGTGGACGACATGAGCAATTGGGGCCTGCGCAAACAACTGATGGGGGAGGTGGACGTTTTCCAGATCGATGCCAGCCACGAGCTCTACGCCCACATGAACGTGAACTACGTGAAACTGCCCGCGCTGCCGGCCTTCGACCAGTACGGCCAGTTGCTGGATGCCTTGCGGCGCAGCAACTTCTTCGTGACCACCGGGGAGGTGCTGCTGCCCGAGGTGAGCATCACGGAAGCCGCGGGTGGCCGCATCGGTGTGCGTGCGCGAATCCAGCACACGTTCCCGTTGGAGATGGCGGAGATCGTGTGGGGCGACGGAGTGCAGACTTTCCGCAAAACCATCCCGCTCGACGAAACCCGCCCGTTCGGAGATTTCGCATTTTCCGCCGAAGCCGATGGCGGCAACTGGAAGTGGGCGCGGTTCGCGGTGTGGGATGTCGCAGCGGATGGCGCCTTCGGGAACCCCGTGTGGCGGACGAAATAGTTACTAACTGGCCGCTTATCTTAGCCGCCTACGGCGCGTGTCCGAGAGAGGCGACAAATCTAACTAAGTGCTTCGGCGGTCTACTCGGTTACCTCACGCAGCGACTGAACGTCGCAAACAGTCACAGATTCACGGCGGGGCCTTACCATCCCGCGCGCTTCCCAAGCGGAGAACAGCCGGCTTACGGTGAACAACGTCGTGCCGGTCATTTGCGCCAGATCTTCGCGGGAAAGGCCGATTTCGATCGCACCATCGACCGGCCGGCCGATCTTCTCCAGCAAGCGCACGAGTTGCCGGGCAACCCGCGGACCCACTCTCTCCGTTGCTACTTCCCGAAACCGCTCTTCGAGTTCCAGCAATTCCCCGCCGAGAATTCGCACCATGTTCCGGTGCAGAACCGGGAAGCGCTCCACCAGAGCTTTGAAGGTGAGCGCATCCCAGACGAGTGCCCGGCAAACGCGGAATGCTTGCGCGGTGGTACAGTGCCTTCCCGTTGAAGACAGGCCTGCCGCGCCCAGAACGTCGCCGGGCACACTGAACCTGAGGATCACCTCCGTACCACTCATTCCAAGCTGGGTGATTTTTGCCAAGCCCGAGGTAAGCAGTAAGACCTGCCGTACCGAGTCGCCCTCGATGTAGAGCATGTCGCCGCGCTCGAACTCCTTGACACGCGCGGCGGCGGAGATCCTCCGATAGTCCTCTGGCAATACGCCGGAAAACAGCGGAGGCCGATCCACCACCGGGGTAGCATAATTATCCCCGTTGACAATACTCAAACGATCGGGACCACTGGGCCGGCTCCCGAAGGGTTCACTTTGTCGAAACAGACTGTTCTGAACTCCCGCCATAACGATCATCGATCTCCCGCGGTTCGCGGTCCCCGGCGCTTACGTCGCGCCGGCAATCCGGCTAGTATCTAACTAATCTCTGTGGGGGAACTTTCAGCGCCGCTAAAAGCAGCCCTGGAGGAACAACGGACCCATTGAGCCGTTGGGGTGAAGCTTTTGATATCAGCACCGAACACCCAGAGTGCTGCACAGAAGAACTCGCGATAGACCCTGAGAAACGTCGAACTCACATCCCCCTTGACTTCGATTTCGGCGGAGGCGCACAAGTGGACCGAACTCCACACAGCCGTAACAACGGCTCCAACTTTGCATCGATCAGCCGACTGAACACCCGCCGGCCGGAAACGAGGGTTCTGCGAACCCGAGCGTAAACGGCACCACCCTTTCGCGACCTCCGCAATCGCGGCACTCCACCGCGTTCGCTACTCAAGCGTGAGCCGTTTGCAACTTACCGCATGTATTCTACCTCACCATATTGGCCCGTTTGTGTCAATAGAATTTGTCGCTGAACAGTACTGGCTCAATGGATGCCTGGTGATAGTACGGCCAATGCGCGTGGCCATACTAGGAACCCGTCGCGCCAATGCCGTTAGTCCGAGTTGCCCCAGGATATTCCCGAGCTAGTTTGCGCTGGAGCAAACGCTTGCGTTCGAAATGCCTGAAACGGCGGGGGCCGCCCGCTTTGCTTTTGCAGTGGATCTCCTAATCTCGAGTCCGGTCGTTCAAGAGTACGGCAACCAACGCGGCGTGGAGTTTTCCAACACTTTCGTGCTCGCCAAGCAAGGGAACAGTTGCCGATCCATCGGGCGGCGCTGCTGGGGGTCTAGTGCCTTTAGATCTCACTTCGAAGTTGGCCAGTGATAACCCGGTTTCACCTGTCGGGGGAATTCTACAGGTATGCTTTTTGACAGGTGACTGATTTAGCGCCTGAAGGATTGGTGGCGAAGGCAAGCCGCAGCGCGCTGGAGTGGCAGTTCCTTGCGCAGGAGCAAACATTAAGTAACTTTCTTTATTCAAGGCTCGAAGTTAACACGCTTGGGTAAGCGCCATACGCGCGCAAGCAGCTATCTAAACCTTCTAATATTGGCCGGGGATTGACGCCACTTTCGAGGAAGTTCTCAACAAAGCCCCGCAATCGCAGTACCCCTATTACCAAGAGCACATTAGAAACAATTGTTAAGTTTAGAAATGCCTTGACAGTCACCTTCTAGGCGGTGTACTCTAATC
>Ga0209698_10008839_pt1 | contig 10351 bp, 9 predicted proteins | sample LitLauG_LLR_2012_FD_187203 | JGI IMG/M metagenome (GOLD analysis project Ga0209698, IMG submission 187203) | Freshwater sediment microbial communities from Pennsylvania, USA - Little Laurel Run_MetaG_LLR_2012 (SPAdes) (version 2) | ecosystem: Environmental > Aquatic > Freshwater > Creek >... | reverse complement strand
GAAGAAACACTTCGCCGGTCGCTGAGAATCCCTACATCACGTGACACTGTAGGCAGATGTATCCGTCGGCCGCCGTGGTGCCCGTCGCCTTGGCGCGCAGGAACCACTTGTCCATCGTTTCCTTGTTGTGGGGATCGTGGCACGAGGAACACTCGATGCCGGTGCGTCCCGGAACGGCACCGCGACCGATCGCACCGGTACCGTCGTCGTTGAAGAGTTGGATGCGGGACGACGACAGACCGCCCGGGTTCGGCTGCCAGTCCGCCCTTACCAGTCCGGGTCCGCCCGCCTGCCCGTTGTAGCTGTTCGAGACCTGTCCATAGCTGTAGGGCATGGCGACGGGATGGTTGCCGGCCATGCTACCGCCGGCCCCCACGACGAATTGGGCTGTGTTCTTTCCGTTCCCATCGGTGTCGCCCATCCTCCAGGTGCTCAGGACGGCGGGTCCGCCCCGACCACCATCAGCGAACCACGCGACGTCGCCCACGGCGACACTGCCGTCGTGACAGCTCATGCACTTGGCCGTCGGGCCCTTGTACGTGGGGCCCGAGATGGTCGGGAATTTCGTCCCGGCAGTCGTGCTGGCAACGTCCCAGGCGAAGTTCGTCTTCGAGAGGGTGTGATTCCATATCAGCTCGGTCGTGCGACCCACGTGCATGGTATGACAATACTCGCAAAGGCCGATGTCGCGACTGGCCGTGTTCGGGATCCGATTGCCGGTGTGACTGGCGAAATCGTGCGCCGTACCCATCAGCCCGGTCCCGGGGGCCTGATTGTAGGCATGCGCACCCTGGGCCATAAAGGCCAGCGTCGTCGCCGCGGCTGCCATGATGAGAAAGGTCTTCATGAGCGCTTAACGGCGCGCCCGTCGAAAACCTTGAGGAACGGCCGGCGACTGCAACGTCGCACGTGCCGGGAAAGTGGCGGGCGCCCGACCGTTGCAGTCGGGCGCTCGGCGCGCTTTCGGAACCCGCTCGCGCGGGCCCGATGGCGCGCCTTCCGATCCCCGGGATGTCGGGGGTCGAGGCGGAAATTACTTGGTCAGAATCCAGGCGACGAGATCGTTGAGATCACCATCGCTGATCTTTGCGGCAGCGTTCGGCGGCATGGGAATTTGTCCATATTCGCCCTTTCCTCCTTCACGCACCTTCTTCACGAGCATAGCCGCCGCATCGCCCGCACCCTTGCGCTTGGCGGCAACGTCCTTGTAGCTCGGACCGACCAGTTTCTTGTCGACCGCGTGGCAGGCCGAACAACCGGCCTTCTTCATTGCGGCTTCGGCAGCCGCATCGTCCATGGCCCCGATCGCCGCGGTTCCGGCGAACGCGAGGCTGCCTCCGATGATCGCTGTGAATATTGCTTTTCGCATATCTTGTTCTCCTCATGCGGTTGCTGCGATGACTACCCAAGAAATCATCGGGGCGACGCTCGTGCGTCGCCCCGGCGTGGTCAATAGGTTACTTGATGTGGCATTGTAGGCAGATGTACCCGTCCTGCTGCGTGGCACCGGAAATCTTGCCGCGCAGGAAGAGGTCGTCGACCGACTGACGGTTGTGCGGATCATGGCAGGACGAGCATTCGATCCCCGTGTTACCGGGCTGTGCGCCGGCGACGACGGATCCGGTCGCGTCGTTGAACAGGCGGATGTGAGCGGAGCCCGACAGCGTCGGATCGGCCACCCAATCGGTATTCACGAAACCGTTACCAGTCGTCACGCCGTTGTAGGTGCTCTTGTTCTGTCCGAACGGGAAGGGCATCGCTACCGGGTGGTTTCCCGCCATGTTGCCGGCGGCGCCCGTGCCGTTCGTGATCAGGAACTCGGCGGGCGTATCCTTACCGATGTATTTGTCGAGCAACGATCCGGGCGCCGGCCAGGCTTGCTCGCGATACCATGCGACGTCGCCGATCGCCACGCTGCCGTCGTGGCAGCTCAGGCACTTCGCGGTCGGACCCTTGTAGGTCGCGCCGTTGATCACCGGGAACGTCGTCCCTGCGGTCGTTGCGGGTACATCCCAGCTGTAGCTGTTGGTCGACAACTTGTGGTTCCACAACAATTGGGTCGACTGAGCCTTGTGCGGCGTGTGGCAGAACGTGCACAGTCCTACACCCAGCCCGCCCGCGCTGCCCTGGAACGCCGTTCCGTTCGTTGCCGAGCCTGCGGCGCCCACTCCACCGCTCGCAAAATCGTGCGGCGTGTTGTACAGGCCTTCGCCTCCGTTCAGTGCCCACGCGCCGAGCGGCGCCAATGCGATCACTGCACATGCCACTTTCGCGAGAATCGACATTCTCATGATCCTTCTCCCTAAGATCCGTATGGCCTTGTCGTCCGATCCGTGCGCCCGCCGAGCCCCGTGGATGGCACCGCGACGACGATGATGCTGAATTGCGGTGAGTCGTTTCGTCATCAGCGGATGGCTGGGTGCGGATGATAGTTTCCTGCCCCTTCCACACCAGCTAATGGAGCATTAGCCGTGCCAAATCGGCACAAGTACATGTGAAGGGCGAAATAAGCCACCCAAGTTCTTGTGTTTTAGAAAGGAGTCGCACTGATCGATGGGGAGTGCAAATGCGAAGGTGACGCATTTTGGCAGGCGATTCCCGGAATCGAGAAAATGCCTCAACCGATTATCGGAATTGAGTTAGGAGTGATCATGCGCGGACGCACCGCAACGACCATCTTACCGATCCCAAAACGGGTGTCCCGCCCGTGGGTCGAGGGTCGCTTCGCGCGGCAAGCAGGGGGACGGGCTACGGGTAACTCTTCGGCTCGTGGTTGACGCCGTGGCACTGCAGATAGCACTGGCCGCGCCCCGGGCCGGTGGAGATATACTCCAGCCGCCCCTGGACCGCGGAACGCGTCACCACGGACTTCCCGCTCTTGTCGCGCAGCATGAAATCGATCAGGTGCGCGTTCTGGCGGGAGCCATGGGCATCGTGACAGGCGGCGCACGGCGTCTGCTTCGTCACGACATGGCGGTTGTGCGGGAACGCATGCGCCTGGTCGTTGATGAGGAAGCTCCGATTGTGGCACTGATAGCACAGATCGAAACTCTGAGCCGACTCCGCCGTCGGGTCCTGAGTCAGATATTGGCGTTGCAGGATCGGGTCGAACCTGGATCCGTGAGGACCGCTCGGTGCAACGCCGGAGGGCGACCAGTCGTCGTTGTTGTGACAGCTCGAGCATCCGATCATGCTGGACGATGTGTAGCCGGCCTGCAGCCCGAGCACGGACGTGTTGGTTCCCATGGTCGCGATCGGGTGATAGGAAGCATTGGCGGGATCGATCTTCACGCGAATGTTGCGCGTACCGCTCTGGCGGGTCAGGCCGAGGGTCGTGGGCTCACGCACGCCGTGGCACTTCGAGCAGACTTCGTATTCGTACTGCGCCTCCGATACCGGTGCTCCGCTGATGGACAACCCGGATACGCCGAACAACCGGCCCGATACGGCCGGCGGCGCCCCTGGAGCGTTCACGGCGGCATGGGCGTTGTGGCAGTCCGTACAGGCAACGTGACGATTCATCGCGAGCGGATTCTCGCGCGGCTCGTGCACCCACTGGTTGGTTTCTATCGGATGCCGCAACGGTTTCATGAACTCGACCTCGATGTTCTTCTGCGCCATCGAGCCCCCGTGACAGGAGGTGCAGTTCCCGGGCTCGCTCGCCTGGGCCAGGAGTCGCTCGGGGTGCCCCGCGGCGTGCGGGCGATGACACGACATGCAGGCATTCTCGGCCACGGTCGATGGAGCGCCCGGAAGCAGAGGATTCGTCCCTCCTCCCTTCCACGTGGCACTCGAAGTCGCATGTACGGAGCCGTTCCAGCGGTGCTGCTTGTGGCAAGACGTGCAAAGCGGTGCAAAGCGGCCATCCATCCGCAGGAACTTCGCCTGCCGGTCCTCGTGCGCGTCGTGACAGGACGTACACTGCATCTCGTGCTTGTCGTCCAGGCGTATGGTCGAAGGGAGGGATTTAGGATCGGCGAGCTCGCCCTGGCGCATCGCCAGCGCGCTGTCGTACACGAAGGAGATCGGGTGATTTGCCGACAGGTTCGTGCCGAGCGACGCCTTGCCGGTGAGTGGGGCGAGCTTCGCCAGCGCGTTGCCGTTCGCCTTGCCCGGTATGGAAACGGCGAGCAATCCGTCGTGACAAGATAGGCAGATGCGCGAGGTTCCCGTCGGCTGGTCGACCTTCGCGATCAGCGACGTACTCGAATAGATCTGGTACGTCGTCCCGGGTGTCTTGTGATTCCATTGCGCGCGCATGGGTGCCGGGTCGTGCAGCACGTGGCAGGCCACGCAGGTGCTTCCCGCCTGGGCGGACTGGACGTTTCCCGGCCCGGTCACGCTCAGGTTGTGCTTGGTGTTCGCCACCTGCGTCTGTGCGATCGCGGGCCGCCAGAGCGCACACGATACCCAGACGGTGAGCACGGCGATCGCGACCATGACGAACATGCCATCGCGTCGCCGTCGACCAAGCGTATCGCCGCGTCGGGGGCGCCCCCGCCCTGCCTTGTTGTGCAAACTCATTTTTCGCTCTGCCCGTTGTCGTCCACCGCGATCGCCTGGAACACTTGAACGCGTCCGTTGTAGGCGTCCGCGACGAAAATCTGGTCTTTCCCGTTGATGAACACGCCTCCGGGCAACGAAAATTGTCCGGGGCCGGCACCTCGCTCGCCGAAGGAGAGTAGGTACGTTCCGTCGCTTCGAAATATCTGGACGGCGTCGAACAGTGCATCCACGACATACACATGGCCTACACTGTCCGTCGCGACACCCTTCGGCGCGGCGAAGTCCCCCGATCCGTCTCCGTTGTGTCCGAATTTCCAAACGAACTCGCCGCGCGAATTGAATGCTTGAATCCGGAAATTGAGTGCGTCCGTGACGAGCAACGTTCCCCCCGGAGACATCGCCACGTGGCTGGGACGATTCAGCTTGCCATCGGCCAGGCCAGGCTCGCCGATGCTCAGCAACATGCGCCCGTCGGGCGCGAAAGTGAAGCAGCGATGGCGTGCCGAATCGACGACGTAGAGCCGCTCGTCATTCGGATCGTAGGCCACGCCCGCCGGGCGCTCGAGTTCGTTTTGCGCCGCGACTTTTACGAATTTCCCTTCGCGATCGAACAGCAGCACCCTGGCCGACTGAGAGTCCGCCACGTAGACGGCACCGTCGGGCCGGAGCGCGATCGCGACCGGCGACAACAACGGCGTGTTGCCCGCGCTTTCCACCTTCGTGTAGCGTCCGCGGCTGCTGTCGAGTATCCAGAGCGCCGGCGTTCCCGGATCGGCGACGTAGACGACGCCGTCCTTTTCGGCGACATTCGTCGGGCGCACGAATCGATCGTCCGCGCGTCCGAACAGTCGATCCACGATGCGGCGCGACGGCGACCTGTCGATGCCGAATTCCCCGGGGCCGCGAAACGCGCGCTCGAACCGTATGCGGGCCGGCATCGGCGCCGCCGGCCACGTCGGCGCGGTCGCCTCGGGCGAGGTCGATTCGTGGCTGGCGGACGGCAGGCCGCACCCAGCCGTCGTCAGCAGGGTCAGAAAAGCGAATGCTCCGATCGCGATACGCATGTCGTCGTCAAAATCGTCGAATGGCCGTGAGCTCGACACTGAAGTTGTTGGTCTTCGACCCGTCGATGGTCCGCGAACTCGCGGTCAGCACGGATATCAGGTCCAGCTTGCCGTAGGTCGCGCGGGTTCTCCAACTGGCTTCGTTGATGGTCTCGGTCGCCTGAAGGGTATCCCGGTAGACGCGGCGTCCCAATGCGGCGGAAGACGTCACGAGAGGCCAGTAGCCCGGCCGGACCCACTCGTAGGTCAGCCTGGCGGACGACGAGACGGTCTGGTGCGCGGGCGCCGTCGTGAAATCCGTCCGCGTCTGGTCCGCAGTGAGGGCGACGTCCGCACCGGTCGAGGGCTTGTATCCCAGCAGGCCGCCGTACTGGATCTGGCGGTAACTGAGCAGCGTGGACTCGTACCGTATGTAGCTCGAATCGGCCCGCGCCTTGGATACATCCCAATCCCGGTGCAACCCGAACAGCAGCGTGTCCTTTCTGGTGTTGTCGAGAAACTGGCCCGCGAAGCCGGAGAGCAGATGCTGATCCGACTGGTCGTGTTCGTACGATACGTTCATCCAAGGAAAGCTGAGACCGATGCCGGCCGATCCGGTCAACGTCCGGTATTTGACGCTGGGGTCGAGCTCGTAGGTGTACGTGATCAGCAAGGGATCGTTCGCCTGGATCACCGCGCTGGTCGGAAGCGGTACGATACGCGTCCGGTTTCCTTCGATCTGAAGGACGTAGTCCAGCCCGGGCGTCGTCGGAAAGCGCGCGCCGCCTCGCGCATCGACGACGACGATCGACCCGGCAGATACGAAGGGTTGCCCGAGCAGAAATCCGGCACCCGCGCCCAATGCGGGCGGTGCAGCCTGGGTTTCGTCGATGACCTGCACGGAGGACGAAGTGAGCTTGTTGTCGTCGATTTGATAGCGACCGCCCAAGTGCATGTGCAAGGTCGCGTCATCGAGGACGTCGTGACTGTATGCGGCGCCGGTCTGGTTCCAGTACGAGTCGCGCGTTCCGGCGGGAAGAGTCTGGTGCACGACCACATCCGAGTTGTCGAGCAGAAGCTTCTTGTAGGGCTCGTAGTGCACGATGAACGTGCCCTCCTCCGTTTTCGCGGTTCCACCTTGAGACTCGATACTGGTCGTCAGAAGACGATACTGGGTGCTGAGATTCTTGAAGTGATCGATACGCAGCATGTCGTCGGTGTCGGTCACTCGAATCGGCGTCGCGCCGCTGCGATCGTAACGGTAAAAGCGCATGTCCCAGCGGCGATTCAGGTCGGCCCCGAAATCCAGGTTGTACTTGAGGGTTTCCGAGTCGCTTCGGAACGACGACCGTGGAAACTGGGGATCGTCCAGATCCAACCGCTGGAAGCTGAAGTCGAGGTCCGAATTCAAGAAACCCTTCCTGGCGTCGAACTGAAGATTGTTCTGAGTCTGATTGGTCGTGAAATCCTGACCCAGAACGCTGTGAGTCGTCTCTTCGCTATGCTGTCGCTCCAGCTTCAGATCGGCGCTGAAGAACGGAAACCCATGATCGCGCAAGGGACTGTCTTCCTGAAGGCGAAAGTGAACCCCTTCATTCTGGAGTTTCAAATCGGACCGTCCGAACGGCAGCACGATTTGATTTTGACTGCGGTTGGCGAATACTCGGCCGTTGTACGGAAGCGCGCTCAAGAAAGTCGAATCGAAGTTGTAGCCGACCAGGCGCTCGCGTATCGAGTCGGAGATGCCGTCGCTCGTTTCGCGCGTCTGGATGAGATCGTAGGTCACGCCCAACACGCCCGTCGCGAGCCCGGGATCGATCAGGTAGAAATTGTCGTTCTCCACGCTCACCCGCTCGCGAAACCTGTTCCGGCTCAAATCGACGGACTGCATCTGGTTGTTGGAATTGAACGACTCCTTGTCGTGGGTGATACCCAATTCCACGCTTCCTCGCCACGTCCCGGGGTGGAACGTATCGCCCTCCTCTCCGCGCCCGAAGCCGGGCCACGCCAATGCGAGCGCGACGGCGACGGCCAGGGGATTCCGGACGGGGGCGCGCGGGCTCATGACTTGTGGCAGCGCGGGCACGAATCGAAGGTCACTTGGAAGGCGATCTTGCCGTTATGGCAGGTCCCACAGAACTTGCCGGACTGGATCGCGTCCATGTCGATGACATTGCTCCCAGCCTTCATCTGGAAGATGTCCTCATGACATGCGTAACACTTGTACTGCATCCGGTGTACCCAGTGCGGAAACAAGGCCGTCGGGACTTCGACGGCGGGATTGGATCCCGGCCTCGTGAACTTGATGTCGCCGTACTCGGCAGTGAGCAGGGTTGGCGAAGCGCCGATGAGTGTCACGAGTGCGACTGATCGAAACACGAAGCGCGAACTCATTTAGGCATCTCCACGTGGCAACGCGGACACGACGTCGCAGGGTCGAACGCCACCTTTCCGTGACAGCGTCCGCAATACTCGCCGCCGAAGATCTTTTCCATCGTGATGGGGTCGGCGCCTCTTTCCATCTGAAAGATCCCGGTGTGACAGTTGGCGCAAGCGAACAACCGGGTGTGGATCTTGTGCGGATAGACGACCTTGAATTCCGCCATCTCTTTGGGTACGAGATCGACATCGAGATCGAGCTCGGGCTGCTCCTCGGTGATTTTCGGATCCACTGCGGGGCGCGGTTCGATCATCTTCTCGTTGAGTGCCTTGACCCAGTCGGGCAGTCCGCCGGCGTCCTTGGGGAGTTGATTGAGCAATGCCAGCCAGTCGGTTCGCGGCTGCTCTTCCATCAACTCGACGCGCGGCGGAGGCTTGGGTTTGGCGTAGGGGGCCCGGCGCGGTTTCTTGATGACGGGGGTGAACGGCACCGGTTCGAACCACGGCGCGTCGACGCGCGCGCGCGGTGCGTCGGCGCCGTACGACACCGACCACGATACGAGCGTACCGACACAGAAAGCCGCCGCGAGGCGCGCGAGTGACATGACGGACCCGTCCGGGATTCTCGAGCGGAACGATCAGTTCTTGGCGGGTGGCGTCGGCTCCTCTCCCGGGCCTCTAGGGGGTGCGCTCGGCATCGCGATGCTGTCGGCCGCCGCCGTGTTGACGAGTTGATAAACCTCGACCCGGTGATTCAGATAGTCGCCGACGTAGATCCGGTTCTTGCCGTCGATCGCGATCGCCGCCGGATTCTGGAGCTGGCCGGGATAGGAGCCCCGGCCTCCGAAGAACAGGAGAATCTGGCCGGTTTGATTGAATATCTGCACATTGCTCCAGCCCGAATCGACCACGTAAAGGTTGCCGAACGAATCCAATGCCGCGCCCTTCGGCTTGTCGAACATGCCCCAGCCGTTGCCGCGCTCACCGTAGCGGCGCACAAACTTTCCGTCCGGGTCGAACTTCTGAACACGGGAATTGAGCGTATCGGTGACGTAGACGTTGCCGTCCTTGTCCACCATCGTATAGGTCGGAAACAGGAACTGACCGTCTTCGCTGCCTTTGTCGTGCCCCAGTTTTCCGAGTAGCTTGCCCTGAAGGTCGAAGATCTTGACCGTGTGTTCAGTGGACTTCGTATGGGCCGTATCGGCGACATATAGCCGTCCCCGTACGCGATCGATTCCGATGCCCCCCGGCTTTTCGAGGGACGGGTCCGTGATCACGCGGAGTTTGTTTCCGTTGCGATCGAAGACACTGACGAGCTTCTTCTCCTGCTCGGCGACGTAGATGTTCTCGTCCTTGTCCAGGGCGATGCCGAGCGGCCGTGCCAGGGGCGTATCCGCGCCGATCTTCTTGAACTTCTTGTTCGGGAAGTCGAACACGAAGACAGCCAACTGGACGTAGTCGGAAATGTAGAGCCGGTTTCCGTCGTCCGACACGGCGATCCCGAGAGGTTCTGCAATCCTGTCGGCCGGCGGCTTTGCTCCGGCGAGAAGTTCCAGCACCTTTTCGTTGAAGGTCGTGTCCTTGCCGAGGTCCTCCTCGCTGAAAAGGGATCGAACGAACTGGATGCGCGCCGTCTCCGGAGGGGGCGGCCAGACCGGGCGTTCGAACTTCGCGGTGGGACGCGACGCGCATCCCGACATCGCCAATACAGCCAACACGATCATCGACGCACACAGGCGCGCCACCGTACGCTGCAGTCCCGTCGTTGTTCTTGTATTCATTTGAAACCTTGCCTCCAAGATGAAGTGCTAATCGCGAGCCGTTTCCGCTCCCAATCGGTCGTGCTCTTCCACTTTTCGATACAGGCTCGACAAGCCGATGCCGAGAGATTGCGCAGCCACGCGCCTGTCGCCGCCGGATTCGTCGATCGCTTGACGAATGATCCCGGCTTCGATTCGCCGCATCCGGTCGCGCAGCGTACCGCCGCCCGATGTGACGACCGGCAGCGGCGAATGCGCCCCCGTCCCGCGCAGTATTTCGTCGGGCAGGTCAGCGAGCGTGACGACCCCATCGTCGGCAAGAATGCACGCCCGATTCACGACGTTCTCGAGCTGACGCACGTTGCCGGGCCAGGCATAAGCCAGCAGGGTCTCCTCGGCATCGGGGTCGATTCCCGAGATCTGCGTTCCCGGGTTGCGCGCGTTCTGGTTACGAACGAGAAATGCGATCAACCTGCGCAGGTCCTCCTGACGCTCGCGCAGCGGCGGTATCCGGATCTGGAACATGCTCAACCGAAAGTACAAGTCCTCGCGGAACAGCCCCTTCTCCACCAGTGCAGCACAGTCGCGATTCGCCGCCGCGACGATTCGCGTGTCGACGCGACGCGCCTGTTCACTGCCGACCGGCCGCACTTCCTTGCC
>Ga0209698_10008838_pt1 | contig 10352 bp, 10 predicted proteins | sample LitLauG_LLR_2012_FD_187203 | JGI IMG/M metagenome (GOLD analysis project Ga0209698, IMG submission 187203) | Freshwater sediment microbial communities from Pennsylvania, USA - Little Laurel Run_MetaG_LLR_2012 (SPAdes) (version 2) | ecosystem: Environmental > Aquatic > Freshwater > Creek >... | reverse complement strand
CGAAGAACCATAATTTGCATTCTGGTGACACTTGAAGTGTGAGCCGATGCAACTCTCGCATGTCACTGCGTTTTGGCTCCGGTTGGCTGGTAATATACTCCTTGATTTGTTCCTGTACGTTCATATGTTCTGCTCCCCCGTTGCGCGCACGAGATTATACGACGTTTAATCCTTCTCCCCCTTGCAAGGGGGCGGCCCTGACCGTTGAGGTCACTCGACCGCGAAGGCGCCCCGCAAGCCGTTATTGCGTGGGGGCTTTTCAGAATTCCCAAAGGCTTGAAGTGTGTGGAGCGCCGAGAAGCGGGCAGAGGGGCTGGAGTACATGCACCCCAAGCCGAGTGAGCGAGACAGCAGAGGCCCTCGGCCGCACAACGGCTGCGGGCCTCACCGCCTGCATTGACAGTATTACTTCCGAGTTGCTCGTGATCCGCCCAGAATCCGAACCTAGGCAGTCTGGGGCACTAGCGCTAGCCCGTGTTAGCGTAGACTATCCACACTCCAGCCTCGGAGGAAGTGATGCCTCGTCTTCTCATCCTGTTGTGCTTCGTGAAGCTAACATCAACCGTTCTATCTGGTTCGGCGACCGATCGCATCGTGTTCTTGCGGCTCTGCCCTACACAAGCCACTTTATTCATTTCGAACGCGGACGGCTCCGGTGAGCGACCGCTCACACAGCCGGGTTCGCTCGATTACAATTCATCGTGGTCTCCTAAGGGCGATTGGATCGTCTTTACGTCGGAACGAGCGGGCTCGGCGGACCTGTATCGCATTCACCCCGACGGAACAGGTCTGGATCGCCTGACCGACGATCCCGCCTATGACGACCAAGCCGCCTTCTCACCCGACGGCAAACAGGTTGTCTTTGTCACGACGCGGGCCGCGGGAACCGCTAATCTTTGGATTCTCGACATCCTCACACACAAAGCCCGGCCACTGACCTCCGGAAAAGGTGGGGACTTCCGGCCTGCGTGGTCACCCGACGGCCAATGGATCGCTTTCTCCTCGGACCGCGAGAGCGGTCTTCCGGCCGGGAAAGGCCGGTGGGAGCGCCTGCATCTGTTCGACATTTACATTGTCCGGCCCGACAGCAGCGGGCTGAGGCATTTCTCGCAGCATGGCAACTTCTGCGGCAGTCCGAAGTGGGCCACAGACAGCAAGAGCGTGATCGCGTACTGCATGACCGGGGAGGAACAAGATGCTTACCGCAACAGGGAAGCACAGGGCGAGACCAGACTCGTCCAGATCGACATTGTAACTGGTAAAGCGAAACCAGTGGCGGCTGGTCCGGGAGTCAAGGTGTTCCCGTCGGTGCTGGCATCGGGCGAAATCGCCTATTTTCGCCGCGACAAACCACAGGGAGTTTTCTACGCAAGCGGCAAGTCCGGTCCCGTGGGTGCGGACGTACGTTCGCCTTCTTGGTCTCCCGACGGCACACATGTCGTCTACAGCCGCTACGAAATGAAACGCAGCCCTGACCTGGTCAAGCTCTGGAGCCGGAATCCCAATTACGAATTGTTTGCATCATCTCGATTCTTGCCAGCATACGATCCGACTGGTGAACATCTTGCGATGACGGCTTTTGCAAGAGAAACCAACAGCCTCCAGATCTTTGATGAAGGAAAGCCGGTCCGCACGATCCTGGAGCGGAAAGAGCTGATCCTGGGCCCGCAATGGTCTCCGGACGGACGGCAGATTGTCTTTGGGATTGGCCGATTCGCTTCGTTCAGCCCCGGAGATGAGAAAGCGATCGAGGCCCCGAATGGCGAAGAACAGGTCGGCATTGTCAACGCCGATGGATCGGGATTTCGTCTGATCACTTCGGACGCGAACAACAATGCCTTTCCATCCTATGCGTCTGATGGCAAGCGCATTGTCTATCGCACCAGCGGTCCTAACGGCGAAGAAGGCCTGCGCATCATGAACCTCGAAGACCACTCGATAACGGCGCTGACCAACGAATACGACAACTTTCCAGACTGGTCTCCGCGCGGCGATCTGATTGTGTTCACTCGCAAGATTGGTGACGATTTCGAAGTGTTTACGATTCGGCCGGACGGCAAGAATGTCAGCCAGTTGACTCACACTCGTGGCAACGACGCTCATGCGTCATGGTCGCCGGACGGGGAACGGATTGTGTTTACCAGCAGCCGCATGGGATTTAAGGACGAAGTGTTCTATACCAACGCCCCGCAGGCCTACGGCGAGATCTTCGTCATGAAGTACGACGGCACCCAAGTCGAGCAACTCACTGACAACCAGTGGGAGGACGGCGGCCCCGCGTGGCAGCCTCACAAGAAGAATCCGCCCGCGGCGACAGCCAGTAATCAAAGTCCGCATTTGTGATAGATTTCTCGGCGCTAGCAAGCTAGGAGCGCCCATGAAGCAACTACTGACGGTATTCATCGTCCTTCTTTTCTGCGTGTCGCCTGTTCAACCACAAAAATCGGCGAGCCAACCGACTTCACAGCCAGGTCTAGACGCGGCCTCCGCCGAACTCGTGACGTTAACAAATGCTTGGACCGATGCCATCAACGCTAAGGACCGCGCGAAGCTAGAAGCGCTTATGGCGCCGGAATTCGCGCTCTACGGTTGGAACGGTGAACTGTGGGCGCCTCGGTCGCAGTGGCTGGATACTCTGCTTAACCACATGGAACTCAAGGAGAATGCCTGGACCATGCGCGAACTCGCCCCGAAGGTCTACGGCGACTTTGCCATTGTGACTGCCGTTGGCACTGCGATTTACTCCAGCGACGGCCATCCCGTCAATCTAAATGTTGTTGTTGTGGACACATGGCGCAGGACGAATGGACGGTGGCAGGTCGTCGCTCGGAACAGTTGCCGGGTAAGCCCTACCTCTGCTTCAACTGCCAGCCCTTGTACAGGCTAACTTGTCTATAGATCGCTGCCGATCTAAAAAGGGGCGTTTGCCGCAGCTTTGTGTCCGTCCCTGGTTTTCCCTCGCGCAACAAAGTCGCGCCAACTTCCGAGTGGTCGATGCGGAAGTTATGATCTGCGTAGGCTGTAACGCACTCCATGACCAGATAATCGATGCCGTCTTGACTCCCCACGTCGTGGAGCACGCAAATGTGCGGATGATTCAAACTGGAAATGGTCTTGGCTTCGCGCTCGAAGCGCTGCTTGCGGATGGGGTCATTCGAAAGCTCTCGCGGCAAAATCTTGATCGCTACCGTGCGCTCCAGTCGCGTGTCTCTCGCTCGATACACTTCGCCCATGCCGCCGGAACCTAACGGCCCGGCAATTTCATAGGGGCCAAGATGTGTGCCTGGATTGAGGGGCATAAGTTGCCGCGATTATAACCTCGGGATAGCTTGGCAGATACCCGCAAGCCTACTCAGGACTACCGGAAGTAATTGGGTTACTTCCACATCGCCCGTCATCCGGGTAAAGCGCCCAGTCATCGGCCATACCATGATTTGATAAGATCAGTTGCTATGGATTGGATGGCTATGATTGAGGCTCTGTTTGCCTGTCTGATTAGTTTGCAGTTCGGAGTAGTCGTGGCTCACGATTGGGTCGATGTCCCTGGCTGGACGCACGGCACTCAAGTGCAGTTGGTAGTTGGGCGACGCAAGTTGTGGATAGCGACTCTGATCAATGCCATCTTCCCAGGTATCGCAGTCGCTTTCGTCGTCATTTTCTGGAGCCGGCCGAAACCTGCATTCGTGACGAGCTACTGGGTCATCTATTGCGCTTTGACTTTGACGTCGGCCATCTTCATGTGGTACCTCCCTTACTTCCTGGGTGCGACCAAGAAAATGAAGCGAGACTACGCGAAAATGTATGCTGGCACCCGACAAGTTCTGCGCCCTCGGGGAGATAATCCGCGCCCGAACCTTCTACATCTCTGCTTTCACCTCTTGTTTATCGTAAACTTCTGCCTCGCGTTAGTGATGCGCCTCCGAAGCGCCTGAAAATTATCGGCGGAAACGTGAGAAGACGCAAAGCCCTGCCCTTTGCTGAGTACCCGTGAGCGCCCCACTTTTGATCGGGATCAACCAACTGTCGCGTTGTCGGCAAACAGGAAGTAATTCGGATACCTCCCGGTGCCCCGTTAATCACGACTTGGCCTACAAGCGGCCCCTATTCGTTGACATGGCTTCACCCTCCACCTAAGATCATTGCGAAACGGTCATCGTAAACGTTTCGCTGTCCAGCTCCGGACGACACAATGTGCAAAAACGACAAAGATTTGGGGGAACGCTCAGAGTCGGGCGGCTTGGTCTAGGAGCGTTCGACCTTGGGCGTAGACTGAGCTCCTAGCGGTTCGCGGAAAGGATCCATCGGAATCGGCGCGTACTCGACCTCGATAATCTCGAGATGCTCCGTCTTCGCTGGCGCGCGTAGGTCCACGCGGTCGCCGGGGCTCGTCTTCATCAGCGCATTGGCGAGAGGCGAGCGCCAGCTAATGTAGCCGCGGTCGAGGTCCACCTCGTCGATGCCGACGATCGAGACGGCGTGTTCTAGGCCGGCGGCGTCCTTGTAGGCCACGGTTGCGCCGAAGAAGACGCGCGTGGCGGCTGACGCTGACCGCGGAGCGGCGGGATCGACAACCACGGCCGCGTCAATGCGCTTCGTGAGAAAGCGAATCCGCGAATCGATCTGGCCTAACCGTCGCTTGCCGTAGAGGTAGTCGGCGTTTTCACTGCGGTCCCCGTTACTGGCAGCCCACGCTACGACCTCCACTACCGCGGGCCGCTCGCGACTCAGTAGGAACCGATGCTCGTCTTTCAGGCGCTGCAACCCGGCGGGCGTGATGTAGTTTTTGAGCGATGGCCCCGGTGGCTCTGGCCGAGGTCCTCGGAGCGGCCGCTTTTCTCTCATTTGCCAATCTGCCATGGGATTTCGTGCACTTGTGGGTGACCCGATCTCGGAAGGCCCTCGGTCCGACAATTCCTCGCATGGTGAACGTGACGGAAGCGGGTTAGATGTCCAATGATACATCGGTCTTTCCTGTGGCACTCTTAGAAAATGTGGTGACCCGTCCGATTGCATATCAAGGCGAAGAAGTATGCGGTTCACCTAAGCGATGAGCCAATGAGATACCCATTTCCTTGTTCTTAAGGTGGCTGTAGCTGTTTTTCAACTTTAGTTCTTCTTCGGCTTTCCTTGAGCCGGAGGAGCTGGCGTTCCACCAGCCCCTGTCGTTTGATCCTTAGTGGGATTGTTTGCTGGCGGTACGGCCTGCGAAGACTTCGGAAGCTTGATTGTTCCGGTGACAGTAATCGAATCTGAATTCTTATCTTGACCTTCGGCTTGAGTTGAGCTCGTCCCGACGTCAACAATCGAAGTTCCAATGTTTTGGTCGGATTCCGAAAGCGGTTTTCCCACGGTACACACAGCTTGGTTGGCTACAGTCATCTGCGAATAAACGGTTTTTATGTAGCGCTGCTCCTGTGTTAGGGAAAACTTAACCTCTTTCGGCTTCTCATTTGCAGCGGCGCCAGCCTTTGTAGCGATACCAGCAGCAGAGGTAATCAAGCTCGAGATCGGTAAGGCCGAGACGATCGTCGCAAAGGTATTGTCTTGGACCTGCGCACTCGCCTCGGTTAGAGTGCCATCTGGACTAAGCTTAAAGTCCACGTTCGAACTTCCCGAAAATGGTTTGCTCTGGTTGATGGCGTATTTGGTTGAGTAATCGACGACGCTCGTAGGAGAACTACTATTCTCTATGAGAATTCGGTCTTCATTTTGCTTCCATGGATCAAAACGATCTCTCCGCTTTAATGCGTCCCATGCGTTCATTACCGAATCCTGATCTGGCGTAGCCTTTTCTAACTCATGAAGCAGACCATTGAAATCCTGGCCGCCATGAGCGGAATTATTGATATCTAGAGTCTCCATTGCTACTGTTCCGGAATCGTTGCTTACTTTGAGTGTTAAGCTCCAATAGGGATTGCCATATGCAGAGGTGTGATTGCACGCTCCCTGTTTGACGAAAAATGGAACTCCCGCTGGCTTGGCTGGATCAAAAGGCTTTACCTTCAACATACTCCCACACCCAGCAATGGAAGCGCAGAGGGGAAGTACCGAAATGACCTTAACTATTCTCATGTTGGTAATCCTTGAGTTTTGGCTTCGAGGTACCTGTCAACGACTTGAGAATCAATGGCAAGGTCCTCTCCACTTTTCGTGTGGATGAGAATATGCTAACGACCATCTGAGGTCAATAATCGTGATTCCAATTATCGCATGGCTGGCCGTGTCAATCATTGTCATCGGGCCCACAGTGGTTTTCCTGTTGGTTCGATTCCGACGCCGCGAGATAGAACGTCGATTTCCAGGTCTTCTTGTGAAGAGTTATCGGCCGAGGATCACGGTTGGAGCTGAAGGAGAATCGGCCGAAAGTGAAGTAGATGAAGAGCTGTCTACCCTCGGCAGAGTACTGACTAGCAAGAGGACTTGGATTTCGGCCGCCTTTCTCCAGACCTTGCTTGTTACTGGAATTGCTGCGTTCTACTTAAGTGCCGTGATTTTAGTCTGGCGAATTGAACGAAACATCGTGAATTCAGGAACAGCCGCGTCGCCAAACGTTTCTGTTGACAGTGGAAACGCCACTCTAGAAGGGCCGATTTCAACAGAAGATCAGTACATCGAAGCGTCCAGAAAGGCGATCGAGATCATCGGGCCTGGCCACGTCATAAACCGGATGCGTGTCCAACATCCTGAGGTTCTTGGCGAACCGAGCGATCAGATCGGTGAAGCGCAAATAGACGTCGACACCCTATATAACGACTCCCCCGAAAGCATCCGGCAAATTGCGAACGTGCTTAGGCTGCCTTTGTTTGAGAATGTGACGGTCAAGGCCGGAGAAAGAATTGAGCAAATCGTTTCCTCTCATTTCGGAATCGACAATTCCAAACTCCCAAACTCGTTTCGGATAGTTGGCCACCGAATCGCTGATCTTAATAGTCCGAATTTGCCGCCTACCGCCTCAGGCTCGATCAGAATTCCGATTCTGCCAACGCGATTTCAAGCCCGAGAGAGTCGGCCGAGCCGCTCCCTCCCCACTGCGAAACAGTCGATCATAGGCTTTCAAGCGATTGGAATCACTGGTTCTTTCTTAGAGGTGAAAGTAAGCGTTCGCCCGCACGCAAATCGTTCAAGGCGAATTCTTCTTCAAGTTCCTTTCACTCGGGGAAGCGCAGTCGAAACTCAGGAAAACGCCAGTGTTTTGGAATCCGCAATGACGATTCAATTTGCAGGGTCGGGAGGCGTAAGTTCTGTGCACAAGACCTTGGACGGGGACGACCACAAAACGGTTGTTGACGCACTGAAAAGGCAAGCGCGTCGGCAAGCGACGGTGTTCGTCTTGGATAGCGGTTGGCCCGACGAACCGTCTTACCAAAGTTCAATCGTTGAGATGCGGAAGCTTGTCGATATTGCCACGAATTTCTACAACCTTGATAGGGTTCACTGGGAGGACAAGCCATATACTCCCCTTTCCCTCGACGACAAATCGCAACATTGTGTCTATATCAAAAACTCACTGAGTGAGTTTACCGATCTGGACTCTCGCCACGTGGTCAAAGTAATTTACGTTCCACTAGATACAAAACAGAATGCTAAGCAGATTTTGCAGGAAATGCTTCGACTATATCGCATCAGGACTATCATGCAACGCGATACACAAGTTGATGATGATACAAAGAGAGTTGCACAGGATTTCGCGGCGAAGACATTGGGTTCCATAGAGACGGACGGGTCCTTCGACTACGAGAAAAGTAATTCGGCCATGCCTATTCCTAGGTATCGCCAAAGGTGGACGACGAACTCCGCTATCGCTGCAGCCGTTTGGTATCTCGCAGAGCTTGCAGCTGAGCAAGACCCACAGAATCCGGTGTTCTTTCTCAACGAGTCCTGGACAGTGGTACCCGATACGGTCGCGTTGGATGCACCCGGTATCTCGTCAGGCATAATCGTGGCGGCGGCTGGCAACACCCCCGGAAAGGAAATAAATACAGATACCGGGAAGATCGATTTCGCTCGAGAAGCCACTCCAGCAAAGAATGTGCTCGCTGCGCTCGATACTAAGCCAGGTCTCAACCAGCCGTTTTGCGATAGCTCGCAGCTCAGCCAAGACACATTGGGTATGACGATGGCAGCGTCGTACGATGGAGAGGCACTAGATGGTGGTCTCTGCGGGACGAGCTTTTCAGCGCCTCGGATCGCTTGGCTCCTTGCCCTCCGAGAAGCAACGCGCACGGAAGATCTTCAGCAGAGCGAGTGGGCCGGACGCTTACAGCAGAAACTCATCAGTTTGCGCAGACAGTCTCCCAGCATGTTTGAAGTCTTGTACTTGCATGCTAAAGATCTGCTTCAATGAAATAGAGTCTGATAGGGAACTCGCGTGCGGCAACGGGGTTTGTGGGTTGAACTGTGGGTCTTCCGCTGAAAACAACAGATCGCTCTCGGAGCTGTAGTTGAGTTTCCTATAGCCGGACCTACTGTGGCTTCGCTCTCCTCGGGGAGCGTCTAACATTGCAGATGTGCGCAGTCTGTGTGTCCGACAACTCCCGAGTCATCCTTTTTCTGCTGCCAGCCTTCGCTGAACACGTGCTGAACGATAGGCTGCAAATGAGGGCCTACGGCGCAACAAAACAAATGAGCCTTTGTCAGTGCGAACGGGTCAGGGTGAATTAGCAAACCGCCGCTACCCCTGGATCTTGTGCGAGACGCCTTGGTTCGGTCCCCGGCGCTCTTCAATTACGGAACAAAGTACCCGAAATCCTGACCACGTAGCGTCTGCAAACGGAACCTCTGGGCAGCGCCATTTAGCTCGAATTTAGTTCGAAAAAAGTGGCGATTGGAGGGAAATAGGGAGACTGTGGAGACTACAGCGGAAGAAACGAAAACAGCTAAGTCACTGAGCCTTCAAGATTTTCCAATGATATTGGAAAAAATAAGTTGACATGGCGGAGAGGGGGGGATTCGAACCCCCGATAGGAGTTTTAGCCCCTACAACGGTTTAGCAAACCGCCGCATTCAGCCGCTCTGCCACCTCTCCGCGGCGTTGTTTGAATAGCTTACCATATTGGAGAAAATTCGGGTGTTGCATCTGGGAGATCCGGTTTTTCTTCGTGCTGTATTTTGGCTATTTTGCGCTGTTTGAGATCATCTGGAACGGACAGACGCCCGGCAAGCGCAAAGCGGGTGATCAAGGATTCGGGCCGGCCGCTGACGCCGGTGGAGTCCATCGGGCGCAACCTAATGAGAATCGTTGACACGCTGCCAGCTTTTTATGCAGTCGGAGTTGTGGTCGCGCTGCTGACCAAGGAAAACAAGAGACTGGGGGATTTGGTCGTCGGATCTCTTGTTGTCCGCGAGTCATCCTTCAGCGAATTGAAGCCCTCCTGGAACAAAGTCCCTGGCCCCGCGGTTCAACCGCAGTCTATGCTCGGGGCAGACCGTCTCTCGGCCGAAGAATGCATGTTAATCGATTCATTTTTGAATCGCCGATTCGACCTTGATTTTGATGTACGCTATCGCATGGCCGATGAAATCTTCCGGCGATTCAGGTCAAAATTGACACTCCCGGAGCGAAATGACCTGTCGGTCGAAAAAATCCTCGAATCTCTTGCAAATGAGCGGCGAGCGACGCGCAACTATTCCTGAGATTCCCTGCCAGGCGTTGTTTGCCAGTTCTAGTACTGGATAACCGATGGGCGGTGGTTTGCGTCAAAGGAAAGGGTTGGGCCCGAATTTCAGAGAATTGTCCAAGTGAAGGATTTTTTCCTAATTCAGGATGTTTGAATTTAGAATGTACCAGTGGCACCCGGACCTTTGTGCGCACCAGAAAGTCTTGGAGGGTATACACTGGTTCTAGTTCGCACTAAGTCCTTTGTTTCGAAGCTTCGGGTGGATATTAAGGGGAGCTAAAAGCGAAACATTTGGCCCCCCGTTGGCGTATTTAGATTAGGCAGGTCTGCAAGATGCGTGTCCCGCCGAGTCGATCCTGTACTTTTGGGGGGTAGGCAGCAAGCATTGGAAAATCATCGATGAACGGTGTGTCGTTCATCAGGGGTGGATGGAATGAAGACGTGGCAAAAGGTGGCAATAGGAGGGGGGGTCGTGATCGCCCTCGGTGTGGTGGTGCTAGTGAGCGTCAATCAGGCCAATAAGGGAGTGGTGACGGTCCAGACGGCCAAGGTGGTTGCCCAAGACAGTCTGGTCTCGGTCGTCACCGCCTCAGGAGAGGTTAAGCCTACTACGTACACGAACGTAACCGCCCAGGGTTACGGCAGGATTACCGAGATTTTCGTCAAGGAAGGCGACCACGTCAAGAAGGGCGACAAGCTGCTCTTGCAGGAAAACATCCAGGCCAATGCTGACGT
>Ga0209698_10008837_pt1 | contig 10352 bp, 6 predicted proteins | sample LitLauG_LLR_2012_FD_187203 | JGI IMG/M metagenome (GOLD analysis project Ga0209698, IMG submission 187203) | Freshwater sediment microbial communities from Pennsylvania, USA - Little Laurel Run_MetaG_LLR_2012 (SPAdes) (version 2) | ecosystem: Environmental > Aquatic > Freshwater > Creek >... | reverse complement strand
CGTCTGCTACGTCGCCATGTGGGAGGTCCTCTACTTCAACTTCATGCCCCACTTCATGGACAGCTACTTCGCCGCGCAGATTCACAAGGTCCAGTCCTCCGGACTTGACCCCGCCACCACCGCCGCGCGGGTCGCCTCCATACAGCGATCTCAGCAGCTCTACCAGAACCCCTTCGTCAACATGGCCTACACCTTCATGGAGCCCCTGCCCGTCGGCCTCATCATTACTCTCCTCTCCGCTGCCATCCTCCGCCGCAAAGCCCCTGTCGAACCCACCACTGCTCCCGCAGTCACGACCACATAAATCAAAAGGCCGGGGCGTAAGCCCCGGACCTTCCGTGTTCTGATCTGTCAGCCTACTTCCCATGCTTCGGAGCCTGCTGCTTCCACTGTCGCGCCAGTTCCGCCGTTCACCTCGCATGACATCTTCATGGTTTACGGCAACCGTTCTATAGTCAATATTTGACGGATTCTGGGCGGCAAGATGCCGAAGACGCGCAGAGCTACTGAAGCCGGAACCGGTGAGAAAATCAACCGGGAAACAACGTCGCATTCAGCGCACAACCCAGCGTGCTGCAGTGCTACAGCATTCAGAGGTTGCCCAGCCACAAGCAAGTTACCAGCATTCGATTGGTTCATTAGAGGCCCCGGGGAGAGGGTAGGTGAAAATATTTTGTGCTGAAAATCTTGACTATTACCTACATCGATAGTAGCGTTACCCAAAGGTATAGTAGATAATGGCTGAACCAAAATTAGCGAAGCTCGAACTCAAGATCATGGAAGCGTTGTGGACGCGAAGCAAGGCCTCCATCCGCGAGATTCAAGAAACGTTTCCCGAAGAAGGCCGACCTGCCTACACGACCATCCAGACAACCGTCTATCGCCTGGAAGGTAAGAAGGCCGTACGCCGTGTTAAGAAGGTCGGCAACTTTCACATTTTCGAAGCCGCGGTCTCACGGGATGCCGCCCAGCGGAGGTTGATCGACGATCTGCTGGCGCTCTTCGGCGGGCGCACGCAACCCGTGATGGCACGCCTGATTGAATCCGGCAAACTCACACTCACCGATGTAAAGGACGCTGAGAAAACTCTTCGGAAGCTTGCGAGAAAGGACAAACCACAATGATCCCGAAATATTTGCAGGTGATGTGGACGGCCGTCGCACCCGCGCTGGGCGATCACTTGTGGCAGTCGACGCTATTTGCCGTCGCTGCGGGACTATTGACATTGCTTCTGCAAAAGAACTACGCACGCGCGCGCTATTGGCTATGGCTGGCAGCATCGCTGAAGTTCCTGATTCCTTTCTCGTTGCTGGTCGGCATTGGGACCCATCTGGCGTGGTCACGTGGCCCTGCAGGAACGAATGTGGGATTGTACTTTGCGATGGAGGAGGTCGCCCAGCCCTTCACGCAGACAACGATGCCGGCGGGTTCCGGGGTTCTTCCCTCGACCGTTTTCCCGAGTCTGGTCCATTTTCTTCCCGTCCTTTTCGTAGCGGTATGGCTCCTCGGATTCGTTGTCGTCCTTTCGGCATGGTGCGTGCGCTGGCGGAAGTTGTCCGCAGCCATGCGGGACGCGGTGCCATTGCACCAAGGACGCGAAGTGAAAGCGCTGCGCCGGATCGAACGCATTGTAGGGATACCAACGCGCATCGAGATCTTGTTGTCGCCGACTTCTCTGGAACCGGGAATTTTCGGCATAGGCCGGCCGGTTTTGGTATGGCCACAAGGGATCTCCGAACACCTTGAAGATGCGCATCTGGAGGCCATTCTCGCGCATGAGGTGTGGCACGTCCGCCGTGGCGACAATATCGCCGCGGCGATACACATGGTAGTCGAAGCCATCTTCTGGTTCCACCCTTTGGTGTGGTGGCTGGGAGCGCGCCTGCTGGACGAGCGCGAACGCGCCTGTGACGAAGAAGTTCTGGAATTAGGCAGCGAACGCCAAGTCTATGCCGAGAGCATTTTGAAGACTTGCGAATTCTGTGTGGGATCTCCGCTGGCTTGCGTCCCCGGAATTACCGGTGCCGATCTCAAGGCGCGCATTGTCCATATCATGACTCAACGCGTAACCCGCAAACTGGATTTCGGAAAAAAGCTATCGCTAGGCGTGGCTGGATTGGCGGCGATCGCCGTGCCGATCGCGTTTGGCATGGCAAGAGCAACGCAAGACCAGTCTCAGGCTCAAAGTCCAGTTGCCAGTGCGCCTGCGTTCGAAACTGCTTCGATCAAACCAGACAAGTCCGGACTTAATAGGTTCGGAGTGATGTTTAAGCCCAACGGGCTTACGGCAACAACCACGCTGCAGATGCTCATCCGGCTGGCCTACGGTGTCGAAGACAATCAGATCGCGGGCGCGCCGAACTGGGTCAACTCTGACAAATACGAGATTGAAGCGAAAATGGACAGCGCTACCGCTGATGGACTGCGCACGCTTAACGAAGATCAAGGTGGGATTGTGCGGGGCCGCATGATGCAAGCGCTCTTAGAGGACCGCTTCAAGCTAACACTCCACCACGAAACCAAAGAACTTCCCCTCTATTCACTGGTTGTCGCGAAGAACGGTCCCAAACTTCAGGAGGCAAAACCTGGCGACACCTACCCCAACGGAATCAAGGGCCCTGACGGCCACGCCGTTGTGGGAGGACACCTGATGCGAGTGGGAAGAGGTCAATTAACCGGGCAGAGCCTCCCCATCAAGGAACTGGCGCGCTTGTTGTCGCAGCAACTGGGCCGCACCGTCGTGGATAACACCGGCCTGGCGGGCAACTATGATTTCACGCTGCAGTGGACGCCAGAGGAGAACCAAGGTCCGACGTTCAAAGGTCCAGAAGGCAGCCAAGGAATCGGTAGTGCATCTTCACCCGACCCTTCTGGGCCCTCGATTTACACGGCGATTCAGGAACAGCTCGGGCTGAAACTAGAATCGCAAAAAGGCCCGGTGGAAATTCTCGTCATCGATCATGTGGAGAAGCCTTCGGAAAACTAGCGATGGGCAGGGTATCCGATGGCATGGCGGCTAATGAGCAACTACCTCCGTCTTTTCTGCCTCATCGCGTGCTGGCTCCTGTCCTGCCTGGCAGCTGCTTCGGAATACGGGGGACAGGTCACCTTTAGCGGCCTGCCGGTACCGGGAGCAACGGTAAGGGCTACTCGGGGCGACAAGAACCTCAGTACCGTTACGGATCAGCAAGGCCGGTATTCCTTTCCTGATTTGGAGGATGGAACGTGGACGATTGAAGTTGAGATGCTGTGCTTCTCGACGATCAAACAGGATGTTGTGATTGCCGCGAACGCGCCTTCGGCCACCTGGGAATTGAAGCTGCTGTCATTGGACCAAATCAGGGCGCAAATCAAGCCGGTCGTTCCTGCCACCAGCGCAGCCCCTCAGCAAATCACAGGCGAACTCACAAAACGGCCCGATAGCCCTGACAGTAAAGGTCCCTCAATCGAAACATCTCAAGATGAGCTCAGCCCAGGCGCGGCCGACGGACTCCTCATCAACGGCAGCGTGAACAACGGGGCCGCTTCCCCGTTCGCGCAACTTGCCGCATTCGGCAATAACCGCAACGGTGCGAAAGGGCTGTACAACGGTGGAGTCGGCATTACCCTCGACAACTCCGCGTTCGATGCCAAGCCGTTTTCCCTGACTGGCTTGAACCTGCCGAAGGCGACCTACAACCGAATTACGGGTGTGGCGACCCTCGGCGGGCCGCTGAAAATTCCTCATTTGTTCGAACACGGCCCGATTTTCTTCGCCGCATATCAATGGATGAGGAGCCACGACGCCACGATGCAAGCCACCCTGGTGCCCGATTTGACGGAACGGCGCGGAGACTTCTCCCACGAACTAAATTCGCTTGGTCAGCCTATTCAGATCTTCAATCCGGTCACTGGACTCCCGTTCCCCGGTAACATGGTTCCAGTGAGCCCTCAGGCTCAAGCCCTGTTGAACTCCTACCCATTGCCGAACCTTGCCGGGAACCCGCGGTACAACTTCCAAATTCCGATCAACAGCAGCACTCATCAAGACGCATTGCTATCGCGCTTTGATGAAACACTCGGACATAAGAATCAGATATATGGCGACTTTGCCTTTCAGAGCACACGGACAGGCAGCCCAAACCTGTTTGGCTTTCTCGACACAACGGATGTGCTGGGGATCGATGCCGGCATCAATTGGTCGCACCGCTTCAACCAAAGACTGTTTCTGAACCTCGGCTATCGCTTCAGCCGGTTGAGAACCCGGATCACGCCGTACTTCGACGATCGCGAAAATGTTTCAGGCGAGGCGGGAATAACCGGCAACAATCAAGACCCGATGAACTGGGGTCCGCCGAGTCTCGTCTTTTCGAGTGGGGTTGCGGCATTGTCCGATGCGCAAAGCGCTTTCGATCGCAACCAGACCAGCGCTTTGTCCTACTCCATGTTATGGAATCGGGGCCGTCACAACTTCACCTTGGGAGGCGATTTTCGCAGGCAGGAATTCAACTACCTGTCCCAACAAAACCCGCGCGGCACATTCACTTTTACCGGCGCGGCGACTCGGGGAGCGGCGAACGGCGCCCCTGTTGGCGGCTCTGATCTTGCAGATTTTCTGCTTGGGATTCCAGATGCGAGCGCGCTCGCTTTCGGCAATGCCGACAAATACTTTCGGGAATCTGTTTACGACGCCTATCTCACGGACGATTGGAGAGCGAGTCCACAATTGACCGTGAACGCGGGAGTGCGCTGGGAATACGGCGCGCCGGTCACCGAGTTGTTTGGCCGCCTTGTAAATTTGGACGTCACTCCAGGCTTTGCGGTGGCAGCGCCGGTCGTGGCCGACAATCCGGTAGGACCGCTCACGGGCCAGAGATATCCGGATTCTCTGATTCGACCGGACAAGCGCGGGCTGGTGCCGCGGGTGGGAATCGCATGGCGTCCGATCTCCGGGTCATCGATGGTAGTTCGTGCTGGATATGGAATCTACCGCGACACTTCGATCTATCAAACCATCGCGCTCCAGATGGCGCAACAGGCGCCGCTCTCGAAGAGTTTGAGCGTGCAGAACAGTGCTACTTGTCCGCTTACGTTGGCGAATGGATTCAACAACTGCCTCTCGATCACGGCTGACACTTACGCCGTCGATCCCAATTTTCGCCCCGGCTACGCCCAGAATTGGAACCTATCGGCGCAACGGGACCTGCCCGGCTCGCTGCAGCTGACCGCAACTTATCTCGGCATTAAAGGGACGCGGGGCGTGCAGGAGTTTCTGCCCAACACTTTTCCCATCGGGGCGATGAATCCTTGCTCTGCCTGTCCCGTCGGATTTGCCTATCTCACGTCGAACGGTAATTCGACTCGCGAGGCTGGCCAAATCCAGTTGCGGCGAAGGTTGCACAACGGTCTGACCGCGACGGTCCAGTACACCTTTTCTAAGTCTATCGACGATGATTCCGTACTGGGGGGCCCGGGAGCCTACTCGGCTACACAAAGTACGCAACCGAATCAGTCTGGCCCGGGCGGTCTGATCTTGACCGAAACAAACTCAAGCCCGAGCCCACCCACGATCGCACAGAACTGGCTCGATTTGAGCGCCGAACGCGGGCTCTCGACTTTCGATCAGCGCCATCTTCTGACCATGCAACTGCAGTACACCACGGGCATGGGACTCGGCGGAAGAACACTGTTGAGCGGGTGGAGAGGAGCATTGTTTAAAGAATGGACGTTTCTCACCCAGAACACGGTCGGCAGTGGCTTACCGGAGACACCCATCTATCTGGCGACGGTGCCAGGCACAGGTGTAACCGGAAGCATCCGGCCGGACTCTACCGGCGCGCCGCTTTACGCAGCGCCAACGGGCTTGTTTCTGAATCCCGCGGCTTATGCCGTGCCCGCGCCAGGCCAGTGGGGAAACGCAGGAAGGGATTCAATCATCGGTCCCGATCAATTCACTTTGAACGCATCGATCGGACGCACATTCCGTCTGGAAGGTGGCTTCAATCTCGACTTGCGTGTGGATGCTACGAACGTTCTCAACCACGTCACCTTTACCAGTTGGTATACGACCATTAACAGTACGCAGTTTGGATTGCCGACGAGCGCCAATGCCATGCGCAGCATGAAAGCCACGCTGCGCTTGAGGTTTTGAACCATGCGATCCGTCATTGCCGCAGTGCTGTTATCGACGCTGGCTGTCCCCGCGCAGCAGACGGGGCAGAACGCGCCGCCCGCAGACAACGGCACCTTCAAGATTGCTGTGAGCACTCGGCTGGTCGTCGAGGCGGTCGTGGTCAAGGACAAGAATGGCAACAGCATTGACGGGTTGACCGCGAAGGACTTCACCGTTACTGAAAATGGCGTGCTGCAAACTGTGCGTTTCTGCGAATACCAGCAACTGCCGGATGCGGCAAAGGCGGTGCCTATCGCTCGATCCGAGCCCGAACATATCAAACTCTACGACCGCCTTACGAACACTCGAATCTCGGCCGACACACCAGGCAAGATTCGATACCAAGATCACCGTCTGTTGGCGCTGTACTTCGACCTGACGGCCATGCCCCCCGTGGAACAACTGCGCGCGCTGGTCGCGGCCCGGCAGTTCATCCGAACCCAAATGACGTCCGCGGATCTGATTTCCGTCCTCAGATATTCGGGTGGCGCCGTCGAGGTGCTGCAGGATTTCACCGCCGACCGCAACCGGCTGTTGAGCATTGTCGAAACCATGATCGTGGGAGAAGGCCAGGGATTCGTCGAGTCCTCCGCAGACGCCAGTACCCCCGACGTAGGGGCCGCGTTCGGCCAAGACGACACCGAGTTCAACATCTTTAATACGGACCGCCAATTGGCAGCGCTCCAGACCGCCGCGAAAATGTTAGGGCAGCTCAGCGAGAAAAAATCGCTGATTTACTTTGCCAGCGGACTGAGATTGAATGGCATCGACAACCAGGCGCAATTGCATGCCACAGTCGACGCCGCAATTCGCGCCGGTGTGTCGTTTTGGCCCATCGATGCGCGCGGTTTGGTGGCCCAGGCTCCCCTGGGAGACGCCACGCAAGGGTCGCCGGGGAACATTGGGATGTATTCGGGGACCGCTGCTCTGGCTGTAGAAACGAACTTTGAGCGGTCACAAGACACTCTCTATGCGCTCGCTGAGGATACCGGGGGAAAGGCTCTGCTCGACTACAACGATCTGACGAAGGGCATCGTCGAGGCGCAGCGGGCCGTTTCGAGCTACTACATCCTGGGCTACTACACGAGCAACACGGCTCAAGACGGAAAATTCCGGCGTATCAAACTCTCTCTGGGCGCGAATCTCTCCGCCAGTCTTGACTATCGCCAGGGTTACTATGCCGGCAAGACATTTAACAAATTCACCACTGCCGATAAAGAAAGGCAGCTGGAAGATGCGTTGATGTTGGACGACCCGATCACGCAGCTCACCATCGCGATGGAAGTGGACTATTTTCAGTTGAACCGGGCCGAATATTTTGTTCCCGTCATAGTGAAGATTCCGGGACGCGAGCTTGCTTTAGCCAAGCGGGGCGGCGCCGAACACACCCTGATCGATTTCATCGGCGAGATCAAGGACGACTACAGCGGCATTACAGTTACAAACGTGCGCGACAAGGTCAACGTCAAGCTGAGCGATGTGACCGCCATCGAATGGGCGAAGCGGCCGATTGAATACGATACCGGCTTCACGCTGCTTCCCGGAAAATACACGATCAAGTTCCTGGCGCGGGATGATGAAACAGGCAGAATCGGGACGTATCAAAATACGTTTGTCATTCCCAACCTGAACAAAGTGGAAAAGAAAGTCCCGATCAGCTCCGTCGTATTGAGCAGCCAACGCATCGAGCTAAAAGATGCGCTCTACAACGCAGTGAAAGACAAGGGCAAAGGGGAGACAGTTAACCCGCTAGTCCACAATGGACAGAAATTGATTCCCAGCGTGACTCGGGTGTTCAGCAAGCGTCGGGACATGTATGTCTACCTTCAGGGCTACCAGCAGGGTGTACCAAACGCGCAGCCCCTAGTCGCTTTTGTAAGTTTTTACCGCGGGCCGACGAAAGCTTTCGACACACAACCGATAGAAGTGGCGGATGGGTCGAATAGCCGATTGAAGACCGTGCATCTCAGCTTCAGCATTGCCCTCAATCAGCTCCCGCTGGGTCAGTACGACTGCCAGGTGACCGTACTAGACCCAACTGGACAGAAGGGCACGTTTTGGCGGGCATCGGTCATGCTTGTGCCGTAATTTCTAACCCTTTTCGCCCTTGCAGAGCCTTTCCTTCTCATATACCCAGTTGTAACTTTGGCGGCTGGCTCACTGTCAATCCTTCGATCGTTTCGCCTTCTGGAAAGACCGGGCTGAGTCGACGTCGAACTTTCTCGTATCTTCTGCCGAAGTCAGGTTTCACCTGAGACTCGTCCGATCGAACGATGCGTCTCTCCGTCAGGAAAACGGAGATGCTGGCGTGGAAGCGCTCCTTGCTTATGTTGTCCGAAAAGTGCGGGTGTCTAGCAGAGATCCCTGCGGTCCCTTCGGACGCTTAAATAATTGCGAGGACCACATAATATCGCCGGATAAGCTCCGTTGACCCAGACGCTCCGTGCACTCCTGTAGCGCAAACAAGACTCGGCGGTCATTTAGCCACAGATCACGCGCTCCTGGCACCATTTCACGTCAAAAATCCCACTCAGCGTTTCCTCCCCCTTGAAGTGCAACTGGTAGTGGCCGGAGGCCCCGGAGCCCGCTTCGTATCGGTCAAACGTGATGGTGCCCGACTGGGCTCGTTCACAGTTGCTTCCTTTCTTGCAGCGTGAGGCAAAACCTGCGTCCGACCCTGGAGCAAACTTCACCACCTGGCCTGACTGAACGGGCAGCCCCCGCCATATTCCGATGGAAATGAATGGCCCGCTGGGTCGTTTGCACTGCGCTGGTTCGCTGGTGAGCGTGATGCTAACGGCGGGGCCGTCCCAAGGCGCGCAGGAGCTTTGAATTGTTCCATAAGAGAAGGCAGCAGGTGCGGAGCTCGCGGTTGTGGCTATGGCGACAACTGCGATGAAGGTCGCCAGCACCGCCCCTATTCGGCAACGCATCGAACCCGCCCCCTAATCCTCATCTCTTTTCCAGAACGATACCATGAACGAATCTTGCACTTTCGGAGGGAATCCTGAGTGCTGCGCGACAAGGCGCCAGCCCCCTCGCGTGGAATGGCGCGTGCCCGGGTAAAACGAAGGTAAAACAAGCATCGCTGGCGCGGGCATGTAAAATTTGCCTGTGCGAAAAATCGCGTATTTACTGAGGAAAACGTGGTGCGCCCTGAGAGATTCGAACTCCCGACCTTCTGGTTCGTAGCCAGACGCTCTATCCAACTGAGCTAAGGGCGCGAATGCGCTGAAACACTGAAGCTGTCGTGCGGAGAAGAACACAAGAATTATAGCGGAAGATTTCGCCGCACGGAAAATCGATTTCCCCTCGCCAGCTGTGGCGCCTATGTTTCTACCCCCCACCCCCGGCGCGAACCGGACTCGCAGTAAATCTTTCCCCTGTCGGGCAATTCCTACAGAGCCAGCCAACCCTTCAGTTGTTTATTTTGAACGGCTTGCCGAACGGCATGCCGCTTGCTCTAACGTAGACCAGACGAAGTGGCGCGCAACGGGGTGCTCCGGAGAATAACTTCGGCCAGAGGTTTTCTTGGGCACCCCTTGCATTTCGCGCCAGCTCCGCCAACAGCCCTCCCCAAAGCTGTTTTGCCGCGCTGAAAGACTTCAGCGCGGCGTCGTTTTTAGGCAAGCCAAAGCCGCATTGCAGTGGATTCTTCAGGCCAGCGCCACCGGTTCGCGGACATCAATCCCCGCCTGGCGCAGCATCTTGGCCACCGCGTCCTGGCTCAGCCGCGAGGCATCGTATTCCACGCGCACCGTCCGCTCTTTCCCGTTGAACTGCACCCTCCGCACGCCGTACACCTCTCGCATGGCGTCGATCGCCCGCAACTCGTTCTCTCCCGGCAGCGCGCCGCAATTGAAAACTACCTCCAGATACGTCATCGCCCTCGGTTCCTTCGGTATGATGAATTTTGGATTGCCCACGGCGTTTCGCCGGGCGAATCCAATATAGTGCATTCGCAGTCAAAACAGTACGGTCTCCCGGGTTCTGGGCACTGCTGCCTCTGCTGATTCCCGCGAGAACGTCTCATCGTCCATGAACGACTCCAGCCCGACGCCGGCCCTCGAACGCGATCCCGTCTGCGGGATGCAGGTCGATGCTAGGATGGCCAAACACGTCCATGAGCATGCCGGGAAGAAGTATTTCTTCTGCTGTGCCGGCTGCGTCGAGAAATTTGTCGCGCAGCCCGACAAATATC